>Ga0070658_10000376_pt1 | contig 38854 bp, 28 predicted proteins | sample KBSC13metaG_FD_64664 | JGI IMG/M metagenome (GOLD analysis project Ga0070658, IMG submission 64664) | Corn rhizosphere microbial communities from Kellogg Biological Station, Michigan, USA - KBS C1-3 metaG | ecosystem: Host-associated > Plants > Roots > Rhizosphere > Soil ... | reverse complement strand
GGGCGACCGCTCGCAGGAAGGCGGTTGCTCGACGATCGGCTGGGACGACGACGGCGTGAAGCCCGACACCTTCCTCCTCATCAAGGAAGGCGTCGTCAACGACTACGAGACGACGCGCGAGCAGGCACCGATGCTCGACTGGTGGTACGCGAAGCAGGGCAGGCCCGTGCGCTCGCACGGCTGCGCGCACTCCGATAGCTGGAGCGACATCGCCTTCCAGCGCATGCCCAACGTCTCGCTGCTCCCCGGCACGAAGGACCTCTCATACGAGGACCTGATCGCCGCCACCGACCGCGGCATCGCCATCGTCGGCGACGGGAGCTTCTCCATCGATCAGCAGCGCTACAATGCGCAGTTCGGTGGGCAGCTGTTCTATGAGATCAAGGGCGGCAAGATCACCGGTATGCTGAAGGACGTCGCCTATCAGATGCGCACGCCGGACTTCTGGAATTCGATGGACATGATCGGCGGGAAGAAGAGCTACGAGATGGGCGCGAGCTTCTTCGATGGAAAGGGACAACCGGGCCAGGTCAACGCGGTGAGTCACGGCTGCGTGCCGAGTCGCTTCCGCAACATCAACGTCATCAACACCGGGAGAAAGGCATGAGCACCCCGAAGAGTCTCTTCAGCCGGGGCAGCGCCCTCTCCGCCGGCGAGATGCTGTCGAGGGCCGAGGCGCAGGCGTTCCTCGAGCGCGTCGTCAAGCTGTCGAAGGCCGAGACGATCGGCGCGCAGCTCGCGGGCGGCTACCAGGGCAACATCCGCTTCGCCGCCAACCGCATCACCACCGCGGGTGGCGTCAACAACTCGACGCTCGTCGTGCAGAGCGGCTACGGCGCCAGGCACGCCGTGACGACGACGTCCGACTTCTCGCCCGAAGGTATCGAGCGCGCGGTGCGCCAGAGCGAGGCGATCGCCAAGCTGGCGCCGGAGGACCCGGAGAACATGCCGCTGCTGCCGCCGCAGCAATATCAGAACGTCGATGCGTACTTCGACTCCACGGCGAACCTCACGGCCGAGGAGCGCGCCGCCGCCGCGCGCACGGCGATCGACGCGGCGAAGGCGGCAGGCGATCTCGCTGCGGCGGGTTTCATTCTCGAGGGGAGCGGCTACAACGCCATCGCCTCGAATACGGGCATGTTCGCGTACTTTCCCGCGACGAGCGCGAACTATCAGCTCACGGTACGCACCAACGACGGCACCGGCTCCGGCTGGGCAGGCGCCGATCACCCGGACTGGAAGCAGATCGACTTCAAGGCGGTGAGTGATCGGGCCATCACCAAGGCGCGCGCCTCGAGGAATCCGGTGGCGGTGGAGCCCGGCCGCTACACGGTGATCCTCGAGCCGCAGGCGGTGGGCGATCTCGTGCAGCTTCTCGCCTTTTCGCTCGACGCTCGCAGCGCCGATGAAGGACGCTCGGCATTCTCCAAGCAGGGCGGCGGCACGAAGATCGGCGAGAAGATCGTCGACCCGCGCGTCACCATCTACTCCGATCCCGCCGATCCGCAGCTGCTCGGCCAGCCGTGGACGGATGAAGGCCTCCCGCTCGGTCGAGAGGTATGGATCGAGAACGGCGTGCTCAAGGAACTGCAGTACTCGCGCTTCTGGGCGCAGAAGAAGGGTGCGCGTCCCAACGGCGGCCTCGGTGCCGTGAAGATGGTGGGCGGCGACGCGACGACGGAGCAGATGATCGCCTCCACCCCGCGCGGCATCCTCGTGACACGACTGTGGTATCTGCGCCAGGTGGATCCGCGCACCGTGCTGTACACCGGCCTCACGCGCGACGGGACGTTCCTGATCGAGAACGGGAAGATCACGAAGGCGGTGAAGAACTTCCGCTTCAACGAGAGCCCGTTGTTCATGCTCAACAATCTCGAGGCGCTCGGTCGCGCCGAGCGGATTGCCGGCACGGAGTCGGGCGGCAACGTGGTGATGCCGACGATCAAGGTGCGGGACTTCAACTTTACGTCGCTGTCGGACGCTGTCTGAGAACTGAGGTCTGACCCGCGCCGGCACGCCGGCGCGGGTCAGGCGCCGCGCGCCTCAGCGCGCGGCAAACGTATCACATTGCGCCGGATCGCCCGAGTCGAATCCGCGCTTGAACCAGCTCTCGCGCTGCGTGCTCGAGCCGTGGGTGAACGACTCGGCGTTCACGCTGCGTCCCGCCTGGCTGAGGATACGGTCGTCGCCCACCGACGCGGCGGCGGCGAGGCCTTCCTGCATGTCGCCTGGATCGAGCTTGCCGCGCGCCTGCGCGCTGTGGCCCCACACGCCAGCGTAGCAGTCGGCCTGCAGCTCGAGGCGCACTGAATACTGGTTGGCGTTCTGCGGGTCGCGCTCCTGCGCGCGACGCACTTCGGCTTCCGTGCCGAGCAGTTGCTGCACGTGATGACCAAGCTCGTGCGCGATCACGTAGCCCTGTGCAAAGTCGCCTGCCGCGCCGAACTTGTTGCGCAGCTCGTCGAAGAAGCCGAGATCGAGGTAGACCTTCTGGTCCACGGGACAATAGAACGGGCCCATCGCCGTCTGACCCGTTCCGCATCCGGTGGGTGTGTAATCCCGGAAGAGCACGAGCCTGGCGTCCGTGTACTGGGTGCCATACTTGGGCAACAGCGCCGACCACGTCTGCTGGACATCGTCCAGCACGCCCGAGACGACCTGGACCTCCGGCTCCTCGGCGGCAGAGTCGGCAGGGCTGAGCGCGCCGTTGGAGGTAGTCACGGCGCCGGAGGGCGAGGCGCCGATGTCGTTGAACAGGTTCCGGCCGAACAGCAGGCTCAGGATGAGCACGACCGCCGTCCCGCCGATGCCAAGTCCCGCGCGTCCACCAAGGCCGCGTCGGTCTTCGAGATTCGGGCTGCGTCCACCACCGCCGAAGCGCATTTTTCTTCCTCGTGGAATCGGTTGGTGGCCGAAAAAGGCAAGAAGCCGGCCGATCTCCTGGTCGAGCCCGGCGCGCCTGTCAGACCGCGCGTGCTATTTTACGGGCTCTTCCCTCGATCAATCTCTCGATGCCCGAGTCACAGCAAGCCGATCAGTCGCAGGCGCCCCTCTGCCCGAAGTGTCAGGGGCCGATGTGGGACAACCGCGAAGGCAAGCGCAATCCGAAGGCGCCCGACTTCAAGTGCAAGGACCGCGGCTGTGATGGCGTGATCTGGCCGCCACGCGATGGCCGCGCCACTGCTGCTGCGCCGGCGTCACGAGTCGCGTCGAACGCAGCGCCACCAGGCGCGCCGTCCAAAGGCGCGCCGTCCAGAAGCGCCGCGGCCACCGGCACCAACGTGGATGCCAATGGAATGCCGCTCTGCCCCGTCTGCGGCGGTGCGATGTGGGATGACCGCGAATCGAAGCGCAATCCACGCGCACCCGACTTCAAGTGCCGGAACAAGCCGCGCGAACGTGGCGGCCCCGGGTGTGAGGGGGTGATCTGGCCGTCGCGCGATGGCTCGCCGAGCCCGTATCCACCACCGGTGGCGCGACGTCCGGCAGCAGCAGCAGCATCACGATTCGATGAGGCGCCGCTCGACGCTCCGCCGCCGTTCGACGACGCACCACCGCACGACGACGACGACCTGCCGTTCTGAGCGTCGGCTTGCGCACCGCGCCCGACATGAGCATATGATTGCTCGGGTTCTGCGCTTCTCGGTCCGACACGGCGTGCCAGGATACAAAGCACTACCAGACGAATTCGGCGGGCCGGAGGCGGAGCAGGTGCGCTACGCCGAAGTGCTGCAGCGTGCCGGCGACGCTGCCGAAGCGGTCCACCTGCTCGAGCTCACGCTCGAGGCCTGTGTGCGCACGCGGCCGGAATTGCCCGGCTGGCTGTGCGGTCGGCTCGCGGCACTCTACCGCGCGCTCAAGCGCTACGACGACGAGGTGCTTCTCCTCGAGCGCTATCGCGAGTCGCAGACATCGGAAGAGGCGCGAACGCGCTTCGACGCGCGGCTCTCCAAGGCCCGCGCCATCGCCGAGCGGAAGCGACGAACGGATACGCGAGCGCTGGCGTCCGTGCGGCGGGTACTCACCGGCCGCGATGACGACGATGTGGTGGTGACACCGGTGGACATGGACGACGCGCTCGCTTTCGGTGACGAGACGATGGCTGCGTTGAGCGAGGCGCTCGTCGCCGCCACGCAAGCCGATGGTGGAAGCGCTGCGCTGGCCAGCGCGGTCGAGCGCCTTTGCGCCGAAGCGCGCGAGCAGGAACATCCCCCGGAGCGCATGGTGGCCGCATTACGCCTCGCGTGGCGGATCACGCCGCGGCCGCCCCTCGTCGCTGCCGAGCGCTGGCGCGCCGTGTATCAGGATGCGCTCGCGCGTTCACTCGCCATTCACTTCGCGTACTCGGACGACTGATCGCGTGGAAACCGCGCGCGATTTCACGCGCGCGGCGGCGCGACGTCAGACGAGGGATCGGATCCAGCCGCCGTCCACCGGAATGGACGCGCCCGTGGTGTAGCTCGCACGCTCCGAGGCGAGAAAGGCCACCATCGCCGCGAACTCTGCCGGCTCACCCAGTCGCCCCATCGGGATCTGCCGCTCGAACAGCGCCAGCTCGGCGGCAGGGCTCGAGTCGCGCATCGCTGCGTTCTTCGCCGCGAGATCCTCGACGCGCTGCGTACGCGTGTAGCCCGGCATGACGTTGTTCACCGTGATGCCGAGGGGTGCGACCTCGTTGGCGAGCGTGCGGGCGAATCCGGTGACGGCAGCGCGCACACTGTTGGAGAGCATGAGCCCGTCCACCGGCTGCTTCACGGCGATCGATGTGATGTTGATGATGCGGCCCCAACGGCGCTCCTTCATGCCGGGCAGCACGGCGCGCACCAGCTCCACCACACTGTCGAGATTCTGGCGTACTGCGGCCTGCCATGCCTCGTGCGAATGAGATTCGAACGGTCCGGCTGGCGGGCCGCCGGCGTTGGTGACGAGCACGTCCACGCGCCCGAAGGCGCGCAGCGCGGTGTCGATCACGCGCTGCACACCGACCATGTCGCCGAGATCGGCTGCCACCGTCTCCACCCGGACGCCGGTCTCATCGCGAATCCCCTTTGCCGTCGCGACGAGCCGCTCCTCCCCTCGCGCGCACATCACGAGGTTCGCGCCCTCGCGCGCCAGCTCCTCGGCCACCGCGCGCCCGAGCCCGGCGCTCGACGCGGCCACGAGCGCGACCTTCCCGCGCAGCCCGAGATCCATGATCACTTCGTCCGGTGGAAGTAACTGTCGGTGCCGTCGAGCCAATCCTGGCGCGGCGGGTTGAAGATATCGACGTCCAGCGTGTCCTCCAGCGCGCGTGCCTCGTGCGGTACGTTGGACGGGATGTGCAGCACCTCGCCGGCGCGCACGATGATTTCCTCCGCCCGGTCGGTGCCGATCCAGAACTTCAGCGCGCCCTCGAGGATGTACGTGAGCTGCTCGTTGTGATGCGAGTGCTGGGGCACCAGCGCGTCCTTCTTCAGGTACACGTGCGCCAGCATCATCCCATCGCCGGTGATGAGTCGTCGCGAGATGGCATCGGTCACGCGCTCCTTCGGGATGTTGTCCCAGTTGAAGTGGCGCACGCGGGGAGAGGATTTATCGGACATTGGACGCGAGAGTGAGTGTGAACCGTGAACCGTGAACCGTGAACCGTCATTCCCCAAATACAACGCGCGCCTCCCTCCGATCCAACCCCCCGCGTCGCTCGCGTTCCGATCGACGACGGGCGACCTCGAGGCCGGTGATGCAGGCGGCCAGCCACACCCCGCCAGCGGCAAGACCGCTCACGATGTCGCTGAAGTAGCGCGTCCCGAGGTAGAGGCGGCCGAAGCAGATCGCAAGCACGAGCAAGGTGAGCGCGGCCACCGCCGCCGCCGTCGCGCGGCGGCCGGGCGAGGCAAGCGCGATGAAGTAGCCGACCATCCCGTAGCCCACCAGGGCCTCGAGCGCCTGTCCGCTTGGCGCACCGAGTCCCGCCATCATGTGCTCGCGGCTGAGAAAATGCTTCACGATCACATCGAGCAATACGCTGCCGATGATCGCGCCGAGCCACCCGAGGAGTGGCAACCAGCCGCGACGCCGCACCAGCATCAATCCGAGGGCAAGGCCGGGCACCACCATGATCGGCAGGCGACCGAGCCGACTCACCGCGGTCCAGAACGCGTCAGCGGCCGGCGTGGCGCTCTCGCGCAGCGCGCTCGCAAGCGCGAGATCGAACTGCGGTACTGCCTCGCGCGCGAGGAGTGCGCGCGTGATGGCCCCGAAGATGACGAGCGCCACGAAGCTCAGGCCGAGGCCGATGGTCAGGTTGAGACCGAGGTAGTCCGTAGGACTGAAGCGACGGAAGAGGAAATGCCGCGCGCGCGGTGAGTGGGCGAGGAGCCAGCGCATCGGCGCCGTCGTCAGGATGCGGTGCCAGATCGTGCCCTCGGCGCGCCACGCAGCGTCGCTTTCCTCCACGAGCCAGCCGCCAGCCACGGCAACCGTGGCGAGCACCGCCAGTCCCACCGTGACGACGAGTGCCCCGCGCACGAGGCCGTGACCGAACGCCGGTGGATGTTGCCCGAAGAACCAGCCTACCCCGCAGAACACGGCCGCCCACACCGCCGCACCGGAGACGTTGAACAGCGTGAAGCGCGCGAGGGTCATGGACGACAGCCCAGCCATTGGCGAGATGATCATGCGCGCAAATGGGATGAAGCGTCCTGACAGCACGGCCGCTGCACCGTGACGATCGAAGAACCGCCGCGTACGCATGAGCACTCGTGGATGCACGCGCTTCGAGTGCCGCTCGAAGAAGTCACCACCGCGGCGGCCGATCACGAACGCGGCCGTGCTTCCCGCCGTGGCGGACGCCGTGGCGACGAGGAACACGGCGGCGAGCGAGAGGCGGCCGTGCGCCGCAAAGGCCGCTGCGGTCACGAGGGTGGTGTCGGTGGGGAAGGGGATCGAGAGACCTTCGCCGGCTATGAACAGCGCGACGATGAGGTACCCGTAGTCAGCGACCAGCCGTCCGATGTGCTCGGTCATGCCGCCTGGCGATGTGCTCGACCGTCTGTCACCGCCACGAAGCGCTCGCGCGCCGCCTCCACGGCGACGAGCGAGAGGGCGAGCCAGACCGCACCCGCCGCATAGCCGCCGATCACGTCGGTGAAGTAGTGTACCGCGAGGACGAGCCGGCTCAATCCGACGGCGAGAATGATCAGCGCCGCCGTTGCCGTCACCGCGGCGCGCGCCATTGGCTGACGGACGCGTCGCAACACCATGTACGTGAGCAGGCCGTAGCCGATCATCGCACCCATCGAGTGTCCACTGGGATAGCTGTAGCTCGCCGAGTGCAGCTGTTCGAGGGCGCCGATCGGTCGCGTGCGGTGAAAGGTGTGCTTGAGTACCGCTTCCACCAGCTTGCCGCCTCCCATCACCAGCGTCCAGCCGACTGCCACCGCGCGCCAGTTGTGCCGGTGCAGCGTGAGCAGCACGACGAGCGCGAGCACCGACATCACGGGCACGGTCCCGATCCGGCTCACAACGGTGGCGATGGCGAGAACCGTGGGTGTGCGCCAGGGCGCGAGGGCCGCCATCACCTGCGCGTCGAAGTGCGAGAGCTTGTCCTGGTCGATCACGTTGTCGGCGATCTCGACGAACAGCCAGAGCGCGCCGAGGGCGATGGCGACGGCGAGCCCGAGCCGCAACCCGAAGGCCCGTGCAGCCGGCTGGGTGCGCGCACCACTGCCGCGCAGCAACGCCCGGGAAGTGAACGCGACGAGCACGGCCGTAAGGAGCGCGGTACCGAGCAACAGGAGCGAAGCGAATGAAAGCATGGATGCAGAAGATGCGCACCGTGCAGGAAGCGCGCTCCCGCGATATCGTTCGGCATGACTCGCGCACCCCGATCCGTCGTCGCGCTCCTTGCGCTCGCCGCCGTGCAGGTGGCGCCCCTGGCCGGCCCGCTCGTCGCGCAGGACGCGAGGCCGGACTCGAGTTCGAAACGGTTCATCGCGCCCTCCGACACGCAGCACGTCTACAAGACGCTCTTCACGTGGCGCGACGCTGCCCTGGCCGGCGGGTTCACCGCACTCACGGTCGCGATGTTCCCCGTGGACCGGCACATCGCCGGGCAGCTCCAGAATCCGAACACGCAGGCCAACCGCTTCTTCAACAACTCGGCCACCGGCGTCGAGCTCATCACCTCGCCGGGCGCGTTCATCATCGGCGGCGGTCTCTATGCCATCGGACGCCTGGGCAATCACCCCACGCTGGCCGACCTCGGCTGGCACGGCACCGAGGCCGTTCTCCTCTCCTCCGCCGTGACGGGGCTCCTCAAGGGCGCGCTTGGCCGCGCGCGACCCTTTGTCGTCAAGGACACCAATCCGCATGACTTCCAGCTGGGTGGTGGCTTCCGCTCGAGCGACCGGCAGTCCTTTCCCTCGGGGCACACGACCACGGCCTTTGCCGCCGCCGCGGCGGTGACGAGCGAGGTGCGCCGGCTCCATCCGGAGGCGGTGTGGTACGTCGGCCCGGTGCTCTACGGCGGGGCGACGCTCGTCGGCCTCTCGCGCATGTACCACAACAAGCACTGGGCGAGCGACGTGGTCCTGGGCGCGGCGATCGGGACCTTCGGCGGGCTCAAGGTCGTGCGCTACTCACACACCCATCCCGACAACAAGCTCGATCGCTTCATGCTGCACACGTCCCTGGCGACGTTGCCGAATGGCCAGCTCGGCGTCGTCGTCTCGGTGCCGACGTCGGCTGGCGGCAATGGACCCTGACACTCGCGACGACCCTCAGCCGTAGGACCATCCATGACACAGGCCAAGACGGCACAGGCTCCCGCGACGCCCAGCACGCCAGCCGCGCCCGGTGTAATCGTCGTCACACCGCAGGCACTCGCCGGGCCGCCCGCCACGGCGCAGGAAGTCCGCGCACTCAAGGCGCAGCGTAGCGAGCTCTCGGATCAGCTCAACTCTGCGACAAACCGTCGCCGCGAGATCGCGCGACAGCTTCAGAGCGCGACCGGGGCGGACAAGGCTGGCCTCGAGCAGCGCCTGGGCGTTCTCGACGCACGCATCTCGCGGCTGGAGACCAGCATCGACGAGGTTGGCCAGCAGCTCGCATCGGCGCCCGTCGCCCTCGTCTCTCAAGACGCACCCCATCGCAATCCAGGCCCGACCATCGCCATGAACGCCGTCCCCATTCTGATCGTCTTCACGCTCTTCGTACTCTGCCCCGTGGCGATCGCCTACGCACGCTCCATCTGGAAGCGTGGTTCGCTGCCGCACGCCGTCCCGGACCGCGACACCACGGCGCGGCTGGAGCGGATGGAGCAGGCGATGGATGCCATTGCGATCGAGATCGAGCGCGTATCGGAAGGACAGCGCTTCGTGACGCGCCTGATGGCCGAAGGGAAGACCGCGATCCCGATTCCCGCCACCAGCGCTGAACAGGGAGAGAAGGTCCGCGGCTGAACTGACGGCAGCGTCCCGGGCGCTGCTCAGATCTTCCAGCTGAGCGAACTGAGCTCGATGTCCGAGAGCTCGTGCCAGTCGGAGGGGTAGTCTCGCACGCGGCGCACTGCGCCCTCGCTCCAGAAGATGAGCGAGCATCCCCGACGGCGATCATAGTGCGAGAACGGCATCTCCTTCACCCGCCACAGCGTCCCGTCGGCGTCCTCGAATTCGCGCTCGACCGCCTCTGCTGCGCGAGCGGATTCGCGATGTTCGGATTCGGCCATCGAGGTGGGTGAGAGGGAAATGGAAAATTGACGCCGATACCGGAGTGACGGCGCCCGCAGACTCGCAAACTGTGCGACGGGAAGGAGCGGGTCAACGTCGCGCCGCCCGGCTACGGCAGGATGCGGGCCGCATGACCTCGTGAAGTGTCGGTCTCGCGGTAGCTTTCAGCTCTCTCATGCCGCCCTTCGTCGACCGATTTGCCTTCGCCGCCGGCAACTACGCCAGCTATCGCCCGCGCTATCCGGATGCGCTGTTCGAGTGGCTGTTCGAGCAACTGCCGACGGCGCAGCGGGTGTGGGACTGCGGCACCGGAAGCGGCCAGGCCGCCGTCGCCCTGGCGTCGCGGTTTCCGCACGTCGTGGCGACCGACCCGAGCCTCGCGCAGCTGGCGTGCGCCGAAGGAGCGGATCGCCTCGACTACGCCGCGATGGCGGCGGAAAAGTGCGCGATTCAGGACCGCTCGGTCGATCTGATCACCGTAGCCCAGGCGCTTCACTGGTTCGACCGCGACGCCTTCTTCGGGGAGGTGAAGCGCGTGCTGCGGCCGGATGGGCTCCTCGCCATCTGGAGCTACGGGCTCTGCGAGATCGACCCGGCGCTGGACGAGGTGCTACGACACTTCCATGACGTGACGGTGGGGCCGTACTGGTCCCCCGCCCGCCGGCTGGTGGAGAGCGGGTATGCCGGAATCGAGCTCCCTTTCAATGAAGTGTCGGCTCCCGACTTTCCCATGCAGGCGTCGTGGACGCTGGCCCAGCTGGGCGGTTACCTCGCCACCTGGTCGGCGGTCGGCCAGTATCGCTCGGCAACCCGCGAAGATCCGATGCCGGCGGTGATGCGAGTACTCGGCGAGCGCTGGGGCGGGCCTGAAACCGCGCGGGTGGTGCGATGGCCACTGCGCCTCCGAGTCGGATCGCCCCGACCGTCGCGTCCACGTTGACCCTCACCATGGCAACGTGCGAAAAATCTCGCACAATGCCAGAGCCTGGTTGTCGAGGCAGTTGGTCCATTCGACCGAAGAGATCGGGCGATATTCCCGAACGCGACAACTTCGTGGTCTGGTGATGGACAGCGTGACCGGAATGTGACAGCGAGCACAAGTGGCCCCGGCGTTGCCAATGAAGCGGCGTCCCGGTGGGTGTCGAACGTCCGGGATTCCGGCCAACGCGCCACGCTTCTCCCTCACGCCTCCTTCACGCTGCCTCCGATGCGCCTTCGCTACCTCGTTCTTGCGATGTCCGGCGTCGTCGTGGCCTCGAGCGCCTGCTCGACGGATGCCACCTCGCCGCTGCCGTTCGCTGCACCGGAGAGTGCCGGCTTCCAGAAGGGTGGGGTCAAGCCACCCGAGAACGACATGGATACGACCGCAGAAGACGACTACACCTTCCGGATCGATCCCCGGCGCGACAACATCCTGCAGTTCGGCAAGCACTCGCTGTGGTTGCCCGCCCACTCGGTTTGCGATCCGGCGACCTCGGGATACGGCATGGGCCTGTGGGACACCGCCTGCTCGCCACTCGCCAGTGCCATCACCATCACGGTCAAGGTGCGTGGTGCCTCGGGCGGCCTGCCGCGCGTGGACTTCGAGCCGGCGCTCCGGTTCAGCCCGGACAAGGCCGCCTACCTCACCTTCTCCGTGAAGGGCAAGCAGGCAAAGGACGCCGCGGCGATGGGCATCCTGTACTGCCCGACGAACTCGACGAAGGACTGCGTCGACGAGTCGCTGGTCGACGCATCGCTCCAGACCATTCTGGACCGGCCGAACAAGACGGTCTACCGCCGCATCAAGCACTTCAGCGGATATCTCGTGGCAGAGCGAGACTTCGCCTCAGAGCTGTACTAGCCCTATCGCCGTGCCGCCCCGACGATGGGGCGTAACGTGGGCCGGCGCCGTCGCACTCCGCGTGCGACACGTGCGGCCCACGCTTGCACCACCATCCTTCGTCTCGAGCAACCGGTGACCTCGTCGTCCGACGGCTCCGCCCAGGCTCGCGCGCTCTACCCGCTGCTGCACGATCCCGCGGGCGGAGAGGCCTCGGCACGCGCCCTGGCCGAGGAGGGGCGCGCGCTCGACCGCGCCGGCCGCCGTGCCGAGGCGCGGACGCTGTTCGAGCGCGCGTTGCACAGCCTCGACGCGTCGTCGGCGACCACCGCCTCGGCGCTTCTGCGGTGGATCGCGCGCAGCCACGAGGTGGATGCCGACTATCACGCTGCCGCCGACTGTGCTGACGTCGCTGTCGCCGTCGCCGAGGCGGGCACGGACCGCAGCGCGCTCGGCCACGCGCTGAACGTACGTGCCGCCGTGCACTGGCGCCTGGGTGAGCTCGACGAGGCAGAGCACACCTTCCACGATGCGCTCGCCCGCGGCACCAGCATCGATGATCCGCGGCTGTACGTGGACGTGACGACCAATCTCGGCTCGCTGGCGCGCGTGCGCGGCGACGTGCGGGGCGCGCTGCGCTTCTATCACGATGCACTGGATCACGGCCGGCGCCACTCGCTGCTCGACAACATCGTCGGCACGCTGAACAACCTTGGCATCGTGAACCTGGAGCTCGGCCGCTACGACGAGGCCGAAGCCGCGTTCACGGAAGCGCTCACCATCGCCAATGCGCTGGGTGGCCTCTCGATGCGCATCCAGCTCGAGGTCAACGTCGCGCTGCTGGAGTCGGAACGTCGCGAGTATGGCGAGGCGAGGCGCCGGTGCGACCACGCCATGGCGATGGCGGCGCACATCGGCGACGCGCGCGCCAACGGCGAGGCCGAAAAGGTGTACGGCGTCATCGAGCGCGAGACCGGTGACCTGATCGCCGCCGAAGCGCACCTGCAGCGTGCCCGCGAGCTCGGCGCGCGCACGCGTGACTTCACGCTGGAGGGCGACGCCTGGCAGGAGCTGGCGGAGCTCTACCAGCGCCTCGGTCGCCACCGCGAGACGCTGCAGGCGCTGAGCGAAGCACATCGCTGCTTCGGCGTGCTTCGCGCGCGTCATGAGCTGGCCGATGCCGGGCGCCGCGTGGCACGCCTCGAGAGCGACTTCCTGGACGTGGTTCGCAAGTGGAGTGATGCCATCGAGTCCAAGGATGCCCACACCACGGGACACTGCGAGCGCGTGGCCGATCTCTCCGGCGCCCTGGCCGTCAAGGCGGGGGTCGACGAGGGCGTGCTCTTCTGGTTCCGCATCGGCGCCATGCTGCACGACGTGGGCAAGCTGATCGTCCCTGCCGAAGTGCTGAACAAGCCGGGCCAGCTCGACGAAGCCGAATGGGCGATGGTGCATCAGCATCCGGCCGCCGGGGTGGAGATGCTGGCCGACGTGCCACTTCCGTGGGACGTGCTGCCGATGATCCGCAGCCATCACGAGCGATGGGACGGGCGCGGCTATCCTGATCGCCTGCACGGCGAGGAGATTCCGCTCGCCGCACGCATCCTCTGCATCGCCGACGTCTACGATGCGTTGACGACGGAGCGCAGCTACAAGCGCGCGTTCTCGCACCTCGAGGCGATGGAGATCATGCGGCGCGAGGTGGGCAAGCTGCTCGATCCGCACCTCTTCGCGCGGTTCGAGGAGCTGGTGCGTCGCGGTGCGACCTCGCCGCGTCCCTCGCGCCGCCACGTCACGCCGGTGCGGCGGGTGGCCGCGACGAGCGCGGCTGCCGACCCCGAGGAAGACGACCTGACTGGCGCCCTGATGCGGCGCGCCTTTGTGAACGTGACCGCTGCCGTGCTGGCCGAGCGGCGGCGCACCGGCGCGCCGGTGTCGCTCCTCGTGGCCGACGTGGATCAGTTCAAGCTGGTGAACGACACCTACGGCCACCTCACGGGCGACGACGCGTTGCGCCTCGTGTCGAGCGTCGTTCGCGAGCAGCTCAAGCCGGGCCAGTACGTGGGCCGCTACGCCGGCGATGAGTTCGTGGTGCTGCTGCCGGGCGTGGATACCGCGGCGGCGATGGCGTTCGCGGATCAGCTGCGGCGTGCCACGGCGGCGACGCCGGTGCCGGTCCGTGACTCGGATGACAAGGCGCTGACCGTCACGCTGTCCATCGGCGTCGCCACGGCGCCACTGCACGGCGAGAACTTCGAGACGATGTTCACCGCTGCCGACCGCGCGCTGTTCGAGGCCAAGCGTGAGGGGCGCGACAAGGTCGTGGCCGCGAGTGCCGCCACCGACGGACCGCCGCCGCTCGTCTTCTCGCGGTTCGTGGGACGCGCGCACGAACTGCGCGCCCTCGCCACGGCGATGGACGACAGCACGCATGGTTCGCCGCAGGTGCGCGTGGTGATCGGCGAGGCCGGCGTGGGCAAGTCCACGCTGCTGCGCCAGCTGCTCCCCGACCTGCGGCTGCGCGGAGTGGCCATGGTGGCGGGACGCGCGCTGGAGAGCGAGAGCCGCGCGGCGTACGGCCCGTGGGCGGAGCTCGTGCTCGCGCTCCATGAGCTGGGTCTCGCGCCCATCGGTCCGTGGCCGCTGCTCGAGCGGCTGGTGCCGGCACTGCGCTCCGGGGCGGCAACGTCGCCGGTGGCGCCGCTCGATCCGGCCCAGGGGCACCAGCTGCTGCAGGAGCTCGTGCGCTTCCTTCGCGTCGCGTCCGAATCGCGTCCACTCACGCTCCTCCTCGAGGACATGCACTGGGCCGATGCGGCGAGCTGGGATGCGCTGGAGTACGTGATGGCGCAGCTCACCACCGAGCGCATCTTCGTCGTGCTGAGCCTGCGCAGCGAGGAAGCGACGTACGGCATGGTGCGGGAGCGACGGCAGCGCCTCTCGCGCGATGAGCGCTCGCGTGAGCTGCGCGTGGAGCGGCTCGACGCACGCGAGGTGTGCGAGTGGCTGCAGGGGGCACTCCACCGCTCCGAGCTCGGCGAGGATCTGCTCACCTTCGTGCTGCAGCGCACGGAGGGAAATCCGTTTCTCGTCATGCAGCTCCTGCGCGCGATGAACGAGGCCGGCGTCTTCACCAACACGGGCAGCGCCTGGGTGTGGACGATCCCGGCGTCGCTCCCGTTGCCGACCGGGATGTCGGACCTCGTGGCGCGCCGCCTGTCGCGACTGCCGCCCGAGGCGTCGAAGATCCTCGTCATCGCCGCCGCGATCGGCCGCACCTTCTCGCTCTCGTTGCTCGCCGATGCCGCCGGCGCCGAGATGGACGCGGTGCTCGATGCGGTGGACAGCGGGCTGGCGACATCCGTGCTGGAGCCGGTGCACGAGCAGGACGATGACACCTACCGCTTCGCGCATGCGCTGCTGGTGGACGCCGTGCTGCACACGGTGAGCACGGCGCGGCAGCGGATGATCCATCGCCGCATCGCCGACCTGCTCGCGGCGCGCAGCCCGGACGCCGTGGACGCCGTCGCCTGGCACTACGCCCGGAGCGGTGACGGATCGCAGACCTACACCTGGTGCCGCAGCGCGGCGGAGCGCGCGATGTCGCGCTACGCACTGGACGACGCGACGCGCTTTCTCGAGCTCGCGCTGGAGCACGCGGGCGCGGAAGACCAACGCGTCGCCGCCCAGGACGAGCTGGCGCGCGCTGCCGAGCTCTCCGGCCGGTGGGACGAAGTCGCGCGCTGGTGCGATGCGATGCTCGGCAGTCCGCTCCTCGCCGCGCAGCAGGTGCGCGCGCTCCCCGTGCTGCAGCGTCGTCTGCACGCGCTGGTGCGCCTTGGGCAGGCGGCGCCGGACACCGAGGCCTCCTGTCGTGACCTGCTCGCGGTCGCCGAGCGCGAGGGGACGCGCGCCGATGTGGTGCAGATCCGCTCGCTGCTCGTGCAGGCGCTGGCGCGCATGGGGCGCACCCAGGAAGCGGTGGACATTGCCACCGAGTCGGTGTCGCTCGCCGAAGCGGGTGGCGACGACGCGCTGGTGTGCGAGGCGATGCACCGCCTCGGGATCACCCTCATTGCCGCGCGTCCGGGCGAAGCCGTGGAACTGCTGCTGCGGCTCGTGTCGCGTGCCCGCACTCGCCGCGATCGCGCCATGGAAGCACGCGCCTTCCTGTCGCTCGGCGTGGCCCGCACCCGCGCGCGAGACGATCGCGGTGGTGCCGAGGCATTCCGCGCCGCGCTCAGCGTGGCGCGCGCCGCGCACGCGCTCGACATCGCCGCCAGCGCGTCGATGAATCTCGGCGTGCTCGAGCTGCGCCGCGGCGACTTTGCCGCCGCACAGGAGGCGTGCAAGGATGCGCTGCGGCTGTACACGACCCTGCGCAACAACGCCAATCGGCTCGCCGCGCTCTACAACCTGGCCAGCCTGGAGCGCGAGCGCGGTGATGCCGAAGCCGCCCTTGGCCTGTACCGCGAAACGGCGGCACTGGCCGAGCAGCTTGGGGCAGTGGACATCGCCATCGGCGCGCATGCGGGCGCCGGGGTGGCCGCACTGCGACTCGACGACGTGTCGGCGGCACGGCTCGCACTGCGGGCGGCGGAAGGCGCGCTCGGTGACCGGACCGACTGGTGGTTCCAGGGTCGCGAACTGCTGGAGTCGCTGGCCGTACGGCTGGCCGTGCACAACGGGCAGCTGGTGGCGGCGCGCAAGCGCTTCCACGTTGCCGTGGCGCGGCTCGAATTGATGGAGGTCTACGCCGCGGCGTGGATGGTGGCCGACTGCGGCGCCGAGCTCGCCGAACGGGACGAAGGGATCTGGCGGGTGGTCGAGCGGTTCACGACGCACGAGGCGGTGCGGGAATACGTCCCTCTGACGGCGCGGTTTACCGCGCTGCGCGACCTTGCTGACCGTCCCACGGGTGCGCACTCCATCATCCCGCCCATCCAACTGTCGTACGATCAGACGGCGAGTGCATCTGGCTGACAGTTTTCTGTCCTGATGACCGAATCGGGACGAAATCCACCACAAAATCCGCAATTGACCATCGCAGAACGCCAGTATTCTGGCACTGTGCACGATTTCAGTGCAGCAGATGGTCGGTCAGGAGGGCGGATCGTGCGGGACAAGGTGGCCGATCTGGGGCGGAGGTGCTCCCCCGCGCGGTCAGTCTGACGCGTGTAACCGGACTCGGCGAGTGGTCTCGGCATTGCCAAAGGGTGGGTGTCGGTAGTTCCACCCCATTTTCCTTCAAGAGAGCCCCAGGCTCGAGAGGTTCCGAATGCGATTGCCGATGATGGCACGCTCGCGAGTGTCGCTCGTCCCGCTGCTGACCACCGTGGCGACCGCGAGCCTGTTGCTTGCCGGCTGCGCCGGCGACGCGACGTCGCCGAGTGCGGTCCAGCCGAAGACGCTGTCCGCCCTCAAGACTTCGCCGTTCGTGCCTACCGGTGCCCAGCGCGCGCTGGTCGGTGTGGCAGATGGCACCTACACGTACGAGATCGACCCGAGCCAGGCGCAGTCGCTCTCGTTCGGCGCCAGCCACCTCGACATCCCGGCCAACGCGGTTTGCGACCTGGCCACGTCGAGCTACGGCGTGGGGACTTGGAACGACGCCTGTGACCACCAGACCGAGCCGTTCACGATCACGGCCGTGGTGCACAATGCGGCGACCGACCACCCGAGCGTCGAGTTCCAGCCGGCGCTGCGATTCGATCCGCAGTCGAACGTCAACCTGTACCTGTACGTCACGGACCAGGCGACGCTCAACAACACGAAGGTGATGTACTACTGCAACCAGACGGGCTGCGTGAACGAAGCGCAGGCGGATGCGGACCTGATTTCGAACGTGGACGTGGAGAACAAGGTGGTGTTCCGTCGGATCAAGCACTTCAGCGGTTATGTCGTCGCGGAGTTCAGCGACAGCCCGCTGTCCCTCGACGCCTCGTTCGGCTTCTGAGCCGATCGAGCTTCGCTCTGATCTTTCGCGCACCTTGCTTTCTTCCACGGGTGGCGCACGAGGCCGTGTGCTGCCGTTCAGGAGCCAACTACCATGATCCGTCGCATCACGTTGACGCTCGGCATGGGCGTCGCAGTCCTGGCCGCGGGAAGCCGCAGCGCGCCATCGCAGATGGCAGCTGGAGTCACCCCCGCCCTTGAGGTGGCCGGCGTCATGAAGGCGCCGCCGAAGTCCCCACGCCCGACGCATCGGTCGGGTTACATCGTGGCCTCGAGCTGAGGTCGATCGTCCTACCGCAGTACGGCCCGCTTCGGCGGGCCGGACGGTGCCCGGCGGCCGCACTTTGCGTGGGCTTCCGGGCACCGCTCGCTCCGGTTTCATCTCTCCTCGATCACGGTCGCCTCCCGTGGCATCGCCCTCCGACAACACTGCGCGCGCCGTACACCTCCGGCTGGTAGAATCGCCGGCGGAGCACCCGTCGACGCGCGCCCTCATCGAGGACGCGCGCGCGCTCGACAAGCTCGGCCGCCGCGCCGAGGCGCGGGTGTTGTACGAGCAGGCGCTGCGCAGCATCAGCTCGCCCTCACCGTCGCTCGCCTCGATGCTCCTGCGCTGGATCGCGCGCAGCTACGAGGTGGACGCGGACTACAAGGCAGCCGAAGACTGCGCGGAGGCCGCGGTCGCCACCGCCGAGCTGGGCGATGAGCGCAATGCGCTGGGCCACGCGCTGAACGTGCTCGCCGCCGTGCGCTGGCGGCAGGGGGACCTGGACCACGCCGAGCAGCTGTTTCACGAAGCGCTGGAGCGCGGCACGAGCACCACCGATCCGCGGCTCCAGGTGGACGTGATGACCAACCTGGGCACGCTGGCGAGCATTCGCGGCGACTTCCGGGAAGCGCTTCGCTACTACCAGGATGCGCTGGCGCACGGCCGCCTCTACTCGCTGCTCGACAACATCCTCATCGCGCTGAACAACCTCGGCATGGCGAACATGGCGCTCGGACGCCATGACGCCGCCGACGATGCATTCACCGAGGCGCTCACGATCGCCAACGCGCTCGGCGGCCTCTCGACGCGCATCCAGCTCGAGGTGAACTCCGCCGCGCTGCAGATCGAAAAGCGCGACTTCGTGGAAGCGAAGCGCCGCTGCGACCGCGCGATGGCGCTGGCCGAGCACCTCGATGACGCGCGCGCCAACGGCGAAGCGGAAAAGGTCTACGGCATCATCGCCCGCGAGACGGGCGACCTCGCCGCTGCCGAAGAGCACCTCACCGGCGCGCGCGCGATGGCCGCGGCGTCGAACGACCTCGCGCTCGAGGGCGACACCAATCGCGAGCTCGCCGAGCTGTATCAGCGGCTCGGTCGCAATCGCGAAACGCTGCAGGCGCTCAACCGCGCCCACTCCTGTTTCACCCAGCTCCGCGCGCGCCACGAGCTCGCCGACGTGGGACGCCGCATGGCGCGCCTCGAGGGCGACTTTCTCGACGTCGTGCGCAAGTGGGGCGAATCGATCGAATCGAAGGACATCCACACCCAGGGTCACTGCGAGCGGGTGGCCGACCTCTCCACGGCGCTCGCCGCCAAGGCGGGGTTCGACGAGAACTCGCTCTTCTGGTTCCGCATCGGCGCGCTGCTGCACGACGTGGGCAAGCTGATCGTCCCCGCCGAGGTGCTGAACAAGCCCGGCAAGCTCACCGACGAGGAGTGGGCACTGGTACGCAAGCACCCCGAGGCGGGCGAGCAGATGCTGGCCGACGTCGCATTCCCCTGGGATGTCGCGCCGATGGTACGCAGCCACCACGAGCGGTGGGATGGCAAAGGCTACCCTGACGGGCTCGCGGGCGAGAACATCCCGCTCACGGCACGCATCCTCTGCGTGGCCGACGTCTATGACGCGCTGACGACGGAGCGCAGCTACAAGCGCGCGTTCTCGCAGCTCGAGGCGATCGAGATCATGCGGCGCGAGATCGGCAAGCAGTTCGATCCGCAGCTGTTCGCCCGGTTCGAGGAGATGGTGCGCCGCGGCCGCGTGAATGCGCCCGCCGCGGCGCAGCGTGCCATGCCGGCGCGGCGCACGGGGAAGAATGGCGCGGTGATGGTATCCGAGGAGGATGACCTCACCGGCGCGCTGGTGCGGCGCGCATTCACCAACGTCATCACGGCCGTGCTGGCGGAACGGCGCCGCACGGGCGCCCCGGTCACGCTGCTGGTGGTTGATGTGGACCAGTTCAAGTCCGTCAACGACACCTACGGCCACCTCGCCGGTGACGACGCGCTGCGCCTCGTGGTCGGCGTGATCCGCGAGCAGCTGCGTCCGGGCCAGTACGTGGGCCGCTACGCCGGTGACGAGTTCGTCGTGCTGCTGCCGGGCCTCGACGCGGACGGCGGTCGCGCGATCGCCGAGGACATCCGCCGCAAGACGGCGGAAATGGCGATCCCGCTGCGCGACCAGCCGGACCGCACGATGAGCGTGACGCTCTCGCTCGGTGTGGCGACGGCGCCGGAGCACGGCGAGACGTTCGAGACCATGTTCACCGCCGCCGACCGCGCGCTGTTCGAGGCGAAGCGCGAGGGGCGCGACAAGGTGGTGCTCGCCGGCACGGAGAGCGAGTCGGCGCCGCAGCTGGTACTCAACCGGTTCGTCGGCCGTGCCACCGAGCTGCGCTCGCTGGTCACGGCGCTCGACCTCAGCGTGCACGGCACCCCGCAGGCGCGCCTGGTGATCGGCGAGGCGGGAGTAGGCAAGTCCACGCTCGTGCGGCAGCTGCTCCCGGAGGTGCGCCTGCGCGGCGCGGCCATGGTGACGGGACGCGCGATGGAGAGCGAGAGCCGTCCGCCGTTCGGGGCGTGGGCGGAGGCGCTGGCCGGCATCTACGACCTCGGAATCGCCCCCGCGCGCACCTGGCCGATGCTCAGCCGGCTCGTGGCGCCGCTGCGCGCGACGACACCGACGGCCACGCTGCCAACGGCGCTCGATCCGCTCCAGGGTCATCACCTGCTGGAAGAGCTGGTCGCGTACCTGCGTGGCGCGAGCGAGGCGCGGCCCCTGACGATCGTGCTGGAAGACATGCACTGGGCGGATACGGCGAGCTGGGATGCGCTGGAGTACGTCATGGCGCAGTGCACCGCGGAGCGCATCTGCTTCGCCCTGACGATCCGAAGCGAGGAAGCGGCGTACGGTCCGGTGCGCGAGCGGCGGCAGCGCATCTCGCGCGACGAGCGCTCGCGCGAGCTGCACGTGGAACGGCTCACGGCGAACGAGGTTCGCGAATGGCTCCAGGGTGCGCTGCACCGCTCGGATCTCGGCGACGACCTGCTGGACTTCGTGCTGCGCCACACCGAAGGCAATCCGTTCCTCGTCATGCAGCTGTTGCGCACGATGCACGAGGAAGGCGCGTTCACCTACAACGGCTCGGCGTGGACGTGGACGCCGCCCAGCAAGACGAACCTGCCGGAAGGGATGACCGACCTCGTGGGGCGCCGGTTGTCGCGCCTTCCGGCCGACGCGTCGAAGATCCTCGTCACCGCGGCGGCGATCGGCCGCACCTTCTCGCTCTCCCTGCTGAAGGATGCGACGGGAGAGAGCATGGATGTCGTCCTCGACGCGATCGACGAGGGGCTCAAGACGTCGGTGCTCGAGCCGGCGCGCGACCACGACGACGACACCTATCAGTTCGCGCACGCGCTGCTGATCGACGCCGTGCTGAAGTCGGTGAGCCCGGCGCGCCGCCGGCTCAAGCACGAGCAGGTGGCCGACGTGCTGGCGAAGCGGGCGCCCGACGCGGTGGACGAGATCGCGATGCACTACGCCCGGAGCGGCAACAGCGCCAAGGCGTACGCCTGGTGCTCCCGGGCGGCGGAGCGGGCGATGACCCTCTACGCGCTCGACGAGGCGGCGGACTTCCTGCGCCACGCGCTGAGCCACGCCTCCACCGACGACGAGCGGGTCGCGGTGCGCGAGGAGCTGGCGCGTGCCGCCGAGCAGTCGGGCCGCTGGGCCGACGTGCAGTCGGCATGTGATGCGATCCTCGAGTCGCCGAGCCTGCGCAACAAGCCGGCGCAGCAGCTGCCGGTGCAGCTTCGCCGCCTGCAGGCGCGCGTGCGACTCGGCCAGGGGGCACGGGAGACGGAGCAGGAGTGTCGCGAGCTGCTCGCGACGGCGGAACGCGTCGGCAGCCTCGCCGACGTGGTACAGACGCGCTCGCTCCTCGTGCAGACGCTCGGCCGCACCGGTGAGGTGGAGGAAGCCATCCGCATCGCCGAGGAGTCGCTGCGCATCGCTGACGAGAGCGGCGACATGGCGCTGGCGGGTGAAGCGATGCATCGCCTGGCCATCACGCTGCTGGCTTCGCGGCCGGCGGACGCGATGGAACTGCTCCTGCGGCTGGTGGAGCGGGCGCAGTCGCGTGGCGACCGCGTGATGGAAGCGCGCGCCTACCTCACGCTGGGCGTGGCAAAGATGCGCACGCGCGACGACGACGGGGGTGCAGTGGCCTTCCGCGCCGCGCAGACGATCGCCAACGAGTCGCAGTCGCTCGACGTGAAGGCCAACGCGTCGATGAACCTCGGCGTGATCGAGATGCGCAGCGGCGACTTCGACGCGGCCCGCGGCAACCTCGATACGGCGCTGCGGCTGTACACGACGCTGCGCAACAACGCCAACCGCCTGGCGGCGTTGTACAACCTGGCCAACCTGGAGCGCGAGCGTGGCGACGCGGACGAAGCGTCGCGCCTCTACCGCGAGACATCGGTGCTGGCCGAACAGCTCGGCACGGAGGACATCGCCGTGGGTGCGCAGGCGGGCACCGGACTGGCCGCGCTGCGGCTCGATGCGATGCCGATCGCCAACGCGGCGCTCGAAGCGGCGCAGCGCCTCCTCGGGGCGCGTCCCGACTGGTGGTTCCAGGGACGCGAGCTGCTGGAGTCGCTGTACATCCGCCTCGAGGCGAGCGCCGGCCGATTCGAGGCAGCGGCCGAGCGATTCCACTTTGCGCTGGAGAAGCTCGAGCCGATGGACGTCTACGCCGCGGCATGGCTGGTGGCCGACTGCGCGGCGACGCTGGCGGAACGGGATCCCACGGTGTGGGACGACGTGGATCGCTTCAGCCAGCACGCGGACGTGCAGCAGTTCGTGCCCCTGTCGGCGCGGTTCACGGCGCTGAAGGACATGATGGAGCGGCTGCCGGGGCGCAGGTTCGAGCGGTAAGGAGAGAGCTCGAGAGAGCCAACGGCCACTACGGTAAATGGTACATGGTATTTGGTACCAGGTACTGGGTACCGTACCCGGTACCCGGTTCCAGATACCGCATACCGTTTACCGTTCTTGCCGTTCCAAGCTCTATTTGAGACTCTCCCAGTCGATCAACGGCGCGTCCAGCACCGCCCGCTCCACCGCGTCGGCCACGTCCCGCCGCAGCTGCACGTGCCGCGTGGCTTCGCCACGGAGGGTGACGCGGTTCATCAATAGTACGACGAACACCCCTTTCTCCGGATCGATCCAAAGCGACGTGCCGGTGTAGCCGGTGTGGCCGAAGCTGCGTGGCGAGAAGTACCTGCCGGCGCTCGAGCCTGGCGCGGGGGTGTCCCAGCCCAGGGCGCGGCTGCCGGCGACGTTCTGGCGCGACGTCCACCGCGCGATGGTCTGCGGGGCGAGAATGCGCACCTGGTCGAAGGTGCCACCGTCGAGGAGGAACTGCGCGAAGATCGCGAGGTCGCGCGCCGTACTGAACAGGCCCGCGTGGCCCGACACGCCGCCCAGCGCCCACGCGTTGGCGTCGTGCACGGTGCCGCGCAGCCGGCCGCCGCGCAGGCTGTCCTGCGTAGTGGGAGCGATGCGCTCGCGCACCGCACGGTCGTTGGTGTCGGGGCGGAAGCGCGTGTCGAGCATGCCGAGCTGGCGGAAGATGTGTCCGTCGGCGTACTGGTCGAGCGACGCGCCGGAGATACGCTCGATCACCGCCTGCATCAACACCATGTCCCAGTCGCTGTAGATCGTCTGGGTGCCGGGCGGATATTGCAGCGGCCGCTGGTTGATGGCGGCGAGATAGGCCGCGCGGCCACGCAGCGAGCCGTTGGCGGCGCTGTAGAGCGGTGCGTACGCCTCGAAGCCGCCGCTGTGCGTGAGCAGCATGCGCACCGTGATGCCCGCCTTGTCCGGCGCGTTGAGCTCGGGAACATAGAACGCCACCGGTTTGTCGAGGTCGAGCTTTCCCGTCTCCTCGAGGATCATCGCTGACGTCGTGGTCGCCACCACCTTGGTGAGTGACGCGAGGTCGTAGATCGTGCGCGGCGATACGGCGGGCGCATCGGGCGCGTAGTCGAGCGTGCCGTAGCCCTTGATGAAAACCAGCCGGCCATATCGGCCAACGGCCACGGAGGCGCCGGGTGCCGCGCCTTCAGCGAGACCGACCTGAATGATGCTGTCGAGCCGGGATGGGAGCGTGGAGTCCATTCCCACCGACGCGGGCGGTGCGGAGATGAGCGCACCAACGGTGGGGAGACGCGGCGGTGGTGGCAGCGGCGCCGGAATGGCGGGTGCGGGCTCGGGTTCCATGAGGATCGGTTGCCTGGCGCAGCCGGCGGCGGCAGCCGTCACGAGCAGCGAGGCCGTGGCGCGAAGGAGCGGCCCGCGCGTGAAGAGAGGGAGACAGAAGGCCATGTCCAATCATACCCCGCCGCACATCGCACGTGGGGTAGCTGGCAGAATGCGAGACGCGTGGCGCGCATCGTGCGGGATTGAGCCACGCGCCACCGTCCGGAGCGAAGCAACGCGAGAGTGGACACAGGCGTAGAGCCCGTCGATGAACGTTGTCGGCGGGCTTGCTTGTTTCCGTGGCATTCCGTTCGATGCGCACGCGCGTTCTCTTTCACCCCGAGCGCGTCGGCGGCTGCGCGCCTGCCGTGTCATCGTCGTGACAGCTTTCCGCGCTAACCTGCCCAAGGTGATTCGAACGGTCCTCATCCGCGCCAGTCGCGCGGCGGTTCTCGGCGTGCTGCTCAGCACCACCGCGCACCGAGCTGGTGCGCAGATTCCCGTGACGCGCGGCACGGCCGAACGCGCGGCACTCGCCGCGGGCCCGCGCGTGGCGCTGGCGCGGGCCGACAGCGCGGCGGCGCGGGCAGCACTGCTCACGGCGCGCGCGCTGCCCAATCCGTCGCTCGCCGCATCGTACACGGCGGACAAGCCGTCGAAGCACCTGTCACTCGACGTCCCGTTCGATGCGCCGTGGACGCGTGGGCCGCGCATCGGCGCGGCGCGCGCGGCAGGCCGCGCGGCGGGGCTCCGGCTGCTCTCCGAGCGCATCGCGGCACAGCTCGAGGTGGACACCACGTACTCCATGGCCCTCGCCGCTCGCGCGCGGTTCGAGCTGTCGCGGCAGACCGCGCGCGACGCCGACAGCCTGCGCGTGATGGCCACCAGGCGGCGCGATGCGGGCGACGCGAGTGATCTCGACGTGGATCTGGCCACCGTGCTCGCCGGGCAGCAGGCCAACGTGGCGAGCACCGATTCGCTCAACTCCATGCATCTGCTGATCACCGTGCAGGCCCTGATGGGGCTGCCGGCAGACAGCGTGGAGATCGTCCTCGTGGATTCGCTCGCGTATCCGGCAACGGGAGGCGTGTTCGCCGCTGCGCCGACGGACTCGCTGGGGAGAACATTCGACGTCGCCCTCGGGGCGCTGCCGGAATCCACGCTTGCCGCCGTGCTGGGTGCAGCGCCATTCGTCGCCGCGGCGGAGGCGTCAGTGCGTGCAGCCGAGCTCGCGGTGGCGCGAGAGCATCGGCTGGTGTGGGGCGTGCCGTCGCTGCAGGTGGGCGTGGACTGGGGTGACCCGGCGAACGACCCGCCCAACAAGCTGCTGCCGATGGTGGGCGTGGCGATTCCGCTTCCGCTGCTCGACCGCAATCGCGGGCCGATCGCGCAAGCGGAGGCGGAGCGTGACCGCGCGCGGGCCGAACTGACGATCGCGCGGCTCGAAGCCCGGCAACGACTGATTGAAGGCGCCCGCGAGCGCGAGGCGCTGCTGCGACAGGTGGCGCGCGACCGGGACCTCGTGGTGCGTGCCGACCGCGTGGCTTCGAAGTCGCTCGAGGCATACCGCGAGGGCGCGATGGCCCTCCCCGCGGTGCTCGAGGCGCGGCGCGCCGCGCGCGACGTGCTCGGCCAGTACATCGATGACCTGGCGGCGCTGCTCACGGTGGAAGCCGAGCTGCGCGCGCTCACCCGGACCACGGCGCCAACTCCATGATGACACCGCACCCGCGGCGACTGCACTCACGTCACTCCCGGTCGCTGCTCCTCGCGGTTGGCGGCATCATCGTCGCGACGAGCGCCTGCAGGAAGGATGAGGGAGGCGACGAGGACACCACCCACGCCGTCGTGACGGCGCGCACTGCCATCGCGAAGGTGGGGCCGTTCACGCACAGCATCTCGGCGATCGGAACCGTGGTGGCGCGACCCGGTCACTTCGCGGCGCTGAGCGCTCCCGCACCAACGCGCGTGGCGCGGGTCTACGTGCAGCAGGGGCAGCGCGTCGCCCCGGGGCAGCCGCTGGTGGAGTTCGAGCAGGGCACCTTCGCTGCGGCAGCCGGTGGCGCCGAGGCGGCGCTGAGCGCGGCGCAGCGCAACTATGAGCGCGCCGAGCGACTGGCCAACGAAGGTATCCTTCCGCGGAAGGATGCCGAGGCGGCGGCAGCGGACCTGGCGCGCGCGCGGAGCGACGCCGTCGCGGCGCGGCGCTCGCAGCAGCTGTCGGTGCTGCGCTCTCCGCTCTCCGGCGTGGTGACACGGATGTCGGCCGTCCTCGGCGCGCCGGCCGACGCGGGACAGGTGCTGGTGGAAGTCGCCGACCCATCGGCGTTCGACGTGGTGCTCGCGCTTGGCGCCACCGAGGCGAGTGCAGTTCTGCCGGGTGCGCGGGTGAATCTCTCCGCTGGCCAGACGACTGGCGGAGAGCCGCTCGGCATGGGCGTGGTGGCGTCGGTGGGTGTGGCGGTGGACACCGGTTCGCGCGCCGTGCCGGTGCACGTGACGGTCACGTCGCCCCGGCGCGCGCTGCGGCTTGGCGAGAGCGTGTACGGCGTGATCGCCACGAGCACGCGCCCCGATGCGGTCGTCGTACCGGTGGAAGCGCTGGTGCCGGGCGATGCACCGGGCAGCTATCGGGTGTTCGTCGTGGACCGCAGCGGCATCGCGCACGCGCGCGACGTGCAGGTGGGTGGCCGCACGGAGAGCGCCGTGGAGATCACGAGCGGACTCGCCGGCGGTGAGACGGTGGTGACGCAGGGTGCGTTCGGCGTACAGGACAGCGCACGCGTTCAGTTGCCGGCGCCAGCGAAACCGTGAGCGAGCCGGCAGGCAGCGTCGAGCGCTCGCATCGCTGGTCGCTCGCCGGCGCGGTGGCGAGCCAGCGCCGATTCGTCTACCTGACGGTAGCGCTGCTCTGTGCGGCGGGCCTCTGGGCCGCGACGCGCCTGCCGAGCGCGATCTATCCCGAGCTGGAGTTCGCGCGCATCACGATCGTGGCGCAGGGCTCGTCGCTCGGCGCGCGCCAGGTGGTGTTCGCCATCACCCAGCCGATCGAGGAAGCGATCGCCGTCGTGCCCGGAGTGACGCGCGTACAGTCACGTTCCATTCGTGGCGCGAGCGAGACCTCGATCACCTTCGCGCCGAATACCGACATGGCGTACGCGCTCGAGCAGACGCGAGCGCGGGTGAACCAGATCCAGGGCGATCTTCCCGCCGGCCTGGACATCGAGGTGGAGCGGCTGTCTCCGTCGCTGTTCCCGATCCTGTCCTACAACCTCGAGGGGGGCGATCCGGCGACGCTGTACGACATCGCGCGCTACCAGATCCGGCCCGTGTTCTCGCGCGTGCCGGGCGTGGGGCGCGTCGAGGTGCAGGCGTCCGACATCCGCGAGATCGAGGTCGTTGCCGATCCGGTGCGACTGGCGGAGCAGGGACTCTCGTACGACGACGTCGCCGCGGCGATTCGCGCCTCCACGACGCCGGCCGCGGTAGGACGCGTGGCGCAGGACTACAAGCAGTACCTCATCGTGTCGGCGCAGGAGGCGACGACGCCCGAGGACATCGGCAACGTGATGCTCGGCCGCGGCCTGCGCGTGCGCGACGTGGCGAGTGTGGAGGTCGGCACCGAGGATCACGTGCGCATCGTTGCCGGCGACGGCCGGCCGGCGGCCCTGCTCAACATCACGCGCCAGGTGAACGGCAACACGGTGGCGATCGCCGACAGCGTGGCGCGGATCGCGGAGTCGCTGCGGCACACGCTGCCGCGCGGGATGATCCTCAAGCCGGTGTACGATCAGGCGTCGCTCGTGCGCGATGCGACGACGTCGGTGCGCGACGCGATGCTGGTCGGCGCGGTGCTGGCGGTGATCATCCTGTTCATCTTCCTGCGCCGCTGGCGAATCACGGCGATCAGCGCCGCGGCCATCCCGCTCACGCTCGCCATCACGGTGCTCGTGATGTCGCTCGTCGGGCAGACGTTCAACCTGATGACGCTCGGCGCGATGGCGATCGCGATCGGCCTCGTGATCGATGACGCCGTGGTGGTGAGCGAGAACATCGTCCGGCATCTCGGCTTCACGCCGGATCGCGCGCGCGCCATCCGTGAGGCGGTGCAGGAGCTCATTGTTCCCGTCACCACGTCGACGATCACGACCGTAGTGGTGTTCCTGCCGCTGCGGCTGCTGCAGGGCGTGGTGGGCCAGTTCTTCGCCGCGCTCTCCATCACGCTCACCATCGCGGTGCTGATGTCGCTCGTGCTGGCGGTGACGATCATCCCGCTGCTCGCCGAGTCGTTCCTGCACGCGGAGGATGCGGAGCCGGAGCTGCCGGAAGGTGACATCCCGCCGCCGGCGGCTGGTCGCGAGCGCGCACGGAGTTTCGGCGCGCGTATCGGTGTGGCGATCGACGCGCTGTCGCTGCGCTACCAGCGCTCGCTCAGCGGCGTGCTGCATCACACGCGGTTCATGATCGCCGGTGCGGTGGCGCTCGTCGTGCTCGGAGTGCTCGCGTACCGATTCGTGCCGACCGGATTCCTTCCGGAGATCGACGAAGGCGCATTCGTGCTCGACTACTACAGTCCGGGCGGCACCGCGCTCGCCGAGACCGACCGGCAGGTGCACATCATCGAGCGGATCCTGATGGACACGCCGGAGATTGCGGGCACATCGCGGCGCACCGGTGCCGAGCTCGGGCTGTTCGCCACGGAGCAGAACCGCGGCGACATCGTGGCGCGCCTCAAACCGGAAAGTCGACGCCGCCGGTCGAGCGCAGAGGTGATCGACGAAGTGCGCCAGAAGATCGCGGCCGCGGTCCCGCGCATGCGCGTGGAGTTCGTGCAGATCCTGAGCGACGTGATCAACGATCTCGCCGGCGCGGCGCGGCCCGTGGAGATCAAGCTGTTCGGCGCCGACCTGAACGAGCTGGAGGCGTACGCGCGCTCGCTCGATCCGGCGCTGTCGAAGGTGGACGGCATGGAGGACTTCTACAACGGCGTGGCGGAGCCGGCCCCCGAGCTGCTGATGCACGTGGATGCCGCGGAGGCGAACCGGGCGGGCCTCACTCCCGATCAGGTGGCGGCGAGCGTGAACGGCGCACTCCTCGGTGTGCCCGCGGGTCAGTTGCGACTGCAGGACCGCTCGATTGCCGTGCGCGTGCGCGCTCCGGATGCCGTGCGTGGCGACGCGCTGCGAATGGGCGCGCTGCCGGTGGTGGTGCCGTCGACCCGCACCACCGCGCCGCTCTCCGCGCTGGCGACGTTCGAGCCGACGGAGACACGCTCAGCCTTCACGCGCGAGAACCAGCAGCAGATGATCACGATGACCGCGGACGTGAGCGGGTCGCTCGGCACCGTGACGCGCGGCGTGCGCGCCGTGCTGGCGAGCCATCCGGCGCCGAAGGGAGTGCGCGTGGAGATCGGCGGCCAGTCAGCAGGGCAGGCCGAGGCGTTCCGTTCGCTGCTCGTGGTGCTGGCGCTCGCGGTGGCGGCGGTGATCGGCGTGATGGTGCTGCAGTTCCGCTCGTTCGTCGAGCCGCTGGTGGTGCTGTGCGCGGCGCCGATCTCGTTCGTCGGCGCGATGGCGCTGCTGCTCGTCACCGGCACGCCGCTCAACGTGTCGTCGTTCATGGGATTGATCCTGCTCGTCGGACTGATCGTGAAGAACGGCATCATCCTGCTCGACTTCACGCATCACCGCATGGCGACGGCTGGCGAGACGCTGGAGCCCGCGCTGCTGGAAGCGGGTCGGGTCCGCCTGCGGCCGATCCTCATGACGACGCTGTGCACCCTGTTCGGCCTGCTGCCCCTCGCGCTCGGCATCGGCGCCGGCAGCGCCATGCAGCGTCCGCTCGCGCTGGCGGTGATCGGCGGGCTGGCGCTGTCCACGCCGATCACGCTCTATCTCGTGCCGACCTTTCTCGTCGCGGTGCGGGGGCGCGATTACATGCTGCCCGGTACGGAGCGCGACGTGGTGCGCAGCTAGTGGCTACTTCGACTCGAACAGCTTCGCGTACTGTCCGTAGCCCTCTTCCTCGAGCCGGCTCGCCGGGATGAAGCGCAGTGACGCGGAGTTCATGCAGTAGCGCATGCCGGTCGGCTGCGGACCGTCGTCGAACAGGTGACCGAGGTGCGAGTCGCCGTGCTTCGAGCGTACCTCGGTGCGCGTCATGAGGAACTGACGATCGGTCTTCGTCGTGATGTTCTCCGGCTCGAGGGGCCGCGTGAAGCTCGGCCACCCGGTGCCCGACTCGAACTTGTCGAATGAGCTGAAGAGCGGCTCACCGGAGACGACATCCACATAGATGCCGGGTTCGTGGTTGTCCCAGTACTCGTTCTGGAACGGCGCCTCGGTCCCCTCGTGCTGGGTGACCTTGTACTGGAGAGGGGTGAGCTTCTTCTGGAGCTCGGGGTCGGAGGGCTTGGTGAAGTCAGTCATGATGTCCTCTGGTAACTGCAACTGCCGTACGACGTATTTCGTACTTCGTGCGGCGATTGGCAGGCCGCTCCCAGGAATGCGCCGACGCATGGTCTCGGCACACTGGCCAATCGTACCGCGATTGCTATGGGACATTCCTGGGGCTGTCATGCCAATCGGAGTACGCGGTACGTGATACGTAGTACGGTAGCTGTCGTTGAATGTTCAATCCGTCACCCTCGACGGATCCGACGGCGACGTCCACGACGACACGTTGACGTCGATCGGGAGCCGGATATTGGCGACGGCGCGACCGACGTCGATCAGCCCCTGCCAGACACCGGCAAAGGCGAAGCCGACGTCCTGCGGCGCCTTGCCCTCCTCGAAACCGCGGCCGCTGGCCACCCAGATGCGCGGTTCCTCGCTCACCCCCGCGGCGACGAACTCGGCCTTGAAGTCATCGTGCACGAGCTGCGCGTTGAACTTGTGGACGTACACGCCCGGAAGGTAGCGCCCATCGCGCAGCAGGCGTCGCGCCCACGCGCGGTAGTAGTCGCGCATCGCCTGGGGCACCTTCTCCATCCGCTCGATGTCGAGGAACACTACCGAGCGGGCGGGGAATCCCTCCTTCTCTGTCGCGGCAATTGCGTCGAGCGCATCCGCATCCCCGCGCTCGGCGGTGAGGAAATCGGCGTTGCAGCTCGTGCCCTGCCGTCGCAGTGCAGCAGTGCGCTTCGCCGAAGGCCGCGGTGTGCGGCCCCACGTCTGCTGGCCCACGTAGACCACGGCGAGGCCCCAGCCCATGTCCACCAGCGTCTGACGCTTGCCGACCCAGGAAGGATCCTTGTGGCAGGGTGCGGGCAGGTAGTAGCCGACCCAGCGGTACGGCGAGCCCGGCGCGCTCTTCCACGCGCGCATCGTCCGGTCGCCTGGATAGGTGTGCGTGTCGAAACCGATGTGCTTGCCGTTCAGCTGCTCATCGGCGATCGGCGATGGCTGGCCGGTGACGGCGGAAGCGACCTGCGCCACCGCCGCGGCCGCGTCCGCTATGGGTGTGGCGCCCGGTTCCGTCGTATCGCGCCCGCAGGCGATGGCGATCCCCGTGAAGGCGACGGCGAAAGCGGTAAGCTGGCGAAAGGTGGAGCGGCTGCGGCGCGGCATGCCGTCCCGTTATGCAAGGACGGTACGCGTTTGTTCAATCGCCGCCCTTTCGGTCGCTGAACAGGATGGTGAGCACCATGTAGACGCCGATCACGGCGGCAATGATGAAGCCGATCAGGCCGAGCGTGCGCCAGTAGGGCATCAGCTGCGAGCTGGCGACGAGCAGGCCGGCGAGCACGAGCCCGGAGAAGACGCGGTTCGCCACCTTCTGCAGCGCGATGATCAGCGACGGCAGCTGCGGCACGTCCACGTGCGTCGAGAGATCGTTGTTCGCCAGCCGGCTGGTGATCTGGTCGAGCCGATGCGGTAGCGCGGCGATGAAGTCGCCGCTCTCGAGCGCGATCTGGTACAGCCGCCGCGGCGACAGGTCGCGCTGCGCACGCTGCACCGCGATCTCGTTGCTGAACTCGCGAATCGTCTCGAGCGGAGTGTAGCTCGGGTCGAGCGAGCGCGTCACGCCGTCGAGGTTGAACAGCGCCTTGGCCAGCAGCGTCATCTCGGCGGGGAGCCGCAGTCCGTGCTGGAAGGAGAGATCGATCACCTCGAACAGCACCTTGCCCGCCTGCACTTCGGCAGCGGTGAGATCCACGTTGCGCGCGATCAGCTCGGCGATGGCGCGCGTGTAGCCGGCGCGGTCGAAGTCGCTCGTCGGCACGCCCTGCTCGATGAGCGTCGCGGCCACGTCGTCGCCGCGATGGTCGCCGAGCGCCATGAGGAGGCGCGTCGCTGCTTCGCGCATCGTGTTCGAGAGACGCGCCGTCATGCCGAAGTCGATGATGGCGAGACGCGCGTCCACGTCGGCGGGAGTCGGCGTGGCCCGCGACTGAGCATCGGCCTCGATCTTGGCCAATGGCGTGGTGGCGTTGCGCGCATCGGCGCGGCGGTCGTCCGCCGCCACGTCGGAGGGCGTGGGCGGACTCTTCATCCCGCGCAGCACGACAAACACGTTTCCCGGATGCGGATCGGCGTGGAAGAAGCCGTCGATCGTGATCCCCTTCAGGTACGCGCGGGTCAGCTCCTCGGCGAGCGGCGTGAAATCGTGCTCGAGACGCGTGAGCGGGGAGACATCGTCCACCTTGAGGCCGTGCACGCGCTCGGTGGTGAGCACCCTCTCGCGCGAGTACGCCTCGACCACCTTCGGCACGATGATGCGCGGGAATTCGGCGAGCGAGCGACGGAAGACGGCCGCGTTGCGCGCCTCGATGCGGTAGTCGAGCTCCTCGGTGAGCGCGCGCTCGAGCTGCTGGATCACGCCGAGCACGTCGATGCGGGTGCCGACGCTCGTGTGGTCGGAAAGGAATTCGGCCACGTCATGGAAGAACGCGAGGTCGTCGGCGAGGGAGGCGCGGATGTGCGGCCGTTGCACCTTGACCACCACCTCGCGACCGCCGCGCATCGTGGCCGCGTGCGCCTGGCCAAGGCTCGCCGTGGCGAGTGGCTCGCGCTCGAAGCTGTCGAACAGCTTGCCGATGCGCGCGCCCAGCTCCGTCTCGATGGTGTGCTCCACCTCCTCGAACGGAATGGGCCCGACGTCGTCCTGCAGCTTCTCCAGCTCGCGGATGTAGGGCTCCGGAAGCAGGTCGGGTCGGGTGGAGAGTACCTGACCGAGCTTCACATAGGCGGGACCCAGCTCGACGAGCCGCTTCCGGAATCCGACGGCGTGCGACTCCCGCTCGGCAACTTCTTCGGGAGGAAGGTCTTCCTCGTCGGCCTCGACGAGGGCAAGAAGTCCCTGCTGTTTCGCGACGTCGCGCAGTCCGTAGCGAGTGAACAGGCCGACGATGGCGGCGAGGCGGGGAATGTGCTTGGGCGAGAGGAGCATGCGGCGGCCTGAGGCATGGAGCGTGCCCTTGCTCGATGCGCGCCAGCGCAGCTCGGGTGCGTCGTGCTGCGTGGACGGGCAGGACTTGCCGCTCCCGACTAGCGTTCACCGCGCAACAGCCGGTAACTTGCCGCGAACCCTCTCCCGTTGCACATGCCGGATACGGCTCCCCCCGGGCCGACCATTCTCGTCGCCGAAGACAACGCCGATCAGCGGTCGCTCTACGTGGCCCTGCTGACCGGTGTCGGATACCGCGTCCTCGAAGCGTCCGACGGCGCCGAGGCGGTGGAGATCGCGCGACAGTCGCAGCCCGGGCTCGTGCTGATGGACGTCACCATGCCGGGCACGAGCGGCTGGAACGCGGTGCGGACGCTGAAGCAGGATCCGCAGACGCACATGATCCCGATCATCGTCGTCACCGGACTCGCGAGCACCTGGGATCGCGATGCGTCCATTGCGTCGGGTTGCGACGAGTACCTCGCCAAGCCGGTGCAGCCAGTGCGCCTGCTCGAGGAAGTGCGGAAGTTCCTGCCGCTGTGATCGCTCGGTCGTGAACGTCGCGCCGTGATCGTCGGGCACGTTGGTGTCGCGGCGGCCACGCGAAGCGCCTGGCGCCGCGCATCGCTCCCGTGGATGCTGGTCGCGTGCGTGGCGCCCGACCTCGTGGACATCACGCTCGCTCTTGCCGGCGTGTGCAATCCGTACGGCCTCTACTCGCATACCGTGCCGTCCGTCGCGCTGCAGGCCGCAGTGCTCGGTGGTGGAGCACTGCTCGTGACCGGTTCGCGCGCCACGGCCGCTGCCAGCGCGCTGATGGTGTTCCTGCACGTGCCGCCCGACCTCATCACCGGCCACAAGATCTTCTGGCCCGGTGGTCCGATGATGGGGCTCTATCTCTACAAGCATCCACTGCTCGATTTTCTCGTCGAGGCGCCGATACTGATCATCGGCTGGTGGCTGCTGCGACGTTCCCGTAGCGCACCCCGATGGGCGACGTCGGCGCTGGCGCTGGGCGTGCTCCTCGCCGGCCAGGGAGCGCTCGACCTCCTGGCTCGCGACGGAGCCAAGCCCTCCGCCTGCTCGTCGCCGAAGCGCCTGCCCTAGTCCGCCGCTGTTGGCGGTGCCATCTTCGGTGCCACCTCCGGCGCCGTGTCCTTCCCCCTCCGGCGCCGCCACCGTCACGCCTCGATGCTTCTCAGCCTGCTCGCCAGTCGTCGCGGCGCCAGCACCGGTGAGGGCCAGTCCTTCCGCTGGCGCGGCGAAGGCGTGTCGCGTATCGAGGGGTTGAGCGACACCGTCTTCGGCTTCGCCATCACGCTGCTCGTCGTCTCGCTCGAGGTGCCGAAGACGTCGACGGACCTGCTGGAGACGATGCTCGGCACGATCCCGTTCATCGGCGCCTTCACCCTGCTGTTCGCGCTGTGGCGAGCGCAGTTCGAGTTCTTTCGCCGCTACGGCCTGGAGGACACGCGGACCGTGCGCCTCACCGGCATGCTCCTCATGGGCGTGCTGTTCGCCGTCTATCCGGTGAAGTTCCTCGCCACCTTCATCCTGCTCACGATGCCGCGCGCGCTGCTGTTCGGCAACGGGGATTCGCTGAAGCAGATCATGCCCATCGAACGCCTGCCGCTGGTATTCGGACTCTACGGGCTGGGGGCGACGTGGATCAGCATGGTGTTCAATCGCCTCTACGCGCACGCGGCGAGCTGTGGTGACAGGCTCGGGTTCACCGAGCTCGAGACGTTCGACACCGACGAGATGCGACGACGCTGGGGGATCTTCGCCCAGGTCGGCATGTTCATCGTCGCATGGTGTGTCGCCGTGCTGGCCACCGGCGCACACCTGCACGCCCGGGACAATGTGTTCATGGTGGTGTATTACGGTGGACTGATTGGGCTGATCGTCCTCGCCCTGCGCAATGTGCGCCACCGGCGCCGACGCGCCGCCGAGCGACGAGCACTCGCCGAGCGTCTTCCGACGTCGTAGCGACGGGCGCGCTCACCCTTTCACCAGCAGGCCCGCATGATGTCCCGCACGCCACCATCCGACGACGACGACCCGCTGGCCGACTTCGAGCTTCCGCCGGAGATCATGAGCCAGACGTTCGAGCACGCCATCAGCGACGACGCGAGCGCGGCCCACGAGCGGGGTCACGCCGTGGCCGCGGCGCTCCAGAAGCTGCTGCCCGGCAGCACGGTGGAGTACGGCTTTCCCGGCATCGTCACGGCGCACCTGAAGTCCGGTGCTGTCGCCCGATGCGGCGGGCCGACCCTCGGCTGGATGATCGACGTGCAGCGCAAGCCCGGGGCGGACACGGAAGTGATCGATGTAGCCGTGGACGATGACGAGACCGACGTGCAGGTCATCGCCGGCGCGCTGGCGAAGAAGCTGAAGCGCCGCTAGCGTCGCTTCGCCGTCAGAGCGCGCGCGCCGTGGCGCGACGCTCTTCCTCGTCGCGCTGGCTCAGGAACTCACCGATGGCCGCCAGCGACGCGATGTTGTCGCACAGGATCTTCAGCGTAGCCAGGATGGGCACGGCGAGGAAGGCGCCCGGTACTCCCCAGATCCAGAAGAAGAAGGCGAGCCCGATGAAGATCGCCACCGGATTCAGCGTGAGCCGATGGCCGAGCATCATCGGCGTCACGAGGTTCGACTGCAGCAGGTTGATCGCGAGATAGGCGCCGGGAATCATCAGCGCGTGGCCGATCTGGTCGTACTGCGCGAGGCCCGCGACGCCGAGCACCACCGTCGCCGCCGCCGCGCCGAGGTAGGGAACGAACTCCAGGCACGCCACCATCACGCCCCACAGCACCACGTTGGGCATGCCGAGCAGCCACAGCGCGAACGCCACCACGATGCCCTCGGCGATGTTGAGCAGCAGTGTCGTGCCGAGGAACGCCGATACCGTGGATTCGGTGGCGCGCGCGATCTCCACCGCCTTCACCTTGTCGCCGAAGTGGGGTAGCACCTTGATCAGCTTCTGGAGAAAGAGGTCGCCGCCAGCGAGCAGGAAGTACAGCAGGATGAAGATCTCGACGAGGCCGGCGACGATGCGCTGGGTGGTGCCGAACAGCCGCGATGAGAGACTCGGCCCCGCCTGCACGACGACCTCCGGCTTCCGTTCGGATGACGGCGCGCCGACCGCGTTCGCTGCCTGCTCCACGTTGCGCGACACCTGCTGCATCGGCTGGATGATGGAACGCAGCTCCCGCTGTGCCTTGGCAAAGCTCTGTGGAGCACTCGCCGCCCAGCGCTGCGCCGGCCCCGCGAGCTGGTACACACCGAATCCCATGCCGCCCACGAGCAGCACGACGACGAATCCCGCCCCGAGCGGCGGCTTGATGTGCCACCGCGCGAGCCGCCGGATCGCCGGGCTGAGGAGGAAGTTGAGCAGCAGCGCGAAGACGATCGGGATGAGGAACTCGCGCGCGACGTACATCGTGTAGAGCACCGCGAGCACGGTGAGCACGGTCGTCTCGAGCGACCGGCTGCGCGGCCGCGCGAGCGCGTCGGCCGTGCGCTCGAGATCGGGGGGAGGCGCATCGGGTGTCGCCGGGGTCGCCGTGGCCGTGGGGTCGACGTGCGGCGCGAGCACGCTGTCGCCCTCGCGCGCCGCGCGCTCTGCCGCCGCCGGAATGCCCCCCTGCTCGTGGTCCATGCGCGCGCGGAATGCAGGATGTGAGCCGGGTGGGTGAGCAGGTGAGTGGGTGGGGAGGTGAGGACGAACAACGACGAAAGGGCCCAATCAGCGACGCTGATCGGGCCCTTTCCGATTCCTGATGCACATTCCCACCTACTCGCCTACCCGCCTACCACCCCCTCACCTGCCCATCATGCCTCGGATCCGCCACGCCAACCCAGGTGTCGCCACGCCGCGCCACGAGGTAGATGCGTGCGTATTCAAAGCCGGGCGGCTCGGGACGATAGCCCATCGCCCGCACCGCGGCGAGCACCGACGGGTCGAAGCCGCTCTCGACCTCCACGTCGGCATTGCCGGCACTGGGCGTGAGGCGCGGCATGCGCACCGCCTCCAGTGGATCGAGCCCGTAGCCCACCATGTACCAGATGGTCTGTGCCATGGCGAGCGGAATCCGCCCGCTTCCCGGCGAGCCGATCACCAGTTCCACCTTGCCGTCACGCAGCATCAGCGTCGGGGCGATGGTGGTGATTCGGGTGAGCCACGCCGGCGCGTCGGCACGATCGAGTTCGGCGCGGGTGATGGCCGCGCCGGAGTTGTTGAGGAAGAAGCCATCCACCGCCGCGCCGCTCCCGAACACGCTGCTGTTGGTGACGGTCACCGCCACCGCGTTGCCGTCGCCATCCGTCACGGAGATGTGCGTCGTCTCGCCGCCGGAGGGGCCGTCGTCACCCGCCGCCGTGGCGCCCGACACCGGTGCGGCACCATATGGAGCGAGCACCGAACACGCCTGAGGTGACGGCGCCGCGTCGTACGTCAGCGCGTCCAGCGACTTCACGCTCGCCGCGGCGGTCCCCGAGCCCACCTCGCTGGCGCGCGCGGCGATGAACGCATCGGAGATGAGGCCACGTGCCGGCACGGTGCGCCACCGGGGATCGTAGTTCGCCCGATTCGCCGTCTGTCCGACGCGCATCGCCGACACGAACAGGTCGAATGCGCGCGCATCCTTCGTCGGCAGGCCGAGCGACGTGAGTCGCGCCGGCTCGAGCAGCTTCACCGTTTCCACGAGCTGCAGTCCACCTTCCGGCGGCGGCGCCGAGAGCAGCACGCGATCACCGTACGTGGCGCAGAGCGGCCGGCGCCACACCGGTTCGTAGCGCGCGAAATCGGCCGCGGTCACCGGATGGCCGCCGCGGTTCATGCGCGCGATGACGTCGGCGGCGATCGCCCCCTCGTAGAATCCGCGCCGGCCCTCGGCGGCGATCACACGCAGCACGCGTGCGAGTGCGGGGTTGGCGACGTGCTCACCGAGCGCGGGGAGGCGTCCGTCCTTCAGGTAGATGGAGCGCGCCACCGAATCCCGCGCCAGACCCGCGCTGTCGCGCGCGATCATGGATGCGAGCACCTCGTACATCGGAAAGCCTTCTTCGGCGAGCCGGATGGCGGGCGCCAGCACCTGGGCACGCGTCAGCTTGCCGAAGCGCTCCTGCGCCAGCAGCAGGCCGGCAACGTTGCCCGGCACGCCGACCACCCGCATCGGCGTGGTGGAATCACGTCCGACGGCGTTCGCGGCGCGGAACGACGCAATCGGTTGCGCCGCGTAGAAGTCGAGGAACTCGGCACGCTGATCCTTCGCGATCCAGGCGAGCATGGCGCCGCTGCCGCCGACGCCCGACATCTCCGGTTCCACCACCCCGATGGCGAATGCCGTCGCGACTGCGGCGTCCACGGCGTTGCCGCCTTCGCGCAGTACGGTGAGCCCTGCTTCACTCGCGAGCGGATGTGCCGACGACACCATCCCGTTCGCACC
>Ga0070658_10000373_pt1 | contig 39003 bp, 31 predicted proteins | sample KBSC13metaG_FD_64664 | JGI IMG/M metagenome (GOLD analysis project Ga0070658, IMG submission 64664) | Corn rhizosphere microbial communities from Kellogg Biological Station, Michigan, USA - KBS C1-3 metaG | ecosystem: Host-associated > Plants > Roots > Rhizosphere > Soil ... | reverse complement strand
GACGCCGTCCAGGCGAACATCGTGGCCGCCGGCTACGGCAAGTGAGCCGGCGGCGGCGGCAAGCGCGCGACACCGCGCGTGTCGCGCGCTTGCGCTGTCTCGCGCCCACCTGGCGGGCGGGAACGGCCTCTGGCGTGGGGCGATCCGAAGGGCCCCACCGGCCACGATTGTTGTCATGGCAGATCGGTTCGCACAGGATAGGCGCGTGAATGTCGCGTCGGGGCGCCGGTACGTCTGTGCGGCGCTGCTCGGGATGGTGGTGGTGCTGGGTGGGCGCGCCGGTCACGCGCGCACCGTGGCCGCCACGGCGCAGCTCGACTATGCCGCGGCCGCCGGCTGTCCGACGGCTGACGAGTTCGAGGCGGTCGTCGACGGGCGCCTCGGGTACGAGGCCTTTCGCGCCGACGCCCCCGATCGGGTGGTCGTGCGCATCGAGTGGTCCGGGCACGCGCTGGAAGGTCGCATGGACTGGCAGCACGCCACGGGCGGCGCGATCGGCGAGCGGACGTTCCCCTCACGCAGCGGGGACTGCACCGAGCTGACCCGCGCCATGGCGTTCGCTCTGGCGGTGCAGCTGCAACTGATGGCGGCGACGGCCATGGACGAGCGATCGACTCAAACCGCGCCCCTGTCGCCGCCGGCGACCAGCCAGATCCCCTTGCCTCCACCTTCGGGGGTGGTCGCCCTGCCCGCGCCGGCCGTCCCGGAATCGACCGTGGTTCGCGACCGGCGGGCGAACGGCCCCAGCGGTCGCTGGGTCGAGGTCGGCGCCGGCGCTGCGGTGGGTCTCGGTCTGGCCGAAACTCCGGTCGCGCTGGGCCGCCTGTTCGTCACCCTGGGGTGGACGCACGCCGCGCTCGAACTGGAGGCTGAGGCCACCCGTCCCTCGACCATCCGTCGGGCGGACGGGGCGGGATTCTCCCAGTTTCAGCTCCTGGCAGGACTGGCGGGCTGTGGTGTGCGCGGCCCGTTCAGGGCCTGCGCCGTCGGCAAGGCGGGCCAGCTGCGGGTCAGGGGCCAGGACGTGGACGTTCCAGCGACCGACACTGGGCTGATGCTTCAGGCTGGCCTGCGTCTCGCCGCTGCGCACACCTTTGGCCACCGGGTCTATCTCGTCGGCCGGGCGGAAGGTCTGGCGCGGTTAACGCAAGGCACCGTCACGCTCGACGCGATGAGCGTGTGGAGGACGCCCCGCCTGGCCGGGTTGCTGGGAATCGACATCGCCGTACGATTCGATTGAACAAAAGGCCTTCCCGGGTCAGCTACAATTAGAGATGGGTTATCTGCGGCAGGTTCGCTCCACTCCTCTCGAGCCCGAGCTCGAGGTCACCTGTCTCGGCGTCTACGAGCGCGAGCTCGATTACCTTTTCTCGACGTTGCAGCGGCTGGGCGCCAGCCCCCGCGAGATCGAGGACCTCGCCCAGGAGGTCTTCATGATCCTGCACCGGAACTGGCCCACCCTGGACGTGACCCGCCCCTTCCGGCCTTACCTGTTCGCGGTCGCCTTCCGGGTGGTCTGTGCGCATCGCCGGCGGCGTAGTCGCGAGATCCCGCAGCCGTATCTCGAGGCCGAGGATCCTGCGACGGGACCGGAAGAGTCACTTCAGTCGAAGCAGTCGGCCGACCTTTTGATGATGGCGCTCGACACGCTCCCCTTACCTCGGCGAGCAGTCGTGGTCATGCATGATCTGGACGGATTTTCTATCATTGAAGTCGCCGCCCGCCTTTCGCTCACGCGATTTGGCGCTTACGCGAGGCTTCGCAAGGCACGAAAGGAACTGGCGTCCTCACTGAGACGCCTGTTGCGGGAGAGGGCGCGGAGATGAACCTAGCAAATCATAAGAATATCGATGATCGCATGACCGAAGACGAACTGGCGGTGGTGATGGCGGAGGGGCGGCAGATCTCGCGCGCCCCGGACGTGGTACGGGCGCGCCTGCTGGCCCGGGCCCGGGAGGCCATCGCGGCGTCCCGGACGGCCGTTCCCGTGGTCGTGCCGGCCGCCACCCCGGCCTGGCGGGGATGGCGGGTCGCCGTCGCGGCCGGCTCCGTGCTGGTGCTCAGCGCCGCGGGTGCAGGCGCCGCCCTCTATACCCGCGCACCGCGTTCGAACGATGGCGGGGCAGCGCCGGCCGAGCGCGCTCCGGCGCGCACGCGAATGGTGAAGCACCCCGCCGCGCGGGTTGCCGTCGAGGTGACCGCGCCCGAGCCGGCGACCGCGCCGGCGCTGTCGCGCCCCAGGGCGCAACACCCGCGCCCGCTGCTGACGCCGCAGGAGTCGTACGCGGCCGAGCTTCGCCTGCTGCAGGGCGCCCAGTCCGACTACACCAGCCAGGACTTCCCGGATGCGCTGGTGCTGCTCGCCGAGCACGCGCGCCGTTTCCCCGACGGCCGCCTGGCCGAGGAGCGCGAGGCGCTGCGCATCCGCTCGCTGGAGGGCGCGGGGCGCGGTGACGAGGCCCGGCATGCGCTCGCCTCCTTCGGCCGGCGCTTCCCGCGGAGCGCCCTGCTGCCGCGCCTGCAACAGCAGCTGCGCCCCACCGACTGAAGTCGCCAGCGGAGAGGACCGCCCCGGAAACGTCCGGCCCGCTGCGCCGCGGCGCCAGCGTGGCTTGGTCTTGGCCGGCGGCGCCCGCGGCTACGCCGGCCACCTCGCCTGGCGATCCGGCATTTAAACCGTCGAGCCTCAGGCGCTGGCTCGCGGTACATTCTGGATCCGGCCGTACGCCCATCCGGAAACCTGGCTCCTCGCGCCATGGACCTCGAAGCGAACTCCAGAGCCCTGCGCCTTCACCCGCCTGCCGTTGACCGGCCGGCGTGGCGCCGTGTGCTGGTTTGCGCCGCCGTCGTCCTGGCCTGCGGCTGCGCGGAGACGCTGGACGCCGGCCACGATCGCCCCAAGGGAATTCTTCCGGTCGATCACCGCAATCCTCTCGTCCTGTTGAACGACGGTGCCTTCGACAACTGGTCCGGTGAATATGCGGTGCTGCTGGCGAACAGCGGCGGCTCGCCGCTGGCCGGGATCATCGTCAACGCGAACGCCGATTGGCCGGATATCGAGACGAACGTCGGCGGTTATCGCGATCTGGTCGAGGCCGCGCGCGCCAGCGGTCTGGGCGATCTGCCCGACCCTATCGCCAGCATCGAACAGCCTCTGGTCATGCCCCCGACGGGCGTCATCGGGGACACGCATCCCAACCGTTCGGAGGGGGCCCTCGCCCTCATCGACCTGTCGACACGTCTGGGGTTGCCTTATCGTCCCCTGGTCATCGCGACCGGCGGCGCTTTGACCGACATCGCCGACGCCTATCTCATGGACCCCACCATCAGTGAACGGGTGGTGGTGGTGTCGTCGCTGGGCAGTGTGACCAGCGACGGCGGCGGGATGGGGGTTCCGAACGGGGATCGAGATCCGTGGGCCGACTTCATCGTCGCGTCGCGACTGCCGTACGTCCAGGTCAGCGCCTGGTACGACCAGCTGACCGACGTCCCCGCCGCCAAGCTGCCCGACCTGCCGACGAACGCGCTCGGCGCCTGGATCCAGGCCAAGCAACCCAATCTATGGCACTGGTCGCCCGCCTCCGATCAGGTGTCGGTCCTGGCGACTGGTCTGCCCGCGTTCGCGACGTCGGTTCAAAACCTGTCTGCCGCGACGTCCCTGGATATGGGGGCGACCGTCGGCCCGAACCTGGCCACGGCAGGACAGGGCCCCAACTGGCTGGTGACCGCGTGCGATGGAAGCGCGGCCACGAACCAGTTCTGGGCCGCCCTGCGCAGCACGAAGTGACCTCGGGGCTCTGCGGCTCCAGGACGCGCCTTCCCCGCGTGGGGCGGTAGTTGGCCCGATCCGACGTGGTCCTTGCGACTGCCGGTCGCTGAACTCCCCTCAGCCCGGAGGCCCCGATGACCCGACTGAACAGAAGAAGCGTCACGGCGATCGTGCTCGGCATGGCCATCGGCCTTGCGAACTGGAACTGCAGCTCGTCGGCCAGCAAGGGCGGCGGCACGGGCGGCACCAGCAGCGGCTCGGGAGGCGCGTCGGGCACGGGCGGAAGCACGGACGCGGGCGCTGACGCGCACCAGGATGCCGGCACGGGAGGCAGCGCCAGCCCACCGGCAAGCGGTGGCGCGACGGGGAGCGGCGGCGCGACCGCGACCGGTAGCGGCGGTTCGGTGTCGACCGGCAGCGGCGGGGAGCGCGCGTCCGGCAGCGGCGGCGCCCCGGCGAGCTCGGGCGGCGCGACCGCGGGCGCGCCCGGGGGCACCATGACGGGGGGCGCGGGCGGGCACGTCTCCCCGGCCAATGGTGGGGCCGGGGGGCGCAGCGGCACCGGCGGCGCAGGCGGCGCAGGCCGCGGCTCGGGCGGCGCCGCCGGGCGCGACGGATCCGGCTCTTCTTGCTCGGGCGCCGCGCTGGCGGCCGGCAACAGCAACCGGACCATCCAGATCGGGGGCGTCAGCCGCTCGTACATCCTCCACGTGCCCAGCGGATACACCGGCACGAAGGCGGTCCCGCTGGTGCTCGACTTCCATGCGCTGGGCGGCAGCGGCAGCCAGGAGCAATCGAGCTCGGGCTACCAGGCGATCGCGGACAAGCAGGGGTTCATCATCCTGTTCCCGGACGGGATCGACAACGCCTGGAACATCGGTCCCTGCTGCACCAACTCGCGTGACGTGGACGACCTGGGCTTCGCCAAGGGAATGGTCACCGCTGTCGAGGCGCAGGCCTGCATCGACACGAAGCGGGTGTACGCGACCGGCTTCTCGATGGGAGGCGGGATGTCGCAGTACCTGGCCTGCAACGCGGCCGACGTGTTCGCCGCCGTCGCACCCTCATCCTTCGACCTGCTGATCCCGGACGAGGAGCCGTGCGCCCCCTCACGCCCCATCAGCGTGCTGGCCTACCGGGGAACGGCCGACACCACGGTCCCCTACGCGGGGGGCCTGGGACCGAGCGGGAAGATCACGTTCCTGGGAGCGCAGGGCAGCTTCCAGCGCTGGACCAGCATCGACGGCTGCACCGGCGCCGCCACGATGGACGGTGACTGCACATATCAGGTAACCTGTGATTCCGGCGTCGAGGTCGGTCTGTGCGTGAAGCAGGGCGGCGGCCATGCGCCGGGCGACGCGAACGTCGGCTGGGCGTTCCTCAGCCGGTTCTCGCTGCCCTGATTTTCGTGAACCAATTTCCGGCCTGCGTCACGACTGCCCGGTGATGTGCTTCAGCTCTTCATGGAGGAACCGTCGATGAGATTCTCGGCTCACAAGATGATCAAGTCCGGTCTGCTGCTTGGCCTGCTGGGCCTGGGGTTGCAGGCTTGCGGTCAGTCGAATGGCAATGACAACGGCAGCGGCGGCTCGTCGGGCTCTTCCGGCGGTTCGACCGGCAGCAGCTCGGGCGGCGCCACGGCTTCCGGCGGCGCCACCAGCACCGGCGGTTCCACCAGCACCGGCGGAACGACGGGGAGCGGCGGCGCGAAGGGGAGCGGCGGCGTGCAGGGCACGGGCGGCGACACCGGCTCCGGTGGCAGCGCCAGCGGTGGGGCCAGCCCGGGCTCGGGCGGCAGCGCGACGGGGGGCACCATCGGTGGCGGCGGCGCGAAGGGAACAGGAGGCGTGATGGGCTCGGGTGGCGCCGCCGGCGCGGGAACGGGTGACGTGGGGGGTGGTGGACACAAGGGTGGCCTGGGGGGCGCGTCGTCGACCGGCGGCGCGGGTGGCGGTGGGGCGGCGACCGGTGGCAGCTCGGGAACCGTGACCTGTCCGGCGACCGCGGCCAAGCCCGGCGATACCACGAAGAAGATCATGGTGGGGACCTTGAGCCGGGAGTACATCCTGCACATCCCCAGCGGATACACCGGCGCCGCGGCCGTCCCCTTCGTGGTCGACTTTCATCCCATCGGCGGCTCCGATACGACGTGGCGGTCCCAGTCCCCGTACCCGGCCGTGATCGACAAGGAGGGAGTGGTCTCCGCGTTCCCGAACGGTCAGCCGAGCCCCAACCTGGGGAACGCCTGGGACGTGGAGGGCTGCTGTAACACGGCCGACGACGTCGCGTTCGCGCGCGCGCTGGTGGCCGAGGTCGAGACCATCGTCTGCGTCGACACCAAGCGGGTCTACGCCGTGGGCTTCTCCATGGGCGGCGGCATGTCGAACTACCTGGGCTGCAAGGCGGCCGATCTGTTCGCCGCCGTCGGCCCTGCCTCCTTCGATCTGACCCAGCAGAACGAGGGTGATTGCAAGCCCGCTCGCCCGCTGACGGTGATCGAGTGGCGCGGCAAGAACGACACGGTGGTGCCCTACGCCGGTGGCCACTCGGCCCTGGTCACCGGCATGGCCCTCGACTTCCTGGGGGCGGTCGGCACGTTCCAGAAGTGGGCCAGCCTGGACATGTGCACGGGCAGCGCCAGCGCGGCCGACTCCAACAACTGCCAGACCTACTCGCAATGCGGCGCGGGCGTGCAGGTCACGCTGTGCACCGACAACAACGGCGGACACGAGGCGGCGAACGCGTCGATTGTCTGGCCGATGCTGAAGAAGTACACGCTGCCGTAGCCGGCAACGAATCAGAGCGGGTGCTGCCCGAGCACCGGCCACGCGATGGCGGCGTTCCCCTGTTCCTGACCGCCGCCTTGCTTCGTGCACAAGGTAACTTGCACGCCGCCATCGCAGCCGGAGTACGTCACACAGCCGTTGCTGTCAGGGGCAGAGGGATCTCCCGAGCAGCCGTCGAGCTGCCCCCACTTCTGGAAGGTTGCTTGCGCGCCCAGGAACGTCATGGGCATCTGGGGCACCACCGAGGACGCGCCCCCCGCATAGGGGACCAGCGTATCGGCGGAGCCCCGGAAGGCGATCACGCTCAACGGACGGGACGGTAGACAGTCGCCGACGTTCTCCTGCGCCAGATCGAACGCCGACGGCGCGATGCCGGCGAACACGTCGGCGGCGTGGCACCCCAGGTAATACGCCATGCCACCCCCCATCGAGAAGCCGACGGCGAAGACGCGGCTGGGATCGATGCAGGCGATTGACTGTACCTGCGCGACGACCGCGCGCGCGAAGGCGACGTCGTCGACACTGGAGACACAGCAAGGGCCTACGTTCCAGGCGGCGCCGGCGGGCCCGGTCGCGCCGTTCGGAAACGCCATGATCACCCCCTGGGCGTCGGTCTCCGCCGGATAGGGCGAGAGCATCCTCTCCTTCGTCCCGTTCACCACCAGGCCGTGAAAATCCAGGATCAGCGGCACCCGCGCGGCCCCGGTGTAAGCCGACGGCACGTGCAGGAGGTAGGTGCGCGCCATCGACCCGACCTGCACGGTCTCGGTCGTGTCGCCAGCGCCGGGTCCGGCGAGGGTGCAGCCTGAGTCGGTGCCGCCCCCGCCGCCGCCCCCGCCCGTTCCGCCGTCCCTGCCGCCCGGCGCGGTGATGGCGTCCAGCCCCACCTGCGAGCAAGCGCCCAGCGCCAGCCCCAGTCCCAGCGCCGCCGTCGCGATCGTCGTCTTCATAGCCACGCCTCCAGGGTGAGACCGAGCAAGAGATTCGGCGACGCCGCGGTGGCGACCGTCTGACCGACGAATCGCACCGCGGGATAGGGGGTCGCGAACTGCACGTGCGCGACCGCGAGCAACTCCCATCGCTCGCCGAGCTTCAACACGGCGCCCGCCCCACCGTCCAGCAGGAACGACCAGCGGGCCACGTCGTGGCCCAGGTTGGGGGGCAGCGGTTGCCCCTCGACAGCGGTGCGCAGCGCCCCCGCCGACACGCTGAAGCTCGGCCGCCATCGCCGTCCGGGCAACGCCCGGTAGGCGATTCCCAGCAACGCCTGGTCCTGGCCCACGCGGGCGCTCCCCGTCGGCCCGTCGACCGACCCGCGCGTCCCCACGCCGGCCAGGTCTGCCTGGACCAGCCAGGCGGTGGTCAGCCGCCAGTCCAGGCGGAGGCAGGGCAGCAGCGCCGGACCCACGCCGTCCGTCGTGAAGACGACCACGGCGCCCCCTCCGACACCGAACCGCCTTTGCTCGGCCGCCTCCACCGCGGCAGCCGGACCGCTGGCGTCGATTCGCGGCGAGTTGGAGGCCAGCGGCGGCGCCGGCGGCGCGGTCGTGTCCTTCGCGCTCTGTCCGGGCGCGCCGGCCAGCAGATCGATCTCCAGCAGGCACGAGCGCAGCAACTCGATGGCGCGGATGGCGACGGTCTGCGGCGCGTGACTGACGCCGGGATCGATGGAAACCCGCCGCGCCACCGAGCGTCCTTTTCCGTCCGCCGCCCAGACCTCGACGGCGGTCGGGGCGGTCACGCCAGGGAGCGCTATCACCGCATCGACGCCGCGCTCGTCGGCCAGAGGGCGCAGGTAGACCGGCGGCCCGTCGTCACCAGCGGCGGACCCGGCCTCGGGGACGTCCAGCATGCGCGGTTGCAGGCCCAGCGATCGCACCTCGCCGAACAGGCGAATCAGCGCCTCGCTGGTGACGGCCGGCGGATGTCCCGCCTTCACCACGCCTACCGTCGTGGCCTCGACCCGCGCTGTCCAGGCGGACAGGGCCGCGACGATGACGATGCTCGCCGCGCGGCGCACTAGTGCAGCAGGGCCCGGGCGGAGCCGGCGTAGGTTCCCTCGGGAAAACGACGGAGATACTCCTCCGCGATTGGCCGCGCCCGCACCGCCCCCTCCCTTTGTTTGATCAGCGTCATTCGACGTCCCAGCGCCTCTGAAGCGTAGGTGCCCGCGGGCGCGCGCGCGAGATATTCGTCGTACCAACGCAAGGCCCGGGCCTGATCGCCGCCGTTCCCCTCCTCGACCCGGCCCAGCAGAAAGGCGGCGTCGGAGGCACGAGAGGACGACGGAAAACGCCGCCGCTGTGCCAGCAGGGCCTCTCGCGCCAGGTCCAGCCGGCGGCGATAGCGGGCCGCGTCCGCCAGCGCGAACAGCTCGTCGCTGGAAGACGCCTCCAGAACGTCTCTCACCCCTGCTCGATCGGCGTCGGCCAGGATGGCGTCCCAATCGCCGCTCGCCAGCGCAGCGCTCCAGCGCAGCGGCCGCTCGCCGCGGGCAGGCCTGCCGGCCGCCGCCACGGCGGACTTGCCCCGTCCTGGCGGCTGCATCTCCGCCGGGGCTACCGGGCGCGGCGAATCCAACGCCGCGCCGGTTGCGGGAGGGGACGCGACACGTGCTGGCTCGTTCCTTCCCGGTCGGCTCGTCGTGCCCCGCTCGGCATCCTCGCTGATCAGCGTCTGCGCGCCGGGCAGGTCCACTGTCAGGCGCTGCCCGTCGCGCAACACGATGTCGCCGCCCGACACGGGGCCGCTCACGACCACGCGACCGCGACGCAGCCGCAGCTCGAACCGCTCGCGCAAGGGATCCCACGACACCGTGAACACGGTGCCCTTCACGCTGACCAGGAAGGGCCCGACGTCCACCAGCCAGGTGCGCCGGCTGTTCGGCGTGACCTGGAAATACGCGGTCCCCTGCTCGATGGCGATGCGCGCGCCCGACGCCCCGACCGAGCGCAGCCGGCCGTGCGTCCCCGGCATCAGCACGAACTCCGTTCCTTCGCTGAACGAAAGCTTGACCCCGTCCCCGCCCGACTCGCGGAGATACCCGCCCGCGATCAGGCTGCCCCCGTAAACCTGATAGGTCAGCGCCGGCAAGACTGCCGCAGGCGGCGCCTGCAGACGGGGGCGAACCACCGCCAGCACCAGCGCGCCCACCAGCGCCGCCGTACCGAGCCCCGCCAGCGGCCAGCGCCACCGCCGGCGCCGGCGGCGGACGTCGCGCGTCGCCAGCCGGGCGAACAGCCCCTGCAAACCGTACTGCAGCTCGGCCGTCGTGGGCGGCACCACCTGCTCGCGCAGCAGCGCAGTCACCGCCTCCAGCGCCTCTTCTCGCCTGTCCGCTTGCCCCGAAGCGCGCTTCATGACCGTCCCCACCCCTTCCCGTCCATCAACCGCGCCAGCTCCGGTTCGCGCTCGAGGAACCGATCGAAGCGCTTCATCCCGTGCGCCAGACGCCGCTTCACCGTGGACACCGACAGGCCCATGGTCTCGGCGACCTCTTCGACCGTCATGGACTCCAGGTGGCGAAGCGCGAATACCAGACGGTCCTCCGTCGACAGGCGGTCCAGCAGACCATAGAACCGGCGCAACAGGTCGCGCGCCTCCACGTCCAGGGTGCCGGCGCCCAGCTCGACCAGCGTCTCGGGCCGGTGAAAGGACAGCCAGGCGCGGGCCTTCCGGCGGCGCAGCTCGGACTTGAGCACGCGCACCGCGAACGAGAACACGAAGCTGCGCAGGGCCGCCGGATCCCGCAGCGTGTTCACCTTGCCGTACAGACGGCAAAAAACTTCCTGCGCCACGTCCTGGGCCTCGGACTTCGAGCCCAGACTGCGCTCCGCCACCGTCAGCACCATGGGGGCGAAACGGTGCCAGGCCTCGGCCACGGCCCAGGCCTCACCCGACGTCAGTCCGCGCGCAACCTCCTGATCGGAGATTCCGCGACGGTCCGAGGGGACCAGTCGTGAGACGGGGGTGTCAGGATTCTGGACGGCCATGATCGCGGAACAGGCCCATGGGACTGTTCACGGACAGGCAGTCGCAACAACGCACGGGAATGGTTCAACCTTTTCTGTGCGTAGGGCACAGTGGGCGTACGGTGCGGTGGTCCCACCAGTCCCCCGACCGGAGGGACCACCGCCCGTGCCCATGCCGCCTTCACCGATCTTCGACTCACAGCCGATTGACGCCTTGTACGAGACCGAGGCTTCTCCCCCGAGTAGCTTTCGATCCCGACAAATTGGCGACGCGGTCGACAGGAGACCGCTCGAGCCTGTGGGCGCGACGAACGGAACCGGCGACATGCGGGGGATTGTCTTCACCCCTCCCCGTTTGTCAGAGATTCGCGATGGACATATCGACGCGTCCCGCGTGACAAGAAAACGGGTGTCCCGACAACAGCAATTGACATCAGGAGCGCGCCCGAGCCCGGTCGGTCGGTTCGCGGTCCATTAACTTGGGGCCGGGAAGGACGTTGTATTTATCAATTGAAACATTCGGGGTCACGGCGCACGAGCTCGACAGAGAGAGGGCGGGTGCATGATGCGTGATCGATTCGAGCCGCCAAAACCGTGGCGGACCTTGCTGGATCTCGAACGTCCCATTCCGTCCTTGCCTGCCTTCACGCGCGCACGGGCCATGGCGCGCGCGAAAGAGGCCGTCGTCAATCCGCCGGGCATCCCGCTGATGGCGCGGGCTGCCGGCCTGCCCCGCTGGACGTTGCCGCTCGCCATTGCGGGCGCGTCGCTGGGCACGTTCGCCGTCGCCCACCACATCGACAGCGCGGCTCAACCGCCGGTGCGCCTGGTCGTCGCGGATGCGCCGCCGGGCACGAACCTCCGGGCGAGGCCCAGGGCGTGGAGCCCGCTCGAGCCGGAGGCGACCGCGGTGGCCGCCGAGGCGGGCGTGACGCGCGACGGGCTCACCCGCCGCGCTCCTCACGCGGCAACAGCGCCGTCGCCGGGCGAGCTGCTGTTGCTGCAGGGGGCGCGCGCGGCGGTGGCCGCCTCCGATTTCGCGACCGCGCGGGAGGCTTTGCAGGAGCATGCGCGGCGCTTTCCGGCAGGACAGCTCACGGAAGAGCGCGAGGCGTTGCGTGTGAAGACGTTGCTCGGGCTGGGCCGGCCACAGGAGGCGCGCCAGGCCGCGCGCGCGTTCGAGGCCCGCTTCCCGGGCAGCGTCCTCGGCCCCGCGGTGAGCAGCCTGACCCACGCGCCGCTCTGAGGCGGCAAACGACAGCAGGCCCCCACTCACGAGCCTGCCGTCTTGCCCCGGCGGGCGCCGCCCGCACCTTCAACACCCGCGACGCCGACGACCACGTCCCTCGTTCCCACCGGCGGTGAGTGTGTGACACACGTACCGCTGGCGGCGGCCGACCCCCCACCGGGCTTCGCCTGAACGCCCGTGCCTGGGACGAGGCCCAAGCGTTCGGTGTGGACCTTCAGGCAGCCGCGGTCAGCGCCGGCGCTCGCCGCGCCGGCGGGATCGCATCAGCAGCGCGAATCCCAGCAGCAGCGATAGCGCGCTCGGAGTCCCCGCCCCGGCGTCAGTCACGCCACACGAGCATCCACTGCTGCCCCCGCCGGTGGCCCCGTCGGACGGCGCTCCCCCGCTGGCCGACACGCCACCACTTCCCTGCATCGTGGTGCTGCCACCCGAGCCCGGGTTGGCGACGCCGCCGCTGCCGGTCACGCCGCCCGACGACGCGAGCGCGCCGCCGCTCCCCCGGCCTCCGCTGCCCGACGCCGTCATGCCGCCCGAGCTGGTGACGCCGCCGGTGCCGGCGCTGGCGCCACCCGACCCGGCAGCCTGGCCACCGGTTCCCCCCGTGGCCGAGACGCCGCCCGAGCCGATGGTCCCCGCCCCGCCCCCGTGACCTGCCGCCCCATCCGAGGCGTTCCGCGCGCCACCACCGTCGGAGGCGTCCGTGCCGGCGTCCGGGTTACCAGCACCTCCACCGGCTCCCGTCGCCCCGCCGGCCCCGCCGCCGCAGGCCGTGATCTCGGGATCGACGTCGCCTGCCTTGTCGAGGGCCAGAAACGGGATGACGTACGTCGCGTTCAGGTTGGCGTCGGTGCCATGCGGGCCATTGGGCTCGGACCACACGTCGAGGACGGTGTATCCGCAGGTGCTCGCCCACGACTGGCGCATCCATTGATGCGAGCCGATCGTCACCGTGCTCGACGTGGTGGCCGTGCTGCTCAGTCCCAGCACGTTCGTCCATTCCTTGATGGCCTCGGTCTGGTTGTTGAAGTTGATCGTCGGGTCGGCCTGGCCGTGCCACAGCTGCACGCGGGGACGGTGTCCGGTGAAGCTCTTGTCCATCGCGCGCGCCTGATCTCCCCACTCCTGCGCGGTGTGCGAGACCATTCCCCCAGCGCAGGGTCCGCTCCACTGATTGCTGGCGCTGTAGCTCGCCGACCAGCATCCGGCGGGGACCCCCGAGAACTCGGCGCCCCCCTTGAAGACGTCGGGATAGACCGCCATCAGCGCCTCGGTCATCATCGCGCCCGACGACGTGCCGGTCGCGTACACGCGATCCGGATTCGCGGTGTACTTCGTCAGCGTGTACTTCACCATCTGCGCGATCGCTTGCGTGTCGCCGCCGCCGTCGTGCGTGAGCGACTTCGTCGAACCGACGTCCCAGCAATTGTTCGACGTCTGCGGGAAGATCATGATGAACCCGTACTTGTCGGCCGCCGAGACGATGCCACCTCCTTGCGCCTCGCCGAACACGCCCGAGGCGTTCCCGCCGCAGTAGTGATTGACGACGAGGATCGGCGGGTCGGTTGCCAGCTTGTCGGGCACGTAGATGTACATGCTGATGTACGAGGGGACGCCGCTCGCGCCCCAGCTGGACACCGCCTGCAGCGACGCCGCGTTCGCGTTCCCGGCGCCGAGCCCGAGGCCAGCCAGCAACGCCGCGGCCTGCGCGAGGCGGCGCCCCGAGCGGGGCAGTCCGGGCCCGGCGCGCCCCGAGCTGCGCGTGATGTTGTCCAGGACCCCTTCGCGACCCGATCTCAGCAACGAGTTAGCCACGGTGGTGGTGTCTGTCCGATGCCGCGACTTCTTGTCAAAGTATTTTGGAAAGCGCCTTAACCAGCTCGGCCGCGGCCCCCGGGGCAGACCGTCCAGCCTCTCGGCTCGACTGCCGAAAAGGTTGCTCCCCATCGCCACGCGCCGTGCCAGTATCCGCAACGTGTCGACGGCCTCGACGATACGCAGCGACCGGCGCCACGTCTCGGCCCAACCGAGGACGTACCGTCGCCGGCACGTGCGCGCGTTGTGGAGCGTGACGGCGCTCTCGGTGCTGGTGCTGCATGCGCTCGCGACCGGGCAGGCCGTGGCGTCGACGCCGATCTTCGTCACGCTGGATTATCAGGTCTCACCTGCAGCGACGGGGTGCGCCGACGGGAACGGATTTCGCGAGGGCGTGCAGCGCCAGCTCGGTTACGACCCGTTCCGGGAGAAAGCGGAGCGACGGGTCTCCGTTCGCGTGTTGCGTGGCGAGTCCGGATACGAGGGCCGTATCCAGTGGGCGGATGCCCGGGGCCGCAACGTCGGAGAACGACGGCTGTCGACGCGGCGGCCGGGATGCACCGACATCCTGAACAATCTGGCGTTCGCCGTCGCCGTGCAGATCCAGCTGCTGGCCGCGGTGGCACCGCCGCCTGCACCACCGACGCCGGCCCCGTCCGAATCGTCGCCCGCGCCGCCCTCGACCGTCGCCAGCTCGACCACGTCGTCGGATCGCGCCCCTTCGCCCGGTGAGGCCCACCCGCCGGAGGAAGGGGTACCGGCTCCCAGCGTGGCCACGCCGGCCGCGCCTCCCGCCGCGCCCGAGGCGTCGCCCTCCAGCGAGGCGGACCGCGTGACGTTGCCGGCGTCACCGGCGCCGACCGGCACATCGAGCAAGCTCCAGCTCACGATGGGGCTCGGCCCCTCGCTGGCACTGGCGCTCGCGCCCCGGCCCACCGCGACAGGACGCCTCTTCGTGGACGGTCGGGTGTCGTGGTTCTCGGTCGAGCTGTCGCTCGACGGAGCGCTACCGGTCGAGCGGCAGGAGACGACCGGGGCCGGCTTCTCGCTCCACCGGTTCGGGGCCGAGGGGGCCGCGTGTGCACACGCGCACGCGCTCGCCGGGTGCGTCACGGCTGGCCTGGCGTACTTGCAGGCAAGCGGCAGCGGCGTCGACGCGCCCCGCGCGCCGACGGGCCTGGGTGCCCAGGTGGGTGCGCGCGTCGTCGCCACGCAGCAAATGGGAAGCCGCTTCTTCGCGGCGCTGCGGGCCGAGGGTGTCTTTCTACCCTCCCGCTGGACGGTCACCCTGAATGAAATAGCGGTCTGGTCCACGCCGCGCCTGGCCGCCCTCATCGGGGTCGATATAGGCGCACGTATTTTCTGATGAGTGGCGCCCCGACGATCGATTAGACTTTTGAGTCGCGCATGGCTGAACTTCGCCTCATTGCCTCGCCGCCGCCGCAGCCCACGCGGGACGAGGAATGCCTCGACGCCTTCCAGCGCGAGCTCGATTACATCTATCGAAGCTTGCGCCGGCTGGGTACGCCCATGTCGGAGCTCGACGATCTCGCCCAAGAGGTCTTCCTGGCGCTGCAGCAGAACTGGGGCGAGTACGATCGCACGCGGCCGTTGCGGCCCTATCTGTTCGGGATCGCATTCCGGATCTCGGCCGCCAGCCAGCGAAAGCGACGCCGCGAGGTCGCCTTCGGCATCGTCGAGCCGGACGACCTGGGGCCGAACCCGGATGAGGCGCTGCAGACGAAACAGATGCGCGGGCAAGTGCTGGCGGCGCTGGAGCAGATCCCGTTGAAGCGGCGAGCGATCCTGGTCATGCACGATCTAGACGACGTGGCGGTGCGGGACATCGCCACGGCGCTTTCCCTGCCGCTGTTCACCGTCTACTCACGCCTGAGGAAGGCGCGCAAAGAGCTCGAGGCGGCCCTGCGACGACAGAAGAGGGACGGAGGGTCGCTGTGATCGAGAAGCTTCCCCCGGTCACCCCCGAGGTGCAGGCGATCCTGGAACGGGAGCGTGTCATCCCATCGCTGCCGCCCCCGGTGCGCGCACGCGCGCTGTCCGCCGCCCGGGCGGCGCTGGCGGCGCAGGCCGTTCCTGCACCCTCGGTGCCCGTCCTTTCGCCGTGGATACGCTGGGCCGCAGCGGCGGCGCTGACCGTGGTCGCCGGCGGCGCGACGGCAGCCGTCGCCTATCACCACCATGTGGAGCGGCTGCGCGCGGCCGCCGCGCCACGGCCCGCCATCGAGCCCGCGCCGATGCCCGCCACACCCGTACCGCCCGCGACGCTGGCGGTGCCCGCACCGGAGACGACCGCGATTCCGCTGGAGGAGTCGAGACACGCGAAGGTCGCCGTTCCGCAGGAAGAGCTTCGGCTGTTGCGCCAGGCGCGCGCCGCCGTGGCACGCGAGGACTTCAACGCGGCGCTACGCCCGATCGCCGAGCACACCCACCGCTTCCGGGACGGGCGACTGGCCGAGGAGCGCGAGGCGCTGCGCGTGAAGGCGCTGGCGGGCCTGGGACGCAGGGACGAGGCTCGGCGGGCCGCCGCCGCGTTCGAGGATCATTTCCCCCGCAGCGTGCTGCTGCCGGCCGTCCGCCGGATATCTCCCCGCGGCGAGTGATGGCGCGCGGCCGGGCGTCCGTCGTCGCAGTCGCTCTCGTCGCGGTGGGCTGCGGCGGAACACTGGATGTGGGCCGAGACCTGCCGCATGGGCTGCTGCCTGTCGATGAGCGCAACCCCGTCATCCTGTACCAGGACGACTGGTCGGGTGATTGGCTGGGCGAGTACGCGGTGCTGCGGGCGAACCACGGCGGTCCTCCCCTGGCCGGCATCGTCATCAACACGACCCCGTTCTGGATGGACCTGGACGCGAACGCGGCGGGTTGGAACAACTTGCTGACCGCCGCCCGCGGCAGCGGGCTGAAGGACCTTCCCGAGGTGACGCCCAGCCCGGGCGGTCCGCTGACACGGCCCGCGGACGGACAGATCGACTCGACCGTATGGAACGACACGGCCGGCGCCGAGCTGATGGTCAAGCTGTCGCAGAAGTTGAGCACGCCCACGCGACCGGTCGCCATCGTCGCCACGACGGCCTTCACTGACCTGGCCAACGCTTACTTCCTGGACCGGACCATCGTGAATCGCGTGGTCGTTGTCTTCGCTGCCGGTTCCTATCAGGCGCCGAATGGCATCATGAACCGCCCCAACGGGGACATGGATTCCTGGGCTGACTGGATCGTGACGCAGCGGTATCAATTCGTGCACGTCGGCACCTGGTACGACCAGACGGCCGACATCCCTGATGCAAGGCTGCCCGACCTGCCCAACAACTCGTTCGGCACCTGGATCCGCAACAAGCAGCCACAGATCATCGACGTGACCACCGCGGCGGATCAGGTGGCCCTGCTTTCGTTCGCCTTGCGTGATTTCACGAAGAGCGTGGTGCGGGCCGCGCCCGACACATCGGCGGCGTTCAGCTCCTCCCAGGGGCCAAACATCGTGCCGAACGCGAACGGCAACGGCTGGCTGGTCACCGAGATCACGGCGCCGCTCGCCAGCTCATGGCTGTGGCCAGTGCTGTCGGGAACGCCCCCTCCCTGACGGGGGCCCTGGCCCCGCGTCCATCACGGCCGGCAAGTGGGCAGCGCTCGCTCCCGGCGAGCGGCGGACGTCAATCAAGCGAGAGCGGGCGCGTCGGCGCCAGGACGGCGGATACGCGTGCGGTCAGAACTGGCTCAAGAAGGGCCATACCTCGGCGGGCATCCACGAGGTGCTCTTTCCAGCATCGGTGGGAGAGGCCGTGTGCGGACCGTCGAAGGAGCACCAGACGACCGGAGCGCCCGGCATGCACCCGGTGTACGACGTGCAAATGTGTCCGCCGGTGGGCGCCGTGGGCAGCGTCGCGATCGTGCATCCATCCCAGCGCGCGAACGGATCGGTCTGCGTCGCCTGGGAGTTCCCCGCGACGTCACTCAGCCCCAGCGATCCCAGATAGGGGATCAGCGGGCAAGTCGAGGGCGCGGTCAGCCCGCCCCGCGAGTGTCCGACGGCGGCGCGGAACACCCCCGGATGGCCGCATGCCAGGGTGGCTACCATGGCCCCCCCCTGGCTGAACCCTTCCAGCTCGACGCGCGAGGTGTCGATGCACAGATCCGCCTCGACGGCCTTCAGGATCGCGTCGACGAACGCGCTGTCCGCCGTGGCGTCCCAGATCCCGCCCGAGGCGGAGGGCGCCACGAAGATGGTGGTGTTGTTCGAGAGATCGAACAACCCGAAGTACGACGGCGCCAGATCGGTGTCCTTGCCGTTCGCGCCGTGAAAATCGAGGATCAGCCGGTAAGGGTGACCGCTGTCGTAGTTCGAGGGCCAGCGGATCAGGAACTGCCGCGCGCTGCCCGAGACGGTCAGGGTGTTCTGGTTCGCGGTCGACGTGGGGCTGTTCTTCAGCGACGGTGTCCTGCCGCAGCCAGCTGACATCATGATCGCGCCGCTCTGTCCGCCCGCCGCGCCGTGGCCACCCGCGCCGCCCGTTTCAGCGCCCCCACCGCGGCCGCCCGTCGTGGCGCCAGCAGCGCCCGTGGCACCGCCGTTCTGATGGGCGCCGCCGGTCGCGCCGGCCTGGCCCTGCCCCGTTCCGCCGGTCGCCGCGACGCCCCCGGTGCCGACCACTCCCCCGGTGCCGACCACGCCCCCGCTACCGACGGCGCCACCCGTGCTCAGCGTCCCGCCGCTGCCGACGGCGCCGCCCGTCGAATCAGCGCCGCCGCTGCCCGGCGTCGTCCCGCCGGTGGCGCCCCCTGCGCGGCCGCCGCTGCCTGTCGTGCCGCCCGTCGCGGTCGCGCCGCCCGTCGCCGTGCCGCCGGTGCCGGAAGGCGAGCCCCCGCTCCCCTCCGTGGACCCCGAGGAGCCGCAACCGGCGACCATCAGCGAAAGGATTGCCCCGAAAGCCAGGTCAGCCTGCCCGATCCTGGACCTCATGGAGGAGCGTGCCCTTCCTGCTGGCCGCCTGGCCGGGATTCTCAGAACTGGTTGAAGAACGTCCAGACGTTCGCCGCGTTCCAGCTGCTCGATTCCTGCCCGTTGTCAGGGAACGGCGTGTGGTCGCCGTTGAACGAGCAGAACTCGAGCGGGTAACCCGCCATGCACCCCATCTCGTTCGTACAGACGTGGGCGCCGCTGGTGACGGAGGTCGGCGTGGCCCAGGTGCAACCGTTCGCCTTCGCGAAGTTCTGGGCCAGGCCCACGCCGTTGCTGTAGTTCAGCACCGAGTCATGGGTGCCGTGGGAGGCGTAGTACGCGACCGGCTTGGTGGGCGTGCAGGTCCCGCTCAGCTGGGAGCCCGAGTACACGGCCACGCCGCGGATGTACCCGTTCGCGGCGCCCATCGGCCGCTCGCACGCCGTCTTGTACGACATGCTGCCGCCGTAGCTCCAGCCGTCCGCGAAGATGCGCGTGGTGTCGACGCAGAAGTTGCTCTCGATCTCCTTCACCAGCGCGTCGACGAAGGTCAGATCCGCGTTGCCCTGATTGGGCCAGCCACAGCCCGAGTCGCCGCTGCCCGTGCCCGAGCACGGCGAGCCGCTGGACTGCGTCCCGTTCGGCGCGATGAAGATCGCGGTGTTGTTCGACTGCGGCAGCAGGTTGTAATACTTCTGGTTGTACATCTCGTTGTCGTTTCCGTTCAGCTCGTGATACGTGATGATGAGCTTGTACGGATGGGTCTTGTCGTAGTTCGTGGGCACGTTGAGGATGTAGCGGCGTTGCTGGGTGCCGGACATGAACGTGATGTGACTGCCGTTGTTGTACATGCTGCTGGCGATCGTCGGGGTGGTCCCGCAGCCTGCCGACATGCCGGGCGTGGTGCCTGAGCCTCCGCCGCCTCCGCTGGTCCCGCCAGCAGCGCCGCCGCTACCGGTGGTGGTCGACCCCGCGCTACCGCCGCTGGCGGCGTGCCCGGCCCCTCCGCCTGAACCGGGAGCCCCGGCCTGACCCATCCGCCCTCCCGCTGCCCCGCCGGACGCGCTGGTCGTTCCCCCGGTGGCATGGTCTCCGCCCGTTCCGGTGGGCCGCCCGCCCGCGCCGGTGGTGCCGCCGCTGGCGGAAGCGCCTCCGCTTCCTTTCACCGACCCGCCTGTTCCCGTCACCCCGCCAGAACTGGTGACACCCCCGCTACCGGTCGTGCCGCCGGTGCTGGTGCTGCCGCCCGAGCCCGTCTTTCCGCCAGTCGCGCTGGCACCGCCCGACGCGGATTGTCCACCGCTGCCGGACTCGTCGGAGCCGGATGATCCGCATCCGGCGAGTACCAGCGCCATCACGCTGGGCAACAGGACGAGACGAGAAACGGACTGGGGGCGAATCATGGGAACCTCCGGGGGTCGCAGTCGTTTTTGGCGCTTGCTTGACGGGATCGGGCGCTCGGGATCGCACCGACCCGACCGGTACTGTCTTTGTCAGAACCCTTTTGTCATTTCGTTTTACGAATTGTCAGGCGGCCGAACAACCGTGCCCGGAGGCGTCACGGCACGCCGGGAAATCGCGCATATGCGAAGCCCGGCCGGAGTGTTCTGCTCGGCCCGGACGCGACAAAACGGTGTCGTCCCACAATATCCTACCTGCCCGGTCCTCCTCCGCGCCGCACGCGGCCGGGCGCGACCGCGAGCCGGACCGCGGTGACCCTGAAATTCAACCGCTCGGCACTGGTGGCGCGAGGCCATGACACGAGCGAAGACGTCGTTTCTCTTGCTTCCGATCCTGCCGCTTTCCTTCGCACTGTTCGCGGACTGCGCGTCGGTGAAGCGCTCCTCCCGCGGCGGCTCCGGCGGCACGACTGCCGGCGGCGACCAGGGCGGTGACGCGGGCTCGCTCGATCCTGGCACGGGCGGGCGCGTGGCCATCCCGACCCTCGATGCGGGCGCCCAGGACCAGAAGTTCATCGGCGACAGCAGCGAGGACGCCACCTGCGGCTTCGATTCGTTCGATCTGCGGCGCATGCCCGTCGATCTGTTCGTCGTCCTCGATCGTTCGGCCTCCATGAAAGACGACTCGAAGGGGGACGACGCCAACCCTGATGCCGGTCGCCCTTCGAAGTGGAGCCAGGTCATCCCCGCCCTCACCGAGGTCATCAGCACCTCCGATCCATCGATCTCGTGGGGACTGAAGACGTTCCCCGAGGATATCCCCGGCTCGACGGACGAGTGCCAGGACGCCAGCGTGACGAGCGCGATCGATGTCCCCGTCTCGCCGTCGAACGCAGCCCAGACGGCGGCGGCCGTGCAAAGCGTCTCGCCCGAAGGCAACGGCACGCCGACCGGCGCCGCGCTGGGGGTGGCGCTCACGTACTTGCAGGGCCTGGGGACCGGCGATCGGAAGTACATCCTGCTGGCCACCGACGGCGAGCCATCCTGCAGCGGCACCGCTGGCGACCTGGACAAGGATTCATCGGGGGCGAAGTCGGACGCGGTGGCCGCCGTGAAGGCGGCCGCCAACGGCGACGTGCACACGTTCGTCATCGGCGTGGCCACCAAGTCCAGCGCGACATCGACGCTGAACCAGCTGGCGGCGGCGGGACTGGAGCCGCGCGCGACGTCCAGCGACAGCGATCCGAAGTTCTACCTGGCCAGCACCCAGAGCGAGCTGGTGGCGGCGCTGCAATCCATCGTCTCGCCGATCGCCAGCACCTGCGTGTTCGACCTGGCCCACGCGCCGCCCGACCCGACGAACATCGCCGTCAAGGTCGGCGACGCGAAGGCGCCCCAGGATCCCGCGCACGCCGAGGGGTGGGATTACACGGACGACAGCCACACGCGGGTGCAGGTCTACGGGTCATGGTGCAGTCGCGTGACGAGCGGGACCAACATGGTCCAGGTCGTGTACGGCTGTGCCGGCTTCGTCATCCCCTGAGGCGATCGACGGGGACGGGCCGGACGACGGGCTACTGACCGCCGCCGTCGGGTGGAGCCCTCCCGAGCAGCAGCGCGCCCCTCGAGAGCTGCATGATCTGGTCCGCGTCGAGGGCGCGCCGGTACAGCATCACGTCCGCGAGCTGACCGGGAATCAGCTCGGTCACCTGCATGTCGTTGCCGTTGCCGTTGCCGCCCAGCACCAGCGGATCGCTCTGGGCGTGAAATGGACCGCTCTCGAGGGCGCCGCTGTCCACCTCGTCGCCGCCAACGTACAGATGCGCCATCGCCCCGTCCCACGTGCCGGCCAGGTGCAGCCAGGTCCGCTGCGGCAGCTTGTCGGGACCGGCCAGCACGACGAAGCCGTCGGGGGCATCGATGATGAAGTGAGCTTTGCCGCTCGCGTCGATCGCCAGGTGATACAGCTGATTGAAGCCGGTGCCGATCTGGCGCGAGATCGCGGTGGCGTAGTCGGTGATCGTCCCGTCCAGGTACATCGAGGCCACGACCGTGAAGGCGTTGCCGACCGAGTCGATCGAGGTCGAAGGGCTGACGCTCACGTAGCCGCTCGCCTGCGGCGCCAGCGCGGTCCCCTCCGGCCCTGCCGCCACCCACGAGGTCGCCGGATCGAGGTTGATCAGCGTGCCGTCGTTCCCCCAGCCGGACCAGTCCCGGGCGGTGGCGCTGCCCGCCGCGTCGTTCAACCGCCAGAAACCGATCAGGTCATCGAGCAGCCCGGGAGGGCAGCCGCCGGGGGAAGCGTCGGGGCAGGCGTACGGATCGACGGCCACCACCGTTCGCCCGGCGCAGCTCGCGGCCGCCAGCGCCAGAGCGCAAAGCGCCACCAGCCCCGCACGTTCAGAACCTGGCAAGCACGCCTCCGTTCGCAAACAGGGCCACGCCGTCGAGGCGAGCGGCGTCGAGCGACGAGCCGATGCTGACGTTCATGCTGGGCCGGAACAACATCAGGTCCGCCTCGACGACGAAGAAGATCCGCGCGCCGAGCATGATCGCCAGCCCGCCCCCCGCCACCAGCACCCCGGAGAACACGCGAGCGTCATGCGCCGCTGCCATCGCGGGCATCGCGCTGATGCCGTGCACGTGCAGATCCTGAAAGCCCGCGCCCAGCGCCACCAGCGGCTGGAGCCTGCGCTCGGAGCGAAAGAAGTGGGTCACCTCCACCGTGGCCAGCAGGCGACCGATCTCGGCGGCCCCATCCGCTCGCCGGACCTCGGCGTTCGGCCCGAACCCGCTCGCGGTGACGCGCAGCCCGACCGAGGACGGCCGGCCCAGCGTGACGGCCAGGCGGGGCACCGCGAACAGCGGCCCGTCGCCGACGTCCTGGATCACGCCCAGGCTCGCGGAGACCGCCACCCGCGGCTCGCTGGGCGGGGGGGGCGGCGGCGGTTCGGCCGCGATCACGCGGTAGGTGGCCGCGGGCTCGTCCAGGATCTCGGCCGGAAGCTCGGGCGCGGGCTCCTCGCCCCCGGCGATCGAAGCCAGCAGCTCGATCTGGATCGCGGTCGCCAGCGCCATGGCGCGGCTCATCTTGGCGCACGTCTCGCTGGCCGACGAGAAGGTTCGCTCTCCCTCCCACTGGTCCTTGGCGTCCCGCCACTGCACCTGCCCTTCCAGCCGCCCGGCGCTGGCGTGGAGACGGATCACGATGCGCCGCTGAGCAGGTTGCCGAAAAGGATCCCAGCGCAGGTAGCCACGGATCGCCTTCTGAAATTCGCCAGCGGTGGGACACGCCGCCGCGCGGTCCGCTTCGTAGTCCAGGGACACCAGGATCTGCTCGCCGGCGTGGGCGGGCCGCCCCGGCACCGTCAGGGCGAGCGCGAGGCACGACGCCCACACGAAGCTCCGGCAACTCCAGGTTGACCTCACGCCCGGTTACGATACGCGAGCGCGCGACGGGGCCGACGATTACGTCCGTCGTCATCGACCGCGTCGTCGATATCGTCCCTGCCACGGCCCGGCGGAGCGCGATTCCCCCTTGCGAGCTGCATGTTCATCGCTCGACGCCCAGGGATCGGCGAAGCGTCGACAGCAGGACGCTGTTCGGAAACCGTCCGGCGAACGCGTCCAGGGCGCGAACCGCGTCGTCCTGGCGGCCGCAGCGGGCCAGCGATCGCACGCGCAACGCCTCTGCCTCTTCCGCGAGGCGTCCATTCGAGAATCGGCGAGCGTGTTGCCCGACGATGTCCAGGACGGCGGGATAATCGCCGTCCGCGTAGGCAGCCTGAGCGCGGCGGAGCACGGCCACCTCGGCGGAGCCACGGTCTCGCCTGATCGCGACGCGACCGGGGTTCGGCGCGATGGCGACGCTGGGTTGGGGGGCGGCGGCGGGCGGCGAATGCGCCGCCGCGGGGGCGCTGGGCCGCTCGCGCCACGCGGCCACGGCCTGGTTCGGCACGGACGGCGGGGGGGCCGGCGCCCGCCCCAGAAACGCGGCCGCCACGCCGGTCGCCATCAGCAAGAACGCGGCGCTCGCCACCAGGGTCCGCCGGCCGGCGGAGGAGCGCGCCGGCGCCGCCGTCTTCGACAGCGCCTGGGAGTCCGCGGCCGCTCGGGCACGGGCGCGGGCCAGCGAGCGCGCGCGGGCCACGTCGGAGACGGGCTCCACGAACCGCGCCGCCTCGAACAGCGGATCCAGCCCGTCGTCGCGGGGCCGGTCGCGTCGGTCCCCGCGCATCATCGCGGGCCCTCCCCCTTCGTCAGCCGTTGCACGGCCGAGCGGAGCTCCTTGCGCGCCTTTCGCAAGCGGGCGTAGACGCTGAAGGGAGAGATCGACAGGTGGCGGGCGATCTCGCTGACGGGAATCTCATCCAGCTCATGCATGACCATGACCGCGCGCCGGCGCAACGGCATGCGGCCAAGCGCGGAGAACAGGAGGGCGCTCGCCTCCTTGCGGCCCAGCACCCCCTCGGGGTTCGGTCCCAGATCCTCGACCTCGACGGAGGCGTACGGAATCTCCCGCTTCTGGCGCCGCCGATGCGCGCTGTACACGCGAAAGCTGACCCCGAACAGGTACGGGCGCATGGGGGACTTGGTGTCGATCTGGGACCAGTTCTGGTGAAGCACCACGAACACCTCTTGTGTCAGGTCCTCGATCTCGGCCCGGGTCGCTCCCAGCCGGCGCAGCGTCGCGAAGATGTAATCCAGCTCGGCATCGAAGAGCTCCACGCAGGTAAGCGCGGTGGTCTCCGGCGTCGGGACGGGAGGCCGGGCGGCGCGCAGGTAACCCACGCTCCGTATTTGTCCGGCGCCCTTACGCTTTTTCACATAATCGTACGTCGGAGCGCAGTAAGGCGTTCGCACGCCCCGCGGCAAGCACGCAGGGAGGGCGCGCCGGTCGCGCGCACGCCCGCAGGTCTGTGGTTTCCAGCGAAGGCGGCACCTTCCCCGTGGCTTCTGTCCGCAGGTATTCATTTTTGTGACGAAATCTTGTGGGCAGCGGCCGATTCCCTGGCTATCGCCCGCGTGCGCACCGCGCCACCGGCGGGCGACCGCGGCGACCGAGCGGTGGGAGCAGCGCGGTGTCGGGGCCGATTTCGAGACAAATCACGCCCCCCTTGGACAGTAACGAAGACCCACCGCCTGCAGACCGATCATCGCGTCCTGCCAAACGGCGTCGTCCTGGGCACCAACTCGCTTGAACGGAGATGTCTCAATGAGGGTGATCCGCTCGCTCGTCTCGCTTTCCTTCGCGCTGTCACTGGGCGCGAACGTCTCGTGCTCGTCGTTCTCGTCGGGAGCGGATTCGCAAGGTAGCGGCGGCGCTGGCGCGTCCACCACGGGCTCTGGCGGCGTCACCGCCGGCAGCGGCGGCGTCACGGCCAGCGGGGGCACGTCCGACCCGGGCAATCCGGGCAGCGGGGGCATGGCGTCGAGCGGCAGTGGAGGCACCACGGGTTCTGGGGGAGCCACCGCCAGCGGCGGAGCGACCTCGAACGGCGGCGCGGTCGGCTCCGGTGGTCGCGTGGGCACAGGCTCGGGTGGCGCAGCCACCGGCGGTGTCACCGCCACGGGGGGCTCTTCGACGGGCGCCACCACCGGCTCCGGCGGTTCGGCCAGGGGTGGCGGGCCGGGCAACGGCGGCAGCGGCGTGATGACCGGCACCGGCGGCAGCGGCATGATGACCGGCACCGGCGGTGCCGCGCCCGCCGCCGACACGCCCTGCTCGATCCTGGCGGCGGCAAATAGCACCTGCGTGGCCGCGCACAGCACCGTGCGCGTGCTTTACCCGGGTTACACCGGACCGCTGTACCAGGTGTGCAAGGGCACCTACACGACGGGCCCCGCCTCTTGCACCAGCGGCATGACGATGGACATCGGCAGCGTCGGCGGCTACGCCAACGCGGCGGCGCAGGACACCTTCTGCTCGGGCGGCAGCTGCACGATCTCGATCATCTACGACCAGACGCCCATGAAGAACGATCTGAAGCCCGCGCCCGCCGGCGGCGCCGTGCGCACGCCCGACAACCCGGCCGTCGCCACCGCGCTGAAGACGATGGTGGGCGGCCACGCCGTCTACGGCGTGCTGATCAAGCCGGGCATGGGCTACCGCGCCGGCTGCAGCGGCTGCGGCGTCGCCACGCCCAAGGGGACCGCGACGGGTGACGAGCCCGAGACGCAGTACATGGTGACCAGCCAGAACAACCTGGTCGACGGGTGCTGCTTCGATTACGGCAACGCCGAGACGGACTCGCATGACGACGGCAACGGCACGATGGAGGCCGTGTACTTCGGGGGCGGCGTGGTGTGGGGCACCGGCTCTCCCGGCGGCCACAACAACGGCCCTTGGGTGATGGCCGATCTCGAGAACGGCCTCTACGCGGGCTGGGAAAACAATTCGGATCAGAACATTTCCACGAACACGCCGTCGAAGCTGAACTTCGTCAACGCGGTCCTGGTCGGTGACGTCGCCTCCCAGAACGGCGGCAAGGGGCGCTTCGCGCTGTACGCGGGCGACGCGACCACGGGCATGCTGGCCACCAAGTACGACGGCATCCGGCCGGCCAAGACCGGCTACGTCCCCATGCACAAGCAGGGTTCGATCATCCTGGGGATCGGCGGCGACAACAGTAACAGCGCCGGTGGTGAGTTCTTCGAGGGCGTGATGGCGAGCGGCGCGGCGTCGCTGGCGACCCTGAACGCGGTGCAGGCGAACATCGTCGCCGCTGGCTACGGCAAGTAAGCCCCCAGCACGGAACGCGATCGATGACTCGACGAGCGCAAGCGTTGATGTTGGCAGTGGTGTGCTTCGTGCCCGTGCGCGTGCTGGCGCAGGAGGCGGGGAGCAGCGACGAGGGGGCTGGGGACGAGAAGCCCGCGGCCGCCCCGGCACAACCGGCGGCGACGCCCGAGGTCACCCCGCCGCCGCGGGCGCAGCCGCAGCCTGAGTACGGCAAGCCGCCCGAGAAGACCGCCGCCGAACCGCCGGGCTGGCACACCGAGATCACGGGCTACTTCCGCGCCCCGATCTCTCTGGGCGTCAGCTCGCGTCCCAGCCCCGACGACCCGAACGGGCCCTCGAAGACGCAGATCGCCTACGGGCCAAACCGGGTGTTCGACTGGAACTACTACAGCTTCGCCTACACGCGATTGCAAGAGCAGGACTGGGCCGAGCTGTTCGTTCACGAGAAGAAGAAGCACGTCGACGCCGCCGTGGGCTGGATGGGCTACTGGTTCCAGGGGGCGGGCTTCCGCAACCCCGACGCCGCCTGGATCCCGGGCATGGCCTACCTGACGCTGGACACCGACTTCAACCTCGCCACGTTGACCCCGAACGTCGCGTTCACCGTCGGTGCCTGGTGGCCCAAGTTCGGCTACTTCGAGAAGTACGACACGTACACGCTGGGCCGCTTCCGCCAGATCGGCGAGCAGCTGGAGTTGACGGTGCCGCTGAACAGCGACCTGTCCCTGTCGGCGGTCGAGGGCTTCGGCACCGCGCGCGACGGCTCTTACAGCTTCAGCCTGAACAACATCAGCCCGCTTTACGCCGGGCAGACCAACCTCGATCTACTGGCATGGCTGAACCTTCAGCTGCTGTATCAGAAGTACCTGAACGTCGGGCTGCACGTGAACACCGAGTGGATGGCCGATCCCAGCTTGAACCCCGACACCACGATGAACGCGAAGAGCTACAGCGCGGCGTCCGCTTCGCACCTGTCCGTCGCGGGGGCCGAGGTCAACGCGTCGCTCCCGCGCTGGGGACACCTGTGGCTCTCCCCGTCGTTCATCTCGGTGAAGAATGGCTGGGCGCTGGGCACCGGCACCGAGGTCATGCACGGCCTGGGTGGCCTGGGCGTGGCGCAGAACTATCTGGCCTGGACGGGCAGCCCTGGCGACTCGACGGGCACCGGCTCGATGCTGAACTTCGGGTTCATGTACGAGAACACGCTCTCCAACATGGCGGGCAAGGCCAGGGGCAGCATGCTGCCCGATCTCTCGTTCAGCGCGTTCGGCCTGTACTCCGCCGCCAAGCTGGCCCTGCCGGGCGGCAGCATGATCTCGCAGAACGAGATCCGGCAGTTCAAGTACGGCGCGGACGCCACGGTCCAGCTCTCGGAGTGGATCGGTTTCATGCTGCGGGGCGATGTCGTGAACTACGACATGGACCACGACGGCTACATCTTCGCGGCGGTCACGGGGCGCGTGCAGTTTGCCTCGCACTTCCTCTCCAGCGAGCGCATCTACCTGCAGTACTCGCGCTACGTGTACGGCGACCGGATGGTGCTGAACGGGGTCTGGCCCTGGGGGCAGTCGCTGGTCCAGGGAAGCAGCGTCATCCAGCAGGCCCCGGCCTATTCGCGGAAGACCCCCGACGAGAACGTCGTCAAGCTGCAGTCCGAGATCGCGTTCTGAGGTGCGGCCAGGCGCGCCGGCCACGGCGCGCCGTCTTCAGCGGGCGTGTTGCTGGGTGATGTTGCGCGACAGACCGAAGGTGCCCACGATGGCGCCCCCCGGATCCAGCAGCGGAAGCTTGGTGGTCCGCACCAGCCGCGACTTGCCATCGGGCAATGTCTCTTGTTCCTGGATGCTGACCAGCGGCTCGCCGGTCTCCATGATCTGCTGCTCGTCGCGCAGGGCCTGGTGGGCGTGCTCGTCGGTGAAGAAATCGAAGTCCGTCCGCCCCACCGCCAGCGCGGGGTTCATGATGCCGTAGTGGGCGGCCGCGAAGCGATTGATGTGCGTGAAGCGGCTCTGCCGATCCTTGAAGTAAATCGTCTCCTGCAGGTCGTCCATCACCATCTCCAGCAGCAGGACATCGTCCCGCAGTTGCAGCAGCTCGGCCGGGATCTGGGCGTCGGGTATGTCGCCGGCCATCCCCAGCGTGGCCAGCAGCGCGTCCGCGCGACCGTAGCGTCCCGCTTGCCACTCGGCGGCCAGATCGCGAATGGCGGCGTCCATCTCGCGGCGCGCCTTGCGCAGCCGCAAGGCGACGCCCAGGCGAGTCATGGACAGGCTTCCCGCGATCTCGGCGGGAGGCACCTGATCCAGCTCGTGCAGCACCAGCACCGCGCGGCGCTTCAGGGGGACCCGATCCAGCGCCGCCAGGATGAGCGGCGACGGTGCCGCCCCACCCCCGCCCGCACCGGCAGCCTGACGGCGGTGTCTGACGATCACGCGCACGGCCAGGCCGAACAGCCGCGACCGCATCGACCGGTGACCGCGCAGCCGGGATCTCGAGCGCAGCAGCTCGAGGAACACCTGGTGCGCCAGATCTTCGACCTCGTCGGGGCGGGCCCCCAGGCGCCGCAGAGAGGCGAACAGATAATCGACCTCTTCTTCGTACGCGGCGATGAAGCGCTCCGCTCCCTTGCGGTTCACGGCTGCGGCATGTTGGGGGGGGCCATCGTGCTGCATTTGCGATCTCCAACCGCAGGGGCGGCCCGGGTGTACGGGGGGGAACTCCACTCGACCGCCAACCCAGCCTCCAAACTCTAGCATTCGATCGCGTTTCCGCGACCACAAAGTTAGCCAGCGCCGCGGCCCCTACGGGAACGTCCACGGCGCATAGCGTCAGCGACACCGGGCGGGCCAGGCAATGGATTTCTGCGACGACCTGCGAGGTCCCCATCCCGCGCCGACAGTGGCGCCCGTGGTCAGGCGCGCGGCGGGCGCGCGGCTACTGGATCAACGGAGCGATCAGGCCGTGCGTCACCGACGGGTGGCACGGCGGCGTCGCCGCCCTAACAGTGAGACCGCCAGTCCCAGCGCCATGAGACCGCCCCAGCGCGCATCGCGGGCCCCCGCTTGCGCCATGGCGCAGCTGCATCCGCCCGCCGCGGAGTCGGTTTCCTGCGGCGCGTTCCCGCCAGCGCCACCGCTGCCGGAAGTACCACCGGAACCGGAGCCGCCGCTGCTGGTGACCGCCGTGCCTCCCGTGCCTCCGGTGTGGCCCGTGTCGCCACCGCTGCCGTGCCCGCCGCTGCCCGGGTTCCCGGTCTGTCCGGATGAACCACCGGAGCCGACGACGCCGCCCGACCCGTTCGGTTGCGTCGTTCCCCCGGTCGCCGACTTGCCGGCGCCACCGTCGATGCCGCCGCTGCCGCTGGCGCCGCCGGAACCCGCGCGCCCCCCCGCGCTCGACTGACCGCCGCTGCCTTGACCGCCGCTGCCGCTATGGCCACCCGCCGGCTGCCCCCCCACCCCGGCGCCACCTTGTCCAGAGGCGCCACCCACGCCACCGTTCCCGCATTGCGCGATCTCGGGATCGACGTCGCCGACCTTGTCCAGACCCAGGAACGGGATGACGTACTGGGACAGGAAGAGCGCATCCGAAGGGCCATGGTCGCCCCCCATGGACAGGAAGGTGTCGAGCACGAGGTAGCCGCACGAGTTCTTCCATTGCTGCCGGGTCGCCTGATGCATCCCCAGCTGGACCCCCATCGTCGTGGTGTCCGGGCTGGCGTTCAGCCCCAGGACATTGGTCCATTCCAGCACCGCCTGCGACAGGTTGGTCGGGCTGATGGTGGTGTCGCTGCTGCCATGAAACATCTGCACGCGCGGGCGGTGCCCGACGTAGCCGGGATCCATGTTGCGGGCGATGTCGCCCCATTGCTGGGCAGTGTGCATCACCGTGCCGCCCGCGCAGGCGCCGCTGTAGCCCGTGCCGGTCTCGTTGGTCCCGCGGCACCCGGCCGGCATGCCCGCCATGGCCGAGCCGGCCTTGAAGATGTCGGGATACAGGGCCAGCAGGAGCTCGGTCATCATGGCGCCCGACGAGTCGCCCGTGGAATAGACGCGGTCGGCGTTCCCGCCGTACTTGCTGATGGCGTAGGTCACCATCTGCTTGATGGCATCACTGTCGCCACCGCCGGAGCGCGTCCACGCCTTGTTCGATTCCACGTCCCAGCACCTTCCGCTGCTGGGCACGACCATGATGAAGCCGTACTGGTCAGCGGCGCTGACGATGCCGCCCCCCTGCGCCTGGCCGAACACCGCCGAGGCGGTGCCGCCGCAGTAGTGAATCAACGTGAGGATGGGGGGCTTGGCCGCCACCTTGGTCGGGACGTAGACATACATGCTCACGTCGGACGGCAAGCCGGCCCCGCCCCAGTTGCTGACCTGCTGTAGCGACGCGGCGCCGGCGGGCGTCACGAGGAGAAGGATGGCGATCGCGAGCGCGCCGGCGGTGGCGCGCGCCACCGTCCTGCGGCCAGTCGCGGGAATGGTCATGGGAATGGTCATGCCGAAGCTCATGAGGTGTCCTGGGAGGGATTTGTCGGCAGGCTGCCCAGGTTGTGAGACTTTCTGGGATACCAGCGGCGCGGGCGCGGTCCCGGAGGACGCGCGCCAGGGACCGGACAGGTCAAATTTTTCGGATCCTCGCGGCCAATTGTTGTACAATTATCTGTATAGATGCTTACGGCGTTAGCTTGCGATTTTTTCGGCGCCAGCGTTCGACGGAGAGCTAGGTGTCGATGTCACTGAAGGCCGGACCTCGCCACTCCGATGGGCTGCGCGAGCACGCCGGCGATGAACGGACCACCGACGGCGAAGGGGCGGTGAACAGCAGCGTGGAAGACGAGGCATTCTTGCTGGAGACGTTGATGGACAACGTCCCGGACACCATCTACTTCAAGGACCGGGACAGCCGGTTCACGCGCATCAACCGGCTGGCGGCGGCCCGGTACGGGCTGGCCAGCCCTGCGCTCGCGGTGGGGCTGAGCGACTTCGACCTCTTCACCGAAGAGCACGCGGCCCAGGCGTTGCGTGACGAGCAGGAGATCATCCGCACCGGTCAGCCGCTGGTCAACGTGGAGGAGAAGGAGACGCTGGCCGACGGTCAGATCCGCTGGGTGTCGACCACGAAGATGGCGTTGCGCGACCGGCAGGGAAACATCGTGGGCACGTTCGGGATCTCGCGCGACATCACCGCGCGCAAGAACGTCGAGGAGCAGCTGCAGCGGCGCGCCTTCTACGATCCCCTGACCGAGTTGCCCAACCGGGCCCTGTTCCTGGATCGCCTGCAGCACCTGCTGCAACGCGGGCGGCGTGCGCTGGGGACGCCCATGTTCGCGCTGCTTTACCTGGACCTGGATCGCTTCAAGTCCGTCAACGACAGCTTGGGACACCAGATGGGTGACGAGTTGCTGATCGGGACGGCCCGCCGGCTGGAGCGCTGTCTGCGCCCGGGGGACACGCTGGCCCGGCTGGGCGGTGACGAGTTCACCATCCTGCTGGACGAGATCTCGTGTCAGGGGGACGCCACCGGCGTCGCCGAGCGGATCCGGGAGGAGCTGACGGCGCCGTTCATGCTGCGGGGCCACGAGATCTTCACCAGCGTCAGCGTCGGGATCGCGCTGTCGAGCGAGGGCTATGACTCGCCCAACGAGATGCTGCGCGACGCTGACACGGCCATGTACCGGGCCAAGGCGAACGGTCACGCGCGGCACCAGGTGTTCGACGCGGACATGCACCAGCACGCCGTATCCGCGCTGCGGCTGGAGACCGACCTGCGCCGCGCCCTGGACCGCCGCGAGATCGTGCCCTTCTATCAGCCCATCGTCGATCTCGACGACGGCACGGTGGTCGGCTTCGAGGCGCTGGCGCGCTGGCGCCATCCGGATCGGGGGATCTTGCTGCCCGAGGAGTTCCTTCCCGTGGCCGAGGACACCGGGCTGATCGGCGCGATCGACGAATCGATGCTGGCCGCCGCCTGCCGCCAGGCCCGCGCCTGGCAGCGCGCCGATCCTGGCCGGGCGGCGCTGGGGATCAGCGTGAACGTGTCGGGCCGTCACATCGCGGACGGCACTGCCCCGGCGATGGTGGACCGGGTCCTGCGCGCGACCGGCATCGAACCGGGCACCCTGACCATCGAGATCAGCGAGAGCGCGCTCATGCACGACGTCGAGGCAGGCACGCGGGTGCTGCAGCAGCTGCGGGCCATGTCGGTGGGCCTGCGAATGGACGACTTCGGCGCCGGCTACTCGTCGCTGGCTTACCTGCACGGTCTGCCGGTGCGGGCGCTGAAGATCGCGCGCTCGTTCGTGGCGCGGCTGGACGGTGCGCCCCAGCAGCTGGCGATCGTCAAGGCCATCGTCTCGCTGGCCCAGGGTCTGGGGATGGAGGAGGCGGCCGTCGGCATCGAGACGGAGGCGCAGGTCGACGCCCTGCGCGCGCTGGGATGCCGTCGCGGTCAGGGCTGGCTGTTCTCGGAGGCGCTCCCGGCCGACGCTGCGGAGCGATTCTTGGCCAGCGACGCCGCCCACGCGAGCTGAGCAGGCGAGTGGCGCCGCCGGTGCCGGCGCCCCTCGCGCTGCCCTAAGGCCGGGCGGACGTCAGGCGACCATCTCGGTCAGCAGCCCCTTGGGCAGCGACGAGTCGCCGAAGTTGTCGGTGGCACCCCCGCCCGTCTTGGTGACGCCCGCCGCCGTCAGCAGCGTGTTCAGCACCTTGTTCACGCCGGAGACCGAGGGGTCGCCCGCCTTCCCGTCCTGGCTGCCCCCCGGCTGCTGGCCGTTGCCCACCACCACGTACTGTCCCTGCTTGAAGTAGCCGTTCGCCGTCCCCGCCTGGATCCAGGGGATGTTGCTGAACGAGTGGGCGCCGGTTGCCACCTGGTTGCAGTAGATGCTGACGCCCTGATCCAGCAGCGGTCCGGTGGCCGTGGTGTACTGCGACACCGTGTCCAGCAGGTACTTGTAGTAGTTCAGCATCATGCGATCGATGTAGTTGTGGAACGGGATCGCGTTGGCCACCTGCCGGTGCGAGACATCGTGGAACTTCGCCGACTGGCCGTTGTACGTGTAGACGTGATCGTCGATGCGATCGCCGATCTTCAGGACGGCCACCCGGCTGTAGTCGGCCGCCGCCGAGAAGGCCATCAGCTCCATGAACAGCTTCACCGACGCGTCGCGCGTCGATTGATCGTAGGGCTTGGGATCGATCGTCTTCATCATGCTGACGTCCGCGTCGGGGATGGTCAGCGTGGTGCCGGTGCCGGTCATCTGCACCTCGATGTTGCGGATCGCCGTCAGGTGCTGGTCCAGGCGGTCGCGGTCGCTCTGGCTCAGGTCGGTCCGCGACAGCAGCGCCTGGATCTGCGGGCGCAGGATGTCGTTGATGCTCTTGCTGCGCGCGGCGCGCTGCATCTGCGCCGTCGCCTGCGCCGAGGTGTTGCTGGAGCCGTTGCCGATGGCCCCGATGATCGTCTGGTAGGCCTTGTAGGGCGAGTCGATGTACACCCGCGGCTGCTGCGGCGTCACGTACGACACGTAGCCGGGGATGTCGAACCCGGTCCCGCCGGGCGAGAACATGCCGGCGTGCATGACCAGCGGGTCGCGGCCGGGCGGGTTCTTGGCCTGGGCGATGGCGGTGTCGACGGAGATTCCCATGGCCTTGCAGTTGGTGCTGCCCGTCGTGATCTTGGCGGCGGTCAAGATCTGCGCGTCGGCGGCCGAGTGGGAGCAGCCGTTCGAGCTGTAGGGCAGATTGATGCCGCGAACGATGAGCAGCTTCTCGGCGTAGTCCGCCAGTTCGCCCGTGGAGCGGCTGGCCTTGTCCGCCGTCATGCTGGCCTTGGTCAGCGCCCCCGTGGCGGTGGGCCAGAACATCTCGGGCTCGGTGCTGACGCTCAGGGACACGCCGGCCTGGACCACGCCGTTGTCGCCCACCACCAGCAGCACGAACGGCGACCGCGTGGCGTCCTGGGCCGAGGCGTTGCGCGGCAGGAACGTCTCGAGCACCGGCAAGCCCAGCATGAAGCCCCCGGCGCCCCGCAACACCATCCGTCGATTCATCTTGAACGCGTCTTGGTTTTTCATGGTTGCAGTCCGATCAAGGGAGTCGATTGAGGAAGGCGTCGCTGGTCACGATGGCGAGCTCGAGATCGTGCAGCGAGATCATGCCGGCGCGGGACAGCCGCGCGTAGTAGTCGACGGTCGCCTGCTCGTCGTCCGTCAGCGGCCGGCCGTGCAGGTAGCTCATCATGTTCTGCAGGTAGCAGGCATGTACCTCCTTGGTGTCGGCCAGCAGCTTAGACAGCTCGACGCCGTTGCTGAACGACTGCAGCTGTCCGTCCAGGGTGTAGCTGTCGGACGCGTCGACCGTTTGCCCCTGATCCATGGTCCGGTACTCGCCGATGGCGTCGTAGTTCTCGAAGGCATAGCCCAGCGGGTTGAACAGCGTCCCATGGCACGCCTGGCCGCACGTCCCCTTCCCCGTCGTCATCTCCACGCGCTGGCGGTTCGTCAGGCCCGGGGTCACCGGGATCATCGTGCCGGCCGCCTTCGGATCGGGCGGCGGCAGCGTCTTGCAAAGGATCCGCTCGGCGATGAACACGCCCCGGTGGATGATGTCGGGCTCGTTGCCCGGGCCCAGGTAGGCCGACAGGAAGCCGGCCTGGGTCAGCAAACCGGACCGGCGCGTCGCATCGAGATCAACCTTCGTCAGCATGGCGGGATCGCTGGAGTAGTTGCCGCTGACGCCGTAGATGGGCGCCAGCAGCGAGTCCACGAACCCCACCGGCGTCGTGTAGAAGTCCTTCACACCGCGGCCCTGGGCGAATACCCAGTCGAGCATCTGCAACACCTCCTGCTTCATGGCCGCCGGGGTGTTCGTCTTGAAATCGGGGAACGCGGTGGGGTCGCGGATGATGCCGTCGTACGCCCCCAGGCGATACACCTGCAGGTTCAGGTCGTTCAGCCCGCCGGTGCCGGTGGCGCCGTCGAGGAGACGCTTCGCCTGGGTAGCCACGCTGGTCTTGTCGTGCAGCTGGCCGGCGGCTGCGGCGGCCAGCAGGGTGTCGTCGGGAATGGTGTTGGTGATGGCCAGCGCCAGCTTCGCCCCCACCTCCCAGTCGCTGAGTGGCACGGTGCTGCTGCCGGTCTTGGCCGTGCTCAGCTCGGTCCGGTAAAGGAAGTACGGCGACTGCAGCAGCGCCTGGATGACCAGGCTGGCGCCCCCCTTGAAGGCGTCGACGCCCGGGTACAGCGTGGAGGCCTGAGTGAAGAGGCCCAGGTGGGTGGTGACCTCGGCGTCGGTCAGGGGACGGCGGAACGCCCGCTGGCCCAGCGCCGTGATGAACGCCTTGGCCTTGCCCGTCGCGTCGGTGGGCGCGTTCGCCGGGACCAGCCGCGCCAGCGCGGTCGCGTCACCGGTGACCTTGCCGGCAAGCTGCTCGGAGGCGTCGAACAGCTGAGAGCGCAGCTGCTCGGTGACGTACAGCGCGTCGGCCTCGTTGTCGAACCCGATGAGCGCGTCGCCCGACACCATGCTGTCGACGTCGGAGATGTCGGACAGCTTCAGCAGGTCGCGTACGGCGTTCGACCACTGCTGCCGGCTGAGGCGCGCCACCCGGGAGGTCGGCACCAGCACGGACGCCGGCGCTGACGAGGGGATCGCGTACGGGTCGTCGCCCGCGCCGCCGCTGCCCTGACCTCCCGAGCCCTGGCTGCCGCCCGACGCGGCGCCCGCGCCCGTCCCGGAGCCTCCGGAGCCGCCCGGGGTTGAACCACCGCTGCCGCTGGCGCGAGCGCCACCGGAGCCGGACGACCCGGAGCCGCCGCTGCCGCTGGTCGCCCCGCCGCTACCCTTCCCGCTGCCGCCCCCCGAGCCCGACGTATAGACCGAGCCGATCTCGCCGGAACAGCCGACCCCCAGGCAGAGCATGCCCACCAGGGACGCGGTGACCGCCCAAGGGCCTGCGCCGGGGGCGCGACCAGGCAGACGAGCCGCGACCGTTTCCGGAGGAGGATCAGAAAGATGACCCGCGAGACGGTTCAAGCCGTCACGCTCGGGACGTCGGTTCGAAATGGGCCACCTCTTCACGGGCTCCTCCTCGAGTGATGTAGGCTTTTTCCCTTCCCCCCGCGCCTAGCCCCGCCCTGTTACATTGCTACTGTCGGAACGCGTGCGGTTGTTCACGAGTTCCAGACGAGAACCGTCTTCAACAGGCTGCCGCGGGTCAGATTCCCCAAGGATTCAGCGGCCCAGCCGGACAAGTCCGCTGAAATATTTTCTGCCAGGAACGCCCGTGTCCGGACAATCACGGGGGATGACTAGAAGAAGCGCCGCGAAGCGAGGCACACGTTCCTGGATGACAGCCGTCTGCCTGGCGGCGCTTGCCACGGCCTGCAGCGGGGGCTCGGGCGGCGCGACCGGTAGCGGCGGCACGGATAGCACTGGCAGCTCGGGGGGCAGCACTGGGTCCGGGGGGGCCAGCGCCACCGGTTCGGGCGGTCAGGCGGCGGGCTCGGGCGGTGCGAGCGCCGGCACCGGGGGCAGCCCGGGCGGGTCCGGCGGCGCCGCCACGGGTTCGGGGGGAACGCCCTCGACCGGAGCGGGGGGCAGCGGCGGCATCTCCGGCGGTGCCTCGGGTGGCGCGGCGCCGGCCACCGGGGGCGCCACCGGCAGCGGCGGGCGGGCCAGCACCGGCTCGGGTGGGACGACCGCCTCCGGCGGCGCCAGCGGCAGCGGCGGTAGCCCGGGCTCGGGCGGCGCCGTCGCCACCGGCGGAGCGACCACGCCGGCGAACGTGCTGGTCACCTCGGCTTCGGGGGCGTTCTGGAAGACGGGGACGCTGACCGACTCCACCTCGAACGCGACCGTGACCGTGAACGACGCCAACGCCTACCAGACGTGGGAAGGCTTCGGGGGCGCGTTCAACGAGAAGGGGTGGAGCTACCTGACGACGGACGACATGAAGACGCAGGCCCTGCAGCTGCTGTTCGGCGCGGACGGCTGCAACTTCGCCTGGGGTCGGATCCCGATCGGCGCCAGCGACTACGCGATGGATCGATACTCGTTGAACGAGAACGCCGGCGACACGTCGATGAGCAAGTTCTCGATCGACCGGGACATGATGAAGCTGATCCCGTACATCAAGGCGGCGCAGGCGGTGAAGAAGGACATCCGGTTCTGGGCCAGCCCCTGGTCGCCGCCCACCTGGATGAAGACGGGGCCTTACAACCCCAACACCGGCGCCTCGCACTCGAACTTCGACGGCGGCGTCATGAAGAGCGACGACGCGACCATGCAGGCGTTCGCGCTGTACCTGGTGAAGTTCGTTCAGGCCTACGCCGACCAGGGGATCAAGGTCGAGGCGGTCTCGCCTCAGAACGAACCGAACTACCAGCAGAACTATCCCTCCTGCCACTGGGACTCCTCCACCTTCGTCACCTTCGTGGGTAAGTACCTGGGGCCGGCGCTCGCCAGCGCCAGCCTGGACACCAAGGTGCTGGACGGAACGCTGTCCAACCCCAGCGGCGACGCGGACATCGGGCAGATGGTGCTGAAGGACGCGACCGCCAAGACGTTCATCCGCGCCATCGGGGTGCAGTGGGGCATGGCCGACTCGGGGCCGGTCGGCACCTTGAAGGGGCTGGCGGGCAGCATCCCGCTGTGGCTGTCGGAGACGAAGTGCGGCGGCACCATCGGCTCGACGGCGCCGGCGCCGAACGACTTCAACTATGGCAAGGACACCTGGGGCTACATCACCGCCGCCGTCAAGAACGGCCTGACCGCGTACAACGCCTGGAACATGGTGCTGGACAAGGGGGGCCTGGGCATCGACGACACGCGCAAGTGGCCGCAGAACGCGCTGCTGGTTGCGGACTCGGGCAGCATCACCGCCACGCCCGCCTACTACGTTTTCCGCCACTTCTCGCAGTTCGTGGTCCCGGGCGCCAAGCGCGTGGACGCCACGGGCGGCGACGCCGTGGCCTTCAAGAACCCGGACGGCAGCCTGGTGGCGGTCATGTTCAACAGCGGGTCGGCCAACAACAACTACGTCGTGTCGATCGGCGGCAAGAAGCTGCAGTTCGCGATGCCGTCCGCGGCCTGGGCGACGATCAAGTACACGCCCTAGCGGCCCGACGGGTTTTTCGCGGCGGTCCCACGGCCGCGCCCGGCTGTCTACATGGCGGTCGGCCGCTGCCCCGTTCGGGGACGAGGCCGGCGCCGAGGTGCTGGTGGCGCAGGTCACGCCCGACGGCGAACGCACCAACGAGCTGAGCGAGAAAGACGTCATCAACGTCCTCGAGCGGGTCTTGAACGAGTATCCGG
>Ga0070658_10000370_pt1 | contig 39203 bp, 34 predicted proteins | sample KBSC13metaG_FD_64664 | JGI IMG/M metagenome (GOLD analysis project Ga0070658, IMG submission 64664) | Corn rhizosphere microbial communities from Kellogg Biological Station, Michigan, USA - KBS C1-3 metaG | ecosystem: Host-associated > Plants > Roots > Rhizosphere > Soil ... | reverse complement strand
CCCTTCTTCCGCTGGTTCAGGAAGACCGGGATGGCGATCGCGGCAAGGATGCCGATGATGATGATGACGACCAGGAGCTCGATGAGGGTGAAGCCGCCCTCACGCTCATCCATCGCCTTGCGGATACGAGCGAGCATTGCAGTCCCTTCGGAGAATCCACGTGAGCCGGATCGGTTGAACAACCCCGAGGCGGCTCCTCCGAGGAGGTGCCGGCCTTGGCAGCTGGGCTGACTCGCGGGCCCTGCGAGTCCCCTGGCTTTGCGACCCCGCCTCGCGACGGGTGTGCTCTTTTCGGCCGTACGGCTCAATGACACTGCACATATCGGCCCCGTCCTGTCGCGCCTTTAGGGGCCAGCAACAGTTATTGCCGACCGCCAATGGAAACTTGCCCAAACAGAAAGCCGGCGCCGCTCGAAACGAGCGGCCCCGGCTTTACTGACGCGGTGTCGACGGGACTAGGAGCCGAGTTCCTGGTAGTCGACGACCTTCACGCTGCCGCCGCCGAAGCCAAAGGCGTTGCGCACAATCGGGTCGTAGGTGAAGGTGAAGTTGTTGCAGTCATGCAGGTCTGCGCCCACCTGAGCCCCGAAGAGCTTCTGCAGGTTCTTCGGGTCGAAGTTGTGGAAGTGCTGGTTCTGCGGCACGCTCGTGCCCGTCGTCGAGTCCCATGACGCGGAGTAGACCAGCCCCCGGATGTAGACCGGCGTCGCCCTCTTGGGCTCGTAGCAGCCGCAGGTCGCGGTCCACGAACTGTCGGTGTCGTAGTCGGAGCTGTCGATGCTGCCGCCAACGGCCAAGATCCCGGGATTGTTCGCGGAGGAATCCAGCAGGCCGCCGTTGCTGCTGACGTTCACGGTCACCGGGTCCTTACCGCTGGGGGCGTTGAGCACCTGGTAGCTGTTGTCCGTGCCGGCAAGGACGAGCCCGGCTTTGATCGTGAGGCTGCCGCTCTCAACGATCAGCCCGCCGCGGATGATCAGGATCGGCGCGGCGCCGGCAGTGCTGGCGCCCAGGGCACTCTGGACGTCCTTCTGGATGCTCGCGTAGTTGAGACTGAGGCTGCCCGACGTGACGTCGTAGTAGCCGGCCGGCAGCACGATCGCATCCGGCCACTGGCCAGCGTTGCACCCCTGCAAGGTGTTCGTGCCGGTGGCGAAGCACTTGTAGTTGGACGTCGTCTTGTCGGCGTAAGTCAGGAACGCCGTGCTGGACGAGTAGGTGTTGGCGATCGGCCGGTAGGTGGTCGCGTAGTTGATCGACGGGAACGGGATCACCGGCGGCGCGTAGTCCTTCTGCAGCCACAGGCTGCCGCTGACCTTGCCGCCGGCAAAGACCCCGGACGCCGGGTTGCCCTGATCGCAGACGCTGCATGCGGTCTGCGCGGGGGTGTTCGTCGTGCCCGTGTAGGTCTTGCCGGTGTAGTCGGTGAACGAGGAGGTCAGGATGCCGCCGTTGTAGGGGCCGCCGGTGATGTCCGGGGCGCCGTTGCCCATCGGGATCGTGTTGGTCAGCTTGTTGATCTGTCCCCGCAGCGGAAGTGTGACGCTGCCCGCTTCGACGGTGCCCGTGACGAGCGAGTTGCCGCTGTACATCTGGGTCGAGTCGCACTGGCCACCGGACTGCGCGTAGCCGCCGGGGTAGCACCGCCCGTTCAGCGGGTCGTACCACTGGTAGCCGGTCTGCGGAATGTTGCCACCGGGAGTGCTGCCACCACCCTTCGCGAAGGTGATGTTGCCTACGGCTTCCATCGTGTTGACGGTGTACTCGGACGAGTAGTCCAGGTTGATGTAGCCGTTGGAGTGGATGGCTGTCGTCTGCACCTGCGGCGAGAGATAGCTGTTGTGGTGGTGGATGTCGATGCCCTTGGAGGCGAACATGCTGTAGTCAAAGGCCGGCGGGTAGCTCTGCTGCACCGTCTCACGGATCGTGCGCGTGTTGGCGCCGTAGGTGCCCTGCGACCAGATGATGAGGCGGCCGGTCGCGTTGCCGCCCAGCACCTCGTTGGTCACCCACGTCTTGTACGACGCGTTACCCAGGTTTTGAGAAGGGCACGGATTGGATTGCGGACACTGCGTCGGCAGTTCGCTCCAGTAGGTCTGCCCGCTGCTCGGGTCGTTCTGGCTCAGCTTGAAGAAGATGTCAGAGATGCCGGCCTCGGCGGCACCCTCTGCGGACGTGACATTGCGGTGTTGGCGCGAGTTCGTCGAGTTCTGCAAGACGTTGCCGAACATGGCGACGACGAGGATGGTGACGAAGAGGCCGATCGCGATGACAAAGATCATTGCGACACCCTGGTCACCGGTGGCGGTGCTGCGCATACGTTGGCGGATCACGGTCAGTTCCTCAACTCGACGTAGTCCTGCAGCGGGTCACACGCCGGCGCATTCGGTCCTGTCTGCGTCGCCGTGTAGATGTCGATCTCGATGTACTGGATCTCTGCAAGCTGCTGCGCGGTCAACGACGTCTGCCCTGTTTGAAGGGTCAGCTCGGTCGGTGTGCCCTGGTCGTTGACCCAGTAGTAGCGGAAGACGCCCGTGCCGGTCGTGTTCGCAGTGCAAGCTGCCGAACCGCCGGCGTTGCGAACGCCGCTGATCAGCGTGTGCGTGAGTGACGGCGTCGAGCACGTGCCGGACGAGCATGAAGCCTGTCCCCACTTGAGCGACGTGGTCCCGGCGGGCAAGGCGAACTGGTAGTTGCTGACCGGAGTCAGGGTTGTGGACGTCGAGCAGTTGGTGACGGTGCACGCGGCTGTCGCCGTCGCTGTGGAGGTGAGCCGGGACGTAAAGGTGATCGTCGTGGGATCGGCGTAGTTGATGATCGTGGCTGTGCTCGCGGCGCCACTCGGGAGCACTGCCTGACGCATCAAGCGCGTCATCAGCTCCATCCCGGTGTTGCCGGTGTTCTGCGCCTGCGTCTGCTGAGTGACGTTCGACTGTTGGTCCAGGGCGGCGATCAACGCCTTCGTCACCAGCGACAGCACGATGCCGAGCACGATCATCGCCGTCAGCACCTCGACGAGGGTCATGCCGGCCGACCGGTTGGGACCCGTGATCAGATTCCGAAGTCTGCGCATCATCAGCTGCTCGAGTCGACGCATGTCGGCGGGGTTCCGTTGTTGGCGTTCGGGTAGGTCGTGACCCCGGTCCAGTCGTAGGTGCCGCTGCAGACGAGGCTGCCGTTGTCACCTGTGTCAGTAGCCGAGTAGACAGCGAGGTTGTAGCCAGTCCCCGTGGGCAAATGGCTGAACGTGGCGCTGACCGCGTTGGAAGACCCCTGGATAACCGTCAGGCTCTGCGTGGTCTGGTTCTGCTGGGGTGTCGAATCCGTGATGACGATGTTGTACGTCTTGATCGGCGCCGACTCGTTGTCCACGCCAACCAGAACAGTGGCATAGCCGTTCAGGTTGATCGTGTAGTTCTTCGGGTTGGCATTGACGCAAGTCGCGCCGAGTGTCATGAAGTAGCCGGTTGCTTGCGTGGCCGCCGGCGAGTTGCCGATGATCAAGTACGGGTCATAAGAGCGGCTGCCCAGGCTCGCGGCGCCGGTCGTCGCGTTGCTCTTGACTGTCGCGCCGGGCTGGGGTGCGCCGATCGCGTCGATGTTGATGTATTGGACCGGCGCGTTGCCGACCGCGTGCCCGGCTCCGTCCATCACGGTGACGTTTAGCGTGCCGTTGCTGTTCGTGTCCGGGCACTGGTTCGTCTGGTAGGGCTGCAGAGTCGCGGACATCGCATTGCCGTTGGGGGCAGCAGTCGTGTCCGCCACGCACAACGGGCCGATAGCGCCACTGCCGTCGTACTTGTACTGCGTCACACCGTTGACGGCTGCGCCCGTTGTTGTGCTGTCACTGACCAGCAGGTAGTAGGCACCAGAGGGCACGCCGGTCTTGGTGACCACGCCGGCCGTGGTCTTGCCGACCGCCACCCATGCACCCGTCGTCGCGTTGAACAGGCCGACGGTCGAGTTGTTCCCCACCTTGACGCCGGACGCGTCCGTCACCGTGACCGTCACGTTGCCGTTGTTACCCGTCGTCGCACATCCGCTGGAACTCGTGATGGACGCCTTTGCGGTGGTCACCTTGGTGCCAGCGACGCAAGCGGGTCCGAGGTTCGTCACACTGTTGTAGCCGGTCAGGTCGACGTTGTAGTAGTAGAAGTCGTCCGGAAGCCCGGTGAAGCTGGCGTAGTAGCCGGCGGTTGCGGAGCCGTTGCCGGAGGGTTTGGCCGCGTAGGTGCCCGTTCCGGTAACGGGACTGATGGTGACACTCGCGTTCTTGACCGGAGTTCCGTTCTGGTCGACGACGTAGACGTTGAGCCCGCCCTTCGTCGTCGACGAATAGGCGCATGATCCGATCGGTTGCCAGTAGGTGATCCAGTCGAGCACCTGGCCACTCGTGACGGTGCATGGCCCGGAGATCGTGCCATTGGTCATGTCGAGCGTGTAGTTGGCAGGGTTCTTGGTCGCGTTGGGGACCCAGCCCGAGGCGTTGGTGTTGTCCAGGAAGCAGTTATAGGTGCCGGCGGCCATCGTCACGAGTGGTTGGCCATTCTCCTGGGTGTCGCCCTCCTGGAGCACGTTCGTCTGGCTGCCGTTGCACGTGACGGTGGATGCGCAGACCTTGAAGTGCCAGGTGACGGTCGCGGTGCCGATCTTGTTACCGCTGCCGTCCTGCATGTCGAACTGCAGGCCGGTCGCCTCAGTGGCCGTGATCGTCGTGTTGTTGTTCAGGACCGTGGACAGCTCATAACTACCGGGCTTCGGTGCGGTCCAGGTCAGAACCACGTCGAGGTACTTCTCGACAATTGGTTGGCCGGCGATCGTTGTGCCCGGCTGCCCGTCCTGCATCACCTGGGTCGTCACCGTGTAGCTGTAGGAGCCGACGCTCTTCGTCTTCTGGTAGGTGAGGCACGTCGACGTCGTCTGCGTCGCGATGGCCATGGTCAAGTTCGTCTGTCCGTTGAAGCTGGGAACCGTCTGGGGCGGCGGGGGCGAGGTGCCGGGGCACAGCTGCACGTTCGTCCCGCCCTTGGCCCGGGCCTCTTCGATGTACTTCTGGGCCAAGCTCACCGCGATGCTGCGTGCCTTGTTGACGGCGGCAGTGCGGGCAAGCAGCGTCATCGACCCGGCCAGCCCGCCCATGATCAGCGAGAAGACGAGAAGCGCGACAACGGTCTCGAGAAGAGTGAGTCCGTCGTCTGCGCGAAGCCGGCGCAGGGCATAACGACGCACGCTGGTCGACCTCCTGGGCAAGAACTGGTTGAAAGAGGTCTCGTCAGCCCCCTTGGGCGACTTGAGAAAACCGAGCTGTGAGTCAGGCCGAATGCAGTCGCCTGTTAGCCCTCACGGAGCAACGCCCTAGCACTCAAGGGCGCAGCCGACTCTGACGAACCCACCTATATGGCCGTGGACGCTCTTGACCGACCACGCGCCGTCCAGATTCGCCCGGGCGCCCGAACGGCCGTTATAGCCGGCATTCTTGGCGCGGCGGTCGTCGTGTTAGCTCTTGCTGCGCGCCTCGACACGGGCATCGGCTCGCATGTTGCCGCGGCTGAGCTGGGCTTCGTCTCCCTGTTCGCGGAGTCACTTCCGTTCCTGCTCGTCGGCGCGGCGCTGTCCGCGCTGCTGGCCGGCCGGGTCGGCACTCATCTGCTCCGCGCGGCCGGGACCCACCCTCGCCTTGCGGCGGCGCTCGCGCCACTCGTCGGCGCGGCGCTGCCCCTCTGCGACTGCGGCTTGCTGCCACTTGCCCGGAGGTTGCGCCGGGATGGCACCGCTCGCTCGCTCGGTGCCTTTCTCGCTGGTGCTCCTTTGACCAACCCGATCGTGGTGGTCTCGACGCTGCTCGCCTTCCCGGGACATCCCGGCGTGGCTGTCGCACGGGTTCTCGGCGGCCTGTCGATGGCCATGGCCGTGTCTGCGCTCGTACCGCCCCCGGCCCACGCCCTGAGCTGCGACGCGGACCATCACCACGACGCGCCACCGCGCGAAGGCTGGCTCACCGCGATGGGGACCGAGATCGCCCGGACCGGACCGGTGCTCGTTCTGGGCGCGCTGGCCGCAGCCACGCTCAAAGCGGCGCTGCCGACACACGTCTTCTTCTCGCTGTCGAACCAGCCGCTGCTGGGTGCGGTCGCGATGATGGCTCTGGCCTTCGTCATGTCGATCTGCTCGCAGGCGGATGCCTTCGTCGCCGCTGCCCTTCCCGTGGGCGCGCTCCCGCGTCTCGCCTTTCTCGTCCTCGGCCCCGCCCTCGACCTGCGGTTGGCCACGCTCTACCGCCGCGAGTTCGGAACCGGCTGGATCATCCGGTACGCCGCGGTGATCGTGCCGATGGCCTTGATCGCCGCCACGGTGTGCGCGACGGCGGGGCTGGTATGACCATTCCGGTTCGGTGGGCCGCGGCGGCCCTCAGCGCGGGTCTGCTCGTCGACGCGGTGACGGGGCGCGCGGAGCTACTCGTCCGGCCGTGGTTCGTTCCCGTGCTCGCGGCCGCCGGAGTCGCGCTTGCGGCCGCGGCGGTCCGCGCCCGGGGCCGGATGCCGCTGAGCGGCTTCCTGGCGCTGCTGGTGCCGATCGCGATCGGCGCGACCCTGACCCCGGCCGTGGCCGGCAACGCCGCCCGGGCCAGTTCGACGGCTGCCACGATCACCTCCCGGCTCGGCGATCCCTCCAACCCGCTGCTGAACGGCGCTGGCGGGCACGTCACGCTGCTCCAGATCCTGCTCGCGGAGCAGCAAGGCGGCGGTGTTGTGCTCTCCGGCCGCGCCGTCACCGTCGAGGCGATGGCGGCCGGGCCGCACCGGCTCGAGCGGTCGGCCATCGTCTGCTGCGCGGCAGACGCCCAGGCGATCACTCTCGACGAGACCGGCCCAGCGCTCCCCCACCCGGGCACGTGGGTTCGGGTCGACGGCGTCCTGGCAACCGTCGGCGACAAGACCGTCCTCGACGTGCGTCACATCGTGCGCATCCCGACGCCCACGGACCCATTCCTGTGAACACGTCGGCAAGCACCAGGAAGAGCGCGACGCGGGTAGTCGCTGCGGGCGCATGCGGCGCCGCCGTTCTTGCCTCCGTCTCGCTCGCCGGGACGATTCGCGAGCGCGACCAACTGCCCGTGGCTGCCCACGCGTTTCTGCAGGCCACGATCCAGGCATCGTCGGTGACCGCCTGCCTGCAGGGGGCCCGCGACGAGCTCTACCTGCCCGGAGACATCCGCGTGCGCACCGCGGTGGCAGCCCAGGCCGCTCTGCGCCGCCTGCGCGGCTGCGACGTGAACCAGCTCGCTCGAAGCCTCGACCAGGTGCACCTGCCGCCCGCAGCGCCGGTGACAGACACCCCCCGGCGCCTGGCACGCGGCGACCTGGTCACCGGCATCGCCACCCTGCGCCGAGTCGTCCTGGACGCGAATGGCGCGGACGTCGCCATGACACGCAACGCCGAAAGCGGATCGGACGGCACCGCCGTCGTCCTGGCCTATCGATCCGCGAGCGCGGGGTCCGATGCGGCGTACACGCTGGCGCTGCGGGCACTTGACCTGCTCGGTCAGCCCCAATCCACGGCGGGGTAGCCGCTCAGGGCGACAGCAGCGCGGCCACCCGCTGGCGGCTGACGCCGAAGGCCTGCGCGATCTGCGCCTGTGACCAGCCCGCACTGCTCAGCTCGCGGGCCAGAGCGCGCCGGACGTGCGCGCCGGCGAGAGTCAGCCGCTCCTGATTCCGCGACAGCGCGCCGATGATCGTGGGACCGTCAGTCTCGATCTTCATTTCGACGTACGGCGTGCCCTGCTCGCGGAGCTCACGAACTTGTGCAATGCGCGCTAGGACTGCCGTCCACTCATCGATGTTTGCCTGTGCCGCAGCGGCCAGTTCGTCAAGGGCCGTTCCGACATCGTCGTGCTCCATGCGGCAATTATGGTCGGCGCAACCCGCAGGCGACGGGATCCGGCCCCTCCCCGGCGCGCCCCGCGGACATGCGAAAGGGCGGGAACGTGCTGACACGTTCCCGCCCTGCCGCGGACGTCTTAGCCGTTGATGTGCTTGTAGATGTCGAAGATCGGCAGGTAGAGGCAGACGATCATTGAGCCGATGAGCCCACCGAGCACCGCGATCATGATCGGCTCGATGAGGGCGGTCAGCGCCTCGGTGGTGGCCTCGACCTCTTGGTCGTAGAAGTCCGAGATCTTGTGCAGCATCGTGTCGAGCGCGCCGGTGTCCTCACCGACGGCCATCATCTGCACCACCATCGGCGGGAACACCGGGTGGTTCTCCAACGGGCGGCTCAACGACTCACCCTGGCGGACGCTGTCCTGGACGTCGTGAACGGCCATCGTCAGCGTGTAGTTGCCGGTCGTGTCGGCGACGATCTCGAGCGCCTGCAGGATCGGGACACCCGAACGGATCATCGTGCCGAGGTTGCGGGCGAAGCGCGCCAGCGCGACCTTGCGGAAGAGCATCCCGAAGACCGGGACCTTGAGCTTCAGCGGGTCGACGACCCTGCGCACCCGCTCCTCGTGCTTGACGCGCTTCCACACGCTCAAGCCGACGATCGTGAAGACGATCATCGCCGGGAGCAGGAACTTCATGGCATGCGAGAGGTCTACGAGCAGCTGCGTCGGCGCCGGCAGCTTGCTGCCGAGCTGTTTGAACATGCTCGCGAACGTCGGCACGACGAACGTCAGCATGATGATGAGCGCGATGCCGGAGATGCACGCCACGACGATCGGATAGGTCATCGCGGACTTGATCTTGCCGCGCAGCTTGACCTCGGCCTCGTAGTTCTCGGCGATCTGCAGCATGACGCTGTCCAGGAAGCCGCCGACCTCGCCGGCTTTGGTCATGTTGACCATCAGCGGCGGGAACACCTTCGGGTGCTTGCCCATCGCTGCCGACAGGGCCGAGCCGGACTCGACCTCGTTGCGGACCTCAGCGATGACTCGCTTGAGCTCCAGGCTCTCGGTCTGGTCGGCCAGGATGTTCAGCGCGCGCAGCAGCGACAAGCCGGAGTTGATCATCGTCGCGAACTGGCGCGAGAAGACCGCGAGGTCCTTGAGCTTGACCTTCTTGTTCTTGGAGAAGCCCGGGATGGAGAGCTCCTTGGAGAGCCCCTGGTTGGTCGCGTCGACGCTGATGGGCGCATAGCCCATGGAGCGGAGCCGCTGCGCTACGGCAGTCGGGCTGTCGCCCTCGAGCGAGCCGCTGACGAGCTTGCCCTGCCGGTCGCGGACCGAGTATTGGAAGGTCGTGGTCGCCATGATTCATACGCCTTTCAGGCCCGGCCGCACAGCCGGTTGAAGTCCTCGACGTGGTGGCACTTTTCGAGGCCGGTCTCATAGGTGACCCGGCCGCCCTTGACGAGTTCAGCGAGGTGCTGGTCCATCGTGTGCATCCCGTGGCGGGAGCCCGCCTGCAGCGAGCTGTAGATCTGGTGCGTCTTGCCCTCGCGGATCAGGTTGCGGATAGCCGGCGTCGCGACCAGCACCTCGGTGGCGACGACGCGGCCTAGGCCGTCGTAGCTCTTGGCGAGGGTCTGGCAGACGACGCCCTGCAGCGCGCCGGCGAGCTGGACCCGCACCTGCTGCTGCTGGTGCGGCGGGAAGACGTCGATGACACGGTCAATGGTCTGCGCGGCGTCCTGCGTGTGCAGGGTGGCGAAGACGAGGTGACCGGTCTCAGCGGCGGTCAGCGCGACCGAGATCGTCTCGAGGTCACGCATTTCACCGACAAGGATGATGTCCGGGTCCTGGCGCAGCACGTGCTTCAGCGCGTTCTGGAAAGACCAGGTGTCCTCCCCCACCTCGCGCTGGTTGACCAGGCAGGACTTGTGCCGGTGCAGGAACTCGATCGGGTCCTCAACCGTCATGATGTGGTCGCGGCGTTGGCGGTTGGCCAGGTCGATCAGCGACGCCAAGGTCGTCGACTTGCCGGAACCGGTCGGGCCGGTGACGAGAACGAAACCGCGAGGCAGCATCGCGAAGTTGCTGATCGAGCTGGGGATCCCGAGCTCTTCCAACGGCTTGATCTCGTACGGGATGAGGCGGAAGGCGGCGCCCAGCGCATCGCGCTGGCGGTAGATGTTGACGCGGAATCGGGCCTTGCCAGGCACCGCGTAGGCGAAGTCGAGCTCGAGGTTCTCCTCGAACTTCTCCCGCTGCCGCTGGGTGAGAACGGCGTACAGCATGCGCTGAATGACCGGCGGCGTCATGATCGGCCGCTCGTCGAGCGGCAGCAGCGAGCCGTGCAGCCGGATGGTCGGCCGCGCGCCCGCGCTGATGTGCAGGTCGGACGCGCCGCGGTCGAGCACCTCGATCAGCAGATCGGTGAGCAGGCCGGCTTCGAAGTCGCTCGACTCCTCGACGGCCGTCCGCGCGTACGCCGACTCCGGCGCGGCCGCCTGCTGCGCGCCGACTCCCGTCGGCTGCGCCGGCAGGGTAGCCGTCGGCGCCTCGGCGGCGGGCATCATCGGTGCGGCCGGAGCTGCAGCCGGTGCTGCAGGCGCGGGAGGTGCGCTCATCGGCGGAGCCGCGGCGAACGGCGCAGCGGCCGTCGGCATCGGCGCGGGCGCATGCGTCTCTGGCGGTAGCGCGGCACCGTTGACGGCGGCCGCCCCGTCCGGGCGCCAGTCGGGGTCGAGCGGACTCACCACGTTTGTTCCCACCTTTGTCAGCCGGTCAGGCGTGGCAACCTCGGTGAGGTTGCCTCCCCGGGTGCATCGGTACGGAACGGACGCCCCTTGAGCCGGACGGCGTAGATGCCGTGGACCGGTCAGACGACGACGCGGAGGATCTCCTCGAGCGTGGTCACGCCGGCCAGAACCTTGGCCATGCCGTCGTCGCGAAGGGTCATCATGCCCTGCTCACGCGCGACCTGACCGATCGCGATCGCCGAGGCGCGCTCCACCGCCAGCCGCTCGATTTCCTCACTCACCGGCATGACTTCGTGCAGCGCAAGCCGGCCCTTGTAGCCGGTCTTCGAGCACGCCGAGCAGCCAACCGCACGATGCAGGGTGGGCAACTCCTGGCCGTCCTGCCAGGGAAAGCGCGCGTTGATGAGCACCTCCGGCTCAGCCGTATAGGGCTCTCGACACTTCATGCACAACCGTCGGGCCAGCCGCTGGGCCAGGATGCAGTCGAGTGCAGATCCGACCAGGAACGGCTCAATGCCCATTTCGGTGAGTCGGGTCACCGCGCTGGGCGCGTCGTTGGTGTGCAGCGTGGACAGGACCAGGTGGCCGGTGAGCGCGGCCTCGATCGCGATCTGGGCGGTCTCGTGGTCGCGGACCTCACCGATCAGTACGACGTCGGGGTCCGACCGCAGGATGGAGCGCAGTGCGCTGGCGAATGACAGACCCGCCTTGACGTTGGTCTGCACCTGGTTGATGCCCGGGATCCGGTATTCGACCGGGTCCTCGACCGTGATCACGTTGATCTCGGGCTTGCTGACGATGTTGAGCGTCGCGTAAAGAGTTGTTGACTTGCCGGAGCCGGTCGGGCCGGTCACGAGGATCATGCCGTAGGGCTTGGTGAAGCTGCGGGCATATCGCTCGTAGTTGCTGTCGCTGAAGCCGAGGTCGGACAGCTTGAGCATGGCGGTCGAGTTGTCGAGCACCCGCATGACGACTTTCTCGCCCCACACCGTGGGCAGGGTCGCGACGCGCAGGTCGATCTTGTTGCCGTTGACGGTCACGGAGAGTCGGCCGTCCTGCGGGATCCGCCGTTCGGCGATGTTGATGTCGGCCATGATCTTGAGCCGGCTCGTGACGCCCGCCTGAATGTTCTTGGGCGACCGCATGATCTCGTGAAGGACACCGTCGATGCGGAACCGGACGCGGACGTCGCGCTCGGTCGGCTCGATGTGGATGTCGGAGGCGCGGTCCTGGATCGCCTGGGTGATCAGCAGGTTGACGAACTTGACGATCGGCGCGTCCTCGACGACCTCCTTGAGGTCATTGAGATCTTCGTCTGGCTCGCCGTCGAGCGCAGCCATCGTCAGGTCGTCGAGGTCGCCCTCGGCCCGGTGATAGCGGTTGATCGCCGAGACCAGATCGGCCTTGGTCGCGACCACCGGCTTCACCTCGCGGCCGGTAAGGGACCGGATGTCATCGATCGCGAAGACGTTCGCGGGGTCCGACATCGCCAGCATGAGCTTGCCCTCGTCGTAGCCGATAGGCAGCGCGTTGTAGCGGCGGCAGACGTTGGGGGGCACCGACGCCAGCGCGGCGCCGTCGATCGGATAGTCGCTCAGGTCGACGAACCGGAGCCCGATCTGCTGAGCGAGAGCGGCGACGAGCTGGGTCTCGGTGAGGACCCCGCGCTCGACGAGGACGCGGCCGAGTGCACGACCGGCTCGCTGGTGTTCGTCGTAGGCCTCGGTGAGCTGCGCCTGCGTGACGAGCCCGCTCTCAAGCAGGATGTCGCCCAGTTGCTTCACGACGCGCCCTTCACCGCGGCCGCCGTCGCGACGACCGGAAATTCACGAGTTGCCCTCGTGTCGCCTATCGGAACGACGTGCGGGGTCCTTGACCAGCAGTTCAGCCGGCGGCGCCGCAGGAGGCGGTCGGCGCCGGCACGATGGCGGCCCAGCTGCCTTTGGCAATCAGCCCGGACAGCTGCTGGTAGGCGCATGCGTAGTCACCGGCGTTGTCCACCGTGGCCAGGAGATGAACCTCGGCAGCGCCCTCCGAGTTGGGGCCGTCCGTGACCTGCCGGCGGAGCTCATCGGTGAGCACCACTGCCGCCTCGGCATGGTTTCCGGCCGCGGCGAGCACCTGCGCGTAGTCCAAGACGTACGGGATGGGCGGACCGTCGAGCCCCTTGATCAGGGCGCGCGCATCGGCGACCGCCACTGCCGCTTCGCCGCGCTGAGCCATGACCGTGTCACGCCACAACCGCAGGTGGTAGTCCACGCGGGCAGCGGCAGCGGTCAGCGCCACAGCGCGGTGAGCCTGGGCGTCGGTCACGGCCGACGGCGTCGCGATCGCCTGCAGCAGCACCGATTTCGCGGGCCGGAAGTCGCCGAATGCCGAGCTGGCCGCGGCCAGGCGCGCTGACACCGGTTTGTTGCCGCCCGTGTCCGCGGAGCGCTGCCATGCGTGCAGCGTGACGACGCTCATCACGAGCGACAGAGCCAGGACGGTCACTGCGACCGGAGCGGCCCGTCGTACGACGGCGGAAGCAGTGGCGTCCGGACTTGGCTTGCCAGCCGCGAAGAGGACCGCGGCGAGGATGGCCGCAGCGATCATCAGCGAGGGGTGCGACCAGTCGAAGTCGACCCCGGAATGCGCCATCAGTGCCAGAAACGTCACCGCGGCGACAGCCATTTGTGGCTCGTCGCGCGTCCGTCGGAGCGGCCCCAATGCGCGACCCACGGTGCGCAGCGCACGCACGCCTGCGAGCGCCACCGCGAGCAGGAACGGCACGCCCAGCAGAAGACCACCGTCGCTCAGCGGCTGGAGATAGCCGTTGTGCGCGAGCTGGGAGCGGGCCCAGCCGACCGGGGTGTAGAGCGCACTGGCAGTCGAAAGCGAGTGGTAGCCCGCGCCGGCAGCCGGATGGTGGGCCATGACGTCGAGCGACTCGCGCCAGAACTCGGTGCGGTAGAAGCCGCTCTGATCCAGCGTCTCGCCACTCGACGCGCGTGCCGAGGTCGCAGCGAACGGCGAAGCACGGTGCGGGAAGAAGGGCGGCCCAGGGAGAACGAGCACGACGACTGTTGCCAGCAGGGTCACGGCGGCGACGCGCAAGGCTCCGCGCCGGGTGCGGACGACTATCGCCGCGGTGACCACCCAGGCCAGAGCCAGCACGCCGAGCGCGGCGCGGCTGGACGAGAAGACAACCCCGGCGACACACAGCGGCGCACCGAACCACCCGACAAAGCGCCAAGGCTTCTCGTTCGCATGCGCCAAGCCGAGACCTAGTACCGCTCCCGGGATCAGGAACGCGGCGTAGGGGTTGTGCCAGTAAAACGTGCCGGTCATGGCGATCGCCGGGTCCCGGCCGCCCCACCAGGGCAGGAAGGCCTCGCTGAATTGCACCAGCGACGCCAGCGCGACCGCCGCGAGCACCAGGAGGCGTCGCTGGGCCGTGATCGCATATGTCCGGATGATCACGAAGGTAGCCGCGCTGACGGCGTAGCTTGCCGCGACGTCGCTTCCCGACCAGCCGGTCGGGGTCAGCGCGCAGACGGCGAGCGCAGCAGCGGCAACCAATGCCGCGAGGACCGACGACGCGCGACTGAAGCGCCAGGGTCGGAGCAGCAACAGCGCCATCAGCGCCACGCCGGCGAAAACCAATTCGTGATGGACGCCGCGACCGCCGCTGGCGCGAGTCAGCGGAACCGCCCAAACGCCGAGCACGAGCAGGACCGCGAGGTGATCGAGGACCACGTGAGACGCAGGTTGCGCGTCGTCCACGGTGGCCGATCTCGGCTCGAGTTGGGGCTCGGCCTGGATCGCGGTCACGCGCGGTTCATCGGCCGTTCGCGCGGCCGCCTTTACTCCGAACGGAGCAGCGCGAGGTAGGCGTCGCCGACAGCGGCCCAGGAATAGCGCTGCTGGGCCCGAGCCCTGGTCTGCTCGCCCAGAGTGCGGATGGCCTCGATCGGCGACTCAGCGACTTTGCGGAGCAGACCGCTCAGCTCGTCCTCGTCGGCGAAGAACCACGCCTCCGGCCCCGCGACCTCGCGGTTTTCCGGTGTGTCGAGCACCAAGCAGAGGTTTCCCGCGCCCATCGCCTCGATCAGTGCGGGATGCGTCCCACCGACCTCGGTGGCGTGGATGTAGCACCGGGCGTTGCTCTGCAGCGCGCGATAGCCCTCGCCGAAAACAGGGCCGGGCAGGACCGCGTTCGGTGCCGCCGCAGCGCGCACCTCGGCTTCCAGCTCCTCGTCGTACGTGGCCCGGCCGAGCATGACCAGCGGCATGTCGATTCCGGCCCGCCGGTGCGCAGAGGCAACCATCACGGGGTTGTTCTCCGGCTCCCATCGAGACACATAGAGCGCGAACTGGTCCGGACCTGCGTTGAGTTCTGTCGGAACCGGCAGATTTCGCGGCAGCAGGTCCGCGCCGTACGGGATCATCACCGAGTCGGTGTCGTGCCGCACCCGGTAGTAGGTCCGCACTTCGTCGGCGTCTGTTACCAGGACGCCGGATGCGCGGACGGACAGCCACTCGCCGACGCGGTACCAAGCGCGACCGGCGATCCCCCACTTGCCGCGCCGCCACTCGAGGCCGTCGACATTCATCACGACGCGGCGCTTTGTGAGCCGAAGCAGCGGCAGCACCGGCGCGTTGGCGGCGTTGCACAGCACGACGTCACGGATCTTCGTGCGGGTGACAAGATGCATCGTCGAAAGCAGGGTGTGGACCACGGTGTCGAGGTACTTGTTCCGAATCGTCGGCAGCGTCACGAGGCGCACGGCGCGCCAGAGGTGGCCCTCGGTGGCGTGATGCCGGCGGCAGTAGACGGTGACGGGCACGCCTTGGCTGACGAGGTGCAGGGCGAGCCGCTCGGCGAAGGTCTCGAATCCGCCGTAGTTGGCGGGGATTCCGCGCGTGCCCATGATCGCGACGCCGTGGGTGAGGTCTGGGCTGGCCGACTGCCGAACGGCCCTCCGGCGCGGCGCGAGTCCGGCTACGCGAAGCAGGGGTACGCCGTGGAACGTCGTGATGCTGGCCACCCGCATCTCCAGCTCACCCAAGCGTGGGGCCAAGAATGCGTCCACGCCGAAGCCCGCGAGACGCTCGGACAAGTCGACCGATGTTCGTCGGTCGAGGTCGCCAGTCAGGATGAGCCCGTCGAGCCGTTCTGCGAGGGCCATGTCGGCGAGCATCGCAGGGCCCATGCTCGGCGAGAGCAGGTCGACGACTTCGAACGGCGCCCCGGCGGCGCGGGTAAGGTCCCCATGCAGTCGCCGTGCCTCTCGTCCCTCGCCGACGATGGCGTAGCGCTCTAGGGCAATGCCAAGAGGGACGAGCGCTCGTCGAGCGCGGCGCAGAAGGCCGCGGCTTCCCATTCCGGCCAAGAGAAGCCCGAGTACGACGAGCCCAATCCACGCGCGAGAAATCTTGCCGCTTAGGAAGGCGTAATTCGCAACGAAAGTGACAACCCCGACCGTGATGGCCGCCTCAAAGGCAGCGGGAAGAGTGCTCTCGCCAAGGCGCAAGGACGAGCGTCGATACAAGCCGGCGATCCGAGCAGCGATGACGAACGCGATAGCTGCGACCACTGCCGCTGCGCGGTATCGAACGACGTACGCGGCCGGGATTGGGTCGCCCTCAAAGCGCAGCAGAAACGCCAGCCAACTGACCAGAACTGCGCATGCAACGTCGATTGCCAGAAGAAGGCCGTCCGTCCGGCGCCGGAACCGAACGGCAGTTCTCAACCCGGCCACTCGAATATCCTCTCGCGCAGCACCGGTCGCAGACCGTGGACGCGCCGAACTTCCTTGGGGACGGAGCTTTGCCCGACATCGCGATCATCATTACGGCACACAACTACGGTCGCTACCTCGATCAATGTCTGGACTCGATAGTGCAGCAGACAAGGCTGCCGGAAGAGGTAGTCATCGTCGATGACGCATCAACCGATGAGACACCCCAAGTAATTGAGCGCCGTGCATCGCAACTCGAGGGGCACTTCAGAACGCGCGTAATCCGGCACGGGGCCCGTGTTGGTTTTGCCGGGTCACTAAACGAGGGAATTTGGGCGTCTCAGTCCGAACTTTTCGCACATGTTGATGCGGACGACGTGTGTCTGCCGAGGTACCTCGAAGCGCTGGAGGAAGCCCTATTCGAGCACCCAAACGCAGCCTACGCGTATCCACGTATTCGCTTGACCGGCAACGAGAGCGGTGTGTATCGGAGTCATCCCTTCGATCCCGCCAGGTTGATCTTTGAGGGAAACTACATCCCGAACGTTGCGCTCGTTCGTCGCAGTGCGTTCAACGACACCGATGGCTATCGGCCGCTTCGCACACATCTCGACTGGGACCTGTGGCTCGACATGCTGGCTCACGGACACCGCGGGGTGCTCGTCGACGAGGTGCTCTACGAGTGGCATCGTCATGCTGGCGCGATGACCTACCAGTCGGCCGCCTCCCGCTTGCGTGTCCGGCTCTCAATCTTGATACGCCACCGTCGACTCGTCGCTCGCCACTCGCCGTCGTCCATCGCCTGGACTGCTCGCGCGCTGGGCCGCCGCTTGGGCCTCACGAACGAACGTCGCAGCTCCTCGGGATGGCTCGAGCGCTAACGCCTAGTCCAAGACTGTGCGGGAGCTCTTCCCGTGCAGGATCGCGGCGGCTCCTGCGATAACACCTCGCGCTTCCGACCACGCCTCACGTGCCTTCAGGCCGCGAACGGACAACAGCAGCAACTCACCAAAGATCGACCACCAGAACCAGGCGACATGCATGCCGTCCGCCTCGTGCTCCACGACCCAGGCGTGCAGCAGTTGGGTTCGACGACGAGCCAAGCTAGAACGAGAAGGTCGACCCAGTGGTGAGGGGCGATGTCTCACCCTCGCTCTCGCCGTGACCGCTAGCGCCCCCCGTCGACTGAGCCTGAACGTGAGGTCCACGTCTTCGCCATAGGAGTAGCCGGCAAGGCGCTCGTCGAAGCGGAGGTCGCCCAGCGACTCAAGACGAATCGCCACCGTGCACGTCGACAACCATTGGACGCGCCTGCACAAGGGCCCGGACGGCAGGTGCCCGAGGACATTGCGACCCGATGGCAGCACCACACCCGGCTTCCGAGACCAGAGTCGGAAGAGCGACTTCACCGTCACTGCGCGGACTGTGGGCTCGTCCACAACGACTGGACCGACGGCCGCAAGCGTCGGCTCGTGTTCCAGCGCCTCAAGGAGTTGAGCGATCGACCCCTGCTCCACGATCACGTCGTCGTCCACGAAGACGATCACATCGACGCCGGCGGCTCGAGCCATCTCGATGCCAAGATTGCGCTGAGCCGCGAGACCTGGTGCGACGCGGGTGTCGCGCACCCTGGCCCCCTCCGTCGCTGCCTTGGCGATGATTTCGTGCGTCATCTCGTCAGCACTGGCGTCGACGACGAGGATCTCGTAAGGGCATCCGGCGGCTGACAGCGCGGCGAGACAACGATGGATCTCACCTGGCCGATCCTTAGTGCAGATGACAACGAGAGCACTAAGCGTCACGCCGCAAACCCGAACAATCCCAGGGCGTACTCGGCGTCGTCAAAAGCGTCAAGGTCGGCGCCTTGGTAGTACTGGCCGTCATCGCCGACGGCGTCAAAGGTCTCGAGATCGAGGCCCACCCAATCGGCGATTTGGGAGGCGGTCGATACGCGGTGAGCATTGAAGCAGACTCGAGGACGGCCGATCGGCGTGGAGAGATACAGGTACCCTCCTGGCTCGACAGCAGAGGCCAAGGCCCCGCAGGCGCGCTCGGTTCCGCGGGGATCTAACGGATCGCCGTAGCGCCCGAGACCGACGTGCTCGACCACGTGCAGGCAAGAGATCGACGGCGCCTGGCCGACAAGCCGATCGAGATCGAAGATCGAGCCGCTGAGTTCGGTCAATCCCGGGTAGCGCAAACCACTTGGCCTAATGTCAACGAACGTGGTGGGCGCCAAGGCGGCGAAGAACGGCAAATAGGGGATCTGGGACCCGACGTCGACATGCCGGCTGGGCCGCCGATCGACCAGGCCCCGAAGGACCCAGCCTCCCTGGATCGCGTAGTGCGGATCGAACGAGGTCTCGCCCGAGTCCTCTCCGAACACGGGGTACAACTCAATCCGCGAGTGCATCATCTGGCTTTGCGCCTCCATCGCCCGGTAACGACGGAGGTCGCGAGCGAACGCGCCGGCAGAGCCAGGTGCCGCAACAAGGCGGCGAAAGCCGACCAGACTTCTGCGGGCCAATCTGCGCCCGGACGCAGAGAGATCGACATCGGCAGACACGCACTGACACTAGTTCACCGCCTGCCCCCAGATGGCCTTGCGCACCGGCAGAATGGCTTGGTGTCGCGGGAAGCAGATACGCCACGCCGTCTTGGTGGCGCCGCTTTGGCCGTGGCGATTGCGAATCTAGCCCTGTTGGTCGCTGGACTGGTGCGCACAAAAGTTGTGGCGGTCGATCTCGGCGTCTCTGCCTCCGGGTTGTTTGCACAACTTCAGACCCTGGCGACGTTTGCTTCGGCCCTCGCATCTCTCGGTCTCGTCAACGTTGCCGTGCGCGAGGTGTCTGTGGCCGATGCCGCGGGCGACGTCGATGCCGTCCGGCGTGTCGTCACGACGGTCGCGCTGGCGCCCGCGGCGCTCGCCGCTGCACTTCTCCCGCTGGTCTGGCTCCTTCGGACACCTCTGACCGCAGCGCTGCTCTCGTCGAACGAACCGACAGCCTGGGTTGTCGAGACCTTGAGCTCGGTGCCCTTTGCCGTCGCCGCGGGAGCGGCGGTGGCCGTGCACCAGGGATTACGACTGACCCGGCGGCTCGCGACGGCTGCGGCGGTAGCGACCGTACTCAGCATTGCGGTCACCATCGGCCTGATCGAAGCGTTCGGGGAGGACGGCGCGGTTTGGACCCTTCCGGCCGCGGCAGCCGTCGACGCGCTAGTGCTCCTAGCGTCGGTGGCCCAAGTGCTGTCGTGGCGATGGTTGCCGCGACTGGCACCGCGCGCGACCACCCGTCGGCTGCTCGTCTGGGGCGCCGCCAGTTTGGCCGCGCTCACGCTGACGCTGCTGGGAGACTTGCTAGTGCGAAGCGTTGCAGTGCATGAACTCGGTGCCAGAGCCAACGGCCTCTACCAGCCGGTCTATCTGCTCTCCAACTCAGGGTTTGTGCAGATCGGGAACGCTGTCGGCGTCGTCCTGCTGGCTTCCTTGTCCGGTCTGGTCTCCGAGGCCAACCGCGCCCAGGCATCCGAGGTGCTCAATGGCGCGATCCGAGCCGGCGTGGCAATCGTGGTCGCGCTCGGCCTGATCTGCATCGGATGCCGCTCGCTGCTGCTCGTCGCACTGGCGAGTTCTGCATTCACGGGTGGAAGTGGACTGCTTGCGTTGCAGATCATCGGTGAGGTTCCGCGCATGGGGGCATACGCCGCGGGGGCCGCCTTGTTGCCACTCGGGCGCGTGAAGGCGTGGCTGGCCTGCGGTGTCACCGCCTCGGTGGTGAGGGTGGCAACGTGCCTTGCGCTGATCCCCGAGCTTGGCGTTCGCGCGCTTGCCGCCTCGTACGTGCTGGAATGGTCGATCGTGTGCGGTGCTGCTTTTCTCGCGACGAGGCGGGATTCGATACGAGCAGTACCCCGAGCCTGGGGAGTGATCGCGGCAGGCACAGCGACCCTGGCCATCGCTGCCACCGGCACGTTGTTGCCGTCCCCATGGGACGTTGGGGTCGTGATGCTTCTGATAGTGATTTGGCTCCGCGTAAACGCACCGGTCCTTCGCCGACTTGCCCGCCGAGCCGTCTGACATGAGAATCCTTTACGCGGGCTGGCTGCATGAGGATGGCGTGGCCGAACACGGACCTACATACGAGGCAGCAAATTTTCTGCCGGCCCTGCGAGGGATGGGCCACGACGTGCACGTCATCGACATCGGGCTCTCCGCGACGCTCGGCGTCGCACATGTCACTGAACTGCTGCGAGACGCGCTCGCCCAAAACCCTTACGACCTGCTCTTCGCTTCCCTCGTGCACGATGACGTCGATGCTTCGTGGCTGGAGCAGGTCACCAGCCGGGGAGATGTCGTGACCTTCAACTGGTTCTGCGACGACCATTGGCGGTTGGAGTCATTTTCCGCACGTTGGGCTCCCCGCTTCACGTGGGTGTCGACCACGGACGCCTCCGCAATCGAAAGGTACAAGAAGCACGACGTACACAACGTCCTGCTGACGCAATGGGCAGCCTCAACCGAGAGGTATCAGCCGCGAGGCCTCCCGTTGAAATACGACGTGTCATTCATCGGTCAGGTGTATGGCGACCGTCGGCGCATCATCTCAAATCTTCGACGCTCGGGTGTCGACGCACGCGTCTGGGGCAGTGGCTGGAATACCCGTGCCTGGCACCGGGTGGCGAAGCGGGTTCCGCTTGTACGCTCCCTCGGCGGCGCCGAATGGGCCCGCCAGGTGCGCGCCTCCACACGGCTTTCCACCGATGACATGATCGCAACCTTCGAGCAGTCGCGAATCAATCTGAACCTCGCGGCCGCATCGCACGGGTCCCGCCAACAGGTGAAGGGCCGGGTGTTCGAGGTCCCCGCCGTCGGCGGCTTCTTGCTGACCGAACGGGCGGAGCGAATTGATGAGTTCTTCGTTCCCGACGACGAAATTGGCATGTTTGAGTCGCCGCAAGAGATCGGAGAGAGGGTGAACTGGTGGCTCGCCCATGAGACCCAGCGCGAGCGTGCCGCGCGAGCGGCGCATGCGAGAGTCCTGGCTGAGCACACCTACGCGCACCGTTTTGCCGCGCTCTTCCGTGACATGGGTCTGCCGGCCCGAGGCGGGCAGTCTTGACGACAACTCGAGGTACGGGTCGCGCCGCACTCAGGAGAGCGGTTGAGGCCGTTCTCGCGCGACTCCCAGACAAGGCCCTCGTGCGCCTCGAGGAGGAGGTGCAACTGGTCCAGGGGAAGGGCTGGGGGACCAGCACAGTGGCCGCCGAAGTCGCCGCCGTACGGCGCCTGCTCGGTCCGTCAGCAGACGGACCTCTCACTGTGCTCGACGTCGGCGCAAATGCCGGGGCGTGGACCCGGGAGGCGCTGCGACAGCTTCCGGCTGCCCACGTCCATTCATTCGAGCCGGCGTCGGCCGCGCGGGCTCACCTCTCATCGGAGTTCGGCTCCAACGCCCGCGTCAGCATCCATCCGATCGCATTGGGGGCGACGGATTCTGAAGCGACGCTATACGCCGACGCTCCCGGCAGCGGTCTGGCGAGCTTGAGTCAGCGCCGACTTGACCATCGCGCGCTGTCGTTGACTCATGAGGAGCGGGTAACTGTCCGGACACTGCCGTCATGGCTGACGTATACGGGCGTGGACAAGGTCGACGTCCTAAAGCTGGATGTCGAGGGCCACGAGCTCGATGTTCTCCGCGCGGCGACCGATCAGCTGAAGACCGTTCGGGTGATCCAGTTCGAGTTCGGCGGATGCAACATTGACACCCGGACGTACTGGCAAGACTTCTGGTACCTGCTCAGTGACGCCGGTTACCGACTTTACCGCCTGGCTCCACGCCGGCTGATTCAGGTCAGCCGATACCACGAACGCGACGAATCGTTCCTGACAACAAACTTCTTCGCCCAGAAGTAGTTCGGAGTGTCGGGACTCCCGTCCGGGAGTGAACGGTCGTTATATTCGGCCACATGGGTTCGGTCCGCCAAGGAGTGCCCATGCCGCTGGCGGAAGCGTTACGGGACTGCCTCGGGCTGACGGGAGCCGTCGAGACCGGAACCTTCCGCGGAGCCAGCGCTCGGGCCCTCGCGCAACGCTTCGCGCACGTCCACACGATCGAGCTCTCGCGCCACCTATACGAGGTTGCGAAAAGCGAAGTTCCGGCCAATGTCACCGCGCATCATGGGTCTTCCGCGGATCTGATGCCGAGCGTGATCGACAAGGTCAGCGGACCGCAGCTGTTCTGGCTCGACGGTCACTGGAGCGGTGGCATCACCGCCGGAGTCTCCTCAGAGTGTCCTGTGCTGGACGAAGTCCGCGCCATCGATGAGAGCGAGTGGGGTGCCGGCTCCGCGGTCCTTGTGGACGACGCACGGCTGTTTCTGGCTCCCCCGCCGCCACCACACAAGCGAGAGCAGTGGCCGGCCTTCATCGAATTGGCCGACAAGCTGCGCGCTGTTCACCCGCGCTATGTCACGATCGTAGAAGACGTGATCGTTGCCGTTCCGGTCCTTGCGCGCGCGCTTGTTGAGGACTACGCAATGACGGTCGCCGACGTCCAGCAACCGGGTCGGCGTCGGTTCTCAGATCTTGTGGCGAAGCTGAGGCAATAGGGACTCTGCCGAGGAGGCGATAGGCGGGTGTCCAGAACGGCACTGGTCACTGGGATTACCGGTCAGGACGGGTCCTACCTGGCCGAATTGTTGCTGTCCAAGGGCTACGAGGTCCACGGCATCGTCAGGCGCGCCTCCACCTTCAACTCGGAGCGGCTCGACCGGATCTACCAGGACCCGCACGAGAGCAACCGGCGGCTGTTCCTCCACTACGGCGACCTCACCGACTCGGTTGCCCTCGTCAATCTGCTCCGCGACGTGCAGCCGAACGAGGTCTATCACCTCGGCGCCCAGAGCCACGTCAAGGTCTCCTTCGAGATCCCGGAGTACACGGCCGAGGCAACCGGGGTCGGCACGATTCGCATCCTGGAGGCCATCCGCGCGGCCAAGCTCGACACCCGCTTCTACCAGGCCTCGTCGTCCGAGATGTTCGGTTCCACACCTCCGCCGCAGAACGAGCAGACGCCGTTCCACCCGCGCTCGCCCTACGGCGTCGCGAAGGTCTTCGGCTACTGGGCCGCGGTCAACTACCGCGAGGCCTACGACATGTACACGGTCAACGGGATCCTGTTCAACCACGAGTCGCCCCGGCGCGGGGAGACCTTCGTGACGCGCAAGATCACCCGGGCCGTCGCGCGGATCAAGCACGGGTTGCAGGACAAGGTCTACCTCGGCAATCTTGAGGCGCGGCGTGACTGGGGCTATGCACCCGAATACGTCGAGGGCATGTGGCGGATGCTTCAAGCTGACGAACCGGGCGACTACGTGCTGGCAACCGGAGTTGCAGCGTCGGTGCGCGATTTCGCCGAGGCTGCCTTCACGGCCGTGGGTTTGCCTTGGGAGAACCATGTCGAGGTGGACCCCAACTACTACCGTCCCGCCGAGGTCGACCACCTTCGTGGCGACGCCAGCAAGGCCCAGGAAGTGCTGGGCTGGAAGGCAGAGACGGACTGGCGCGGGCTAGCGGCGTTGATGGCGCAAGCTGACTGCGCGCAGGTGGAGGACGAGTTGGCCGGCCGACGGGTTCGGATCGACCGGCACTAGACGCTGGCGGCCACGTTGCGGCGATACCAGTCGTACGTCGACCGGACCCCGTCTTCTAGCCCGATCTCTGCGCGCCATCCCAGCGCAGTAATGCGCGACACGTCGAGCAGCTTCCGCGGTGTCCCATCAGGCTTGGAAGAGTCCCAATGCACTGCGCCGTCGTAGCCGACCACCCCGGCCACCAAGCTGGCCAATTCGCTAACGGTCAGGTCGTCACCAACGCCGACATTGACGAATTGGTCGTCGTCGTAGCGCTCCAGCAGCAGCACACAGGCTCCAGCCAGGTCGTCCACGTGCAGGAACTCTCGCCGGGGCGATCCACTCCCCCACAGGGTGACCGAATCTGACCCGGATGCCTTGGCCTCGTCGAAGCGGCGGATCAGGGCCGGAAGCACGTGTGCGGTCTCGAGGTCGAAGTTGTCACCGGGCCCGTAGAGATTGGTCGGCATCGCCGAGATGAACGACTTGCCAAACTCCCGTCTCAGCGCCTGCACGTGCAGAATGCCTGCGATCTTGGCGATCGCGTAAGCGTCGTTCGTCGACTCCAGGGGACCGGTCAGGAGGGAGTCCTCGCGAATCGGCTGCGGCGCCAGCCGGGGATAGATGCAGGAGGAGCCGAGGAACAGCAGTCGGGTCGCACCGAACTGCGCCGCTGCATCGAGCACGTTGACCTGGATCCGCAGGTTGTCCGACAGGAATTCCGCGGGGTAGGTCGCGTTCGCCAGAATGCCGCCGACCCTCGCCGCCGCCAACACGACATAGTCCGGCCGAGTGTCTTCGTAGAAGGCGAACACTGCGTCGCGGTCCCGGAGGTCGAGCTCGGCCGACGTGCGCCCGATCAGCGCTGTATGACCGCGCTGCTGCAAGTGCCGCCAGACGGCACCGCCGACAAGCCCCCGGTGACCAGCGACATGAATGACCGCGTCGAGCGGAATCGGCTGATAGAAGTCGCCGGCCACATGGACAGGCTACGGTCAGTACGCGCCGCTGCCTCGGACCACGGCGGCAAGCGTGCGGGCGAGGATCAGCAGATCGAGCGACACCGACCAGTTCTCGACGTAACGCAGGTCGAGCCGGACGCATTCTTCCCACGGCAGGTCCGAGCGTCCGCTCACCTGCCACAGGCCGGTCAGCCCCGGCTTCACCAGCAGCCGCCGGCGCACGTCGTCGCCGTACTGCTCTACCTCCGAGGGCAACGGCGGCCGCGGCCCGACCAGCGACATGTCGCCCAACAGCACGTTGAACAGCTGCGGCAGCTCATCCAGCGACCAACGCCGCAACACCCGGCCGACCGGCGTCACGCGCGGGTCGGCCCGGAGCTTGAACAGCGGTCCGTCGACGTCGTTGGACGCCAACGCAACGCGGTCCGCCCCCACGACCATCGTGCGGAACTTCCACAACGTGAAGTGCGATCCGTCGCGCCCGACCCGGGTCTGCCGGAACAGCGCCGGTCCTCGCGACGAAGAACGCACGAGCAGCCCGATCACCAACAACGGAAGCGCGAGCACGACCAGGGCAAAGACAGCCAGCACCCGGTCGAACATGCCCTTCACGACGCGACGCGGCCCGTCGAACACCGGCTCCTGCACCTCGAGCAGCGGCACCGAATCGACCGGCCGCACCGAGACCCGCGGACCGGCCACATCCGTCAACGACGGCGCGACCAGGAGGTCGACGTCCCGTCCTTCCAGCGACCAGGCCAGCCGCCGAAGCTCAACACCAGCGGACGCCCCAGTCGAGGCCACCGCCACCGTGTCGGCATCCAGCAGGTCCACTGCCCTGACCACGTCTGAGACACCGCCAACCACCGGCACATCCGTGTCCGGCACAACAGGCACTCGCTCAGTCAGGCACGCACCCACGACCCCGAGCCCGGCGTACGGCGACCGTGACAGCGACGCCATCAACGACCGCGCGTCGCCGGCTGACCCGACCACGACCACGCGATGCATGCAACGGCCTCGGCGGCGCTGCGCGTGCAGCACGCGCCGCGACACCCATCGCAGCACCAGCGACAGCAACGTCGTCGCGACTACGGAGAACACGACGACGCCACGCGACAGGTCCAGCTTGGCGAGGAAGCCGGCCAGGACGAGCAGGGCCAGCAGCCGCACGCCTGAGTTCGTGACCCGGCGGAACTCCTCGGTTCCCAGTCCGATCACCCGCCGGTCATAACCGCCACCGGTGGCGACGACAAAGACCCACACCACAGCCGACAGCAGTGCCAGCAGGCGATAGTCAACGCCGGACAAGCGCACGCGCTCGTCGCCGTACCGGACGAACACCGTCGCCAGCGACGCCACGACACCCGCGAAGGCGTCCAGCAGAACCAGCTTGCGGCGCAACCGGCGCTGCCACTGCAACGCCGTCCGCCGACGCGAAACGACGGACAGCGAATCGCTGCCCGCCGCCACCGTCATGTCAATCCCCCCGGACAAGGCTGTCCGCCACCGCCTGCAAGGCCACCGCTCGCGGATCACCGGCGGGCAAGTCGAGCTCACTCCCGTCGGCGAAGCCCAACCGTACGCCGGGATGTGCTGAATCGGCGGGAAATGCAGCAGCAGGCGGCAACGCGGGCTGCGCCCACGAAGCCCCTCGCCACGGCGCAACGACCGCCGCGTGCCGCCCCGATGAGCGGCGCGCGCGACGCTGCCACGGCCAGCGCATGAGACCAGGCCTACGCCTGCGCAGCCGCCGCGCGGTCGAGCGACTCGACGACGGCGTACAGCAGCGCGAGCAGCACTGATTTCACCGACTCGCGGTCGGTCGCGTCGCACGGAACGACGGGTACGTCGTGCTCGAGGTCGAGCACCTTGCGGACGCGCGCTTCCTCGACCTCGTCGAGGCCGTCGGCGCGGTTGAGCCCGACCACGAACGGCACCCGCGCCATCCGCCGGAACGCGTCGAGGATGCTGACCGCTTCCTCCAGCGACTCCGGTCGCGACGCATCGACCAGCAACACGTAGCCGAGCATCCCCTCGCCGAGGATCTCCCACATGAAGTCGAAGCGGTCCTGTCCCGGCGTACCAAAGAGGTAGAGCACCAGCTCCCGGTCGATCGTGATGCGGCCGAAGTCCATCGCGACGGTCGTGTCGGTCTTGGCCGAGCGCGTCTCGTCGGTGATGCCCTTCTCCGTCGACAACACGGTGATCTCGCTGATGGTGCGGATCAACGTTGTCTTGCCGGCCGCGAACGGACCGGTCACGACGATCTTTACGGCAGTGCCGGTGCCGCGACGGCGGCCACGAGAAACCGTCATCACAGCCCCCGCACGCCGGCGATAAGGCGAAGCAGCAAGCTCTTGTTCACACTCGGGTCCCGTTCGATCAGCGTCGCGGTGGCAGGCGCCGTAGCGGCCCCTCCCATTGCGGCGGCGACTGCGGGCATCGGCTCCTCCGGATGATCCGGCTGACGCTTGGGCAGGAACGGCTCGCCCCGCCTCGGCGTGACCTCGCGCTCCCCCGGCTGCGCGGGCACGGACGTCAGTTGCGTCACGGCCGCGATGCTCTCGTTCAGCAGGTCTTCGTCGTCCTCGTCGTCTTCGTCGTCGTCGTCGGAGTCGTCCTCGTCGGCAGCATCGGTGAAGTCGACCACCTCGACGACCGGGTCCGGCCGCAGCAGCGCCTCACGCACCAGCGCCGGCGCGCTCTCGAGCGACGCCAGCAGCTCCTGCGAGCGCAGCAGCACCGACACCTCGTCGCCGTCGTTGACGCGAAGCAGGCCCCGCGCGACCAGGTCGGCGAGTGCGGACACGACCGCGAACTCGCCGCGGCCCGCCAGCGAGACGATGTCGGCAACCGTGCGCTGTCCATCGACGAGGGCGATCAACGCCCACTCGTCGCGGCTCAGCTGCGGGTCGTCGGACAGTGACGTCTGAACGGCGAGTACGACGGCCGGCGACGGGATCGCCGTTGCAATCGTGCCCCAAGCTTCGAGCCGGCGGCGCGCCTCGGCGACAACGTCGTCAACCTGGCGCGAGACACCGACGTCGTCGGAGTTGACCTCGTCCAGCGCGAAGAGGAAGTTGCCGTCCGGCCAGCGCAGCAGATCGAAGACCGTGTCGATGACGTGCTCGCCGACGACGTCGTGCAGCAGCCCTTCGTCAACGGCCGACAGCTGCTGCAGCGCACGTACGACGCCGGTCGAGTCGTCGGCGGCAGCGGCGTCGACCGCGCTCCGAAGCGCGTCGTGCTCGACCGCGCCGGTGCCCACCACGCGGCGGGCGAGGCTCTGCCTGTTCACGTCGGAGGCGCCGCCGGTGATGGCGCCGGTGGTGAACCACACGACGCCATGCGACTGGCCTCGACGCAAGTGCAACCCACCGGTCTTCTTCGTCATGCTCAGCAGGGCGAAGATGTCCGGAAGGCTGAAGGCGTCGAGCGAGCCTTCGAGTTTCACGGCAGCCTCAGATCGGCAGTAGTGGGCGGGGTCAGGACCAAGCCGGAGGTTCGGTGGTGGCAGCGGTGCCGTTGGTCACGTACGACGGCCAGGCGCTCTCCGTAGCAACCGGCGCATAGGCGGGCTCAGCCACCTGCTGCACCGGCGCGGCAACCGGCTCGGCGAAGGCAGGCGCCTCGTACGCCGGCATCGGCGCGGCTGTCTCGGTGCGCAGCACCGCGGCGACGACGTCGGCGGCACGGCGTACCTCGTAAAGCATCATGCCGACCTTGGCGCCCTTCGCCGCGACCGCGACGAGGACCGCCTCGTCCTGCGCCGAGACGAGGAACACGGTGCCGTGCTCGCCCTCGATGTAGACCTGGTTGAGGCCACCGCGGCCGAGCCCCTCAGCGGCACGCTCACCGAGCGAGAGCAGCGCGGCGCTCATGGCGGCGACGCGGTCCTCGTCCATGGTGGCCGGCAGGGCGCTCGCCATCGGCAAGCCGTCGAAGGACACCACAGCGGCCGCTTCGACCTCGGGCGCCTGCGCGAGCAAGTCGGCAAGAGCGCGGTCGAGTTGGCTCGAACGGCTGTTGGCGTCGGGCATCTGGACACCTCTTTCGCGGCCGCGATCGGCATGAGCGGCCCGCATTTCCCCATCGGCCTTGATCGCGTGACGCTTGAATGCGCCGTCTGTCCGAATTCCGCCCGACACCCTTCCCTACGGATGATCATGGGCAAGGCGGGTCGTTGAGACAACGCGCCGGTAGGGTGCAGCGGCGTGGCAGACATCGACCTGAGCCGCTACGACACCGACAAATCACCTGCGTACCTGCGGAACTACGAGCGGCACTTCGGCGACCTGTTCGACCAGCCGATGCGGCTGCTGGAACTAGGGGTGCAGCGTGGCGGCTCGATGCTTCTTTGGCGTGACCTGCTGCCCAAGGCCCAGATCGCCGGCCTCGACCTGAACAAGATCGACGTGGCTGACGACAGTGGGCGCATCCACGTCTACCAGGGCTTCCAGCAAGACCCAGCGGTGCTCGATCGGATCGCCGCGGAGATGGCTCCGGATGGCTTCGACGTCATCATTGACGATGCATCGCACGTCGGCGAATACACCGAGGCGTCGTTTTGGTATCTGTTCCCGCGCTACCTGAAGCCGGGTGGCCTCTACGTATTGGACGATTGGGCGTGTGCCTATTGGCCGGAGTGGGCCGATGGTCACGCCTACGAGGGCGTTGCGGCGTTCCGCGGCACCTCGCGCGACCGTTCAACCCCGGTAGTAGCGCCAGGTCGTGCAGAGCAGGCCAAGCGGCTCGTCAGGTCTGCCGCGCGGCCAGTGGCAGCCCGGCTGGCTCGCCACCCCGAGTGGCAACGGCGGATGACCCGGCTGTACATGCGAGCTGAGGGCGCGGCGCTGCGTTCTCGGTTCCCTTCCCACGACTACGGGATGGCTGGCTTCGTGAAGCAGATCGTCGATGCTTGCGCGGTCGACGTGATCCTGCGCGGGTCCGCGCCGGTGGGCCTCATCGAGTCGGTCGAGGTGACCGAGGCGCAAGTGTTCGTGCGGAAGCGCTCCTAACCCCTCGTAGGCGCCCTCTTGAGTAGCAACAGCTCTCGGGGTACGGTCCCGGGCTCAGCCGCTCGACTGGGATCCGCTGGGAGACGCGCTGGGGCTCGGGCTCGGCGAATCGGTGCTCGTCGCCGAGTCGGTCGGTGTCGGCTGCGGAGTCGCCGATCCGTCCGTCGCGCTGGCGGACGCGCCGGGAGCCGTCGCCGGCGCACCCGAGCCGGTCGTCGACTCGCTGGGCGACGAGGCCGCCGAGGGCTCCGCGGTCGCGCTGGTCTCCAAGCCGCTGCTCGCGAGCGCCGAATCCACCTCTTGTTGGACCGCTGTGACGGCAGCTTCGACCTGCGCTGGGGTGGCGCCGGATCCGAGCTGTCGGATGGCGCCGAGCTTGGCCAGCGCCGCCTGCAGCTGCGCCTGCAACTGTGGCGTCGGCTGCCTGGACAGCGTGATCACGAGCTGGTCGGCCAGCGCGGTCGTCGTACAAGCGGGGCATTGGTAGTTGAGCGCTCCGGCCTCGTTGACGGGCGTGATTCGGTCGCTTTGGCCCACGACGAGGACGACCTGGAACGACACGGCAACGGTCGTGCAGCCACGGCAGGAGGCGAAGGCATACGCGCTGTCGGTCGCGGTGACCGGCGCGCCGTCGTTGACCGTGACTAGTGCGTACTCGACGTCGTAGACGACGCCGCCGTCCCGCGTGTTGACGGCGACTGCCTGCGTGTCGCCGGGTCCTGTCGGACGGGCCGGGATCTGGAACGGGAAGGTGACCGACGCGTGCCCGTCGCTGAGCACTGCCCGCGGCGGGGCACCCGCCGCGCCCGGCAGCAAGGCGAACTCCGGGTGCCGTGCGCTCACGCCGCCCCGGGGCACCATCACGAGTGCCAGGACCGGTCGGGCTCGAGGCACAACCGCGTGCTGCGTGCCCACCGACCGGGGCGCGCCGATCAGATGCACGAGCGAGCCGATCGTCCCTCGATCGTTCGCGCGAACCGGCCGGTATTGCCCAGACGGCCACCAGGCCCAGGCCAGACCGGCGCACACGAGCGCTGCAGCCACCGCAACAGCGGCCCGGCGAAGCGGCCGGTGCCGGCTCCAGACGAGAGCACGTCGTCCCATGGTCTGGGTCAGCCGTGCGGCGACAAGGGCGCTGCCCAGCACGGGAAGCGCCAATGCCAGCAAGCGCAGCAAGCTTGCCAGCACACCCAGGACGTGGCCACTCGCGGCGTCGTGCGGAATCGACGCGGCAATGTGATGGCCGCTCTCCCACGCGTTGGTGGCGAGCCTGGGCAGGAGGACGACAGCGCCCACCGCCAGGCTGGCGAGCACCGGCACGATGACGAGCACCCACACCGAGACCAGCGCGCGAGTCCGCCCGGTCAATGCCGAAGGTTCACGGTGTCGACCTGGAACCAGCCGCCGCAACGTCGGCCCCAGGTGCGCATACAGGTCCGGAACACCAGTCGCGTCCGCGAGGATGTGATAGCCATCCGCCCGGATGACGGGTGAGAGCTGGCGCGCCATCTGCAGCAGCTGCATCGCCACGAGCAGCAGCAGGGCATCGCGTCGTACGACGAACCAGACCGCGGTCGTCGCGACCGCAACTAGAGCATTGAAGTAGAGCCCGCCGAAGTCGACGCGCAGCCGCCCTCTCCGGTTGAGGCGATAGGCATCGGTGACGTCGGTGTAGAAGGCCGGGAACACGATGTAGAGCCCGGCGCCCATCCCGCTAGGTGTCGCGCCGCCGTACTTGCATGCAGCGGCATGCCCGAACTCGTGCCAGCCGGCCGACAGCATCGCGACAACGAAGACGAGCAGGAGCAGGCCCGGCGACGAGAACGCCTGGGCGGTCGCGGACGCCAGTCCTTTGTCGAACAGCACGAACCAGCAGACGGCGCCGAAGGCAACCAACGCGGGCCACATCAACACCGGATGGAACAGCCACGCGAACGGCGCAGTCAGACGCCGGGTGATCGTCGTGTTGGTGACGAGCACCTTCCACCGTAGCGCCAGCAGCGGGTTCGGTCGCGGTGGCGCCTTGTGCTCGTGACCGGCCAGGAGGCCTTGCTCGGCGAGCTTGTGCGCGAGCTGGTCGACGTTGTCCTCGCTGACCGAACGGCCCAGCCGCCGCGACATCTCTGCCGCGACGGTCGTCCGGTCGCAGTCGCCTTCGAGGCATTCCAGCAACGCGTAGAGCAGCGGGCCCAGCCGCACCAGCTGGCCGTCGGCGCGGCGGACCAGCGCAGCGCCGCCGCGGTAGCCAGTGCCGGGGATCGGCCCGACGAGCTCGATGCCCGCCGCCGGGCCGAGGCTTGCCGGCCGTTCGGCAATCGTCGTCATGGCCGGCTCAACCGGTCGCGCCGCATTCGCCTACTGGTTGACGTTCGCCGTCTGGTCGGCCGTGGCATTCGCCTGAACGCCGTCCAAGTGCTGCGTGATGGCGAGCTCCTGCGGGGCGACCGCTTCGGCGACGGCGTCGGGCGACCCGACGTTGGCGGCGACCGCCGCGTCAACCGGCGCAGCAACGTTGGCGTTCGCAGCGACCGCACCGTCGATGGGCGCCGCAACGTCGGCGTTGGCGTGAACATTGACGTTCGCATCGAGCAGGCTGCCGCCGTTGAGCAGGCTGTCGACGCCGCCGGTCGTGCTGCTCGAACCGCCACCGGTGGCATCGCCAAGCGTGCTGCCGCTCCCTGCGCTCGTTCCAGCGCCGCCGGTGTCAGCCGTGGTCCCAGTGCCGCTCGTTGCGCCCTGCGTCACTCCGGCGTGCTGCGGTGCCGTCGCGTCGGCCGAACCGGAGATGCCCTGGTCGATCGAACCGTGCTGCTCCGCAAGTCCGAGCGCCTCAGCACCTGGGCTGAGCACGTTGGCACTCGCAGCTGCCTCGATCGGCGCCGCGACGTTCAGGTTGGCGGCCGCAGCAAGGTCGACCGGTGCGGCGAGATCGAGACCCAGGTCGACGTTGGCGTTGATGTCCAGCAGAGACAGCACCTCTTTGTTCGGAAGCGATGTAGCCGACTCCGCGTTGATCTCTTCGGGAGTGAGCGCATCGGTCATCGAACGGCCTCCAGATCGTTTCGTCTTCGGTCCAATTCGGTTGAAGAACTCGTTCCCGGGCCGCTATGTGACGAAACGGTCACGCATGCACCGGCGGACCAGCCGGCCGGACGTTCAGCTCGCGACCACGTTGCACGTGACCGTGACACCGTTGTAGGTGACGGCATAAGAGATGGTCTGGGAGCCCAGCCCGCTCTTTGTGATCGACACCGAGGTGGATGTCGATGTGCCGCTGGCGAGGGTTGCCGTCGTCGCCGTCGAGTTGTTGCCAACGGTCGGCGTGAGAGTGAAGGTCGCGCCGCTGCCGTTGGTCACGGCCGTGCCCGGCGGGCTCGATCCGCTGTAAAGCGACAGCGTGCCGACGAGCGTGTTGTTGCCGAGGTTGACGTTGCACGTGGTGGTGGCGCCGGACGCCGTGCAGCTCTGCATCGTTCCACCGCTGGTCCAGTTGAACGTCAACCCTGACACCGAGCCGGTGACGGTGAACGTCGTCGCTGCCTGGTGCGTTGCGTCGGCAACCACGATCGTGTTGGCGCCGTTGAAAAGCCACGGGACGGTGATCGTTGCGCCGCTGAAGCCTCCGCTGCCGTTCCAGGTCGCTCCGGTGATCGGCACCGTCCTCGAACCGAATGTCGCAGAGAGCGTCGAGCCATTGGTGAAGCCGGAGCCGCTGAGCGTGACCGTGCTCCCGACGGCGCCGCTGCTCGGACTGGCCGCGTTGAGGGTGGCAACCGCCGTTGATGGCGCCTTGATCTCGAGGGCGATGGTGCCCCAGTAGTTGCTGCCGATCGAGATCGACTCGCTCGACTGCGGCGGGGAGCCGGCGTAGACGAGGGCCGATCCACTAGGGCTGTGCGCGTAGGTGAGGTTGGTCAGTGCCGACGACGACGAGGACGGCGTCCCGGCGCCGGCGTCGGACTCGGCGCTGACGAAGACCACCTCGCCGTTCGTGCTGGTGGTGTTGCTCATGTTCGCGGTCGCGGGGCTGCTCTTGGTGCTGCCGCTGCCGGCGGTCGCGATCGTCGACAGCACGACCGGCGTTGTCGGGTCGTTGCCGGACAGCCGGACGACCTCGATGTAGGCATTCGACGTCGACTGCTGAAAGGTGGCCGTGATCGTGCCCGAGCCCGTAGCAGTGCCGTTGTTCGTGACCACGTAGGCGTCGGCGGTGCTGACGTCGAAGGTCAGGTCCGACCCCAACTTGGTGATGGTCGGCGACCCGAGGCCGGACGAGGTCATGGCGATGCTGTCGCCGACCTTGGACTCGGTCGCGACGAAGACTACGTAGGAGGTGCTCGCCGCCAGCGACAGGCTGGCGGACACGCTCGTGCCACTGCCCGCGTTCCCGGCAACCACCCACGACGCCGCCGGCGCGGAGCCGGCAGTCACCGTGAATGTCGTTGACACCTGGTTGGTGCCGTCGGACACGAGCAGGGCGTAGCTGCCGGGACTGGACGACGGCACCGTGAAGATCGTGGAGACGGCCCCACTGCTGCTGGTCGTGCCGCCTGAGGTAATCGTCGGGTGCACGGCCCCCAACGTGACGGTCAAGGCCGCGTTGGCCGCAAAGCCACTACCGGTCAGCGTGGCTGATGCACCGACACTCCCGCTGCTCGGGCTGGCGGACAGACTCGTCGTCACGGTGAAGGTCGTTGCGGCCGTCTTGTTCCCGCTGCCGCTGTCGGTGACGGTGAGCAGGTAGGTTCCAGCCGGCAACGGGGGCACCGTGAAGGTCTTGTTGCTCAAGCTGCCACTCACGCCGGTGCCGCCGCTCAGCGTGACGACGGTGGTTCCGAGAGTCGTTGTCACCGAGCTGTTGTTGTCGAAGCCGCTGCCACTGACGGTGACCGACGTTCCCGCCGGACCCGACGTCGGTGTCGCGCTGAGCGATGTGCCGGTTGTCGTGTTGGCCACGGCGATGCTCGCCGGACCGACACCGGTGGTGGACGCGGTGACGGCGTAGGTCCCCGGCGTCGAGTTCGCGGTGAACGCGGACGCGGTCGCGATGCCGCTGCTGCCGGTGACCGCTGTGGTGGTCGCGGTCGCGTTGGCGAAGGTTCCGCGCGCCCCGGAGGACGGCGCGGCGAACGTGATCGTGACACCGCTGACCGGGTTACCGCTCGCGTCCGTGGCCTTGACCGCGAAGGCTGTGCCGTACGCCGTACCGACCGTCGCGGTCTGATTCGCTCCTGCGGTCACCGTCAGGGTCGCCGGGGGCTCTGGTTGACCGTGATGCTCGCGGTCGCGACCGAGCCGGCCGTTCCGATCGCGTAGACGGTGTGGGTGCCCGCTGTCGACAGCGCTGGCATGTTCAGGGACGTGGTCGTCGTGCCGCCGGTAGCGGGAACCGTCACCGAGGAGCTGTTCAACTGCGTTGAACAGGGCAGCGTGGACTGATCAAGGCAGAACGTGACGCCCTCGCTGTCAAAGAAGCTCGTCACCGTGGCGCTACTGGTCGCCGCGACGCCGGTGGAGTAGGTCGTGGTCGTGAGGGTCAGAGCCGGCGCTGGAATCGTCACTGTGGCGCTGGCAGCGCTGGTCGGGCCCGTCCAGTTGTACAGCTTGCCGGTGTCGGTATACGTGTAGGCCGTCGAACTGCCACCGTTTTCGGGGAGCGAGGTGTCGGTGCACGCGGTCGCCGACACCGTGCCGCTGCACGTGCCGCCGACGCTGGAACTGAACCCGGCGCGAGCGACGGCGTACCCGGTCGCGTTGCTCGCCGCGCCCCACGCCAACGTCACGTCCCGGCCAGACACGCTCGCCGTCGGTGCCGCTGCTGCTCCGATGGCGCCGGCGATCGCGCCGCCAGGCATCGAGGAGTCGGTGAGACTCCAGTAGGCGAAGGACGCGTCGACGAGTTGAGTGATGCAGGCAACGGCGCACACGACTGCTGCCGATAGCCATCGCCGGCTCATGAACGGGCCGTGATCGTGACAGGCACGGTGAAGGTCGCGCCCTGGCATGCAGATGCGGCCGCCGTGCTCATCGTCGCCGCACCCGGTAGATGAACGAGGGTGGCACTGTGAGCGGCCAGCGGCGTGCTGAGTCCGGTTTGGTTGGTGAAGGTCACGACCGAGGCCGAGCATCCTGCCTGCCCCGTGGTGACGCTGCCATTGGCCGTGACTGACGTGAGAGTCAGCGGAAGCGACGTCGGGTTGTTGACCTTGACGATGACCTCAGCGGAGGAGCCCGGCAGGAGCGCAGTCGCCGGTGTGTCTCCGCCCGCCAGAGCGACGAGGTTGACCGACAGCGCACTGGTCCCGGCCGCTCCGGCCCCGTGCCCGGTGCCCAACCAGAACCCGAACGCGGTTGCGCAGAGTGCGACGGCGGAAAGCCCGGCTGCGGTAACAACCGCGACCGGGCTTCGCCGCCACGCACCCATCACGGGTCCCCCGAGTCAGTGTGGGAGCAACCTCAGGAAGCGCTGAGGCTGAACGTCCAGGTCACGCCCTTGCACGCGCTCTGGTCGACCGTCGCGCTGTTCGGGAAGGAGATGGTGACGGTTCCCACCGTTGCGGTGCCGCCGTTCGGGGCGACGACGACCGGCGCTCCCGACGGGTCGGCGGCGGTCGCGGTTGCCTTGGCGCCCGTCGCGAGGTTGTCGCACGCAGTCACGCCGGAGGTGAAGCTCGACAGGCTCAGGTGACTCACGGCGATCGACGTGGTCGCGTTGCCGTTGGTGCCGGTCACGTTGATGGTCTGGCTGGCGCCAGGCACCAGGCCGGTGGCCGATGCCGACAGCGTGAGGCCACTGACGGTCCCCGCGGTCACCGAGCCCGAGCCGGTCCCGTCGCCGGTCCAGTAGGCCCAAACCACCGATGTCGCGCCGCCGGCCGCCGCGATCGCCGCCGCGACGCGGCGACGCGCTTCTTGGTCTTGCTGCTCATCGGATTCCCCCGAGTCGTGGGCCCAAGGTTGGGCCGCGTATGGGGTGAATCGGACGTATCCCAACCGACTTGACCGGGTGAAATCCCGCCCTGTGCCAGATCAGATGGCTAGCTCTGACTAGTTGTGAGCGACTGTCTGCGACCTCGTCCGCGCTCGTCACGCGTCGGCGATCGGGCGGCGCGCGCCAATGCCTAGTGCGACGGCCTCACTGCCTACCTACTCGGGTCATCTTTCTCTTCCCGTGTCGCGACTCGGCTTTGGCGCGAGCGAGTAGCCCTGAACATCGCCGAGCCGCTGCGACCGGCTCCTTCGACGGCATCATGTTCACCGGGACCTCTGCAGGAGGATCGGGCTAGACCTGTTCAACCGCGACGATCAGCCACACCACGACGTGCACCGCCGGACCTCTCGGTGGCACCGGCACCTCCACCGGATCCGTCACGCTCGTGACTTCGGCCCAGGCGCCGGTAAGCAACACCGGCGCGGGCCTGACGGTGACGGGCACCGAGACCACGATCATCCCTCCGGGAGGCACCGTGTCGCCGGCCAGCTCGACGGTGGTGGGCGGCGCATCCACGACCAGCGCCCGCCTTTTGCCGTTGATCATGGGCAAAGCCGCGGACTCGCCGGGCGTGTCCGGCGGTTTGCCCATGATCAACAGGAGTTGAGCGCGGTTTCGCCGGCGCGGCGCATGGCGTCGTACGGCGGCTCGTGGCCGGTCATCAGCCGTACCTGCTCGGCCGCCTGAGCGACCAGCAGCTCCAGTCCCCCGGCCACCGCGCCGCCAGCAGCCTGCCAGGCGGTTGCCAGCGGGGTGGGCCATGGCGCGTAGACGACGTCGAACAGCAGCCCGGGCTTCCTAGGCACGTGCACGCTGAGCGCGTCCGCCGCGCCGGCCGGCACTGTGCTGACGACGACTGGCGCGTTGAGCGCGTCCGCCGCGCGATCCCAGGGCACGACCTCGACCGGCACCATCAGCCGCGCTCCGACCTCGGCCACCGACGCGGCCGCCTCGGGCCGTCGCGCGACCACTGTCACGTCCTGCACGCCGAGCGCCGCTGCTGCGGCCACCGCCGACGCGGCTGTCGCGCCGCCGCCGAGGATCGTCATCGGTTTGTTGGCCGCGCCGTGCGCGGTCAGGACCACCACCATGCCCGGCACGTCGGTGTTGCCGCCCCACCATTCGCCGACGATGCCGCCGAACAGGACGGTGTTGGCCGCGCCGACCTCGTCGGCGACCCGCTCGACCTTGGCCAGCATCGGCAGCACCGCGCGCTTGAGCGGCATCGTCAGCGACGCCCCGACACGACCTTCCGCCTCCAGCGACCGCAGGACATCGCCGAGTTCGGCCTCGGCGCACTCGACGGCGCGGTAGGTCCAGTCGGTCAGCCCGAGCGCGTCGTACGCGGCCTGATGCAGCACCGGCGAGAGCGAGTGCGCGATCGGCGAGCCGAGCACCGCCGCACCTCGTCGTCCCCCGGGCCGGGGCCCACCGCTAGTCGTGATCATGGCGTTAGCAGGCCGACAACGCCATGATCACGGCGCCTGGACGCCGACAACGCCATGATCACGACGGAGCGACGCAAGATCAGCGGACGCCGTTGGCGCGGCTCTGCGCCACCAGCCGGTTGAAGTCCTTCAGGTTGGTCGCGAACGCGGCATGCCCGGCCTTGTCGATCGTGACGAAGTAGAGGTCAGGCCCGGTCGTTGGGTTCAGCGCCGCTCGAAGCGCCAGCTCGCCCGGCGAGTTGATCGGAGTCGGCGGCAGGCCGGGGAACTTGCGCGTGTTGTAGGGCGAGTTGAGCTGCAGGTCGCTCGCGGTCAGCAGGCCGTAGTTCAGCGGCTTGACGTAGTACAGCGTCGCGTCCGAGCCGAGATTCATGTGCTTGGTCAGCCGGTTGTAGAACACCTCGGCGATGCGCGGGAAATCGCTGTCGAGCCGTCCTTCCCGCTGCACGATCGACGCCATCGTCAGCACGTCGTACGGCGACCGGTGGCGCGCCTGCGCCGCCGCTACGAACCCGAGGGACGTCATCTCCTGGTTGAACCGCGACACCATCGCGCGCAGCGCCTGCACCGCAGTCGTGCCAGGGTCGAACTGGTAGGTCGCCGGGAACAGGAACCCCTCGAGTGAGTGCCCGCGTCGCCACGACGGGACGCCGAGCGCCGCCGGTGAGGCCGCCGCCTGCTTCAACGACGCCACCGAGATGTGCGAGTCGGCCGCGATCCGCTGGAAGATCGCGTCCATTCGCATGCCTTCGGTGATGACGATGCGGCTCGCGACGAGCGACTTC
>Ga0070658_10000369_pt1 | contig 39331 bp, 31 predicted proteins | sample KBSC13metaG_FD_64664 | JGI IMG/M metagenome (GOLD analysis project Ga0070658, IMG submission 64664) | Corn rhizosphere microbial communities from Kellogg Biological Station, Michigan, USA - KBS C1-3 metaG | ecosystem: Host-associated > Plants > Roots > Rhizosphere > Soil ... | reverse complement strand
CCCGAGTAGACGCCGAGGCTGGAGAGCGTGCCGCCGGGCCGCAGAGAGCGCAGGCACTCCTCGAAGGTCTCCTGGGTGCCGAGCGCCTCGATGGCGACATCCACTCCGCCGCCTGTCAGGCGTTTTATCTCCGCGACCACATCCTGCTCTTTGTAGTTCAGCACGATATCGGCGCCCATCTGCTTCGCCATCTTCAGGCGGCATTCGTCGCTATCGACCCCGATGACGAGCGAGGCGCCCATCAACCGCGCGCCTGCGGTGGCGCAGAGGCCGATCGGCCCCTGCGCAAAGACCACCACGGCATCTCCGATCTTGACGCCGCCCGATTCCGCGCCGCTGAAGCCGGTGGAAGCGATGTCCGCTAACAGAACCACCTGCTCATCCGTAACGCCGTCCGGGATTTTCGTCAGGTTGGCCTGTGCGCTCGGCACCAGCAGATACTCGGCCTGGGATCCATTGATCGTGTTCCCGAAGCGCCAGCCGCCGATGGCCTCGTAACCGCTGCCGTGTCCACACTGCGACAGATGCCCGCCCAGACAGGCGTTGCACTGACCGCAGGGAGTGATCGCGCCCACCAGCACGCGGTCTCCGACCTCGTAGCCGTTCACGCCCAGTCCCAGTTCGGTGATGACGCCGACCGGCTCATGCCCGATGATCAGGCCGGGCTGTACCGGATATTCGCCGCGCAGAATATGGAGATCGGTACCGCAGATCGTCGTCAGCGTGATGCGAATGACCGCTTCGCCCACACCGGCACGAGGCATCATCACCTCCCGTATCTGAATGTCATCTTTCCCACAAAAAACGTTGGCTTGCATGGTCTGCATCGTAGTCTCCTATATCGTGCTAAATCGATAGTTTCCGTAATGCTATTGCATCTCCCTCAGGCAGGGATCAGATGGCGCTCCTGAGCTGCGGCGAGCAGGGCTTCGCGGAAATCAGGATGTGCGATCGCCGCAAGGGAGCGCGCGCGTTCCCGCATGCTTTTGCCGTGCAGGTACGCCGTACCGAATTCGGTCACGACATAGTGCACGTCCCCGCGGGAAGTCACGATCCCCGCGCCCGGCTTCAAGGTCGAGACGATCCGTGATACCTGCGTGCCATCCCGCAATGTCGCCGTGGAAGGCAGGGCGATGATCGGTTTGCCTCCCCGGCTGCGCGCCGCGCCGCGCAGAAAATCCACCTGCCCGCCGATGCCGCTATAGAAACGCTCACCGATGGAATCCGCGCAGACCTGCCCGGTCAGATCCACTTCGATGGCGGAGTTGATGGCCACCATCCTATCGTTCTGGGCGATCACAAACGGATCGTTGACCCGTTCGGTCGGATGGAATTCGATCGAGGGATTGTTGTCGACAAAGTCGTAGAGCGCGCGGGTGCCCATACAGAAGGAGGCGACGATCTTGCCGGGATAGAGCGTCTTTCGACGTCCCGTCACCACGCCCGCCTCGATCAGCGGGAGCAGACCATCGCTGAACATCTCCGTGTGCACTCCCAACTCCTGCTTATCGGTCAGGCAGGCCAGCACCGCGTCCGGTATCGCGCCGATTCCCATCTGCAGCGTCGAACCGTCCTCAATAAGTGCCGCTACGTTTTTGCCGATGGCGCGCGTGGTCTCCGTCTGCGGCGGCGCGGCTAACTCCAGAAGCGGAGTGTCGCTCTCCACAAAGACATCGATCTGACTCACATGCAGGCAACTGTCACCGAGTGTGCGCGGCATATGGCAGTTGACTTCCGCGATGACAAGCCCGGCCGTTTCGACCGCGGCATGCACCACATCGATCGAGATACCCAGGCTGCAGTAGCCGTGCGCATCCGGCGGCGATACCATGATCAGCGCCGCATCGATCGGGAACTGCCCGCTGCGAAACAGCCCCGGTATCTCCGAGAGAAAGATGGGAGTGTAGTCGGCACGGCCGGCATTGACCGCCTCCCGCACATTGGCCCCGATGAAAAAAGCGTTGTGATGAAACTGCTTCTCGAAACTCGGTTTGCAGTAGGGCGCAGAACCTACCGTCAGGATGTGGGCGATTTCCACGTTCGTCGGGCTTTCGGCATGAGCCGCCAGCGCATTCACCAGGGTCTGCGGTTCGGCGCAGTTGCTGCCGACGAAGACACGCTGACCGGACGTGATCCGGGCGACCGCGCAGTCCGGACTCGTCAGTCTCTGCTGATAGAGGCGCGACCAGTGCTCATCCGCTTTGTGAGATCCTGGCTTGAAACCCGAACTGTCTTGCGCAGCGCTCTCATGAGCCGGGGGAATCAAAGGCATGTTCCTTCCCTGCCCTCCGCAGTGCATTCTGCAGGAGAGCGGCGTGGAGTGGGAGCGGCAGGGTCGCTGTAGCCCAGGCGGAGAATCATCTGCGGATAGCCCGCCTTCTCTATCACCTGTCCTACCTGCGAACGCAGTTCTGCCACCTCGATCGGAGCGTTCAAAAAGGAGGCGGAGATCCCTTCGGCAGTCGTTGCGAGCAGCAGGGTCGAGAGCGCCTGTCCGACCGCCAGCCAGTCGGCGGGAGTATCCTCCTTTGAACCCAGCACGATCAGCAGCGGAGAGTTGATCGCCAACTGTTTGTCGCGCGCCGCGAAGAGCACGCCGGTATCGAAGGTGCGCACAAGAAACGGCCCGATATCCGCGATCAAGCCCGGCATTCCCAGAGACGCTCCCGGAATGCCGTCGTTCGGCTGAGGAGACGAACCTTCATTGGAACGGATCCAGTGGGCTAATTCGCGCCGAAACCGGCAGTCCGCGACCTGATCTCGATCTGCATGGGCAATGAGGTTCGCCAGCGCCTCCCGCTCCTTTCCATCAGGAACCACTTTGAGCCAGACCTGGGGCGGGATCTCCAGCCAATCGAGATCCGTCAGGACCTCTGCCGGCACTCGCTCCGGGCGGAAGGGTTTGCGATTGGTATGCCGTGCAAACAGACTTTGGAACTGAGACTCATCATGCGCATCGGGAACATGGGGCTGCCCGAGGCCGACGCGGGCGAGTAAATCCCTGTCGGTGGGATTGGGAAACGTCTGCACCTCTCCGGCATAGCCGAATCGGCGCAGCGCGATCTGGAGATGTCCCAGAGCAGCGCCGCAACTGATGAGCAACTCCCGATCCTGAGGATCGATGACCGGCAGCGCTCGGGAGCGGTCTGCGATCAGGTCTACGTGATCGGCAGCCAGTCGAAATAGCCAGGGCTGGCTGTTATGGCTGGAAGGAGCGAGGACCGCATACTCCAGCAGAAAGCGCAGTTTCTCCTGCGCGGTGCCTGTAGTCGGGAAATCTCCGGCAGGGCGATAATGAACTCCAAGCGTTTCGTTCACGGCGATAACTCCTCAACATCGGTGTGCTGCCTTTATGATAACGTGAAGCGCTTGCAGACCTGTCCACGAATCGACGGATTGTAGAGCGACGGTTATCGTTTTACACAACCCGCCATTTCGCGGATAGAGCGCTATGAGAAAGCCCTTATAATGGAAGGCAATAGGAAAGGAGACCACTATGTTCGACAATATTCTCGTCTGCTGTGACGGCTCGGAGCAGTCGCTTCAAGCCACGCGGCTGGCCGCAGCGCTGGCCCGAAGGCATCCCTGCCGTATCACGCTGCTCTATGTCCTCAACCTCAACGCCATTATTCCGCCGTCGATAGGAGAGTGGGCAGGTCCGGCCGGCCCGCGAGCGGTCGCCCACTATCAGGATCGCGTACGCGTAGCGATTGAACAGCCGGCAGCCAAGCTCCTCTGTGAGGCGGGGGTGGAGTATCAGTGGCGGCTTGTCATCGGACATCCGGTCGAAAAGATCCCGGAGGTCGCCAGGGAGATAGGAGCCGATCTTATCGTGCTGGGAAACCGTGGACTGGGTATGTTGAAGCGCACGCTTCTGGGCAGTGTCTCGGATGGAGTTCTGCATCACGCGCCCTGTTCCGTCTTGATCGTTCGCGGTGAGAACGCTCCCCACGGGGCGGCAGGCTTCGAGCATATCCTGTTTGCTTCGGATGGATCCGAAAGCGCCGATCGCGCCGGGGAGGCTGCCGTAGCCATGGCTCAGGCCTTCGCGACTTCTCTCCGGGCGCTCCATGTCGTCGAGCCGTTCGCCTTCGGACCGGTTCTGTCGGATGAGGACTATGCACTGATGACGACTACGGATCCGGAAGTCGTTGCAAAACACTACCTGGACCATCTGCGCAGCAGTATGCGGGCTCTCATCGCGGCCAACGGCGTCTACTGCACTTTCCATCAGGCGCGCGGCGATGCCGAAGAGACCATCGTCCGTTTCGCGGACGAGCAGAATTCCGACCTGATCGTGATGGGCAGTCGCGGCCTTGGCGGCTTTGAGAGGATGCTGCTGGGCAGCGTCTCCACCTATGTCGCGCACTATGCGCACTGTCCGATACTGATCGTGCGCTGAAAGCCTATCTGAAGTTGCATCGCTGGGGTGGGCGTCGCCACGGCATGTCTATGCCGATACCAGTCAGCCGGTCGCCGAAACCGCGCACCGGATCCTGGAGCGTTTTATAGCACAATCCCCCGTTTCGCGGATGGAACCTGACGACGAGTACGCTAAAATCCACTAAGGCTCGTTCGTAACGTTCACTTTGGGGGAAAGATCATGTTTCACAAAATTATTCTCGGCTCCGACGGTTCAGAGGGTGCGCGCAATGCGGCTCTGCTGGCCTCCGAATTCGCGAAACGCTTCGAATCACAGGTTGTGGTGGTAAATGCGTTCGATATCTCCTTTGCGGCCGCAGGCGATATGGGACCCTGGTCGCTCTCTGTCACCCCGGAGATCATGCAGGAGTGCATGGAGGGAGAGCGCGCCGCCGCAGAGAACGCCATCAAGCCTCTTCTGGAGACACTGCAGCCTTCCTATCAGATGGTTCAGGAGTTGGGCCATCCCGTAGACGCGATTCTCTCGGTCGCACAGCGGGAACACGCGGACCTGATCGTGGTCGGCAGTCGAGGGCTGAGCGGGCTGAAGGAGATCTTCCTGGGCAGCGTCTCGCATGGCATTCTGCATCACGCGCACTGCCCGGTCCTGATCGAGCGTGGAGAACCCAGACCCATCCAGCGGATTCTGTTCGCTTCGGACAGTTCCGCTGGAGCCTGGAAAGCGGCGGAAGCGGCTTGCGAACTGGGCGCAGGATTCAACGCCTGTTTGACGGTGCTGATGGTGCATGAACCTGTCGGAAGAGCGCAGAAGTCGGCAGGCGAGCCGCATCCGGTCAGTACTCCGGAGGAGTTACAAGAATACGAACGTCGCCGACCGTCCCTGGAAGCGGGTATGGAAGAGTCGGCAAAAGAGACCGGCGCTACGTTCCAGATCTGCCAGGAGGAGGGACATCCCGGGGAGACGATCGTGCGCTTTGCCGCCGAGAAGGAATACGATCTGATCGTGATGGGAAGCCGCGGACTGGGCAAATTTGAGCGATTGCTGCTGGGAAGCGTCTCGAACTACGTCGCGCACCACGCCTCCTGCCCGGTGCTGATTGTACGCTGATTGCCGGCGCTCAAAGGTGAAATTTCAGGAGTTTGTGATGTCTGCACAGAATCGACTTCCTCTCGCGCTGCTTGTCGCAGGCGGCGCTGTGACTTCCGCTCTTGCGTATCGCTATCTCCTCCGCCCCTGGTACCTGCGCTGGGGAGCGACGGATGCAGAGGCTGATGGTCCGCTGCCCGGAGACGACTTTGTCGAAGCGCCGCAGCATCAGGACACCCACGCCGTCACCATCGATGCACCGCCAGAAGAGGTCTGGCCCTGGCTGGTTCAGATCGGGCAGGACATCGGGCAGGACAAGGGCGGCTTCTATAGCTACACCTGGCTGGAGAATCTGGTCGGCTGCCGTATGCGAAATGCCGACACGATCCTGCCCGCCTATCAGCGCCTGCACGCGGGAGATACGGTGCGCCTGCACCCGACCGCACCGCCGATTCCGGTCGGGCAGATCGAATCGGGGCACTCCCTCGTTCTCGGCCAACATGAGGACAGGGAACGCGACCCTCTGGGCGGTACATGGGCGTTTGCGCTTCAGCCCGAGGGTAGATCGAGAACACGTTTGCTTGCCCGCAGTCGCTGGACATGGCGTCCTGGGCTGTGGAACTGGATCGGCTACTATCTCCTCCTGGAGCCTGCCCACTTTATCATGGAGCGTAAAATGCTACTGGGAATCAAGGCGCGCGCGGAGAGGCACAGTCGAAGACAGGGAAGGCCCGCGGTTTCGATCGATCCCACCGTTTGAGGCGTTCTCCGGCAGACGATGGCGCGTTCCTCGACTAAAATAGGACATGTCTCTGAAACGAACGTCTGTTAGAAGCCTCCAGCCTGGCGAGCAAAGAGGAACTTCTGAGAAAGGAACTGTGCATTCCGATAACGAAAAGGAGACGCAGGCTCTGTTCCTTAACGAAACCTGAAGAGAACGAAGGAGGCGAGTGATGAGCGCAGAGACAGACGCAACCGTATCCGTAATGCTGGTCGATGATCATGCGATCTGGCGGGGTGGCGTGCGCAGCATGCTGGAGGAGACCGAGTTCGAAGTCGTCGGGGAAGCCTCCTCCGGACGCGAAGCGCTGGCTGTTGCGCGTCAGGTGAACCCTCGCCTGGTGCTGCTCGATATTCGTATGGCAGGCGGCGACGGCCTCGACGCCTTGGTCGCGCTCAAGCAGGAGTTTCCGCGCATGGCCATCGTGATGCTCACCACCTACGACAATCCGACCTATATGGCACGAGCGGTCGCGGGCGGCGCTGCAGGCTATCTGCTCAAAGGGGTGGAGCAGGAGGAGATGCTGGAAGCGCTTCGCGCGGTGGTCGAGGGCGATACCCTGCTCTCGCCCAAGGAACTGGTGCGCGCCCTGCGGGATGTCAGCGACACGGCGATAGGTTCTCCGGATCTGATCGAGCCCCTTACGGGACGGGAAGAGGAGGTGCTGCGGCTGCTCTCGACGGGGCTCTCCAACCGGGATATCGCCACCGTCCTCTTTGTGGCCGAAAGCACAATTAAAACGCATATCGAACACATCTTGAGCAAACTTGGCGTCTCTGACCGTGTCCAGGCCGCCGTCTGGGCCGCGCGACACGGCGCTGCCGCCAATTTAGAATAAGGGCAGCCAACCCTTCCGCATTGCTTTGGCGTCGAGCCGATCTCCAGCGAGACCGGCTTTTTCACGCGCTACAATCCGTCCTTTGGCGGACGTCATCAGCGGCTTCTTCCTCTATACTAGGGACGTGCAAGCCGGTATCTAAAGCGGTGCAGGCCGGACAAGGATGACGTTGGCGCTGTTAGGGGTACAGAGGAGGATAACCGAGGTGATAAGCGTGGACGGAAAATCGATACGGTGCGATGGAACAGGCTGCCAGGCGGTCACTGCCCAACCGGTTGCGCTGCGTTCCCAACTGATGCCCTCTCACCTCCGCAGGCCGGCCGCAGAAGGATGGCTATTCATTACCGGCAACGGTCCGGGACGGCATTTTTGCCCGCGCTGCGCCGCGATGCAGTTAGGATCTCTGATCGACCAGCAACGGGAGAAACGGCTCTGAGGGGCAGCACACAGAGAGCGGGGAGAAGACATTAGCCCCTGGCATTTCTGAATCCTTATTCACCCTCCGTTGAGGGTGTTTCCAAAGCAGGCACAACGGCCCGAATGCAGGTGCCTTCCCCTGGTCTGCTCTGCAGATGGAAGCTGCCTCCCAGCAGGAGCATGCGTTCGCGCATACTGTGCAGTCCCACACGTCCGTTCTGCTGCGGCGTCTTCTCCGGATGGAACCCCTCGCCCCAGTCCCGCACCTCCAGCATCAGTTGCGCCGCGCCGGTCTGCACCTCGGTCGAAGCGATCAAAGTGACCGCTACTTTGGACGTACGCGCGTATTTCCGGGCGTTGGTGAGACCCTCCTGCACCACACGATACAGCGCGGTTTCCAGAGTGCCCTCAAAGCGACGTCCCGTCAGATTGTGGCGGAACTCGACCTCTTGCCAGTCCGCCCGCTGCTTCTCTTCTTCTACCAGTTGCTCCAGAGCGCCTACCAGCCCCAGATCGTCCAGGGCCAGGGCACGCAGGCCATTCACCAGACGGCGCGATTCTGTCACCGCCTCTTTGAGAAGGTGCATGCCCTGTTCCAGGGCGCGGTCGGCGCGCGCCTCGTTCCCTTTGCGGCGCGCGGTTCGAAAGCTCTCGAAATGCGCGTGCGAGGCCATCACAAACTGGGTGAGGCCGTCGTGCAGGTCGTAGGCCACTGCCTTGCGCTCCGCCTCCTGCGCCTCGATCAATCCGCGCACCAGATCGCGCTGGCGCGTCAGGGTGTGGAGATTCTGGATCGCGACCGCCGTGTAGGCCCCTAGGGCCTGCACGGCCACCTGATCCGATTCCGTAAAGGCCGAGCCTCCCTCTTTATCGGTCAGATAGAGCGCGCCCAGTGTCGTCTCGCCCTGAACGATCGGCACGCCGAGAAAGCTCTGCATGGGAGGATGATTCGGCGGAAATCCCGCCGCATTCGGATGTTCGTTCAGTCGATCGATGCGGAGAGGCTCTTTCCCGCGCAAAAGCAGGCCCAGCACTCCGCGCCCGACCGGAGGAGCGCCCAGAGCGATCACCTGCTCGGGTTCCAAACCTACCGTGATAAATTCCATCAGATCGCGCGTCCCTGGCTGCGCGACCCCTAACGCCGCATAGCGGGCTCTGGAGAGGCGGCGCGCGGCCTCCGCAATGCTGCGCAGCGCTTCTACACCGGTACGACTCACGAGGATGTCCAGCGCGACTCTATTGGCGGTATCGAGCATCAAAGAGCGTGTCGCCGCCTCGGTATGGAGCTGTGCCATATGGTCTTCGATGCGTTTGGATTCTGTAATGTCTCTGGCGATGGTCGAGGCGCCGATGATGCTGCCGTCCGGGGTCTTGATAGGGGAGATCTGCATGGAGACTTCTATCCGTGTGCCGTCTTTGCAGAGACGGACGGTTTCAAAGGCGGGGATCGATTCACCACGCTGCAGGCGCAGGAAGATGTCGGCCAGCTCGTCGGTTCGCTCCGGCGGGACCATAAAGTCCAGCTTTCGGCCGATCACTTCTCCGCGCAGATAGCCATAGAGACGTTCGGCGCCGCCATTCCAGCTTGTGATGACGCCGTTCAGGGTCTTACTGAGAATGGCGAGATCCGAACTCTCCACAATGGCCGCCAGATGGAGGTGATAAGTCTCTTCCGAATCCATGCGCGCGTCCCTCCGAACGGAAGCAAGATAGCTTCATTATGTCATAACCGGCCTCGGTTTTCTCTCCGGATGCAACGTGGTTCGCGATACCAGGGCATTTTTGCGCACAATCAGTCGTTTGGCGGATAGATTCTTGCGTCTTCTTCCCTATAATAGAGCCATTGCAATCGGAAAGGTATCTGATCATGAGTACAAGCGATGCCGGAACACATATCCAATGCGATGGGGCCGATTGTCAGGCGATCGCTTTGCTTCCTGTCGCGCTGCGCCACCAACTCCTTCCGAGCGCCTGGGCCGCTGCCGGCGCAGAGGGATGGCTCTTTATCAGCGGCAGCAGCGTCGCCCGGCACTTCTGCCCGCGCTGTGCCTCGGCGCAGTTAGATTACATAGCCGACAATACCAATGGCGCTTAGGCGCTTCGAAGTGAGGAAAAACGATGTTTAACTCGTCGTACGCTGAAAGAGAAATCCTGTGGACTCGGCAGGGTAATACGTACGACTTTAGTTAACTAGGGTAGTATAGCTTAGAGCGCCAGGAGATGTTTTATTCTACAAGCTATCGTCAAGGAATCGAACCAACCATCCCACACTCCGCCGGTCGCTCCCTTCTGGAGCCTGCGTGGCGACGTGTTGCTGAGTCAACTGCAGTCGTCGCTTGTGGGGTTGAGCAGGGAAGAGGCGGCGCGGCTCTCGGAATCCGTTGTGGATCGTCGTCTCGGGGGACGGCAGCGTACGGCGCCGTGGGCGCTGCTGCTCTCGCAGTTTAAAAGCCCGATCATTCTGTTACTGCTCTTTGCGGCGGGGCTTTCGATGTTTCTCGGGCAGCATACCGAGGCGGTGATCATCTTTCTGATCGTGTTTGTCAGCGGCATGCTCGGCTTCTGGCAGGAGCATAGCGCGACCAATGCGGTAGAGAAACTGCTGGAAGTCGTCCAGATCAAAGCGTGTGTGCGCCGTGAGGGCAAAACGGAGGAGATCGCACTGGACGCGATCGTGCCGGGAGACATCGTGCTGCTCAGTGCAGGCGACGTCATTCCCGGCGACTGTCTGGTTCTGGAATCCAATGTCCTGACGGTGGACGAAGCGGCGCTGACCGGGGAGACCTTTCCCGCCGAGAAATCGCCCGCAACCGTTCCCGCCGAGACCGCGCTCAGCCACCGTACCAATACGCTCTACATGGGCACGCACGTCATCAGCGGCACAGCGACGGCGGTTGTGGTCCATATCGGGAAAGATACGGAGTTCGGCGGCCTCTCCGAGAAGCTGCGCGCCCGCCCCACCGAAACGGAGTTCGAGCACGGCATCCGTCGTTTCGGTTATCTGCTGATGGAACTGACGCTGCTGCTGGTCCTCGGCGTCTTCGCCATCAATGTCTATCTGCACAAGCCGGTCCTCGAATCGTTTCTCTTCGCGCTGGCCCTCGCCGTCGGTCTCACCCCCCAACTGCTGCCCGTCATCATCAGCGTCAATCTGGCCCATGGGGCGCGAAAAATGGCGGCGGCGAAGGTCATCGTCAAGCGGCTGGCCTCCATCGAGAACTTCGGCAGCATGGACGTCCTCTGCTCCGATAAGACCGGCACACTGACGGAGAGCACCGTCCTGCTGCACTCCGTTCTGGACGCGGACGGCGCGGAGTGCCCCCGCGCACTACTCTTCGCCACGCTCAATGCGACGCTTCAGACGGGATATGCCAACCCCATCGACGAGGCGATCTGCGCCCATGGGCAGATCGATCTCACCGCCTATCGCAAAACAGGCGAAGTGCCCTACGACTTTACCCGGAAGCGTTTGAGCGTCGTGGTAGAGCAGGGGGAGCAGCGCTTCGTGATCTCCAAAGGCGCTCTGACCAACATCCTGGCGGTCTGCACGCAGGTGGAATCGGCGCAGGGTGTCTGTACGGACATCCAGCCTGTTATGGAACAGATCCGCAAGCGTTATGAGTCCTTCTGCAACCAGGGCTTTCGCACGCTGGGGATCGCCTATCGCTCGCTGCCTCCGACCGTGGCGGGAGCGGGTGGGGACACGGCGGCGGTTACCAAAGAGTGTGAGACTGCGATGGTCTTTCTGGGATTCCTGGTGCTGGAAGCGCCCCTCAAGGCAGGCGCATCCGAGGCGATCACCCGGCTGCAGCAGCTCGGAGTCGCCCTCAAGATCATCACCGGAGACAACGCGATCGTGGCGGCCAGTATCAGCCGGCAGGCGGGCCTTCCCGACCCGCAGCTTCTTACCGGCGGCGAGTTGGCACAGATGAGTGAGGCGGCTCTGCGCCGGCGTGTGGGCCGCGTCAATATCTTTGCAGAGGTCGAGCCCAACCAGAAGGAGCGCATCATCCTTGCGCTACGCAAGGCGGGCCATGTGGTGGGCTATATGGGCGATGGAATCAACGATGTCTCCGCTCTGCATGCAGCCGATGTCAGCCTCTCGGTCGCGGAGGCGGTGGATGTGGCGAAGGAGGCCGCCGATATCGTGCTGCTCGAACAGGATCTGGGCGTCCTGGAGAAAGGGATCCTCGAAGGGCGCACCACGTTTGCGAACACTCTAAAATACGTCTCTATGGCGACGAGCGCGAACTTCGGGAATATGTTCAGCATGGCGGGCGCGTCCCTGTTTCTCTCCTTCCTGCCGCTGTTGCCGACGCAGGTTCTCCTGACCAACCTGATCACCGACTTCCCGGAGATGACGATCGCAGGTGATAGCGTGGACGAGGAGATGGTGAACGTGCCGCGCCGCTGGGACATGAAGTTCATCGTTCGGTATATGGTCGTGTTCGGCCTGATCAGTTCGGTTTGTGACTATCTCACCTTCGGCGTCCTGTTGTTTATGCTGCATGCCAGCCCCGCCCAGTTTCGCACCGGCTGGTTTGTCGAAAGCGTTGTGTCCGCTGCCGTGATCGTGCTGGTGATCCGAACCCGGCGGCCCTTTTTTCGTAGTAGACCCAGTAAGGCGCTGCTCACCACAACGCTGGCGGTTGTGGTCGGAGTGCTGCTCCTGCCCTATCTGCCACTCGGTCGTATGTTCGGTCTGGTGCCGCTCACGCCGCTCTTTATGGCGACACTGGCCGCTATCATGCTGTTCTACGTGGGAACGACTGAGATCGCCAAAACGTTTTTCTATCGAAACGTGCGTCCACTCGGAAGCCGTACCTGAATAGATGCCATGCGTTCTGATAAGCGAGCGATGGGTTGCACTCATTCGCCCGATGCCCCCTGATTGTAAGGAGAATTTCGATGTCATCCCTGCTGGAGAACCGACCGCCTGCCGCGCCCGTGCAGTCTGCGCCTCTCGATCCGACGGAACTGACGCGCATGAACGCCTACTGGCGCGCGGCCAACTATCTCTCGGTCGGGCAGATCTACCTGCTGGACAACCCCCTGCTTCAAGAGCCGCTGACGCGCGCCCACGTCAAGCCCCGCCTGCTCGGCCACTGGGGCACGACGCCGGGTCTGAACTTTATCTATGTGCATATGAATCGGATCATCAAGAAGCACGATCTCAATGCCATCTACATCGCCGGCCCCGGTCATGGCGGACCCGGCATCGTGGCCAACACCTACCTGGAAGGCACCTACAGCGAGGTCTATCCCAACATCCCGCAAACGAAGCAGGGCATACAGAAACTGTTCAAACAGTTCTCGTTCCCCGGCGGCATCCCAAGCCATGCCGCTCCCGAAACGCCGGGATCGATGCATGAAGGCGGCGAACTGGGGTATGCGCTCTCCCATGCCTTCGGAGCCGCGTTCGACAATCCGGACCTGTTTGTCTGCTGCGTTATCGGCGATGGCGAGGCGGAGACCGGACCACTGGCGGCCAGTTGGCACTCCACCAAGTTTCTCAATCCGGCCCGGGACGGCGCGGTGCTGCCCATTCTGCACCTCAACGGCTACAAGATCGCCAACCCGACGCTCCTCGCCCGCATGACCGATGCCGAACTGGAGCATCTGTTTATTGGCTACGGCTACAAACCCTACTTCGTAGAGGGGGAAGACCCCGAGCCGACGCACCAGGCGATGGCGGCCACCCTGGATACCATTACGCAGGAGATTCAGGCGATCCAGCAGGCGGCGCGCGAGCAGGGAGTGACGACGCGGCCGCAGTGGCCGATGATCGTTCTGCGCACCCCTAAAGGCTGGACCGGCCCGAAAACGGTGGATGGACTGAAGGCCGAGGGTTTCTGGCGTTCGCATCAGGTGCCGATTCCGGACATGAAGACCGAAGCGCATCTCCAGCAGTTGGAAGAGTGGATGCGGAGCTACAAGCCCGAAGAGCTTTTCGATGCGAACGGCGCCCTGCTTTCCGAACTGGCGGACCTCGCCCCGAAAGGGGATCGCCGCATGGGTGCCAATCCCCACACCAACGGCGGCCTGCTGCTCAAGGACCTGCATCTGCCCGACTTCTGCGCCTATGCCGTGGAGGTTGCCAAACCCGGAACGACCCTCGGGGAGGCGACGCGGGTGATGGGATTGTTCCTGCGGGACGTGATGAAGCAGAACGAGGAGGCGCGGAACTTCCGCGTCGTCGGACCGGACGAGACCGCCTCGAACCGACTGGGCGCGGTGCTGGAGGAGACGGATCGCGTCTGGATGGAGCCGATCCTGCCCTACGACGATCATCTTTCGGTCGATGGGCGTGTGATGGAGATCCTGAGCGAGCATACCTGTCAGGGCTGGATGGAGGGCTATCTGCTCACCGGGCGACACGGCGTCTTCAACTGCTACGAGGCGTTCATCCACATCGTCGATTCGATGTTCAATCAGCACGCGAAGTGGCTGAAGTCGATCCGTCACATCGAATGGCGTCGCCCGCTGGCCTCTTTGAACTACCTGCTCACCTCCCATGTCTGGCGGCAGGACCACAACGGATTTTCGCATCAGGATCCCGGCTTTATCGATCATGTCGTCAACAAGAAGGCGGAGGTCGTGCGGGTCTACCTGCCGCCGGACGCAAATACCCTCCTCTCGGTCACCGATCACTGCCTACGCAGCCGCAACTATGTCAATGTGATCGTCGCGGGCAAGCAGCCTGCCCTTCAGTATCTGGACATGGATGCGGCCGTCAAGCACTGCACGCGCGGCGTCGGGATCTGGGAGTGGGCGAGCAACGATCAGGGAGGCGAGCCGGATGTGGTGATGGCCTGTGCGGGCGACGTGCCCACCCTGGAGACCCTGGCCGCTGTCTCCATTCTACGGGCGCACTGCCCCGAACTGAAGATCCGGGTCATCAATGTGGTCGATCTGATGAAACTGCAGACCGACACCGAACACCCGCACGGACTGAGTGACGCCGATTTCAACAGCCTCTTTACGACCAACAAGCCGATCCTCTTCGCCTATCACGGCTATCCCTGGCTGATCCACCGCCTGACCTATCGGCGCACCAATCATGGCAATCTGCATGTGCGCGGCTACAAGGAAGAGGGAACGACCACGACGCCCTTCGATATGTGCGTCCTCAACGATCTGGACCGCTACCATCTGGTCATGGACGTCATCGACCGCGTGCCCTCGCTGGGCTACAAGGCGGCGTATCTAAAGCAGGAGATGCAGAATAAACTGATCGAACACAAGCACTATGTGCGCGAACGCGGCGAGGATATGCCCGAAATCCGCGACTGGGTGTGGCCGCTTTAAGAGCGTTCAAACATATCCTGTAAATCCTGTAATCCTGTTCAAGAAAATGCATTTTAGACAGGATTAACAGGATTAACAGGATTACATGCGGGGTGTTGTGCCTTTGCTGAACAGGCGCTAAGTATGGTGTCGTGAGGGGGCCGTGATGAATATTCTCGTGTTGAACGCTGGGAGTTCCAGTTTGAAGTTCCGGCTTTTTCGGATGGAGGCTCTGCGCTCCCTTGCGGAGCCGGAGGAGGTTCTGGCAAGCGGGCAGGTGGAGCGTATCGGCAAGCCGGATGCGCAGTTGATGTTCCGGCAGGGTGTGAAGGAAATTGAGCGGAAACGATCGATTGGAGCGGAGACAGTCTCAGAAGCGGCACAGGAGGTTTTGCGGGAGATCCTGCGTTCAGGAATAGAGGGGCAAGAGGTTGTCAGGATCGATGCGGTCGGGCATCGTATCGTGCACGGTGGGGCGCGCTTCTTCGAACCGACACGTATCGATGATAGTGTGCTCAAGGAGATTCATGCGCTGACGGAACTCGCCCCTCTGCACAATCCCTCCGGGTTGGCAGGGATCGAAGCCGTGAAACAGGCGCTGCCTGACGTTCCCAATGTCGCCGTTTTCGATACCGCATTCCATCACCGATTGCCGGAAGTCGCTGCCCGTTACGCCCTTCCCTCCGACCTGTCCGAACGTCTGCAACTGCGTCGGTATGGCTTCCACGGGATCTCCTATCGCTATGTGTCCGAGCGTCTGGCGCTGATACGACAGCAAGCATCTCGCATGGTGATCTGCCATCTGGGCAATGGAGCAAGCGTCTGTGCGCTGCGGGACGGGCTAAGCATCGACACCAGCATGGGCTTCACGCCGCTGGAAGGTCTGATAATGGGCAACCGCAGCGGCGACGTCGATCCTGGCCTGCTCCTGCATCTGCTCCACGGCAACCACATGACTTCCGACGAATTGAACGACCTCCTCAATCACCAGAGCGGCCTGCTCGGTCTCTCCAACAAGAGCAGCGATATCCGCGATCTGGAAAAAGCGGTAGGCGAGGGCGACACTGCCTCCCAACTCGCTTTAGAGTGTTTCGCCTATCGCGTCCGCAAATATATCGGCGCCTATGCGGCGGCACTTGGCGGTATCGATACCCTGGTCTTCACCGGCGGTATTGGCGAGCACTCCGCATCCATGCGGGCAAGAATCTGCCAGGATCTCGCCTTTCTGGGGTTACATATTGATCCCGACCTTAACCAGACCGCGACCGGAAAAGAGCCTGCCGCGGTCAGCGACAAAGCACGCAACATCTGGATCGTTCCTACCGATGAAGAGCGTCAGATTGCTCGCGATACCTTCGCGTTGCTGCATTAGTCTCTCATCTAACCCTCCCGCGCCTTCCCATGTCCGGACCTCGTTGTGCTCTTCCCGGTTGCCTAGCTTTGTCCCTTTGGAGTGGCTGACGAGTTCCGTCGTATCCTGGGAATGCTTGGCGAAGCGTCTTGGGGTGAACCCCCCTTTATCCCCCCGCAAGCGGAGGGAGATTTTGGTTGTTGTCCATTCTACCTTCGTGCGGTGCTAGGAAGAGAGACTCGGTTTGCATTCCGATTGTGGTCAGTAGAGAAGGTATTGGCTCCCTCTCCGCTTGCGGGGAGGGCTGGGGTGGGGTTACCCCAAGGCATCCTCTGATTACAAGCCGCCGAATGGCTTAACTTGTGTGCGTTAATTCTCTCTTTGAGGCGCCGTGGCCTTACGGAACAAGATAAGCCTGTTGCGGAGCAGGAATACCCAGGCGAACGGTGAAATGACAAGCGAGAAACTCGGTCATCTGTTGCCTTCATAGGAGAAAGGAACTTGAATGGCATGAATAGAGGTGAGCGGTCTCGTCCTGTCGTTATCCGACAGATACGGAAGCGTTGTGGCGCAATAGTGATTCTACTCTGCATGTGTATTTGCGCATCGGCTGCATCGAGAATTCCCAGTCCTTTTGCCGACGTTCCACGCGGTGATTGGGCCTATTCGGCGCTCAAGCAGATGGAGAAAGCGGCTATTATCCATGTCTCACCTTCGATCTGCTTTCCATCGGGGCGTGGACATCAATACGATCTCGATCATCGTACCTTGACGCGCTATGAGTTCGCCGTGATAACACAACGGTTTCTGGCCGCGCTGCAAGCTAAGAAGCACCACCATCCAGAGAGACAGACCGCTCTGCAAACGACAGCAGACAAATTGGCTGTGGAGTTCAGGCAAGAACTCGCGCAACTGAATGGTCATTAAACCCTCACGGGTGTTTTGCTTTTACCAAACGGAGATCGCCGGATTTGTGGATCCTAATGTGATCCACAAATCCGGCGATTTTGTTAGGAGGTGCAGTTCGGTTTAACGCATCAGGTAGGGACTGAGGAAGCCGTCTCCGGCGTGTAGTTCGCTCTGGGCGATGCCGGTGTACTGGGAGATGACCTGGATGGCGACGAGGATGGCGACCAGGAGGAAGACGGTGACGCCGAGGATCAGGGCGGCCTGATGCGATTTCATCTGGCCTTCCGACTCGTAGTACTCCGCGATCTTATCCACCATCAGGTCCAGGTTGCCGGAGGTCTCGCCGGTGCGGAACATATCGACCGTCATGGCATTGAAGAACCCGGAACCGCGCATCGAATCGCCTACCATTTCCCCCCGGTTGGCCGCGATCGCCGCGCGGTAGGCGGCTTTGCGCAGCACGAAGTTGCCGCTTGCATTGCCGGCGACCTGGAGGGCGCTACCCATCGGGAACCCACCGCGATAGAGCGCGGCGAAGGTGCGGCAGAACTTGGCGGTGGCGAACATCCGAATCAGATTGCCGAGCACCGGAATGCTGGTCTTGAAGGTGTCGTAAGCCTCGCGGAAACTGACGGAGTTGAAGAGAAACAGGCGGAAGCAGATGATGCAGGCCGCGATCGGGAACAGGCACAGGAAGCCAAAGCCCAGCGTGTCTTTCAGATAGTCTACGCCGGTATAAGGCGCTTTCCCCATCCCCCCGAGCACGAACGAGACGATCGCCATCTGCCCGAACATGAAGCCGGGGCGGCCGAGCAGCATCAGCGCCACGAAGAGGACGATCTTGGGATACATCGTTTCGCGGCTGATGAGGCGGCGGATGGCGAGGTCGTTCTCGACGTAGTCGGCGACCTGGCGCAGAGAGGTGTCCAGCATCCCACCCTGCTCGGCGGCGCGGACGATCTCGATCTGCATGGGAGAGCAGATCCAGGGATACTCCGCCATGACATCGGAGAATCGTCCGCCCGCCTGCACTTTCAGCTGACCGGCCCGCGCGATCTCCTTCAGCTTCGGGTTCTTGGTGCTGCTCTCCAGCGCCGAGAGCGCCTGATAGAGCGGGATGCCCGCATTGATCAGCGTGGCGAACTGCCGGTAGAACGGCGCGAGATCTTTCATCACGACGCCGGAGAAGATCGGCAGGATCACGCGCTCCTTGAAGCGCTGCGGCAACGGCTTGTCGCGATCGTCCCGGCTCTCGTAGCTCGAACGTTCGATTACGACGCGCTCCACCCGACCTGCCGCGTGGGCGGCTCCGGAAGGCGAGGGGCCGCCCGGCGAAAGCGCCTGAGTCGGCTCGACGCCGTTCGGGGCCATCTCGGTCGTCTGTTCGACCTGGGGATAGTCGTTCAGCCCGACGCTGCGCTCCCAGGGTTCGAGATGTCCGGGAGCGGCCTCGGCGGGCGCTTCGGTTCCGGGCAGGCCGTAGAGAGATCCGGTCGTACCGGCGATCTCTTCCACCGGGGCGGAGAGGTCGATCAGGCGTGGGCGAGAGGGCGCAGGGATCGGCTGTGTCACCGCAATCGACGGCGCGGCGTGCAGGGGCTGAGTCGCGGTGACGCTGGCGGCGGCCATCGGTTGCGTAGCCGTCAGGTTAGGCGCTCCGGCGCCTTTCGGCTGGACCTGCAACGGCGTATAGCCCATGCCGCGCACCTGTGTCAGCGCTGCGGCCTGACTCTCGGCGTTGACGTTGCCTTCGACTGTATTGCCCATACGATCCGTGGCCCGAAATACAAACTGCGGCATCGCGCATGTCCCTTCTAAAACCGCGGCAGAAAGTCGGGGGGAGCAAAGTTCTTGTCCACCCAACCGAACATCGAGTGAAATTCGCTGTAGGTAAGCCAACAGAACGCTCCACCCCCGAGGATCAGCATGGTCGTGACGCCCATGCTCAGCATCGTTCGTCTGGCACGAACCGTCGCGTTGTACACCTGCTCCTGATAGAAGTCCGCCGCTTTATCCAACGATTCGACGATCTCACCGGAATGCTGGCCGGTAATGACCAGATTTTCGACCTGGCTATCGAAGAGGCCGGTAGCCGCGAAGGCATCGGAGAACGAGGCGCCTTGATTCATGCGCTCGTAGGAGGAGGCCAGTTTCTCACGGATGATCACGTTGTCGGCAGTGTTCATCGCGCACTCCCATGCCTGGATCGGCGCGACACCGGCTTGATGGAGGCGGCGTAACATCCGCACAAACGCCGACAGGGCGACCATCCGCTGCAGGTTCCCGAAGGCGGGAAGGCGCAGACTCATCGTGTCGCGGAAACGGCGGTATTGGGGGAGTTGGGCCTGTTTGGCGCCGCGGAGTATCAGCAGATGCAGCAGACCCGTCAATGGGAGCAGAAGGAGTTCCCACTTCAAATAGAGCAGCATATTGGCTGCCATGTCCATGCTGGAGAAGATACACGGCATCAGAGGTATGACAATCGGCAACAGGTAGATGGCCTGGGAGGCCATGAGTTTTGGAAGCCACATTCCCTTATAAAGAGCGATATTCTGTTCGAAATTGAGGGCGATCTCCGCCAGTGCGATCTCTAAGAAGCCGCCCATCTCTCCGGCGCGCACCATACCGACGATATGATCGGGATAGATGCGCGGGTAGATCTCCATGACATCGGAGATCCGCTGGCCTTTGCGGGCGGCCTCCGCCATTTCGCGCGCGGTCTGCGCGAGGTTTTTGTTGGGAGTGCGGGCGGCGAGATTGTCGAGAGCGGTGAAGATCGTCATTCCGCTCTTGGTAAGCGGCGCCAACTGCTGAAAATAGAACGCCAGATCGCGTGTCGAGACGCCGCCCAACTTGGAGGCGTTCGGGTTCACCGGGTTGATCAGGAAATTGGAGTTCAGCGTGGTCGAGGCGCGACTCTGACTCTGGGACTGCGATGTGGTGCGCGTGCCCAGTTTCGCGGCGTTGCCGGCCAGCGTGATGTTGCTGGAGCGGGGCGCCGTCTGCGTATTGACCTGCATCCCACTGCGTGCCGGGTTCGCGGCGACCGCGACGGAGCCCATGCCGGTCTGGTAGGGCGCGACTGCGTTGACCGCAGCTTTCTGGGCGACCGCGACCGTCTGCGGACGATAACCCATCTGGGTCAGTTTGCGCCGCACTTCGACTTCGTCGTTCGCCTCGATTTTGCCCATTACGGTTTGGCCGGAGGGGTCTACGGCTTCATATAAATAGTCCATCTTCCAGCCTTTCGATGCTTTGAGAACGAATCGCCGCGCTCGATCGCAATACTTCCAGGGGGCGGCCGTCCGGCAGATGCAGGTCGGGCGCGAGATCGGCCAACGGTACCACGACGAACGCCCGCTCTGCGATTCCGGGATGCGGGAGGGTCAACGTCGGCGTCTGAATCTCCCTGTCTCCATAGAGCAGAATATCGATATCGATGGTGCGCGGTCCCCAGCGTTCGGTGCGTTGGCGTCCGCCTGCCGCCTCGACCGCGTGGATCCGCCGCAGCAGATCCTCGGGTGAGAGATCGGTCTCGATCCGCGCCGTGATATTCAGGTGCGGCGGGTAGCGCGTCTCGTCGCCAGGGTTCAATCCGAGGTGCGGTGTCTGATAGACCGGTGACACAGCCGTAACCTGTACCCCGGATCCGAAACTCTCCAGACGGCTTAACGCGTCGCGCAGATGCGCCATGCGATCCCCCACACTGGACCCCAGGCCAAGATAGGCAGTGACCATCATTTAACACGCCCTCTTTTCAGGTTTACGCAGCACGAAGGCCCGCTGTTTCATTGATTACAGCGAAGGCATCAATTTGGGTGGATTATACCCGCTTCCGTCAGGGGCGTGCTTTGCCGTGCGCGGCTCCGGGGGCTTTGCCGGCTTCCGGAAGAACGGGAGACATGAGGATAGTGTCGTGGACTGCGCGGAGGCTCGGTGCTTTCGAGTGGGCATCGGCGAAGGCGCGGTAGGCGGCAAAATCGGAGTAGCGATTCGGGCCGATCTGCACATGAGAGCCGGGCAGCCACGTGAAACTGTTGCTCGCCGAATCGGTTCCGGCGAGGCCGCCGACCACGGTCATGTCCGGATACCAGCGCATCGAGAGGAACTGCTCCCAGTCCGGTGCGGGATGGACGTAGAGAGGCTGGAGTGGGGACACGCCTGGAGGCAGCGGCTGCCAGCGGGAGCCTGGGATCGCTTCGTTGACCAGCGTATCGGCAGGCGCGAGGTAGAGGACCGGCGGAGCGGCGGACGCGGCGAGCGCCATCTTGCCGTCAGTCGCGCGCGCGAAGCGAACGGCATTCAGACTCTTCCGGAAGGGCACGGCCACCCGCTGCCCGCTCTGCGTGACAAACTGATAACCATTGAGATCGAAGCCGGCGCGTTCGAGGAGCACCGGCGCATCCTGCGGTCTGCTCTTCCGATTTGCGGTAAAACTTTCGCCATGAGCCAGCGGCATCGCAGGAGAGACGACAGGCGCCTCCTGGCTGTGCGTGGGAGACTTATCACTCTGGCCTTTACTAATATCCTGCACATCCGAGGTCCGCCCGCCTCCAGCCCGGGCCGAGGCACTCGGTTGCTTTACCTCGCTGTCTACCTTATTGCCCGCATAGTTTTGGGATTGCGGCATAGGCCCGCCAAAGGACTTTTGTGACAGGGTTGCGGCTTCGTCCGCAGGACCGGAACGCCTCTCCTGCTTCGCCTGCTCAAGCACCCGACCGGCGGGCTTGGCAGGCATCGTTCCGGAGAACGAACTCCCGGCGTTGCCAGTAGTTTGCGCAGGAGCCGCAGAACCGGACGTCGTTGCAGGCAAGTCCACCGCGGAGTTCTCCGCCGCTGTCGCAGCATCGGAGGAGGCGGCAGGTGGTGGCGCTGCCGCCGATGTTTTGGCGGAGAGAGAATAAGACACTCCCGCGGACTCTGGGGCGAAGAGAGGGCGAGAGGCGAAGACGGCGACCAGGAGCAGCGCCGCGAACGCGGTTCCCCCCCAGACCAGGGCAGGACGTCGGGAGGGAACAGGCGATGCCGGTTCCGGCGTCATCTCCCGGACGGTCGCCAGAATCCGCGATCTCAGCCCTGGATCGAGCGGATCGATCGTCTGCCCGCGCAACTCCTGTCCGATCTGCTGCATGGCTCGCATCTCCTCCTGGCAGGACGCACATCGCGCCAGATGCAGCCGGACCGCGAACCGCCGCCAGAGAGGCAGTTCGTTGTCCAGATACGCTTTCAGGTTCGGCTGTTGGGTCTGGTTATGTTCCGCCGGTGTCATGGCGCTTTCTCCCCGGCCACTTCCGCCCGCAGAACGCCTCCGGCCTTCTCGCCCAGGACATAGTCGCTCAGGCTGTCGCGCAGGCGTCGGATCGCGTTGAACAGCCGCGATTTCACGGTGCCGATGGGCACCTCCAGCGCCTGCGCGCACTCCTGATAGGTCAGTCCGTATAGTTCGTGCAGCACAACTACCTCTTTATGCAGCGGCGAGAGCTGTTCGAGCGCATCGTGGACGCGCTCGGAGAGTTCGCCTTTGACCGCGGCCTGCTCGGGATCGGCGCGCCAGTCGGAGGAGGCCTGTTCGTTCTGCTCCTCCAGTACGGTGTTCTGCGGGTGACGTTTCTGGGCATACTTCGCGCACTGGTTCAGCGCCACTCGGTAGACCCAGGTCGCCAGCGCCGCCTCGCCGCGATAGCTCCCGATATTGCGATACAGGTGTACGAAGATCTCCTGCGTCAGATCCTCGGCGTCCGAGCGATTTTCGACCGTGCGGCGGACAAGGTACTGCACCCGCGCGCCATAGGAGTCTAAAAACTCCTCGAAGGCCCGCGAGTCGCCTGCCTGAATTCGGCGCGCCAGTTTCAGATCGTCTCGCACGAAATGGGTACCTCACCCCGGCCATCGCGGGATTGGATGCAAGTAGAACCCTGTTGATTGGATTGGATACGGAAACTTCGGAAAAGGTTCACAACGCCTTCAGGCAGTGTCGTTGTGGCCATAGGCGGTCTGGCGGAGGAGATGATCGGCGAGGACGAGGGCCGCCATCGCTTCGACCGCGGCGATGGCGCGAGGCAGCACGCACGGATCGTGCCGTCCCTTCGCTTTGAAGGTGACCTCCTCCCCCTGCATGTTGACCGTCTCCTGGTCCTGCATGATGGTGGCGACGGGTTTGAAGGCGACCCGCACGATAATGTTCTCTCCGTTGGAGATGCCGCCCTGAATGCCTCCGGCGTGGTTGGTGCGGGTGCGCACCTGCCCGGCGCGCATGGTAAAGGAGTCGTTGTGGGTGGAGCCGCGCATGAGCGCGCTGCCGAAGCCTTCCCCGATCTCGAAGCCGCGCGCCGCTGGCAGCGACATCATGGCATGGGCGAGATCGGCGGTCAACTTGTCGAAGACGGGTTCGCCCAGCCCGACGGGCACATTACGTATCACCAACTCCACGATGCCGCCCAGCGAATCGCCGTCGCGTCGGGCTGCGTCGATGGCCGCGATCATCTGCTCCGCCGTCTCCGGATCGGGGCAGCGCACGATGTTCGCATCGACCGTCTCCCGTGTCACGGTATCGGTGTCCGCCTGACCGCGCAGGTCGGCGATCTGAAGCACATACCCGACGATCTCCGTGCCGCAACGGTGGTGCAGCAACTGACGCGCCACCGCGCCGCCCGCCACCCGCCCGATCGCCTCGCGATACGACGCCCGCCCGCCGCCCCGATAGTCACGCACTCCGAACTTCGCCTGATAGGTGTAGTCAGCGTGGCTGGGGCGATAGAGGTCGCGCATCTCCCCGTAGTCTTTGGAGCGCGCGTCGGTGTTGCGGACCAGCATTCCCAGCGGCGTGCCGGTCGTCTGGTCTTCAAAGAGTCCGGAGAGGATCTCGACCTCGTCGCCTTCGCGCCGCTGCGTGGTGATGCGGCTCTGCCCCGGACGACGGCGATCCAGATCCGCCTGGATCTGTTCGATGCTGAGGGGAATACCGGGAGGGCAGCCGTCGAGAATACAACCGACCGCCGGACCATGCGACTCACCAAACGTCGTGAGCCGAAAAAGAGTGCCTAAAGTGCTTCCTGCCATACCCTCAGTTTACCTGATTTTGTCGTTTCGACGGGCAAAAAGAATCGCCGATCCGCTCTAGAGCGGATCGGCGGCAGAGAGAAAGAATCCGTGAAACTACGGCTTCTTCTTTTTACCGGAGAGCAGGTGATTGATATCCTTGGACTCACGGTTCAGTTCATGATTCACGTTCTTTGACAGATTGTCGGCGTGCTTGGCCGGGCTTTTTTTAGGATCCGGAGTGACCTGTTTGACCGTCGGATTGGTCTTGCGGTCTTTTTCGAGTTTGGTGATCTCGTTTTTCGGATGCTTGGGCATCGGCTTTTTCTTGACGACCTTATGCTTCGATGTGGCCATTTTGGAATGGGACATCTTAGAACTGGACATCTTGGATTTCGTCTTGTCCGTGGAATTCTGTGCATTGGCTGGAAGAACAAAAGAGATCGTTCCGAGCAAGGCGAGCATCAGCAGTGGGTTGGTTTTCATGGGGTTCTCCTATGGTAAATGTAGGGTGGCACGATCCGCACAGATTCAAGACGTGAGATACCAGAGCGCGCCGGCATACATACTCTTCTGGGAAGAAGACGTCTGTGCCGAACAATTTGTTCCTTCGTTTTGACAGAGACGAGCGAGCAGGCTGTTGGGCGACGTCATTTCGATTTCAACAGGGCGACGAGCGCTGTATCTTCGTCGTGGACGGCGATACTGAGGGCGGTGTCGCCTTCCTTATCGACAGCCTGTGGGTTGGCGCCGCGCTCCAGAAGCAACTTCACCAGATCGGTGTCGCTCTGGGCAACCGCCATATTCAGGGGCAGATCTCCATCGTTGTCCGTCTGGTTGGGACCAGCGTGATAGTCCAGCAGAAGGCGTGCTGTCGCGGTATCGCTGTTCAGAACAGCGTGCATCAGAGGCGTTTCGCCCTCGGCATCGCGGACGTCCATTTTCGCGCCTCTGTCCAGCAGGGCATGCGGGATATCCGGAGCGCCCTTGTCCAGCGCAAGGAACAAGAGTGGCACACCCTGTTTATCTTTGGCATTCGGGTCCGCGCCCTTCGCGAGCAGATCACGGATCGTAGCCACCTCGTTCCCCTGAATCGCCTGCACGATGGGACTCTCAGTCATAGGATCGGTTTCCGACGAGACGCCCCCGGAAGTAGAAGTAGCGTTCGCCCCATTCCCTCCCGTCGGCGCACTGACAGGATTGCGCCGTGGCGCCACACACCCGGTCCCTATCAATAGAGTGACGAGAAGAACTCCTCTCATAGATCGCCGGAAGCTGATCACTTTGACATCCCTGTGCATGGAAGGATGGTTTCCATTCATTGCGAGGGAGGCGACGGAGTGTTGTTCTGGCCGAACAAGGCGAGGAGATCGGCGTCTTTCTCGCGTGTGGCGATCTTGAGCGCGGTGTCGCCTGCCTTGTTGGGTTTGTTGGGATCAGCGCCGCGTTCGAGAAGAAGCTTTGCCAGGGGCGGGTCGCCCTGGGTGACAGCTCTGGTTAGCGGGAGATCACCGTCGTTGTCCGGCTCGTTAGGATCGGCATGGTTGTCGAGGAGCAGGGTTGCGACCGGCAGATTGCTGTTATCGACGGCATGGATGAGCAGCGTCTCCCCGTCGGAATCGCGCACATCGATCTTCGCCCCCTTCTCCAGCAAGGCACGGGCGATGTCCGGGGTCGGTTGGTCGATGGCCGTCAACAGCAGAGGCACGCCTTCCTTATCCTTTGTGTTAGGATCGGCTCCCTTCCCGAGCAGGTCGCGCACCATCGATGCATCGTCCTCTCGAACCGCCTGCACGATCGGGACCTCCGCGTTGGGATCCGCGACCACCGATGTCGGCTGCTTTGAAGAAGCGACAGTCGTGCCTCTCCCTCTGGTCGGCGGAGCGGCGGCAGGATTCGGCGGCGCCGCGCATCCGACGCCGATCACCATGCTGATAAGAACGCTCGCTCCCATAAATCGACGCAGCATCACTCAAGTCCTTCTATTCAAGGTCATTCACAAGAAAATGGCGGGAGCGGGTAGGAATCGAACCCACCGGAGCCGGATTAGCCGACTCCCAAACGGTTTTGAAGACCGCGCAGGACACCAGTCCCGATTCACCCCCGTAGGGCGGTTAGTTGCTCTTGAGCAGAGTCGCGTGGTACTTTGCGCCGAGCAGAACGCCGCAGAAAGTTTCGCTGCCGAGGAGGGCGGCAAAGCAGAAGAGATAGCCCGATGCGATCAGCGGTCCCTGCATCATGGCGACAATAAAGAGAATGGGGCCGACAAGGTAGAGCGGCATGAAGATCGTCAGGAGACTCCACCAGAGGTTCTTGCGGGAAGAGCGGCTCGGCCCGACACGCAGACCGACCGTAAAGCCCCAGGTGAACTGAATGGCGAGAATAGACCAGATAAAGACGTGGAGAGTCCAGATGGGCAGCTCTTGCAGGTGAAACAGGCTCAACCAGACCACGCAGACAAAGAGGTGCAGCCAGAGCAGCGATTTTGACAGTGAGTTTACTTTTTTCATCCTGAATAGTCCTCCGGGCAGCAGAACGCCCGCTTCGCGCCAACGATCTTCACAATCCTTCTGACGAGCAAAAATCCGTTCCCGTTGCATCAATTTGACATAGGCACTCAAATCTCCTGTTAATCCTGTAAATCTTGTTAATCCTGTCTAAAACGCATTTCTTTGGACAGGATTACAGGATTTACAGGAGAGGAACTCATGGTTTGCCGAATGCGCTTAACGGATCGTGAGGGTAGGCATGTCCGAGGCGACGATGCGCCCGATGATATGGTGCGCCAGCGTGTTCTGCTGTTGGAGGGCCTGGATCAACGCGTCGGCGGCATCGGCGCGCACGATGATGGCGAGGCCGCCGGAGGTCTGCGGATCGAGCAGGGCGCTCAGGCGGTCGGGCGGGACATCGGCGCCGACGCGCAGGTTGTCCGCCAGATAGGCCTGGTTCTCTTTGCCACCGCGCGTCACATTGCCTGCCGCCGCCATACGTTCGACCTCGGGCAGCAGTGGAATGGCCGCGCTGTCGAGTTCCATCCCGACCCCGCTCGCCTTCGCCATATGAAAGAGATGGCCGCAGAGCGCGAAGCCGGTAATATCAGTCGCGGCATGGATCGCCTCGGTGGGGCCGATCCCGATCTGTCGCATCGCTTCGGCGGCTCCGGCGTTCAGGGTCGCCATGCTGCGGCAGGCCAGCGCCAGCACCTCGGGATCGCACTCGTCGAACTTCGCGGCGGTGGTCACGATCCCCGTTCCGAGGGGCTTCGTCAGTACGATCAGGTCGCCAGGGTGCGCGCCCGCGTTGGTCGTGATATGGGCGGGATCGACCAGGCCGGTGACGGAGAGGCCGAACTTCGGCTCCGGGTCGTCCACGCTATGCCCGCCGACCAGCGCGACGCCCGCCTCCGCCACCTTGTCCGCGCCACCGCGCAATATCTCCGCCAGTTCGCGTGGGTCGCGGTCGTGGATGGGGAAACAGAGGATGTTCATCGCCGTCAGCGGTCGCCCGCCCATGGCATAGACGTCGGAGAGAGAGTTGGCGGCGGCGATCTGGCCGTATAGATAAGGGTCGTCTACAATAGGCGTGAAAAAGTCGAGCGTCTGTACGAGCGCGACATTTTCGGTCACGCGATAGACACCCGCATCGTCGCCAGTCGTCAGTCCGACGAGCAGATTGGCATCACCGGGAATTTTAAGGTCACGCAGCACCTGCGTGAGTTGGGCAGGCCCAATCTTGCTGGCTCAACCGGCGCAGCGCACCAGATGCGTCAGCCGCGGGCGCTGATCCACAAGTTCACTCACCTCTCCTCACCTCCCTCCCCGTTAGTTTACGTCCGACCGCATCGAAATATCTGCCGACAGCAGGCGTTCCTCGGCGTGGGACTGTTGAGTGTTCGGGAGCAAGCGCAGACTTTCCTGTATTCCGGGAGGGTACACTGAAAACAGAGTTCTTCCGCCGACCGTCGTTCCCGGCATCTCTCAACCACTCCGGAGGTTTTTATGAGGCTCGTTCCGTCCGTCTGCACCGTTACTTGTCTGCTTGTTTTGGGGATGCGATCCTCCATGACCCTGGCCACTCCGCATCCTCATGGCCGTTCTAGGGGAGAGTGGAGACTGACAAGGGCCATCGTACAAGCCGTGAAAAGTCCGGGGCAGGCGAAACCGGATCCGCCGAAGCCGACGGCGCACACCAGTCAGCAGCTCGAAGGCTGGACGGTGGTCGTGGACAGTCGGCTACTCCAGGGGCCGGACAAAGATCTCGGTGACCGTGCCTTGCACCTGCTCGCCAATCGGCTCTACAGCATCACCCTGATCGTGCCTGCCGAACGCCTGGCCCGCCTGCAAAAGGTGCCGATCCGACTGGACAAGACGAACGGCAAACTGATCTCGCCGCAGTACCATCCCAGCGTGGAGTGGTTGAAAGCGAACGGCTACGATGCGACGCTCGCGAAGTGTGTCCATATCCCGGATGCCGCCTACTTTGAGAGCCAGCGGATGCGGTATCAACAGCCGTTCGCTATACTCCACGAGTTGGCGCACTCCTACCACGATCAGGTGCTGGGCTTCGAGGATGCGGAGATCCTGGCGGCATGGCGCCACTTCGTGGACAGCGGACGCTACAAATCGGTGCTGCATATCGACGGCCACATGCGCGAGCACTACGCCCTCACCGACCAGAAGGAGTTCTTTGCAGAGATGACGGAGAGCTATTTCGGAGCCAACGACTTCTACCCCTTCAACGCCGCCGAACTGAAACGCGACGAGCCTGAACTCTTCGCCCTCCTCGCAAAAATCTGGGGACCCCTGCCCTGAGAGCGTGCCGGCACATCCAAACACCTGGATCTAATCCTGTCCAGGAGAAACGCCTTTGCTCTGCACGCCTGCATGACTCTCCTGATCGCGCTCGGCCAGCGCTTCCAGGGTGTCTATCGCCTGAGACGCGCTGCGGTAGACCTCCTCATCGGAGGTAGCGGCTCGGGTCGTGGCAAACTCTTGTAGCGTGTCGATGGAACGGGTGTCGCTCAGACGCTCCGCAGTTCGAACAATCTCCAGAAGCAAATTGCGTCGGCGATACCGATACTTGTTGCTATCGGAAGTCGCGTACAGGAGGAGCAGGCCATAGAGATGGTTGCGCTGGTTTGCGGACAGAACGGTCTCATAGTTGGCAGGAGTCAACTGAGGCAACAGTCGGCTCAAGGTCAGAAGGGAGGTCGCATAGTTCTGATAATCGGTTTTATCCGCCCGCAGATGGACGCTCGCTTTGTGGATGTGATGCGGAAGGTCTTCCAAAGGCCCGAAATCGAGGCGTGTGAGGAGATGATCGATACAGTTTCTTGCGGCGTTGCGCACCGCCAATTCGACATCGGTGACCGCCTCCTCCGTCGCGAGTTGGTACACAATGCCCAGGCAGCTCGCGTCTCCCGCCTCCTGAAGCGCGGCGAGGACGGTCAGACGCAGATCCCGATCGGTGTTTCGGTGCGCGTAGTTTAACGTGCCATACAGATAGCCGCGCTGTGTGGACGTGAGACTCTGAAAAGCTTCCGGGGTGACGTGTGGCAGTAAGCGCATCAGGTTCTCCCGCGCCTCCGCATGGTGGGTCGTGACACGCGCGTGGAAACTCTCCAGCAGCGCTCCCAGGCTTCCGGGTTCTGCGCTCACCAGAAGCGCCGCCTTCACGGCTGTCTCCAGGCGAGAGGGTACCAGAGTCGTCGCGGCGAATGCCAACAGCACGAATCCGGTCAGGCCCAGTGCCGCGATATACCCGCCGACACTGTGGGAACGGATGGCGCAGAGGGCAAAGGCCACCAGGAAGAGCGACGCGAGCAGAATCGTGATGCGCGCGAAGGTCCGTCTTTTCAGGCGTTCTTTCGCGATGATACGGGTGAGCATCCGCACCTTTTTGTCGCCGCCCTGGTTCAGGATGGGTCGCGCTTTGGCGCGTATTTTCGACGGCAGCAACGCGAGGATGTGCTCCGTCTGATTCGCAGAGTTTTCAGGTTCGAAGGAATCGGACATCGGAATCTAGCTCGTTCTGTAGAATTTCCGCCTCAGAGCGGTTGTCTGCGGTGCTCGGGAGCAGAACAGCCTGGTTCTCCGTGGATGTCTATTCGATCTGATGGGGGGTAAGTTCCTCCTGCGGGAGCGAGGAACGGAGAAGTTCACTCGGCGCGGTCGTCGATTCTGGGGAGACGGCGGCGCGCAGCAGTTCCCCGGAGGGGGAGGTGGGAGCGGAAGCGCCGCGCAACAGGGTTCGGCTCTCTTTTTCTCGCTCCACCTGCGTCTCCAGCAGTTGGAGTGTCTCGCGGGCCACCATCCGCAGTTGCTTTGCGGCCGGATGAGGGATCTGGACGAATGCGACTTTGCGCACCGAGACGAGGGCGCGCGTATCGACCAGACGATGCGCGGTGCGAAGAATCTCTTCCTGGAGTTCGAGAAGCCCGTACCGGGGCAGCCACGCGGGCAGGACGAGCAGTTGATAGAGGCGATCCCGGTCACGCTCAGAAAGAATCCGGTGAACGTTGGTCGTATTGAGTTGCGGCAACAGTTGGCGTATGGCCAGCAGGCTGGTGGCGCAGATCTGATTGTCGATGGCTTCGGACTGCAACTGGTGGATGAGAACCTCGGTATACTCCGGGATCCTGGCGGCGGGGGCGAAGTCCAGGCGACACCGTATTCGCTCCAGACAGTCCTGGGCCGCTTGTCGCACGGTCTGCGCGGTCGATGTGGCAGCCTCTCCGGACGCCAGGGCATAGAGCACGCCCAGACACTGGTGGTCACCGATCTGTTGCAGGGCAGCGATGGCGGCAAGACGTAGCGCCAGGTCGGCGTCGCGCTGGATATAGTTCAGAAGGTGGTGGAGTTGACGGTGTTGGGCCGGTGTCAACAGGGCGCAGTCGGTGGGCGTGAGGCTCTTGAGCAGGCGGATCAAGAGCTGTTTGCTCTTCAGATACAGGTCGCCGGGCAGGTTGAAGATCTGTACGACTTCCAGCAGAGCGCCGATGCTGTGTTTGTCCTCGTTGAGCACGATGGCTTCCACCGCCGCCTTTTCACGTGCCGTGGGAATACTGGTCAGCGGAGAGAGCGCCAGCATCAGCGTTCCGGCCAGACCGGCGATCTTCAGAGGCCAGGGAGTCGTCTCCTGGACAACAGAGATAAGCAGCGCGATCCATATTATGGCTCCCGGCCCTACCAGGAGCAGGGCGCGTGTCCGGCGGTTCGTGTGTTCGCTGACGATGATATCGGTGAGCAGTTGCAGGCTCCGGCCATCGTTTTGCGCCAGGATCGCCGCCGTCTCCTCGCGCTCCTTCTCCGGCAGCAGGGCCAGAAGCTTTGCGATCTTCGAAGCGCGACTTTCGGGGTCCAGGGCTTCGGGGCGGGGAGGATCGACTTTAAATGCCATGGTCGTCATTGCTCTGGCGTCGCATGCTGTCCAACGCTTTCGATAAGGACGCAGTCGTGATGGGGCCTTCCTCTTGCTTTGGAATCGAGGCGCGGAGCAGTTCGCCGGGATCGGTTGCAGATTGGGCAGGAGCGGCGGCGCGCAGCAGCTCATCGGGCTGGGCATCGGGCGCAACCGAGGCGCGCAACAGGGTCTTGCCCACCTTCTCCTTTTCGACCAGTTGCTTGAGGACACGCCACGCCTCCTGAGCCTCGATGCGCAACTGTTTTTCGGCGTCGGTGGGGGCATCCATCCCCGCGATCGAACCCAGCGCCTTGAGCGCCTTTGTGTCGCCGACCCGCTCCAGAGTACGGACAACCTCCCGGTGGAGTTTTACCTTGTCATAGCCGTAGCTGCCGAAGATCGCCGTCGTCAGGATCGCGTAGAGATGATCGCGATCCTTGGGAGCGAGGACTTCCCGATAGTTGGCCGGGGTGAGTTGGGGCAGGAGCGCGATTAAAGCGTACAGACTGTCCGCATCGATGATCGGCCCCACCGTCTGTTTGTTGTCGGCAGGGTTGCACACTCGGTTAAGGAAGTTGGGAATCATCGCGACATTCCCGAAATCCAGGCGACCCTGCAGCTCATGCAGACACCTTTGAGCGGCAGTACGCACCGCCTGTTCCCCGTGCGTGGGGGCCTCTCCCGCAGCGAGATAGTAGAGCACTCGCAGAGAACGTCTGTCGCAGAGGAGGTGGAGGGCAGAGATCGCGGCAAGACGCAGATCGATGTCGCGGTCTCGGTGGACATAGTCCAGAATACCGAAAAGCAGGTTGGGGTGGATGTTCGTCCATTGGGACACCTCTTTTGGACCCAACTGGGGGAGACGTTCGATCAGGAGCCTCTCCACGCGGTGGCGATCGGCTGGGGAGACCAGGAGGCGCTGCTGCAGCAGAAGCCCGACACTGCGTCTGTCCTCGATCTGCAGGAGATACTCGAACGCCGCTCTCTCCAGTTGGCTTCGCGGATTGTGCCATGCCAGAAAGCCGCTTACCGTGAGCGAGAGGGCGAAAAACAGCGTGGCAGCGAGAGGGCCGGCCTCCGCATACGTGGAGATGCACAGGGCGCCTCCGCTCACGATCAGCACCGCGACACCGATCCGCATAACTCTGTGCCCTTTGCGACGACTCTCCTCACGCTGCAAAATATCGGCAAGACACGAGAGGGATTCGCTGCGGCCTGGATCGGTGTTCTCCCGAAAGAGGTGTTGCTCTTCCGGACGCACCAGAGAGAGCAGGAGTTGTCGCTCGGGCGACATCCTCTCGACGGGAGCGCTGCGCTCCGCTTCGGCGGAATCCGGAAGAGCGCGGGGCGCTGAGGAGAGCGGCGTCTCTTTGCGCGGCTCTTCCGAACGGGAGTGCCATTCTGAATTATCGTGGAAGGGAAGGTCTGGCATAACGGTCACTCCAGATTGCGCAGGGCGTCAGCGATGACGGCGAACTCTTCGGGATCAAGGGTACGGGGATCGAAGAGGACGGCCTCATGATGAATACGAGCGAATACCGGCGGGTGGTTTCGGCGCAGATGGGCGGCGATGCGGTCTGGAGAGAGGGCGATGCTACGCACGGCGACACAGACCGTCGGCAGATCTTCGCCGGGCAGAGAGCCTCCGCCAACCTGGGACCGTTCGGAAACCAGACCGACCGTAAAGTGCTCGGCGGGCAGAACCGCCTGGATTCTGGCTCTGAGGCGAATCGCGAGGCGGCGCAGTTCCGGCAGTGTGCGGGTCAGGTAGCGCAGGGTCGGGATCGCAAGGCGAGCTTGCTCGGGATCGCGATAGAGGCGCAGCGTCGCTTCCAGTCCGGCGAGCGTCAGTTTGTCCACACGGAGGGCGCGCGCGAGGGGATGGGTCGTCATACGTTCCACGGCGGTGCGGCTGCCGAGCAGCAGGCCCGCCTGCGGTCCGCCCAGAAGTTTGTCGCCGCTGGCGGTCACGATGTCGCTGCCGGCGGCAAGGCTCTCCGGCAGCGAACCCTGACCGGGAACGCCGAGAGTCGCCGGGGAGAGGATCGCGCCGTTGCCCTGATCGTCCATGACGGGAATTCCGTGCTTGCGGCCCAGCGCGACGAGATCGGGGGTGGGGGTCTCTTCCGTGAAGCCTACCAGCGCGAAGTTGGAGGGATGGCAGCGCAGAATCAAGGCGGTGCGCTCGGAGAGGGCGTTGGCGTAGTCGGAGAGGCGGGTACGATTGGTCGCGCCGACCTCGACGAGGGTGGCACCGCTCGCCCGGATGATGTCGGGCATCCGAAATGCGCCGCCGATCTCGACCAGTTCGCCTCGGGAGATGATAACTTCGCGCCCTGCGGCCAGTGTCGTCACCGCCAGCAGTACCGCGCCCGCGCAGTTGTTGACTACCGTCGCGTCTTCCGCCCCGGTCAGTTCGCAGAGCAGGTCGCGCACATGGTCCCGCCGCGCACCGCGCTTCCCTGTCTCCCGCTCGATCTCGACCGGACTATGTCCTGCCGCCACTTCCGCGATCGCCGCCACGGCCTCCGCCGCCAACCGCGCCCGTCCCAGCCCCGTATGCAGCACCACCCCCGTCGCATTGATCGCCCCCGTCAACGAGGGAGCCGCGCGCCTGTTCGCCTCCGCCACCACTCTCTTCGCCAGCATCGTCTCCGTAAGTCCGGGATCCGCCGCACCATTGCCTTTACGAAGAGCCTGACGCGCGTTATCCAGCACAGATCGGACGCTGTCGGTCAGGAGCGTGACAGGCAGGCTCTCGCCCAACGCGGCGACTTCCGGAACGGCGAGCAGGCGCTGTACGGACGGCAGGCTTCGCAGCGGATTGGCTTCCGATGGGATGACAGGTGGCTTCTTCACGCTCCCATTATATCGAATGGTCGCTGCAAATGCAAACGCAGCCGGGCTATCCGCTGATCTGCTTCAACTGTGCATCGAGGGTCGTCTTGACCTGGGGCTTAAACTTGGCAGGGGCCACAGCGAGGATTTCACCGTTGCACTTTTGGACGATAGGCTTGAGTTCGCCACCGAATTTCCGGGCAACAGGCTCCGCCTTCATCTGATTCTGAAGATCCCTCATCTTCTTGATAATCGCCTGCCCCTTGGCGCCCTTCTGGTCTTCCGGCTTGAGCGCCTGGCCTTCCTTCTGGAGGGCCTCCATCTTAGGCTTGTACTTGTTCTGGAGTGCGGTAAGCTGCGGCTGGTATTTTTTCTGGACGGCCTCGAATTGGGGCTTGTACTTCAGTTGGATTGCCTGAGCCTTCTTCGCGAACGCCGCGTAATCTTGCTGGTCGGCTGCACTCATCTGTCCCGCTCCGGCCGGAGCGCCCTGACCAGGGACGGGATTCTGGGCATGTGCCTGCGGTGCAGTCAGAGTCACGGTTGCTGTTAATAGGAGCGCGGTAATCATCTGAGCGATGGGTTGTTTGATCTTCGTATTCCTGTTATGACGACCATGGATTTTAAGCGATTGGTTGCACCCCAAGTCTGCGATTGGGACGGGAGAGGCAGCTACGCGATCCGGTCGATCACACTTTCTATAAATTTAAACTCCTGCATTATAGACCATTTCTGCCGGAAACTGTATCAACGGTAGATGACGTCTCATTCAAGAAAAGGTGAAGGCTTTAGGCGTTAGGGTACCCCGGAGATGTTGTACACCGCCGGCCGGCGGTGTCGGCACAGTCGATCGGCTCCCTGGTACTGAGAATATGTTGCCGTTGCGAACGCAATTCCTGTCTCCCGGCTTTGTGGAAACCTGCCGATTTCAGGGCTTTCATGGTGGCGGGTTGGGCGGAGGTCAGGCGCCAGAGGAGGCCGGAGCGGTGGTTTTCGATGGCGAGGAGCATCATGCCGAGATCGATGCCGATGACGTCGGTGTCGAACCAGTCGCGGGTGGGGTTGATGGCGTTGGCGAAGCCGTATTTGCCCCAGGCTTTGGCGCGGTAGACGGAAGAGAGATCCTGGAGGGTGCGGTCGGCGATCTCGGGCAGGAAGGTGATGGCAGCGAGGGCGGCGGTCGGCGCGATCGTGCCGTCGTTTTCGCCGTCGATCGGGTTCTGCGCGCCGTAGCCGTTGGAGACGCCCGGTTTGGCAGGCGGCTGGTCGCAGGCGTTGATGCCCCAGAGCGTCTCCTGATGGTGCGGATAGAGTTTCGGATGGTGCGCGCAGTAGTTATAGTGCGCCTGATGTGTGTTGCCCCAGAGTTTCCACCAGTCACGGTTCGATCGGTCCTGGAGACCGTGCAGGTCGTAGTAGCCGGGAGTCATCTGTGCCCAGAAGAGCGGACCAGGTCGCCCCGGTATCCGCACGCCTTCCAGCAGCGAGTCGCCGGTTCCCCACTTGTCCCAGGCGCTCCCCGGCAGGGCGTGTTTCGGCGCGCCAAGAGCCAGCAGATAGAGAAACGAAGCCTCGTCGTACTCCTTCCAGCGGGCATCCAGAAAACCCGATTCCGGCTTCCAGCCCATCCGAAGCGGAATGTCCGCGGCATCGTTGTGTTTCCGCGCCTGCATCCACTGCCAGTCTATGCGCGCGTAGAGCGCCTGCGCCCGCTCTGCGACCTCGCCGCCGAAATACTGCCCTGCGGTCAGCGCGCCCAGAATCAGGAGGCCCGTGTCGATGGAGGAGAGTTCGCATTTCCAGACGCGTTTCCCGGAGTGCAGATCGATGAAGTGGTAGTAGAAGCCGTGCTGATGCTCCATTTTCGAGCCGACGAAGCGGAGCGTGAGGAGCGCGCGGGCCATCGCGGAGGAGGGGTCGATCCAGCCCCGTTCGACGCCGATCACCAGGGCCGAGAGCATATAGCCGGTCGAGGCGATGGAAGCGACGTTATACGCATCGGGAGCCGCGTCCAGGCCGTTGTGGGCGCGGTCTTTGGTCAGACCCGTGATGGGCGACGTCTCCTCCCAGAAGAAGGAGAACGCCTGATGCGCCGTCGTATCCCAGAGTTGCTGGAGGGCGGGATCGGACGGGAGCCGTCTGTCCTGAAAGGGAAGGAGCGACTCCAGAGGCAGCAGATGTTCCAGATCGGAGGCGTGTGCGACTGCGGCTGTGGCCAGGAGCGAGAGGCAGGAGCCGACGACCGCGCGGCGAGTCAGTTTTTCGATGGTAGGCATAAGAGGGTTTTACCACTGAGGAGAAAATTAGTGGCTCTATTGTAGCCTACAGACGACGCGATTGCCTCTGCGAAACGGCACATATTCCGAGTCTTGCGCAGGAGACGGCCTGTCGTGTCGCGAATTGAAGAGGGAAGGCACGCCATGCGGCGCGCTTCCATTCGCTACCGACAAGGAAACCGACGATGTCCAACCCCGACGAGATCCTGGAGCAACTGACTGCTCTCTCGCACTACCTGGGCGATCCTGCCCACGACCTCGCCATTCTGGGCGAGGGCAACACCTCCGCCCGTCTCGACGAAGAGACCTTCTTTGTCAAAGCCAGCGGCCACCAACTGGGAACCATCACCCCGGATGGCTTCTGCTCCGTCCTCTTCTCGCGCGTGCTGCCCGCCTTCGAAGGCGCGGAACTCTCCGATACCGCGGTGAAGGAGACCCTGCTGAACTGCAAGGCCGACGGCGACATCAACGTCATGCCCTCCGTGGAGACGTTTCTGCACGCCTACCTGCTCACCTTGCCGAATGTCCACTATGTCGGGCACACGCATCCTACCGCCGTCAACGCGATCCTCTGCTCCAGGAACGCGGAAGAGGCGCTTGCCGGGCGTCTCTTCCCGGATGAGATCGTCTGCTGCGGCGTCGCGCCCTGCTTCGTCGAGTACACCGATCCCGGGATTCCGCTGGCCCGCCTGCTGAAACAGCGCGTCGAAGAGTACGCCGAAACGTACAATGAGTATCCCAAGGTGATTCTGATGCAGAATCACGGCTTCATCGCCCTGGGCAAGACCCCGAAGGATGTGCGCACCGTGACCTCGATGTACGTCAAGACCGCGCGCGTCCTGATCGGAACCTACGCCTTCGGCGGCCCCAACTTTATGACCCAGGAAGCTGTCAACCGTATTCACACCCGCCCCGACGAGCACTACCGCCAACGTCAGATCGGGAAATAGAGGAGACTGATTTAACACCATGAGCGATGCGACACTGGAGACCTACAGGGCGGCAAAGACGCCCCTGCCGAAGACGATGCTGCGCTGGCACCTCTATGGGGCCGGGCTGGAGAATATGGGCCGCGACGAGAAGCCGGAAGAGGTGAGCGTGCCCTCCTTCGGGCCGGACGAACTGCTGGTGCGTCAGGACGCCTGCGGCCTCTGCTTCTCGGACACCAAAGTGATCGGCCTGGGGCCGAACCATCCCCGCATGACCGGGCGCGACCTCTCCAAAGATCCCGTCACGCTGGGCCACGAAGTCTCTTGCACCGTCGTCGGAGTCGGCGAGCAGTTGGCCGGACGCTTTGAGATCGGGCAGCGCTTTGTCGTGCAGGCCGATGTCTTCTATCAGGGCAAGAGCATGGCCTACGGCTACGCCATCTCGGGCGGTCTCGCGGAGTACAGCGTGATCCCGAAGCAGATCATCGACGGTGACGAGGGCTGCTACCTGCTGCCGCTCCGCACGGATACCGGCTACGTCGAGTCCGCGCTGACGGAGCCGTGGGCCTGTGTCGTCTCCGCCTACGCGCAGTCGCATCGGAACGGGCTTCTGGACGGCGGCGACCTGCTCGTCATTGCCGCCGATGACGCCGCCGAGACCAGTTACGACTGGACCCAACTCTTCCTCGACGCGCAGCCGTTCAACCTGACGCTGGTCAATGTGAAGGGCACGATGCGGGAGGAGCTGATCGCGGCCATCGGCGCGACAGAAGACATCACCGATATCGCCGACCTGTCGGACCCCGACGACCTGGAAGACTGGGCCGATCTGGTCTGCAACGCGTCCGGACAGTTCTACAACGACGTTCTGCTGCTGGGCGATGTGGAGCCGGAGATCGTCGAACAGGCGGCGACCCTGCTGGCCAATCACGGCATCATGAATTTTGTGCGCGCGACCCCGCTTCCCCGCAAACTCACGCTCGACATCGGGCGCATCCACTACAACTGGCACTACTACCTGGGCACCACCACGACCGACCCGGCGAAAGCCTATCCCGAGACCCGCAACGCGGACCTGCAGGCGGGCGGCAAGACCTGGATCATCGGCGCGGGCGGACCGATGGGGCAGATGCATGTGCAGCGCGCGATCCAGCACCGCAACCCGCCGCGCCTGCTGGTCGCGACCGATGTCGATGTCGTGCGCCTCCAGAGCGTCAAAGATCGCTTCGGCAAGACGGCGGAGGAGCGCGGCATCCAGTTAGTGACCCTCAACCCGAAAGAGCTGGGCGACGAAGCGTTTAACGCCGAACTGAAGCGCCTGAGCGAAGGCACAGGCTTCACCGACATCCTCTCCATGGTGCCGGTGGCGGCTCTGATCGAGCACGCCGCAGACTATCTGGCGGACGGCGCCTGGTTCAACATCTTCGCGGGCGTAGCCCGTGGCACCATGGCGAACCTGGACGTAAACGCGATCATCCAGCGCCGGGTACGCTACCTGGGCAGCAGCGGCTCCTCCCTCTCCGATATGCGCGAGACCCTGGCGCGCGTGGAGAGCGACGAACTCTCGACCAACGCCTCACTCGCCGCGATCGGCGGTATGGAGGCGGCCAAAGTCGGCTTGCAGGCAGTGAAAGAGGGCTGGTTCCCCGGCAAGACCCTGATCTTCCCCCTCATCCACGATCTGCCGCTCACTCCCCTGGCGGACCTTCAGGAGAAACTCCCGACTGTCTACGCCAAACTCAAAGACGGCCAGTTCTGGACCCAGGAGGCCGAAGAGGAGCTGTTGCGCCTGAAAC
>Ga0070658_10000363_pt1 | contig 39460 bp, 30 predicted proteins | sample KBSC13metaG_FD_64664 | JGI IMG/M metagenome (GOLD analysis project Ga0070658, IMG submission 64664) | Corn rhizosphere microbial communities from Kellogg Biological Station, Michigan, USA - KBS C1-3 metaG | ecosystem: Host-associated > Plants > Roots > Rhizosphere > Soil ... | reverse complement strand
CAGCAGACGATCTGTTGACAACGGTATCTAACGGAAAGCCATAGGCGCAGATAAAGCCGTGCGCCTTAGTCGCGTGGTATAAGCAATTTGTTTTTCTCCTTCAGTTTGCCGTCCTCATACAGTTCGAAACGGAACCATCCGGAATGTCCGAAATTGGTTTTATCTATAATGAGCACGGGATCATGGATGTCTTTTACTTCAAGAACCTGTGTACTGTCCATTTCGTAGAATGCCACGAAATATTTTTTTCTGTTCCAGTCGGCCAGCGCAATTGTTATGTTGCCGTCTTTGGACGCAAATACATAGGTGGAGATCTTGTAAACCTCTTTGGGCTCCTTATATACCTCAATGTACGGCCGGATGACCAGTGTATCCACGTCGGCAAAGACCAGGGTATCCTTCGTCTGTTTAACGAGTGAGTCGCTGAAGCGCCGTACCTGGGTACCGGCAATGCGCATGATGACCGTATCCCTTCTTTTGACAAACAGATATTTATCCACTTCGATGGTCGGCGCTTTGATCCTGCCCACGCTGTTTACGGCCGGCTTTTTCATATTCTGATCCATCATGTAATAGATCCTCGAATTATCGATTTTCGGCAGGATTAGATACTTTTCTTCCTCCGGAACTTTAGTTTCCACGACCGTATTCTGTTCTGCGGGCGATGCGGGTTTTATTATCGGTTTAGGAGCATTCTCCGACGGCTTGTCTGCTTCTTTTTTTAAGGGAGGAGCCTTAGCGGCCGCTTTATTTTTATCCACCGGTTTTGCCACTTCTGCCACGGGTGCTGCGGATTCAGGTGCCGCTCTTTTAGAAGGCGTGAACATGTACTTGCTGTCGGGGAAGAGAATAAAAATCCGGTAAAACATTTTTGTCCCGTTAGCCTTTCCGTCGACAAAGCCGTTTTCCGGAATATGGGGATCGGGAACGGTAAGAAGGGTAATAAAATTTCGAAGACTGTCGGGCGAGCGTTGTATACTGATCTGGTTAATGGCGGGATATCCGTTTCTCCAGCTGATAAGCACCTTTCCATTGGGTTTAAGGGAAGCGGTGAAGCCGGGTAATGTGTCCTGTGCGTAGGCATAGGGCAGGAGGAACACGGAGATAAAAGCCAAAACAAAAAAAACCCGCATGACAGGAGTTACGTTTATCCAGATCCGGACAAAGATAAGGGTTGCCCGGGGTTCAGCCGCCTAAAACTGAAGCAGTCCCGAAGGCAATGAATGATTGCCTTTCAGGCCTCCGGAGTGAATAAGAAGCACCCGGCTGCCTTCTGGAAACTGGCCAAGTCCGGCCAGTCTTTCAACGCCTGAAAACAGTTTTGCAGTATATATAAAATCAGTTGGTATGCCGGATTCCGCAAAAATCCTGTTCATGTTTGCGATAAGTAAAGAAGTGAATTTTGCATAACCACCAAAATGAAATTCGTGAAAGACCTTCAGGCGTTCCGATTTTGCCGGGTCCATCCAGGAATCTTCAAGCGGGGCGATCTCCCGGGTGCCTTTCAATACGGAAATGCCGACTATCTGCTGATGATCCTGTGATGCGTTTACCAGCCCGGACAGCGTGCAGCCTGTGCCGGCCGCTGCAGCAATATGGGTATATACAGTTAAAGAAACCGCGTTTAGAATTTCTTCCGCGCCCTTTCTTCCTTCAAACCCCGAACCTCCTTCGGGAATGAACATCTGGTCCTGCTCCATCCCGCCGCCGTCGGTTTTTTCTTCTCTTCCGTCATCGCCTTCCCGATCCCACGTCCCGGAAGATTTTTTTATGAGATCATAGTCCTTTCGGGAGAGGAAGCGGACCTGCATGCCATTTTTCTGCATACGGTTTAACATGAGCGAAGGCAGGCGGGGTCTTTCACCACGAATGAAGGCTGCTGACCGGAATCCATACAGCGCGGCAGCCGCGGAGAGGGCCAGCAGATGATTGGAATAAGGACCGCCGAAACTGACCAACTCCTTCTTATTTTCCAATCGTGCTTTCTCGAGGTAGTATTTCAGTTTGAACCACTTGTTGCCCGAAATTTCGTGATGGATCTTATCCAGACGCAGTACGTCCACCTGCAGGTTCGCTTTCCTGAACACCGTACTGTCCCAGGGATCAAGGCTTATTTTGGTAAGATCCGGTGCCGTTGGGGTCACGATGGACTTGTACTCTTAAAGGTTTATGGCTATTTTCGCGTCGTCATAAAATTAAGGAATGAAACCCACTCTACTGATCCTCGCGGCAGGTATGGCATCCCGGTACGGAAGCATGAAACAGATACAGTCCTTCGGTCCCTCGGGAGAAACCATCATGGACTATTCCATTTACGATGCGATCCAAAGCGGATTTGAAAAAATAGTTTTTATCATCCGGAAAGAATTTGCCACCGATTTCAAGAATATTTTCGAACCCAAATGGGGCGATAAAGTGGAAACAGCCTATGTATACCAGGAGATGGATTCTTACCTGGGCGGATTTTCTGTTCCGGCAGAAAGAACCAAACCCTGGGGAACGGCCCATGCTGTATTATGCGCAAAGCCCGTGATCCAGGATCCTTTTGCGGTAATCAATGCCGATGATTTTTACGGCCGTGATGCTTTTGAGAAAGCCTACCAGTTCCTGACGACACAAACGGATGCGTCCACCTATTGTATAATCGGGTATGATCTATCCAAAACGCTCTCGGAAAACGGTTCTGTAAGCCGGGGCGTATGCGACGTGGATAAAGACAATAACCTGTTGTCTATTCACGAAAGAACCAAAATCTACCGGAACAAAGACGGGATCATAACGTATGAAGAGGGGGGAAAGACATTTTCTGTGCCCGATGATGCCAAAGTCTCCATGAATTTCTGGTGTTTTCATCCTTCCGTCTTTCCCTTTATAGAAAAAATCTTCGCAGAATTTCTCGCGAAACAGGGCGGGGATCCAAAATCAGAATTCTTCATTCCGATCATCGGTGACCGTTTCATTCAGGAGGGGAGGGGCAGGATAAAAATCATTCCTACTGCGGCGAGCTGGTTTGGCGTTACATATAAAGAAGACGCTCCTTCTGTACAGGAAAGCCTGAACGGACTTATCCGGTCGGGAGTCTATCCTGAGAAATTGTGGTAATGGTTTTCAGGATCAGTAAGACTTCACGAGATAGATAAACTCCTGTATTTTTTTGACCTGCTGAACGCGGTCCATGTTTTTTATGGTGGAATTCAGCGGAAGACGTATCGATGCGAGGCTGGAATCTGATTTCATTTCCTGCAAAGCCATAAAGATATTCCTGGAACGTACGGCAAATACGGCTCCCTGTGCCTGTACCTGGCGATTGCTCAATACCCCGATGATCTCTCCGTTCCTGTCCAGCACGGGGCCACCGCTGTTACCAGGGTTGGCCGCCACAGCGATCTGGCAGGCGAGGGTGTCTCCCAAATAACCCGTCTTTGCACTGAGATAACCTTCCCCATATACAATTTCATTTCTCGGATAACCCAGCGTGAAGATTTGTTCTCCCAGTTCTATATTACCGCGGCTGATCGCATAGGGCAATACAGGAGGCGCCTTGTACTCACTATCCACGATCTTCAGAAAAGCGAGATCCGAGTTCGGGCTTATGTAAACAATATTGGTCTTGAACTGCTGACCTTTATTATTCTCCACTATAACAACCGTGGAATTGGCAATGACGTGCGCATTGGTCAGGATATAACCGCGTGGATCCACCATGAAGCCCGTTCCGCCGAGCTTGAATTCCGCTTCCACGGGAATCTTGGTCTGGGACTTGTTAAGTTTATCGTTGATGGATTTCTGTCCCTTTTCCAGCAGGGAAACTTTCGAATTCAGGTATTCAATCCGGGTGACATCTGCCTTGGGCGTAAAGTAAGAAGTAATTCCGCTGATGGCCAGGGCTGTAATCCCTGCGATGGAAGCCGCCACCGCCACCGTTTTCCGGTACTTCAGCCATAACCTTACGATCCTGGTTTCCTGCGTCTGTCTGATCTGGCCGCTTTCAAAAAGTTCATTATGGACATCCTGAAGTGTGGACTTAAAATTCCTGCGGTCGCCATATCTTTCCATCAGGTGGAGAAAAAGAGTATGTTCCACCACCATCTGGTCTACGCCCGGATTTGATTTTCTGAGTTCTTCAAAAAATTTCCTTTCTTCCGGCAGCATTTCCCCGCGGATATACCGTTCGATCGATTCCTGAATCAGCCGCTCGTCCATACGCTAATCTTGATTATTGTTATTATAATGTCCGAAGAATATCTTTTTCAAACGCATCAGGCACTTATACTTCTGATTCTTCGCATTGTCTGCATTCGTATAACCAAATTCCTTTGCAATCTCCGTCATGCTTTTCCTGCGGAGATAGTAACTCTCCAGGATCTCCTTACAGGGTTCACCCAGGTGCAGCAGCGCTTCCTCCATCATTTCAAAGTCGCGCGACCGGTGTTCGTACATCTCCAGGTCTTCTTCCGTCGCGATCGTTTCGGCAGCATTGGCGAGGTCTCCTGCAATCCTTTTATTCGCCGACAGCTTTTTAAGCCATAATCTTCTGCTGACCGCGTAGAGATAAGTTTTGATCTGGGCATGCAGTTCAAAACTCCCGGACCTTGCTTTTTCGTATAAAACGATCAGGGCTTCCTGAAAAATATCCCTGGCGTCGTCCGAAGTGCCGCTGTTATTGATGACCAGGGTCTGCACCATGCTGTAGTGGGTACGGTAGATGGTCTCAATCGATTTACGGTCATTGGAAGCCAAACCTTTCAACAGCTCCCACTCATTTCGGTCCGTTGTCACGCAGTGCCATATTTAATACTGAAAGTAAAGAATCGTAACCCATATGAACGGTAAAATGATAAAAAAACAACCACCGACAGCCCGTGAAATAAAAACAGATGGCGCACCGGAGTTTCTATAATTAGCTTAAAATCAAAGTATTATGTACAACTTAAATTTTTATTCCTCTTTTAGGAAAAATCGCGGGTTACTTTTTAGTGCTCCCGGTATTAAGATAGAATCATTCACAAACAAACACACTACAATGAAAAAACTTTTGTTGGTATTAGCTATTGGCTCTTTCGCCGCCTGTAACGGTTCATCCTCAGAGGCTAAAGTAGATTCTACTGCTTCTGCAGCTAAGGATTCAATATCTTCTGTTGCTGACTCTGCAAAGAAAGTAATCGATTCTACAGCTACTGCCGGTAAGGACAGTGTTAAAGCTGCCGTAGATTCCGCTAAGAAATAATATCTGGGCGAACTATTACAGGAAGGCCATCTCTTTCTGCCTGATTATAACCGGCAAAAAGAGGTGGCTTTTTCTTTTATCCGATTTTTTTCCGGAGGTTCAGATCGATCGCTTCAAGAAAATCTTCTGTATTCAGGTAGTCCTTTCCAGCCGTTACTGCATTTCCATGCACGCAGACGGCGAGGTCCTTGGTCATTTTCCCGGATTCCACGGTTTCGATGCAAACCTTTTCAAGTGCTTCGCTGAAACGGATCAATTCTGCATTGCCATCCAGTTTGCCTCTGAAAGCCAGGCCACGGGTCCAGGCAAAAATGCTCGCAATCGGATTGGTGGATGTAGGTTTCCCCGCCTGGTGATCACGGTAATGCCTTGTCACCGTGCCGTGGGCAGCTTCCGCTTCCATCGTTTTGCCATCAGGTGTAATGAGGACAGACGTCATCAGTCCCAGTGATCCGAATCCCTGGGCAACCGTATCGCTCTGCACGTCGCCATCATAATTTTTACAGGCCCAGACAAAATTGCCATTCCATTTCAGTGCGCTGGCGACCATGTCGTCGATCAGACGGTGCTCGTAGCTAATCCCTGCAGCCTTGAAATCTTTTTTGAATTCATTCTGATAGATCTCTTCAAAAATATCTTTGAACCGACCGTCGTATTTTTTAAGGATGGTGTTTTTGGTAGAAAGATAAAGCGGCCATTTTTTGGAGAGCGCCATATTGAAACAGCTTCTTGCAAATCCACGGATACTTTCCTCCGTATTATACATTGTCAGGGCAACGCCGTCGCCTTTGAAGTCATAGACCTCAAATACCTGGGCCTGGCTTCCGTCGGCGGGTGTAAAAGTCATTGTTAGTTTCCCTTTTCCCTTTATAACAGTGTCCGTTGCGCGGTATTGATCACCGAATGCATGACGGCCCACAATGATCGGTGCCGTCCAGTTAGTCACCAGTCTGGGAATATTATTGATTACAATAGGTTCGCGAAAGACCGTGCCGTCGAGGATATTCCGGATCGTGCCATTCGGGCTCTTCCACATTTGTTTCAGATTAAATTCCTTCACGCGGGCCTCATCCGGTGTGATGGTGGCGCATTTGATGCCCACGCCGTATTGGAGTATGGCCTGTGAAGCGTCCACGGTCACCTGATCACCCGTCTGGTCGCGGTGTTCGATACCGAGGTCGTAATATTTGATGTCGAGCTCCAGGTAAGGAAGAATGAGTTTGTCCTTAATAAATTTCCAGATGATCCTTGTCATTTCGTCGCCATCCAGCTCGACTACGGGATTCTTCACTTTGATTTTAGCGGCCATGAATTTATTTTTTAGAAGACAGCAAACCTACATGAAATGAATCAAATCACAAAGATGTTTAGCCCGTCTATCATGCTGACACACTGTATATATGAGTTGAATTCATCACGTGTACCGCACAAAAATTTGCATCCTCTCCCACATCTTGGTAACTTGGGATCCCAATCCCCTGATTTATGGATGTCACTGATATTGTAAAATCTTACATATCAAATTTCGTAACCTTAAGCGATGAAGAATTCTCCTTTATGGCAGGATTGTTCGAGGTTCGTCAATTTGAAAAAAGGCAGAAGCTCCTGGAAGAGGGAGAGGTGGAAAAGTATCTCAATTTCATTCTGCAGGGTCTGGTAAGAAAATATTTTATCCGGAAAAATGAGGAGATGGTCATGCATTTCGCCCGGGAAAATGAAATCAGCTGCTGTTACGAGTCTTTCACTTCCGGCGAACCTTCAAATTTTTCTGTTGAAGCACTTGAAGACATCATTGTCGTCTCCATCACCAATGAAAATATTGAACGGTTATACGAATTCAGTCCGAAAATGGAAAGGCTGGGAAGGATGATCGCCACCCAGGAATATCAGAAAAAGGAGAGGTTTGACTATAACCGGGTGCGCCTAACGTCCCAGGAACGGTTTATTAATTTTATCCGCAACAATGGTAATCTGCTGCAAAGGGTTCCGCAGAAATATCTTGCTTCCTACCTGAACATGAAACCGGAAACCTTCAGCCGGCTTAAGCACCTCATGAAAAAACCTTCATAGGTTGACAATCAGTACGGGAATCTTTAACTCGTGACGGACCGAATTCACCGTTTCCCCATAGATAAAATCCTTGAGACCGGTATGCCCGTGAGCGCCGATGACCAGCATATCGGCTTCCTCTTCACGGACGATGCGTACAATTTCCTTTGACCGGTTTATATAGCCGAGACGGGCTTCCGCGCGATAGTTGCTTTTCCGCAGCGTATCCTGATAGCTGATTAGCCGTTCCTGATCCTTGCGGGTTTCAAGGTCGTCGCTTTGGGTTCCGAGCATTCGGGCCGAAGCGCTTTCTACCACATGAATCAGTACATACTGGCAGTCCGTTCCTCCCTGCCCAATGGCAAAAGCAAGCAGTTTATCGTCTTTGGAACTGAAATCCAGCGCCACTGCGATCTTCCTGAATTTGGGCACTTCAAGGCGGGTGATGGCGTTTCCTTCCCCATGCAGCGTAATCTCTTTCGCTTCACCCTTTCCGGTCCATGGATGGATGAGAATATACAGTAGGAGCGCAAGAGCGCCTGCCAGTACCAGAACAGAACCTATTTTTACGAGAAGAAATCCCGGCTGATTGAATAGTTGCATACCTTCTTCCATCACGAGCTTGAGATTCAGGTAAAGAAGAAGTGCGGCGATGATCCAGGAAATAATCTGCGTGTGGACGGGAATCCGGAATATTCCCATCTTTCTTTTATCGCTGACAAAATGGATCAGGGGAATGACTGCAAATCCGAGCTGCAGGCTCAGTACGACCTGACTGAATACGAGAAGCTGATCCACCTGCCCCTCACCGGAAATACCGATCACGAAAACGGCAGGAAGTATGGCGAGCAGGCGTGTGATCAGCCTTCGCAGCACGGGATTGATACGCAACCTGAGATATCCTTCCATTACGATCTGACCCGCCAGTGTGCCTGTCAGGGTTGAACTTTGCCCCGCTGCGATCAGTGCAACGGCAAACAGGGTCGAGGCAAGCGAGGATCCCAGCAGAGGGCTCAACAACTGATGTGCTTCCAGTATAGAGCCGACTTCCGTGCGGCCGGATTTGAAAAACACAGAGGCTGCCAGGATGAGAATGGCTGCATTAACAAAAAAAGCCAGGTTCAGGGCAATCGCCGAATCAAGGAAATTAAGTTTGATTGCCCTCCGGATGGAGGTTTCCTCACGCTTAATCTTGCGGGTCTGTACGAGCGCTGAATGCAGGTAAAGGTTGTGCGGCATCACCGTGGCCCCGATAATGCCGATGGCAACGTAGAGCGCGGCAGGGCCCGGAAGGCCGGGTATCAACCCCCGTCCGATTTCGGCAAGGGCAGGTTTGGCAAGGAAAATTTCAGTGAAGAACGAAATGCCTACCACAGCGATCAGGCTCAGAATAAAAATTTCCATCCTTCGCATTCCCAGTTTCTGAAGAAAAAGCAGCAGTATCGTGTCCAGTGCGGTAATGGCAACGCCATAAATCAGTGGCAGACCTGTAAGAAGCTGAATACCAATAGCCATACCCAGCACCTCGGCAAGATCGCAGGCGGTGATGGCAATTTCTGCGAGTACGTAGAGACAGAAGTTTACCAATTTCGGATATGCTTCCCGGTTGGCCTGCGCAAGATCCCGCCCTCTTACAATTCCGAGGCGGGCCGACAGGCTCTGCAGTACCAGCGCCATACCATTGCTCATCAGAAGGACCCAAAGCAGGCTATAGCCGAAATGACTGCCTCCGGCAATGTCCGTCGCCCAGTTCCCGGGGTCCATATAACCCACGCTGACGAGATAGGCAGGGCCGAAAAACGAGAAAATCTGTTTCCACTTTGGTCCCGAATGATTGATTTCCACAGTCCCATGAACCTCGCTCAGCGATAAGTCACTAAAATGGCCCGTCTTTAGCATAATACAGAAAAATGCGGTTTAGCCTGCCTGACAACAACAAATCTAAAATTTGTTCACAAGAAAGCGGGGAAAATAATCGTCAGCAGGGTAATGTGCGAATCTTTATTTTTGATTTTTAATCAGGAGGCATGCGATTATTGAAACGGTTGTTGTTCTGTTCTGCTCTGACTCTTCTTATTACCTGCAATCACAAGAATTCTGAAAACGAAAGCAAAATCGAGCCGGAAGATTTTCTGGCTATGTTTCCCACCCTGAATCTTCCGGTAAATTTTGCAGACAGCTCTCTTTCGAAAAAACACGGCGACTCGTTACTTGGTCCTGAAATCGTGAAGCAGTTTATTTCAGATACTTTATTTCAAAAGCAGTTTGGAAAATCCGGTAAGCCCCGTTTTTATGCGGCGGGCAAGCTGGTAGTTAAAAAAGCGGAGACATATCTTTTTATCAAGGCCCTCGGTCAGACAAAAAAAGTTTTATATCTGGCCTGTCTCGACCCCGACCTGCATTTCAAAACAGGCATGCCCCTGGTGATCCGGGAAGAAGGAAATGAAATGCGGTATGCCAGTACAATTGACAATAAGTATGCTGTTTCCATCAGCCAGCTACACCGGGATGCGGAAGGGAAAACATATTTTGTCCGTGCCGTGTATATCTACAATCCCGAGGGCGTATTCACACTGATCATGATGGAATCTAATCAGGGCAAGCCGCGCACAACCCAGGTCTACAATCCTATCGACACCCTGTCTAAAAAACATAAATTCACGGGTGATTATATCCAGGACAAGAGGAATTTTATTTCTTTCCGTGACGGGAAAAATAATTCAGTGCTCAGGTTCTTTGTGCATTTTGAAAAAGACAATGGTAACTGCAAGGGAGAACTTAAAGGAGAGGCGCGTTTTGTTTCTTCGAGTACAGCCCGTTATCTTGCAAGCGGAGATCCCTGTTCACTGGAATTCAATTTTTCAGAAAAGAATGTCAGAATGAAGGAGCTGGAAGGTTGCGGTAATCACCGCGACATCCGGTGTTATTTCGACGGAGTCTATTTGAAACACAAAGAACCCGTTGCCAAACCAGCGAAATCAAGACGTCGCTGAACTTAAAATAAATCAAACCCGTATCCGTTTTACTCAATCAATTATGAATTTTACCAACTTCACGGTTCCCTACGCCGTTAACCCCCGGTTCTCGAAAAAAGTCGCTTATTTCTCCATGGAATTTGCCGTGCACCAGCCTCTGAAAATCTACAGTGGAGGTTTGGGATTTCTGGCAGGTTCTCATGTGCGGAGTGCTTATGAGCTCAGGCAGAATTCCATTTTCATTGGAATTCTCTGGAAATACGGTTATTATGATCAGGCACGTAACCAGGACCAGAGTCTGCAGGTCACCTGGGTAGAGAAACAATATCCCTTTTTGCAGGATACAGGAATAAAATACCAGATTAATATTCATGATCACCCGGTATGGGTGAAAGCGTGGTATCTGCCTCCGGAAACATTTTACAATGCGCCCCTGTTCTTACTGAGCACGGATCTTCCGGAGAACGACTATGTTTCCCAGACAGTCTGTCACCGTTTATACGATGCCAACCTCGCTACCAAAGTGGCGCAGTTCATCCTGCTGGGTGTGGGCGGCGCAAAACTCGTAGACCTGTTGAATTTTCAGCCCGAACTTTACCATCTCAACGAAGCACATGGTATCAGCGCGGCCTTTTATCTCTACCAGAAATACAATAAGAATCTGGAAGAAGTAAAGAAGCGCCTCGTGTTTACCACGCATACCCCTGAAGAGGCGGGAAATGAAAAGCATGATATGAAACTCTGCTATGAGATGAGCTATTTCTGCGGCCTTTCTGCCGAAGAAGCAGCCAAGCTCACAGGAATGGAAGATCATCTTTTTAATCATTCCCTGGCCGCGCTTCGATTTTCCCATCTGGCCAACGGCGTATCCAGGCTTCATGGCCAGGTTTCCCAGGCCATGTGGAGTAAATACTCCGGTATCTGCCCGATCATTTATATCACCAACGCACAAAACTGGAGTTACTGGGCAGACAAGCAGCTGTATAAAAAATTTGAAGAGAACGATAATTTCTGGTGGGACGACCGGAAAAGGTTTTTGAAAAAAAGAGCATTCGAAATTGTGGCCGACCAGACAGGCCGCCTTTTCAATCCTGATATTTTCACCATCGTCTGGTCCCGCCGGTTTGCGGGATATAAAAGGGCTGACCTGATCGCGCGGGACAAAAAACGGTTTACCGAACTTGTAAACAACAAGAAGTATCCGGTTCAGATGATCTGGGCCGGCAAGCCGTATCCCATGGATTATCCGGCTATCAACGATTTCAATTATCTCGTTCAGCTTAGTAAGGAATTCCCTCAGGTGGCCGTGCTGACAGGTTATGAGCTCTCGCTTTCGAAAAGACTGAAACAGGCGGCAGATTGCTGGCTGAACAATCCACGCGTTCCCCGTGAAGCATCCGGAACCAGCGGTATGACGGCTGCCATGAACGGCGCACTCAATTTTTCAACCAACGACGGATGGATCCCCGAATTCATCAATGACGGGCATAACGGTTTTCTGATCGGAAAGTCCGATTATAGTCAGATGACCGTGCCGGAGCAGGACGAACTCGACCTGAATTCTCTCTATGACGTACTGCAGGAGCAGATCCTTCCACTATACTATGAACAAAAGGATGTCTGGCGCCAGGTGGTAAAGAACGGGATGGCTGATGTGCGCTTTCAGTTTGACTCCGGCCGGATGGTCACGGAGTACTATGAAAAGCTGTACGTGTAGGATCTGTTGCGTTAACCGCGTATCGTTAACCGTGAATCGTCTATTGGGCCTAAGTGTATTAACCTGACTTTCGACTTTCGACGAACGATATGCGATCCACGATATACAACTAACGATACGCGACCAGGATCCGACTTTTGTTATTTAACGATCTCCAGCAGTTCCACATCAAATATCAGTGTCGATCCGGGCCTTATGTCCTGACCAACCTGCTGGTCGCCATAGGCCAGGTCAGATGGAATGAATAAACGCCATTTGCTGCCTGTATTCATGAGCTGGAGTGCTTCTGTCCAGCCGGGGATTACACCATTGACATTGAATTCAATGGGATGCCCCTGTTTGGTGGAACTGTCGAATACGGTTCCATCGAGGAGTTTCCCTTCGTAGTCGCATTTCACCTTGTCGGTAAGGGCGGGCTTGGGTCCGTTTCCTTCTTTCAGTATGATATACTGGAGTCCGGAAGCTGTCGTAACCACACCGGGTTTGGATTTGTTTTCAGCCAGAAAGGCAGCGCCTTCTTTTTTTGAAGAGGCCGCTGCCTGTTCTTTTTTTCTCTGTACATATCCCATCAGCACCTGGTTGCACTGTTGCTCGGAAAGGAGGGTGGTCTCTCCTTTCATTTTGTCGTGGATCGCACGGTTCACCAGGGTATCATTGATATCCGTGATGCCCTGCTGTTTATAAAAGGAAGCCACCATGATCCCAATGCTGTAACTCAGCGAATCTGTAGACGACCTGAGCTGAACTGGCACCGCAGCGACAGGCGTCTTCACAGGGGCCTTTTTTTTCTGTGCAAAGGCCGGAATCAGGGCGAGGGTCAGTATGACAAGAAGAAATTGTTTTTTCATGCAAATTTTTTAGAAGTCGCAAAAATAAGGAAAGTCCCGGCCATCGCAGAAATGAGTCCCTGCCGCCTTAACATTTCCTTTGTTTTTTAGTCGATATTTTTACGGTACCGGATTGTACTATACTCCGGATAAAAACGTTAATCCGTAGGCCGGTGGCCTTGAAAAATTCATACCATGAAGAAATTTCTTACCCTGATTTTGCTGGCAGCGACGATGACCTCTTTTGGCCAGAACGATATTTTCGGAAGCATCAAAAAAAAGATAGGTGGCGGCAGTACGGGATCTTCCCTGAGTTCGAGTGATATTGTAGCCGGGCTTAAGCAGGCGCTGACCCTTGGTGCGGAGAAGAGTGCAGACAGACTTTCCGCGGTAAATGGTTTTTTCAAGGATGCGGCGGTAAAGATATTGTTGCCAGAACAGGCCCAGAAAGTGGAAAAGACATTGCGCAGCATGGGAATGGGTAAACTGGTAGACGATGCCATTGCCAGCATGAACCACGCGGCAGAGGATGCATCCAAACAGGCGGCTCCGATTTTTGTCAATGCCATCAAATCCATGACAGTGAATGACGGACTCAAGATCCTGCAGGGAACTGATACGGCAGCAACCGGATACCTGCGTCAAAATACAACACCCGAACTTACGAAAGCCTTTACTCCCATCGTGGATTCCGCCCTTATAAAAACTGACGCCACCAAATACTGGAAGGAAGTTTTCGAAACCTACAATAAGCTTCCCACTACGTTCAACAAAGTCGACCCCAATCTTTCTGCCTACGTAACCCAGAAAGCGATCAGCGGAATTTTTTATTATGTTGCGCAGGAAGAAATCCTGATCCGCAAAGATCCTTCTGCTCAGGTGACCGAGCTGCTGAAGAAAGTATTCGGCGGGAAATCCTAAAGCTTCATCACCCGGTACAGGATACCGGTAAGCAGGCAGACTGCCGTACAGATCCACCAGAGCGGGTTGAATCCGGTCATGCCGGCGATCCAGCTTCCCCCGGTGGGACCTATCACCTGCGCAGCTGACCAGGCCATGGTATAGTATCCTGCATATTGTCCGCGGTTATAATCCTTCGACCGCCGCGTCCAGTAGTTATTCATAAACGGCATCGCAAAAATTTCGCCAAGGGTTACCAGTACCACCGAGATAAGTGCGGTCACCGCATGCACAGGCAGAATAACATATACCACAAAAGAAGCCGCCGTCAACACAAGTCCCCAGGAAATGATTCGCACAATCTGTATTCTGGATTCAAGTTGGAAGATTAAAACCATTTCTATTATTACGATGATGAGTCCGTTCAGTCCCATCAGCATTCCAATAGAAAACTCCGACATACCGTAAACATCCTTGTAGTAAACGGGAATGGTGGAATACAATTGAAAAAAACAAAGCGCATAAGGGATCGTAAGCGCCATAAAGAGCAGGAATTTTTTATCCTTCAGCGGAGACGATTTTACAGGATGAACCGTTGTCGTTTTTGTACCGGCATCCGTCGGTGCTGGCTTCAGGAGGTAGACAAGTAAAATCGCTGCAAGTATATTGGTGAATCCATCGATCCAGAACAGGAGGTGGTAATCGAAGGAAGCGATAAATCCGCCAATGGTTCCCCCGATGGCCCATCCGAGATTGATCGCTAGTCTGTTCAACGAAAAAGACCGGGTCCTGTTTTCAGGATTGCTGTACTGTGCGATGGCAGTATTATTCGCCGGGCGAAATGCTTCATTGACGAGGCTGAGGATGAAAGTGAATATGCAGATCAGTGCATAAGATTTCATCAGGCCGAGAAGGATAAAAAGAATTCCTCCGCCGATCAGTGTAATCAGTTGCACCTTTTGAAATCCTATCCTGTCGGTGAGTTTTCCTCCCAGGAATCCGCCACAGATTGCCCCTGCGCCAAACACACCCACCACCACACCCGCCTGAAAAAGAGAAAACCCGATGCCCGTAAGATAAATGGTCATAAAGGGAAGCACCATTGTACCGCTGCGGTTCACCAGCATAACAAGGGAAAGAAGCCAGGTGGACCTAGAAAGTCCGCTGTACGCTTCCCTGTAAACGGATCCGGTGGTTGTCAAAGGTTTAAGCAGGTTCATGTAAAAAAGGGATCAGCGGAAAGAAGAAAACTTAAATATTCTCTATATTGCCAGTTGGCAAAAATAAGAAAGCCAAATTTTAAATGACGTCCGACAAGAAAAGATTGTACACACTGTGCCCTCTCACCATTGTTCTTTTTCTCGCTTCGGTTTTTCCGTCTGTTGCCCAGAGCAACCGGTATGAAGCACATGGATGGCAACTGATGGACAGGAGCGCCGACAGTGTTTTTGGTGCCAGCGTCAACAAAGCATATACTGAATTATTAAAAGGAAAACAGGCGCACCCGGTCGTTGTGGCTGTTATCGACGGAGGTGTGGATACGGCCCATGAGGACCTTGCAGGTCATATCTGGACGAACAGGGGGGAAATTCCGGGAAATGGCATAGATGACGATCACAACGGTTATGTAGATGATGTGCACGGATGGAATTTTCTGGGCGGACGGGACGGTAAGAACATCCAAAATGAAAGTTTTGAATCCGCCCGCGAATATTTCCGGATCCTGCATGATACGGCGGCAGCCCCTGGTGATGGGGGGGCATACAGGGAAAAGGTCAGGAAATATTTTCTGCAGGATTCGCTGATGCAGGCGCAGTCTGTTCAGATGCTCAGCCAGATCATTCCGCAAATGCAGTCGGCAGACAGTGTTCTGAAAATCAGCATGCACAAAGATTCGATTTATGCGCGGGACCTGTATGTTTACCAGCCTACGGATTCCAACACGGCAATGGTCAAGAAAAATACTCTTCAGTATTTTAAAAAATATGGGATAACGGCGGATATGTCTCTGGGCCGGTTCATCCAGGAAGCAATTAAATACCAAAAAACCTCGGGCAATAATCTGTTGTTTTTCTCAGGTGACCCGAATGCACAGCGCGCACTGATTGTTGGTGACGACTGGAATAATATCAACGATAAAAATTACGGCAACAACAATGTGTCTGCAGGAAATCCTTCTCACGGAACCCATGTCGCGGGAATTATAGCGGCGACCAGGGATAATGGAAAAGGAATGGATGGTATAGACGAGCAGGTATATATTATGGCATTGCGGGCCGTTCCGGATGGTGATGAGCGCGACAAGGATATTGCGCTGGCCATACGTTATGCGGTCGACAATGGCGCGAGAATCGTCAACATGAGTTTTGGAAAATATCTTTCACCGGGAAAAAAGTGGGTGGATGAAGCCGTTAAATACGCAGAAGCACATAACGTCCTTCTTATTCATGCGGCGGGCAATGAAAGCCGGGATATTGATTCTGTTGAAAATTACCCCAATCCGAAATATGCGGGTGAGGGTAAAAAGTCTGCCACCTGGATCAATGTAGGGGCCACCAACGGAGGACCGGACAGCCTGATACTGGCAAGATTTTCCAATTATGGGAAAACCGAAGTGGATCTTTTTGCGCCGGGCGTTCGAATTTATTCAACGGTATACCCCAATCAGTATGCTGCCTACAGCGGTACCAGTATGGCCGCACCGGTGGTCACGGGAGTTGCTGCGCTGATCATGGAATATTATCCGGATCTCACCGCAACCCAGGTAAAATATATTCTGGTCCATTCGGTGGTGAAGCTTTCCCAGCCCTGGGTAAAATGGATAAACAAGGGAAAAACAGTCGATTTTAACCAGCTCTCTGCCACGGGTGGAATTGTCAACGCATACAACGCCCTCATTATGGCGGCATCTATGAAAGGAGAGCAGATACGCCAGCAATAGGCGGCATACATACGACTGCCCCGAAAGACAATTTTTTGATGTCTTCCACCGTTAATAATCCATCATAACCTTTGAAAACCCAAAATCTGATCCCTATGTCACCCAACATTGACAATCATCAGGATCGTCTTGCCGAAATATTTCGTCAGATGGATAACCAGATTATCCAGGAAAGCAAAGTTGCCTTTCTAAAAATTCAAAGCTGGCAGTTCGCCCTCAGAACGCCGGAGATCGGTGCCACTTATCTGCGCGAAGCAGCTACCATGATCACACAGTCCCTGCTTTCATTTGTGCCAAACAGTTTTGTGTTAAGTGAAGAAGGGTATTATATGAATCCTTCCGAAAACTGATCAGGAGAAACTGACACATTCCCTGAGCTGCTTTTCAGTATAGGCGAGGTTGTATTGCTTCAATACGTCTTCGGGCACACCGTTCCACTGGTTAGGTACATTGCCGATATATCCCACATCCTTTATTCCCATTTCCGTTGTATAGAAACCGGTGGCAACGAGATTTCGCATGAGTGAAAAGAAGGCCACACCCTGGGAATGCTCCGGCTTTGCTTTTTTTGGCCAGGCAATTTCATCCACTATTTCCATCTTTTCCCTGTCTCCGATTTCGCTGAATGATTTTTCGTAACGGTTAAGGCATTGAATATCCAGCCAGCGGATCCCGCCGCGCAACGGTGTTTGAAACTCAGGTTTATCTTTCACAATGAACTCAATAAACGCGGGTACGCCCGCATCTGAGGCGCTGCCGCTGACTTTGTCTTTTGGTATGATGATGTCTCCAAGTATCGTGATCACCTTCATTTCTTCGGCAGTGAAGAAGGCCGGCTCGGCATCTATCTTCTTCATATGCTCCACCTCTTCTTTCATCCGGTTGAGGGCTGAAGCGGTCATTTCCTTGTTTGCCGGTGAAGGGGCAGCCGGTGGATTCTCATGGGTCCGGCAGGCTTCTGTGAGCAGTCCGACGGAAAATCCGCCGATCACCAGGGTCTTTATCGATTCTCTTCTGTCCATAGTTATTCCTTAAATATTTTGTTTTTTCATCTGGTCCACGATATACTCGCTGGTTCTCATCGAGAGGGCGAGAATGGTCCAGGTGATATTCTTGTCTGCCTGTGACACAAAGGGACCACCATCCACGCAAAAGAGATTTTTACAGTCGTGAGCCTGGCTGAATTTGTTGAGCGGCGAATGTCTGGGATCGTTGCCCATACGCACCGTACCGGCTTCATGGATGATGTTGCCGGGATTGTGAAGGCCGTAATTGTTCTGCGGACCATCATCGCCTCCCCATGTCACCACCGCGCCCATATTATGCAGGATTTCAGAAAAAGTTTCTTTCATGTGTTTGGCCTGTTTGATTTCATACTCGGTGTAAGAAGTATGAAAACGCAACACGGGTATTCCGTATTTATCTACCACCTGCGGATCGATCTCACAGTAGCTGTCCTTCCGCGCAATGGCTTCCCCGCGGCCTGCCATGCCTACGTGTGCCCCGAAAAAATAACGATAGTCTTCCTTTAATGAAGCTCCGTAGCCGCCGGCCTCTTTTTGTGTTCCCTTGACTTTGAACATGCCGTTGAGTTTTTCGATTCCCCAGTTGAATCCATACAGAGGCATGTCGAAACCGCCGCCGTATTCAATATGATACCCGCGGGGAAAGTCGAGTTTTTTATTATCCAGCCACCAGGGACTGTAGACATGCATTCCGCCCACACCATCTTCATTATACCTTTTCCTGTCGAAGAGTTCGGGAATTATGCCGCCCATATCGGCACCGGTGGAATCGTGCAGATAGTGTCCCACCACGTCACTGCTGTTGGCCAGTCCGTTGGGGTGACGCGCTGATTTGGAATTCAGCAGCAGCCTCGCGCTTTCACAGGCGCTGGCCGCCAGTACAACCGTGCGTCCGCTCACCTGGTACTCCTGCATATTTTCCTTGTTAATATAAGAGATACCCGTGGCCTGGCCCTCCCTGTTGGTTAGCACTTCTCTGGCCATTGCATTGGTAACCAGATCCACATTGCCTGTTTCGATAGCCGGAATCACAAGACAGGAAGAAGATGAAAAATCGCCGTACACCTTGCAGCTTCGTCCGCACTGGGCACAAAAGAAACAGGCGCCTCTTTCCTTGTTGATTTGTTTGGTAAGGATGGAAAGCCTGGAGGGAATTACGGGAACGCCTGTAGTTTTTCCCGCTTTTTGGATAAAGAGTTCATGCAGGCGCGGCTTGGGCGGAGGCAGAAAAATGCCGTCAGGATCATTGTATAAGCCTTCATTGGTGCCAAATACACCCAGCATGCGGTCGATCTTGTCGTAATAAGGTTTTACATCCTCATACCCTATGGGCCAGTCGTCACCAAGCCCGTCGATACTTTTTCTTTTGAAATCAAGCGGGCCGAACCGCAGGGATATCCTGCCCCAGTGATTGGTTCTTCCGCCCACCATCCGCGCCCGCCACCATTCCCATTTAGAACCGGGTGACTGTGTATAGGGTTCGCCGTCGATTTCCCAACCCCAGTAACATCCGTCGAAATCACCAAAGGGACGGAACTTGGTGGATGCACCCCGGCGCGGCGAATCCCAGGGATTTTTTAATTGGTTGGAATCTTTTTTCGGATCAAACATAGGGCCTGCTTCAATCAGGCAGACTTTTAATCCTGCATGGGCAAGCACATAAGCGGCCATCCCGCCTCCCGCACCCGATCCCACGATAACTGCATCGTATTTTTTTTGGTCCTTGTGAATCTGAAGATCTCCCATGATATCTGTTCCGTTGGATTTTTTTGAAGGAATAAATTTAGCCCTTCTGGAATGATGATGAAATTTTTTATTTCAACGGCGGAAGAGATTCCGCTCAGGTTAACCGCATTTGTTTAAAGATGCCGAAATTTACCGGATGAAATCATCCACCGTTTATATCGTGTCAGCCGTTCGCACACCCATTGGCAGCTTCGGCGGATTTCTTAAATCGGTTCCCGCCACGGAGCTGGGCGCAATGGCGATTCGTGAAGCCGTCAGCCGCATTCATCTCGACCGCCTGGAAGTGAATGAAGTGCTGATGGGTTCCGTGTTGCAGGCAAACCTTGGACAGGCTCCGGCCAGGCAGGCTTCCAAATTTGCCGGGCTTCCCGACGACGTCAACTGTTCTACGATCAATAAGGTTTGTGCAAGCGGTATGAAGTCCGTTGCCATCGGCGCGCAGTCTGTCCTGCTGGGAGATGCGGGTGTTGTTATCGCCGGCGGGATGGAAAACATGAGCGGCGTTCCTTTTTATGCAGACCAGCTGAGGTGGGGGAATAAATACGGAAACAGCAGCCTGATCGACGGCCTCGCCAAAGACGGACTCACCGATGTATACGACGGTAAGGCCATGGGCCATGCTGCGGAGCTTTGTGCGTCGAACTGCCATATCAGTCGAGAAGCGCAGGATGCATTCGCAGAAGACAGCTATCGCCGTGCGCAGGAGGCCTGGAAGACCGGGAAGTTCAGGGATGAAGTGGTGCCCGCGGAGATCAGGAAAAAGGGGGAGACCCTCCGCCTCGAACAGGATGAAGAGCCCTTTAATGTAAAATTTGAAAAGATTCCTACGCTGAAACCCGCTTTTTTGAAAGACGGAACGGTGACGGCTGCAAATGCCAGCACCATGAACGATGGTGCGGCGGCCCTCGTACTGGTAAGCGAAGAAAAATTAAAAGAGCTCAGGCTGACGCCCCTGGCAAGGATAGTATCTTATGCCGATGCGGAACAGGCGCCCGAATGGTTTACCACATCACCTTCCATTGCCATTCCCCGGGCGGTCAATAAGGCCGGTCTGAAGATGAAGGATATCAGCTACTGGGAAATCAATGAAGCTTTTGCCGTAGTGGGTATTGAAAACCGGAACAGACTTCAACTTGATCCTTCCTGTGTAAATGTCCATGGCGGTGCCGTGGCGCTGGGGCACCCGCTGGGCTGCAGCGGGGCGAGGATCCTGGTTACACTTTTATATATTCTCAGGCAGAACAAAGCACGTTATGGCGCGGCCGGTATCTGCAATGGGGGAGGAGGCGCGTCAGCGATGGTCCTTGAGAACCTGGCATGAGGAGACCGGGCTCAGAGTCCGTGCAGGAACTGATCGTGAATATAATCCACCACTTTCACCAGACTCTGGGTCTCTTCAAAGACTTTTAGCTGACGGTCGGCGCCGGTGCCGGTTTCAAACAGGCGGGGAACCAGCGAGATGGCATCCCGGCATCCCAGGGGGTCTACTACATCGTCAATAAAATCCAGCAGCTCATAGATCAGGGCCCTCGTATTTACTTCCTCTTCTTTTCCGAAATCGATAAGATGCCCGTCAATGCCGTAGCGGCTGGCGCGCCACTTGTTTTCATTGATGAGCGCGCGCTGGTACATGATGAAATTCAGGTTCTGCAGTCTCAGTTTATAGATCTTCGCGCAAATACACTGAAATAAGGCCGCAATGCAGATGGTTTCTTCCACGGTCATCGGCACATCGCAGATACGAAACTCAACGGTATTAAAAAATGGATGAACCCTGAGATCCCACCAGATTTTTTTAGCGTTGTCGATACAGTTTGTCTTGACGAGCAGCTTGATAAAATTTTCGTATGCTTCAATGGATTCAAAGTATTCAGGAATGCCGGTGCGTGGAAATTTATCGAAAACCTTGGTGCGAAATGATTTATAGCCCGTGCTTCGCCCTTCCCAGAAAGGGGAGTTGGTACTCAGGGCATAAATATGTGGAAGAAAATAGCGCGTGGAATTGGCAATATGGTTGGCCATTTCGCGGCTTTCCATTCCCACATGCACATGGAGTCCGAAAATCAGGTTGCTGCGGGCTGCTTCCTGCAGCTCATTGACAATCTCGTTATAGCGGGCGTGATCCGTGATCAGCTGGCTTTCCCAATGACTGAAAGGATGGGTGCCCGATGCGCCGACCCAAAGACCCAGGTCGCCGGCAATCTGCGAAATGGTTTTGCGTAAAGTGGATACGTCTTTAAAAGCTTCGCTGACGTCGCGGCAGATATCCGTTCCGACTTCCACTACGGCCTGGTGCATTTCCGCCTTTACCTTGTCGCGAATAATTTTCTGACCCTCGGCTACGATTTTTTGCTCATGGCTTTTCAGTTCCCTTGTCCCGGGATCGATGACCATGTATTCCTCTTCGATCCCCAGGGTAAAGTTTTGATAGTTGATATTGGCCATGTCCGGAATTTTTGGGTTATCCCATCAATGGTTTTTGCAGGGCACTCTTCTTTACATATTCTCCCCAGGTGAGATTGTCGAGTCCCTCCCTTGCTTCGACCGCTCTCTCGATGGCATAGATGGCTGCGGTTTCAACCACCCAGTTGAAGTTGTCTTCCCCTACGCTCGTTTTTTCCGCATCAGGTGCCGGATTGCAAAAATCGATGGCATAGGGAATCCCGTCTTTTACGGCGAGTTCCACCGTATTAAAATCATAGCCCAGGTAATGGTTTATACGCAGCACGATCTGTTCCATCTGGCGCAGCCTTTCTTCCGAAGGAGTAAATCCCGCTACATAACGCAGGTGGTGAGGATTGCGCGGCTCATAGGGCATGATGCGTACATATTTTCCTCCAATACAGTAACAACGGTAGTATTCTTCGAACACGATTTCTTCCTGAAGCAGCATGACCAGCCTGCCCGTCTCACTGTGTTTCTGGTAAAAATCTTCTGCACTCTGCAGGCGGTATACATTTTTCCAGCCTCCTCCGGCAAACGGTTTCATGTAGGCAGGAAAGCCAACATAACGGAATATGGATTCCCAGTCCAGCGGATACGACAGGTTGGAGAACGAAAGGTCGGAAGTGTCTTCCGGCAATTCACGGGAGGGAAGAATAACGGTCTTTGGAACAGGCACGCCTATTTTTGTCGCGAGGGCGTTGTTAAAAAATTTTTCGTCAGCACTCCACCAGAAAGGATTGTTGATAACGGCGGTGCCGCTTAGAGCTGCGTTCTTTAGATAAGCCCTGTAGAAAGGCACGTCCTGGGATATACGGTCGATGATCACGCTGTAGCCGGAAGGCTGACCCTGTACCACTTTGTCGATCAGGACGGATTCTGCCTGGATGCCCCTTACATTTTTCCCGTTGACCGCTTCGATAAAAGCCATGGGAAAGCTCCTTTCTTTGCCGTAAAGAACGCCGATCTTTTTCATGCGGTTAATTTATTTCAGGAAGTTAATGTATTAAGGATAGATAGTGCGGAAACATTTCACGCCATATCGGCCAGTCATGCGTGGCATGCGGACGCACATCCAGCCAGTGACGGATATTTTTCTGCTGAAGAATGAGGTCCAGCCGCTCGTTGTCTGCTTTACAGATATCGTATTCGCTGGTGCCGAGTACGATTCCCATTTTCCAGAGATTGGGATTGTTGTCGCCCGGGATATAGTCTACCGGATTATTGAAAAAGATGGTATCGTCGTAGTAGCCCTCCGTAAACTGCTTGACGTCGAAAGCGCCGCTCATGGAAAAACAATAACCCGCCAGTTCAGGATGGCGGAACGCTGTATTGACTGCATGGTATCCACCGAAGCTGCAGCCTGCAAAGGCCATTCTTCCATAACCTGTTTCGTGTTGCGCCCAGGGCACGAGCTCAGTGGCAATCATCCGGTCGTAACGATCCTGGTTATAGGCCCGCGCATGTGGAGGGATCGATTTGTTATACCAGCTGTCTGCATCGATACTGTCCGGACAGTAAATCTTCACTTTTCCGTTTTCCAGGAACCAGTGTGCCGCTTCGATCATGCCCTGATCTTTGTTCTGATAATAGGCACCCTTGGAAGTGGGGAAAAGAATGACCGGCTGGCCGGCATATCCGAAACTGAGCATTTCGATATCGCGGCCCAGGGAAGGTGAATGCCATTTGTGATAATCTTCTTTTATGGGCATATGTAAAGGAGGGATTCAAATTTATTTTTAAAAAGGTACAAAAACAAATGAACTCCGCAATCTTCCCTATTTTTGAAGCTATGCCGTCCGTAAACCCCTGGATCAGGACTATTGAAACCCTGTCTTTTCCATCATCATTTCTGGAAAGAGACCTGCGTATCGACTTTTATCTTCCACCCGGACAAAACGGGCAACAACTCGATGTTTTATTGATCAATGACGGACAGGACCTGCAGACCATGCATTTCGAATCCATACTCGCAGATCTTTACCGGTCCGGATCGATCAGGCCGGTTCTTTGCGTCGGTATTCATGCGGGTGCAAAACGCAAATGGGAATATGGCGCGGCGGTAACACCCGACTATAAAGGAAGGGGGAACCTTGCAGCACAATACACCGCCTTTGTTACCGGGGAATTGATTCCGGCCATCCGGACGCTTTTTCCCGGAAGACTCAGTGAAAGCTGGTCATTTGCCGGTTTTTCCCTGGGAGGCCTGAGTGCGCTCGATATTTCATGGAATAATGGAGATCTGTTCCGCCAGGCCGGTATTTTTTCCGGCTCTCTGTGGTGGAGGCTGGTTGACAAGGACGATCCGCTTTATTCCGACGACCATCACCGCATCATGCATAACCAGATCAGGGAAGACGAAAAAAAGCCCGGTCTGAAATTTTTCTTTCAGTGCGGAACAGAGGATGAATCGGAAGACCGCAATGGGAACGGCATCATCGACTCGATCGACGATACGAAAGATCTGATTGCCGTATTGCTCGATAAGGGATATGATCCTGAAACGGATATTTTATATTATGAAATGGATGGAGGCCGCCATGACGTTCCGACCTGGGCGGAAGCATTTCCCTTTTTTCTCGAATGGGCATTTCCTCCCGTAGCCGTTCCTGCTGTACAGCAACTCAGTTAAGGAGAGCATTAGCATCAATGCCGGTAAAATGAACGGTGAGCGCTCCGAGCAACATGGCCACTCCAAAACTCAGTAGTGTGCCGATCAGTACATATTCCGTTAGTTTCATATCTCTGGCATCCTTTAGGTCACCGAACCTGAAAACTGATTTCGCCGCCAGCAGGAATCCAATACCTTCCCATTTGCCGAGGAGTATAAATCCGAAGATCATCAGTCTTTCCAGAATGCCGATCCATTTACCGGCATCCTGCAGGGTCTGCTGATCGATGCGTGATGCTGTCAGGTCGGGCGGCCATTTGGAAATGATAGTTTTCACAATGACGGATGCGGGATTGATCAGGGTCAGTACCGCCGTAAGGATGATCAGTGCATTTTTATTCTGGAGTCTGTGCCAATCCGGGATCCAATGCGTACTGAAAGCCCACACGGCAGTAATAGTTAGAACATGCAGGCCCTGATCGATAAAAAACCATATTCTTTTTGTCCTGGTTTTTTGAAATTGAACTTTACACAGGTCTATGATGAAATGCAGACCTGCTATCCAGAGAGCCTGTTTCCAGTAACCCGCATTTCCTGTGATGACTAAAATCAGAATAAAGTTGACGGCAGTATGCAGGTATAAAAAAGGGGAACGCCATTTTTTTTCCTCTTTATCTTTTACCCAGCGATCTGGCTGAAGGAAGAAGTCTGCGATCAGGTGGGCCAGCAAAAACTGAATGAGCAGCGTCATGATGTTAAAGGATTTTTGATCCGGTTACTGAAATATTCCAGGAGGTCTTTTATCTCATCGATCTGTGCCCGGGTATGGCGTTCGCTGACAGACGACTGTTTGAGTTTTAATTTTATTTCGAGCTCCTTCTGGGACAGAATTTTCCCCGTACTGTATTTTTCCATGAAAATAAGGAAAGCCAGTTCGGCCGACGGTACAGTCCATTTGTCCATGGCGATCAATGCAAGGCGGAGCATGAGGTTTATTTCCCGGTCCGTTGACGGCCAGGCGGTTTTGATTGCAAGATTTTGTTTTATTTTTTTCAGGGTCTCAAATTTTTCACCGGCATAGATGAAGGCCGTGCCTGAAGCGTCTGAGATCCTGGGTGCTTGATAAGATATTTCTCCTATACCGATGGCCAGCCGCACGTCCATTTTTTTTATACCCAGGGATTTGACAAGCGCTTTAATGGTAATGGCGGCCAGCAAAGATTTTTCCGGTTCCCTGATTTCCACCTGGAAGCTGTCGCCCCTGGACGTCTCCCAGTCTTTCGGAAATTTTCCGAACCGTGATAATAATTTCTTCAGGGGAGCCTGCCATTTGTCCTGCCTGCTTTTCCTGGAATTGATGATATCGCCTGTGATGACAGCGTTCATAATACGAATATCGGCTACTTTACCGATTTTAACAAATATCGTTTAATCTGCCGATATATATAAATATCGTCTAAAAAGCCGATTAATGATTTTATCGGTCACCGGGCCTGTTTGCTCATATCCCGAAAAAAAGCGCCGCCTTGAACTTTCAAAGCGGCGCGCACTTCCTGCTAACCTCATCAAAAAGACCGACCGGATCAGTTAAAAAGATACCGGATCCCGAACTGCATCTGCCAGCGGGAAGCCAGGCTCGTATCGTCCTTCCAGCTTGTCGTATAGGGCGTCTTGGAAGCGGCAATCTGGTAGGGAAATGAATATACCGGAACATTGTTCGTCACTTTGGAGGAAATCAGGCCCACGTTGATGACATTGGGAACGCCGCTCGCCAGTATGCTCGATCCGGTACCCGCCGCAGGCAGCTGATAAACACCCCAGCTGCTGTTGATCAGGTTGCCGACGTTTACAATATCCACCGAAAGGCGAAGGGTATGCGTATTCTGACCGATTTTCATGTAAACATCCTGCGTCACATTCATATCCACTCTCTTGTACCAGGGAAAAATCAGGGCATTTCTTTCTGCGTACTGTCCGCGGTGTTTGTTCAGATAACCATCCTGCTTGATATAAGCATTGATCTGGGCCCATACTTCATCCGGTGTCCTTGTATCTGTGCCGCCGCCATTGGCTGTTTTATAATTTCCGCTCGCGTAATCTGCTTCTGTAGGAATATAAAGCAGATCATTGGAGGTTTGCCCGTCCCCGTTAAGATCGCTCGAATAGACATAGGACCCGATGCCTGAGGGAGCGGCTTCAAACAGGAGTCCCACCGTAGTGGCGAAATTTTTTCCATAAACAAACCTGTATGAGGCAGAAGCAATGATGCGTTGCGGCATATAGGAGTTGGAATATCCTACCTGGGCGGCATTGGGATCTCCAGAAATGGGTTTGGATCCCCACATGGTGGCAGCCGTAGAACCGCCTACCATTACGTCCTTGGCCATACTGTAGGTGTAGGCAGCGTTCAGGTAGAGGTTTTTGAAATTTTTCTGTATCTGCAGGGTTGCCGTATATGCCCATCCTTCATTTACATTGGTCATATAGATCGCGTTGCCAATATTCGGATTGGAGGGTGTGGCTTTTGAAGGACCGCCAACAGCATAGATCTGGCTTGCCGGATAGTGAATACGGTTATCCGCTCCGATCAGGGGTGTACCCGCTGAGGGATCCGGCAGGTTGACATTTTGGAAAAATACTGCGTTGACATCTTTCGCCCAGGTGAACTCCAGGGTAACAATATAATTCTTCGGAAGTTTCTGGTCGATGGCAATGCTGCTCTTAAGGGCCTGAGGGAACCTGAAAGAAGGATCTGTAACATTCAGGCTATAAGAGGAGCTGGCTGACTTTGTAGCATTGGCCGGCCAGTTGGGGTTTGGATCGACTTGCGGACTGAAAGAGGCTGTGGTGGAATTGCTGATCGAACCGAACAGGGCCACTCCGCTGTTTGATGTCTGGTTGCTGATCCACACAAAGGGAGGCGGGCCGGCAAACAATCCGATTCCACCGCGGACCTGTGTTTTCTGGTCTCCGTTTACATCCCAGTTGAATCCTATTCGGGGTCCGAACAGGGGGTTAACGGTCGGTCCCTGACCGGTATTCAGGGTCACGCCATTATAGAATCCTGTCAGCGCGGCCACGGAGTCGTTCTGCAGGAAGGTATTCTTGAAGATAGGGATGTCGATGCGCAAACCATAGATCAGCGTCAGGTTCGGCTTGATCCTCCATTTATCCTGTGCGAAAAATCCGAGTTCATAATCCACCGGTCCCACCAGTGGGAATGGTCCGTCGGGAGGCAGGGTATAAGAAAGATCATAACGCAGGGCTTTCACATTCGGATCAGCGACGGCTGCGTAGAAATCAGACAGGCTCTTAAAACGGTATACTCCCTGGTAGGAAGGTGAGAATCCGTTTTCATATTTCTTATAGGCGCCCTGGAATCCGAGTGTTATTTCGTGCGGTCCCTTGTAATAGGTGAAGATATCATTGAGCTGCCACACGTCGGTGTTCAGCAGATTGCCATACGTAAACTGTTCATATCCGAAGGAAGTGTAGGGGTTGCCACTGCCATCCAAAATATCCACCAGCGGGAAAGGCGACGACGTCGCGGCACTTCTGAAATCGCGGAGAGCTGTATATCCCACCTGCAGTTTGTTGGTGGCCTTATTGCTGAGGCGTGTGTTCCATTCTGCAATGAAAATATCAAAATTGTTGTTGATTGTATACCCGCTTCCATTGAAGGGCATGGCATAGTTGCCCGGCGTTCTTCCGTAGGACGAATTCACGGACCCGCTGTTGCTTGCCTGCGTCTGACGGGACGACTTGAGAAAATTGTATTTGATGGTTACCGAATTTGCAGGATCGATATTCCAGTCCAGGCGGATGGTTACTTTCTTGCTCTGCGTTACATAGCTGTATCCCTGATATTGTCCGGGATCATAGGACCATGTCTTGGAGGCGGAAGTGTTCTTTAGAAAAGAAGCCAGCGCATTGAGGGTATCCTGATTGGCATTGGAAACTGAAACCCCGTTGGCGGGATTGCTGGCACTGGACGCTACCCATGAAGTAGCGGGGTCTGTCCTGTTTTCCATCTCGCCGTTAACGAAGAAAAAGAGTTTACCGGGAATTATAGGTCCGCCCACGCTGAATCCCGTAAGGTTATATGAATAATCCTGTCTGGGCACCGTGATATCGCCTACTTTGTATCCCTGCGTGCCCGGACCTTTGATATAGGTATAAACAGTTCCCCTGAACTGGTTGGTTCCGCTGCGGGTAACCGAGTTGATGCCTGCACCGGAGAAGCCACCCTGTCTCACATCATATGGTGAAACGTTTACCTGGATCTGTTCCAGGGCATCCAGGCTGATGGGCTGGGAATTGGTTTGCCCGCCCAGTGTTCCCGAAAGTCCGAATGAGTTGTTGAAGTTCGCGCCGTCCACTGTGATATTATTGTACTGGCTGCTCTGGCCGCCGAAAGAAAGCCCGTTGGCGACCGGCGTGAGTTTCGTAAAATCCAGGAGACTACGGTTGATCGTCGGCAGTCTTTCCATCTGTGCCCGGGTGATGATCTCCTGATTGCCTGTATGACTGGAATTAAAAACCTTTCCCTGTGTGCCCGGCGATGTTACCACCACTTCGCTGAGCTGTTTTGCTTCCGGTGTCATAACAAAACTGGCCCGGAATTCCTGCCCGAGCACCAGATAAATGTCTTCCTGGTGTGAGGGCTGGTATCCGACATATGTAACGGTAACCGTGTAAGGACCACCAATACGCAGGTTAGCGAGGTTAAACCGGCCGTCGGATCTTGACGTGGTTTTATAGGTCGAGCCTGAAGGTTCATGCACTGCCGTGAGCGTTGCTCCGGCCAGGGGCGTTTTATCGGAACTTAGAACCTGACCGGCGATTTCCGAGGTTGTTTCCTGCGCTTTTAGGCAGGGTTCGAAAGCAATTGCCACTAAAAAAACCAAGAGCCATTTTCTCATAAAGAAGGTAGTTTAGGTTATAAAAATAAATGCAGTTAAAACCGATAGAATCCGAAAACGGATTATGAAAACATTAATTCATATGAGAACCAATCGTACCATGATGGCTGGCAATCGAAGCAGGGGAAAATTGCGGAGTAAAGGAAAGAAAAATTCAAATGTTAATATTTCTCTAGCGGTTATTTTTTTCAACATCTGTAAAATCTGCAGTTTACGTTTTTCATATTTTGAAAATCAATAGGTTAAGTACTCTTTCATAACAGGCAGGAAATTGTAACTTTGTGCATAAATTATTTTCATGTTAGATAAGATCGAGGACGCCATAGAAGAGATCCGTCAGGGCCGGCTGGTGATCGTGGTAGACGACGAAGAAAGAGAAAACGAGGGGGATTTTATTACAGCCGCCCGTAATTCAACCCCGGAAGTGATCAACTTCATGAGTAAGCACGGCAGGGGACTGATTTGTGTTCCGCTCATCGAGGAAAGATGTGATGAGCTCGGTCTCGAACTGATGGTCAACAACAATACCGCACTGCATGAAACGGCTTTTACGGTTTCTGTTGACCTGCTGGGACATGGATGCACTACCGGCATCTCGGCTCACGATCGTGCACTCACCATCCAGGCGCTCATCAATCCCGCTACCCGTCCGGGAGATCTGGGGAGGCCCGGGCATATATTTCCTCTCCGGGCAAAAAAAGGCGGGGTATTGCGGAGGGCTGGCCATACGGAAGCTACCATCGATCTGGCCCGGCTTGCGGGATTCGAAGGGGCCGGCATCCTCGTGGAAATCATGAATGAAGATGGCTCCATGGCGCGTCTGCCGGAACTTAAAGAAATTGCGCGGCGATTCGATTTCAAACTTATTTCCATACGCGACCTGATCGAATACCGCATGAAGACCGACTCCCTGATAGAGGAGATCGTGCGGGTGGACATGCCCACCAAATACGGGCATTTCAAACTCGTCGCTTTCCGGGAAAAAAACACTTCAAATGAGCACCTTGCCCTCATCAAAGGTGAATGGAAAGAAAATGATCCGGTGATGGTACGCGTACATTCATCCTGTTTCACCGGGGATATTCTGGGCTCCCTGCGTTGCGACTGCGGCGATCAGCTGCATAAAGCCATGCAGATGGTTGACGCTAACAAGACAGGCATTATCCTGTATATGAACCAGGAAGGGCGTGGTATAGGACTGGTGAATAAACTAAAAGCCTATAAACTACAGGAAGACGGGATGGACACGGTGGAAGCCAATCTTCATCTTGGTTTTCCCATGGACAAACGGGATTACGGAGTAGGCGCACAAATTCTTCGCTACCTCGGAGTGAAAAGAATTAAACTGATCAGCAATAATCCCAGGAAACGCACGGGACTTTCCGGGTATGGCCTGGAAATCGTGGAAACGATTCCGATTCAGATACCTTCCAACCCGCACAACGAAAAATATCTGAACACCAAACGAGATAAACTGGGTCACGAGATGGAACGCTGAGATACTAGTTTTTCGTTGCAGGCTCACTCTCCGGATTTTTTGTTTCCGGTTCGCTTTCAACGGGCTTCTTTTTTTTCTTGAAAATTTCATCCAGCTTGTCAAAATCCCTTCTGTAGGATATACTGGTACCTGAGCTGTTCATGGTATGATTACCTACTGAAAGGTAATTGTATGAGTCGCGGTAAAACAGTGTGAGGACCACATGACCGTTTTGCGTGAGTTTCCATTCCGCTGTCACATTGGGCAGGAACTGGACCGATGAATAAGAGTTTTGCTGGGTAGTAAGCCCGACATCAAGTGCACTGCCCACGGTAAAAGTGAGGCGTTCATTGAGAAAGCTTTTTATGACGGAAAGATTAACATTGGTACGGTCATATGTGGAGTTGGTAGTAGGAGTGGCCTCCGTTGTCTCCAGGGCCGTTCCGTTGTAAAGCGCCGCATTGAAGTTGACGCGAATGCTTTTGTCCTTAAAGAATTTTTGAAAATAACTGGAGAAAACTCCGCTCATTGTATTCGATAGCGCCGAAGAAATGCTGTTCACCACAATTCCATTCACGGCTTCATTCGCTGTATAAGCCGTGTTGCTCGTGCTCATGGGTCCGAAACTGTTAAATACCAGCAGAAAGGCAACCTGCTTATTGAGCTCACTGGGTTCCTGGTTGATCTGCATCAGTGTGAGTGTGGCACTTGCATCGTTTCGTAATTCGCTGTTGGGAGGAAGCTGTAGCTCGAAGCTGATGGTAGGATGAAGCAGTTTATCCTTCAGTGTGGCTACCACCCATACGGGTCCCCTGTAGGTCTTGGCTTTACCGGTGTTGCTGATAGAATAGGATTTATTGTCCAGGTCGCTAAACTGAATATTCTCCGCTTCGTAGATTGCCTGCACGTTAATGTCTGCATCATAGGGATCTCCTGTCCACTGAATAAAGTTGTCGCCATTTTGCATGAAGACAAACGGTTTCTTGATGAATGACTGGAAGGAAAAATTGTAGTTGCCCCGGTCAATCACATAGCGCCCGCGGATTGACATGTCTTCATTGGTGCCTACGCGCATGTGCAGGTTACCATGTCCATAGGCCGTGATTACATCCTTGGTAAGCGGATCAATGATCAGTTCGCAACGGGCAAAATTGTTCGCGGTGACGTCGAGCGTGACCGTGAAATTTCCGGAAGAGGAGGCGAGCTTCTCGGGCTCCATCTCCTTGCCATACACTTTCCACACAATGAAGTCAGCATAGGCACTTTCGCGGCTTGTATTTGTCGGTATGGAGAAAACCGAGCTGTCGGTAGGCTCGCCCTTGATATCCATCTGCAGGTCTTCCTGAGGTCCGTAGAGTTTTACGTTTGCACGGCCGATCACCCTGCCATAGAACTGGTTGTTGTCTGTGATCTTTGTATTCAGCAGCAGGAGTTTATTGGTATTGATCGCGAAATCATAGCGCATGTCCCTGAAAGAATGATGATAAAGGAATGCTTTGCTGACGTCCGCCGTATTACCCAGAGAATCCCTGATTTGAAAATTGCCAAAGTCGATCCGGTCTTCACGCATCTGCACAAAAGCAGATGGAATAAAATAGGTGCAGCGGGTATACTTCACGTGAAGGCGCGCATCGGTGAGGTGGAGATCCCCGATATAATTGAGGTTGCTTCCCGACCCGATGATCTGCAGGGATCCGGTTGCATGTCCCGTAACATTTGTAAATATCTCTCCGATATATTTTTCAAGCAGGTCCACTTTCGTGTTGACCATATTGGGGATGGTAATATTTATCGGTGTCTTGGCGCTGTCATTGGTATCAAAGACGCCCTTCATGTCAAACTGGTAGTCTTTGTTGTCTGAAGCGACGGTGGCATTGACGAGGCCGGTGGACTTATTATAATTCGCTGTCAGGTTTACCTTTCCCACCGAATCATTGGAGAAGCGAAAATATTCCGCCGTACCGCTGAACCGGGCATCGATGTGGTGAAAGGGATCTGAAATATCAGCCCTTCCGGTCAGTATCCCTTCAACCCTTTCATCCTTAATAAAGAAGGGGGCAAAATCGCCGATATTTATTTTTTGCAGTTCCAGGTGCACGTCCTTCCAGTTTCCTTCACCGGAAAGCGTTGTGCTCACCAGTAGCTGCTGTTCACCGGAATAGATCCGCACGGATTCAGCCCCCACAGTATTCTGTGAGAAAAGCAATTCACCGTTCTTGTCGATCGTCCATGTCTTACTATTGATTTCAAAAGTGGAGGGATTGAATTTGATCTTCACACCGTCACTCAGTGTGGTTACTTCGGCTGAAATGTTGGCGGCATTCAGTGTCTGGTTTGCACTTGTATTGATCTTCACCTGCGACACATCATCAAACGACCTAAACTGGATATGGGTCAGGGGAAAATGAAGACTGTCACTCACATACACTTCGCCGATCCGGGTATCCATCGAGAGACTGTCGTAATTGCCGTTCCCATGCAGTTCCACTTTATAAAAAGCGATATTCCTGTAATTGAACTGGGGTACTTCCAGATTCACATTCAGCAGATTCTGATCGCTCTGGATACGGCCATTGATATTGCTGTTGTTAAATCCCCGAATGTCTTTGGAGAAAAGCTCGAAATAAGGATCCACCTGGCGGGTCGTGATGACAAAACTGAATTTTTGGTTGCTCAGCTTCACCGTATTCGGCTTAATATAACTCGGATAATAGCGGTGCAGAAAATCCTGAAAAGCCGATGGCAGTTTCTTTATGGAGAATTCACCTACAATGGCCGCCTCGAACTCATTGCTCACGACCGTGATGGTCTTGCTGCTGTCGATGATATTTGATTCGACGACCAGCGAATCGAAGGACATTCGTTTTCCCTGACGGAATATCGACGCGTCGAATATTCTGGCCTTCCCCAAGAATTTGTCTATGTCATTACCGGTGAAATTGAATTGCAGTTTGCCAATAAAGTCAATACTGTCCTTTGTCAGGTGCAGGGCTTTAAGCCTGGCCTGTTCGACGGTTGCATTGAAGTCGAATTTTGGCGTATCATGACTGTAATCGATCAGTCCGATCAGGGTTGCCCGGAGGTTGGAATCATTGGAAATGATCTTTCCATCGAATCTTTTTTTGGCGACCTGGCCATTGACATAGATGTTCTCATAGGTATATCCCTGATAATTGAACTGCCGGATAGTTCCTTCCAGGCCCGCACTGATGGTGTTAATGGAAAGTCCGGTGCCGTGTACTTTTCCGTTAAAATACATTTTGCCAAGGCTGGAATCTTCGAGAAACCTCCCCAGCTGAAAATCACTTGTCAGCAGGTTGCCGGAATAAAGCGCCGGACCCTTATCGGGAATCTGCATGGCCAGGTTGGTCACCATGCTGCCCAGGTCGGTCTGGATGGTGCCGGAGGTGACGAAGTTTTGAAGTGTGCCCAGGAAATTTCCAACGAAACGCAGATTGCCGATGCGGTCGATCCTGGGGTTTCTGATATTTTTAAGGGAAGGGACAAATGTAATGATGTCCGGATAGGTAGTACGGAAATCGTTAGACCGGAAATCGATAAATGTCCTGTTGATATCGGGAAGGCCGGTCAGGTGAAAGTCGCCCCGGAGTTCGGTATGTGATCCGGCATTGATGCGGATATTTTTTGCGGCCAGGTTGGCTACGGTGCCTTTGATCCTTCCCGTGATAAGGATATTCTTCTTCCAGCTTTTCAGGCCGGAAGCAAAATAGCCAATGTCATCGCTGTCTACCGTAGCGTTTGTGAAGTCTGCCTCCAGGACGACTTTGCCTGTGAAATCAGACAGGTCGTCGAAGGACTTAAACTTCATGGCAAAATAATTCCTGAGATGGCTCTTGGAAGTCTCCAGGTCGAAATTGTGGAAGATCATGCCCTCGGGGTAAAAATGAATATTGGCATCCAGGTGTTTTACCACAATTCCAGATCTTTCTTTCGTAGCCAGGTGCATTTTTGCACGGATGCTGTCCCTTACAAAATGAACATCGCGGAAGTCTGCTTCGATCTGCGTAAAATTCATATGGTAGCTGTCAAAGACAGCGGAGAGGTTCTTGTCCAGAATCTTGTCGTCCCGGAAAGCTCCTTTTGTAATCACTACGCTGCGGGCGGAGATATTCCACTCGCCGGCATTCCATCGCAGCTTTGCGGGATCATTCATAATGATTGGGTCTCCGGCGGGCATTGAGGGTCGGAAACCATTGTAACTGCGGATGGCAAAATCCGGGCGCGTGATAGTCAGCTTATGGATCACGACAATTTTTTTTTGCAGGTCAAACTGTTCAGCATCCAGGTTGAGTGCGCCCAGACGGAGTTCCATATCCTCACCGCGCCAGGCGTCCTGCTGCAGCAGGTGAAGATTTGAAATATCTATATCGCGGATCTGAAGCTGAATAGGTTTGGAGGCTGTATTCCCCGAACTGAAATAATCGGCGAGGAACTGATAGTTCCATACAGAATCCTTCCGGTAAATCCTTACATAGCTGTCGCGGAGGCCAACATATTTCAGTTCAATCTTTTCTTTGAAAAAGAACCAGTCTGTAATATTTACCCTTACCTGACCGGCATACAACAAAGTATCTCCCTGGCGGTCATATACCATCACCCCGTTAAGCTTCATCTTGTCGAAGAGTGAAAAGTCGATCTCTTCAATTGAAATTTTTGCATGAAGATTTTGGGAAAGGGTTTGCGTCACGCGGGTCAGAAGCCAGTTCTGTACAGGCCGGGTATGGATTAAGCCCCAGGCGACCAGCAGGAGTAGAATCAGGGCGATTAGCGTCCTGCGGATTATTTTACCGGCTTTTTTCAGATAGTGAGATTAGATCGCTAAAATTACAAAAACTGTGCTGGGTTTCTATGCTAAATGCTTAAAACTTAAACGTTAAGCAGTGAAACGTTCTCAAAACGTCCAAAGTGAGTGCATGGTTGTGCACCGGCCACGCAAATTTTGGCCAAAACAGGGATTAGTATCCTGCAGCATCATCATCTCCACGCCGGTCGGCAACGGCCTCTATATTCCCATCCCGGGAAATGCGGATGACTTCCACCCGGCCGATAGGGCCTCTTTCTTTGACTGTATATCCCATCTGCTGAAGCTGTACGGCGACCCCTGCAGGAAACTCTTTTTCGATATAAAGAATATCCGGGAGCCACTGGTGGTGAAATTTGGGTTTGTTGACTGCGTCCTGCACAGTCATTTTGAATTCTATGATATCCACGAGCGTTTGAAAAACAGAAGTGGTAATCGTCGTGCCACCCGGTGTGCCGAGGATGAGAAAGGGACGTTCACCTTCCAGGACGATGGTGGGCGTCATTGAACTCAGCATTCTTTTTCCGGGCAGTATCGCATTGGCATCTCCGCCTACAGCTCCATACATATTGGGAACCCCGGGTTTCATACTGAAATCATCCATCTCGTTGTTCAGCAGAAAGCCCGCGCCGGATACTACCGTATGGCTGCCAAAGCCGCCGTTGAGGGTGGTCGTAACAGAAACGCAGTTGCCCTCCCTGTCATATACGTCGAAATGAGTGGTTTCTTCTGACTCAGGAATTTGTCCGGCTTTTATCATTTCACTCTTACCCGCAGAATCCTTTTTGTATCCATTCATTCTTTGTTTTGCATAGGATTCGCTAGTGAGCGTCCTCACGGGAATTTTTACAAAGTCAGGGTCGCCGAGCCATTGTGCCCGGTCTGCATAGGCCAGCCTTTCCACTTCTGCCATAAGGTGTACGGATTCAGGCGTTTCAAATCCGTACTGTCCGATAGAACGATCGGCGATCATGTTCATCATCTGTGGCAACAGGACCCCGCCACTGCTGGGCAGGGGCATGGTGATGATGGTGTATTTATTTTTATAAATAAACACCACCGGTTTTCTTTCCACGGCCGTATAGGTTCTGAGGTCTTCTGCTGTGATCAGGCCACCGCCTCTTTTCATTTCGGCGATGATCAGTTTGGCCGTTTCTCCTTCATAAAATCCTTTCACGCCCAGATCGCGGATACGTCGCAGGGTGAGCGCGAGGTCATGCTGTATCAGGATATCTCCTTTTTTCCATCCTCCGGCTTTCACAAAAACCGGTGTGACGGAGTTGAATTTTTTAAACGCATCCTGATTTTCATTGAGGTCGTCTGCCTCAGCCTGCGAAATGGCAAAGCCGTTTTCTGCCAGACTGATTGCCGGCGTGATCAGTTCCCGAAAAGGAAGCCGTGCATAAGGATAATATTTAAAAATTCCTGCTACCGATCCCGGGACGCCCGCAGCGAGGTGCCCGTCTTCACTTTTACCTTCAACCACTTCACCTCTTGAGTTCAGGTACATATCCCGGCTGGCCGCAACGGGTGCTTTCTCCCGAAAATCAATCGCCAGATTTTTTTTGTTTTTCAGGTGAGCCACCATGAACCCGCCTCCGCCGATATTGCCCGCACCCGGATATACTACAGCCAGGGCGAGCTGTGTGGCGATCGCTGCGTCCACGGCATTTCCTCCTTTTTTCAGGATCGTCAGACCGGCCTGGCTGGCCAGTGGATGAGCCGATACCACGGCACCGTTTCTGCAGGTCACGCGCTTGACTGATTCCATCAGTGCCCGGGGTTTTTGTGCTGAAGCGGGGCGGATCCCGGCGGTTATGACAAGAAAAACAAAAAGGGAAATGGACCTGTATTGCATTGGCGGAAATTAAGGAAAAATTCTCAGGGCCCCGGAAGCCTGCCGCCGGTGGAATATCGAATATTGTTAATGGGGGATTCGTTAATTTGGCAAATACTAACCTACTCGGACAGATGAAAAAACTTGGGGTAATCAGCAGATTCATTTGGATGTTTTGCCCGCTGGCCGCCCTGGCACAGGCGCCGGATACCTACAGTTCTTCCGACATTCTTCTGCGGATAAAAAAGCTCCGTGTGCTGGGAACTGTACTCTATATAGCTGCGCATCCCGATGATGAGAACACGCGTTTGCTGGCCTGGCTTTCCAAAGACCAGTTGTACCGTACAGGATATCTTTCCCTGACGCGCGGTGATGGCGGACAGAATCTCATCGGAGAAGAACAGGGTGTTGAGCTGGGACTTATCCGCACCCAGGAACTGCTGGCAGCACGGCGCGTTGACGGAGCGGAGCAGTTCTTTTCGCGGGCCTATGACTTCGGATTTTCAAAGTCAACGGAAGAAGCCCTGCGGATATGGAATGAGCAGAAAATACTCAGTGATGTCGTATGGGTCATCCGGAAATTTCAGCCCGACGTGATCATTACGCGTTTTCCCGAGGATAAAAGAGCGGGTCATGGTCAGCATTCTGCTTCGGCGGTACTGGCAAGAATGGCCTACGCGGCCGCCGCGGACCCCCAAAAATTTCCCGAACAATTTGCTTTCGGCGTCGGGCCATGGCAGGCCAGAAGACTGTTCTGGAACAATTATAATTTTGGAAGGACGAATACCACCAGTGAAGACCAGTTGAAAATAGAAGTGGGCGGATTCAATACGCTTGCAGGTAAAAGTTATGGCGAGATCGCTGCCGACAGCCGCAGCCAGCATAAGTCACAGGGCTTTGGTCTTGCGCACAGCCGGGGAAACGTTACAGAATATTTCAGCATCATCGGTGGCGATTCCGCGAAACAATCCCTGCTGGAGAACATCGATGTAAGCTGGAATCGCATTCCCGGAGGGAAGCCAATAGGAAAACTGGTAGATAAACTGATCAGTTCCTTTAATCCTCAGGCACCCGCGGCCTCATTGCCGATGCTCATCAGCCTGTATGACAAGCTGAATTCGCTTCCGGAATCATACTGGCGCAACCGGAAACTCAAAGAAGTACAGGAGCTGATCCGCGCATGCAGCGGCTTGTGGCTGGAAGCGAATGTAGGCGGGGGCTATGTCCGGCAGAATAAAAATCTTTCCGTAACCCTGAGGGTGCTCAACCGTTCGCTTATTCCCGTAAGGGTGGAGAAGGTTATACTTAACGGACAGGATACCATCTGGCATCAGGACCTGAATCCCGGCGTGAATTATTCCATAGCACGGGTGGTTTCGCTTAAGGGACTGCCCATTTCTCAACCTTACTGGCTAGTGGAACCGATGTCGCCGGGTTCATTCAATGTAAATAACCAGGAACTCATCGGCAGGGCGGAAAATCCGCCTGCGCTCGAAGCTGTTTTCCAGGTCGCACTCGAAGGCAGAACATTCGAGTTTCATCAGGCCGTGATATATAAATACACAGATGCTGTAAAAGGGGAACTTTTCGAGCCACTGACCATCGTGCCCGACCAGATGGCCTACTGTGATCCGGATCTTATGGTGTTCACGAAAGGGAAGGAAACCGAACTCACCGTCAACCGCCAGTGGAAGACAAAAAAAGATACGGAAACTGTGATGGTTCATCCGGCTTCCGTCAGCGGGACAGGCGGGACAGCATCTGACCAGTCGTTCATAAAAATTACACCGGTGCCCGGATTTGAGATCAACAGCCTGGGTTCCTCCCCGGATAATTTCCGTTTTATGCTCAGGTCCGAAAATGAGTTGGAAAGTCAAACCGGATCATGGGCGGTGAAGGCTAAGGAAGACGGATCCGATACGCTCCAGCAGTGCAGGACCAT
>Ga0070658_10000361_pt1 | contig 39525 bp, 31 predicted proteins | sample KBSC13metaG_FD_64664 | JGI IMG/M metagenome (GOLD analysis project Ga0070658, IMG submission 64664) | Corn rhizosphere microbial communities from Kellogg Biological Station, Michigan, USA - KBS C1-3 metaG | ecosystem: Host-associated > Plants > Roots > Rhizosphere > Soil ... | reverse complement strand
GGCGTGTGCGACCATCTTGCGTCCTTCTCCTGGTCGATTGCGTTTCGCCAACTTACAATTTTGAGATTCCCTGCCGGTGGGCAAGAGTCCTGCCTGCTCGTTCACAAAACCGGGACAGCCTTTCAAAGTCAATGATGGGCAGTACGACAGCAACATCGCCACCGCCGCCGTCACGATCACGGCGACCAAATAACGGCTCGACCCCTATCCGCTGAAAATCGTTTTCCGCTTTGTCCGACCGCCGCTCAGTATCTCCGTAGAAGTTCAAAGTCGTCTCTTGTTACGATTAGGAATGGGGAGCTGTCACTCTCCAACTCAAAGGATGCTTCGCGTCGCCTCAGAAAGGACAACACAAATGAACAAGTACTCCGTTGGAGCAATGACCTTGTGCCTGCTCGCATGCCTCTCCTTAAACCCGCCGCAGTCGTCGGCGCAGACCCGAACTCAGGACGTGATCTACATGAAGGCGGGCGGGACGGCGTTCACGATGGACATCCTCAAGCCTGCAAAACCCAACAAGGCGGCGGTGATCTTCATGGTGAGCGGAGGGTGGATCTCGGACCACTCCATGATCAAAAGCTTTGGGGCCGACATCGAGAAGGCCTTCGCCGACGGCGGATTCACCGTCTTCTCGGTGGTACACGGCGCCCAGCCCCGATTCAAGGTCGCCGAAATCGTGGAACAGGTTCGAACCGCAGTCCGGTTTGTGCATGCGCACGCCGCCGACTACGGGATCGACACGAACCGGGTGGGGGTATCGGGAATCAGCTCGGGCGGACATCTCGCTCTCATGATCGCAGGATCACCGGATTCTCCCGTGAACGCGGTGGCGGCGATCGCTCCCCCTACCGATTTAGCCAACTGGGGTAAGCCGGCTTTCCTGCTCACCGACAATCCTCAAATGGCTATGTTCATTCCCGCGCTCGGCTTCGACCCCAGGGGACCAAGAAACGACAGGGAAGCTCTGGCCAAACAGCTTTCGCCGATCACCTACGTGAATCGCAAGTATCCTCCAACTCTGATCGTTCATGGTGACAGCGACATGGTCGTCCCGCTTCAACAAGCCCAGACTATGGACGGCGCCCTGGTGAGGGCAGGCGCCGAGCACAAGCTCGAGGTCGTCCCCGGCGGCCACGATGACAAGACGTTTCGCCCCGGCGTGATGAAAGCGGTCCAGTGGTTCAAGGACAAGCTTCTGAAATAGGAATCGGAGGAAGGTTGTCGGGAGTAAGAATTTTCGCTGCTCCTATTGACGACATCTGTCTTCACGTGATATACTGGGGTATGGGATAGAACGGATGATGCAGTTCGTCTCTTGCATGCCGTGACGACATGTGTCGTCATCAGGAAGCTAAGCGGTGTCGACACAGGTGAATTTTGGAGAGGCTACTATGAGGAAACCAACGGTTGGAGATCAGGAGTTGGAGGTGCTGCGCTTCATTGCCGACCATGCCCCGATCTCCACAGGAGAGGTCGCCAGGCAGTTCGGCGAGCGCAACAACCTGGCGCGCGGAACGATCATCAAAGTGATGGAGCGCCTGCACAAAAAGGGCTATCTGACGCGCCGACAGGAGGCAGGGATCTTCGAGTACTCCCCCAGCGTGCCGAAACAGGAACTCCTACAAAACCTGATGCAGGAGTTCGTAGAGAAGACGCTCAAGGGATCGGTCTCGCCCGTCGTCGCCTATCTCACCAACAGCAGGCAGGTTTCGGATGCGGAGTTGCTCGAACTCGGCAGGCTGGTAGACGAGCTGCGTGTGGAGAGGAGCGAGAAAAAGCCATGAGCGCACCGTGGATCGCAACCATCGACCCGTGGGTCGATCACTGGGCCGCAGGAGTCTGGCGGGCCTGTTGGCAGGGAAGCGCGGCGATTCTGTTTGTCTGGGCAGTGTGCGGGTTGCTGCCGCAGATGTCACCACGCATTCGCTGCTGGCTCTGGCGTCTGGCCTATGCCAAACTGCTCATCGCCCTGCTCTGGACCTCTCCCGTCGTTATCCCGCTGCTGCGCTCGACCGCAACACGGGTTTCTCTCTCTGCCCCCAGCCGGGAGCCAGCCGCACCCGCCGCATTTCTTCCGTCGCCATTAAGCACGGAAGGAAGTGGGCCTCCGGCGTATGTCGTTCTCCAACAGCCCTCCCTGACCCCTCTCAGCCTGTTGACGATCCTATGGCTGCTTGGCGCAGCGATGGTGGCTGCGCAGGTCGGGCGGGAGTGGCGCTCCGCGCGCCTGCGAGATCAGGCTGCGCCGTTGGATACCGCTCTCTACGCGGGCCTGGCGGCGGACTTTGAGAGCCTCCAGCGGCGTCTCGGCGTCCGCCGTCCCATCGCTCTGCTCGTGACCGACGCGAGTGACCGACCGCACGTCTTCGGTGTGAAGCGCCCTGCTATCGTCCTGCCTGCCGCACTGCTCGCGGAATCGGATCGCCCCGGCTTGTCGGCGGTACTGGCGCATGAGATCGCCCATGTGCGGCGAAAAGACCTGCTCTGGAACTGGCTTCCGGCGATCGTGCACATACTCTTCTTCTTCTGCCCCTTCGTGTGGCTTGCCAATCGTGAGTGGCAGCTCGCGCAGGAGCTTGCCTGCGACGATATGGCCGTTCTGAACACCAGAATCGACGTTGCCGACTACGGGGAGATGCTGGTGCGGATGGTCACGCCCTCACGCCACTCACCGACGCCTGGCATCGCCACGTTAAGTATCGTCGAATCGCTGCAAACACTTCATAGGAGACTTATCGCCATGAGATCTATCCGTCCGATATCGCCCCGCAAACTCGCGGTTGCCGGCGGCGCCTGTGTGGCGCTCGGTATCTTCGGCATTGTGCCCTGGCAGGTGGTCGCGCAGGGAGCGAGAGCCGACAGAATACTCTTCGTCTCCAATCGCGGAGAGGATCATCGATTCAGCATTTTCGCTATGGATCCGAACGGTCTGCATCGTGTACGGCTGACACATGGCCCACTGCCGGAGTCGGACGTAGTCTCGGGGCCGGACGGTAAGGCGATACTGCAGCCCACCGCGCCCCACCGAAACGCGATGGAGATCGATCCTGTCTGGTCGCCGGACCGTCATCGGATCGCCTTCGCTCTGGCCGTGGCGGAAAAGCCGGAACCGGGGAGCCGGGTGAAGACGAATCTCTATGTGATGAACGCCGATGGCTCCGGAGGTAAACAGGTGACCTTTTTCGATTACGGTCTCGCAGCGGCTGCGCCCGCCTGGTCGCCGGATGGAGCGAAGATCGCCTTTATGCTTCAGAATCGCGACGAGGGCGCGCCGGGCGGAATATGCAGCACCGTCTGTGTAAGCGACTTCACCGGGTTCTGGCCGGTCGCAGACGGGATGTGTCCCAGTTGGTCGCAGGATGGCAAACAGGTGCTCTATTCGGCCTATTCCGATGCAAAGAGCCGGACGGAACTCACGCCCGAACTCTACGAGGCGCACTCCGCGGGCGCCTACTTCGGCAAGAAGAAGCTGGCCCACGGGGTGCTCCAGGGCGCGCTGTCGCCGGACGGCAAACGTCTCGCCTATATCTCAAATCTGGTCGAACCCAATGGCGTTAGGACCAACAACATCTTTGTCAGCAACGCCGACGGATCACAACCTCAACAGGTAACCGATCTTCATGACGCAGGTCTCATGGGACTCCAGTGGGCTTCGGATGGCAGGCAGATCTACTTTACGCGGCCCACGTCGTCGAACGAAGCGGGGGCGCCGAACTACATCATCTATGCCATGGATACGGACGGCAGTCATATCCAGGCATTGACAAAGGGCGATGCGGCCGACTGCCTGGGGGCAAGCCCCGACGCCTCGCTGACAAACAGGTGGATGAGTCGGATCGCCACGATGAAAGAGGCAAAATAGATGGAGAGAGCCATGCGACACGGAGCGGGGCTGGTCGGTCTCTGCGGTCTGATGCTGAGCGGCAGAACCGCGGGGGCGCAGCAGGCGAAGACCGCAGAGGTTCCGGAAGGGCTTGTCGGCAGCCCTGCATTTGCAAAGCGAGTGAAGGTGGCCTGTCCGGGACTGGCAGTCGGTGAACTGCTCGATCAACTCTCTGCCACGACCGGAGTGAAGTTACAGGCGGACAAGGCGATTGCCGACGAGAAGGTCGTTCTCTTCTGCCCGGCGAGACCCCTCAAAGAGACGCTGACCGATCTTGCGGCGCTCTTCCACGATACCTGGCGCCATCTACGGACAGAAGACGGCAAAGACCGTTACCTCCTGTTGCGCACCCGTCAGGCTGCCGAGGTCGAGCAGTCGCTCTCCAGGGCTGCGCACGCTCGTGTTATGGCCAAACTCGACGAACAGGTGAGAGCGCTGTCCGAAACTCCGGATCAGTTGGCGAAGCGTCCCGCAGAAGATCCCATCCGCAAGTCTCTGACGGACCCAGGGGACCGTGCCGCCACCGCCGTGTATGCGGCCCTTTCGCCGGATCAGCGTGAGGCGCTCTTCGACCGGCGCGTACTGAACTTCTCTCCCGCCGAGATCGGCCCGCAGCTCGCCGAACCCGTCGGCAGCCTCTATAAACTGAGCGCGGCACGCGCCGCACGCTTTCGAGGGGGAGGGGGGCGCCTCCGGGAGAGAACGCTCAGGACTATGCACGGCGAGGGCTTCAGTTCGCACTGCATAACTGCGCGGGCAAGGTGACTCCTGCGATCTACGCCTATGGCAAATCCTCCATGATCGGGTTCCTGTTCGCCGACGTCGATGCACACGCTCTCTGGGCGCTTGGTCCGCATGGCAACCCGTACTCCCCTGGACCGATCGCGCGCAGCCTCGCGCTGCCCTCCTCAGGAATAACGCGCAAGGCGCAGGGGGAGGCCTCGTGGATCGATCAACTGCAAAAACTGGCCGAATCGACCGGGTCCGCGGTGCTGGCGGACTTCTATCGTTCGCGACCCGTGAATCTCGTTCCAAAAGAGGCGCCGGAGCCTGCCCCTGTCGTAGGCGATCGCCCCGAAGTCGCTGCCCTCGATCGGTTCTGCTGGAAAGAGGGGTACCTCTGGTGGGCGCGACCGGGAGGCGCACTGCTGTTTCGCAAACGCGACTGGTTTGAGCAGCAGCGCTACGAGGTGTCCGACCGCTGGCTGGTGGAGACGGTAAAGCGCATGAAAGTACAGAAGCATATTCCGAAGGTCTCGGATTTCCTGCGCGCCCGAGAGCTGACCGCCCGGCAGATCCTCGGTTTGAACGGCATGAATACCGGCGACGGCTTCAGCTATTCGGAGTTCGAGACCGTCGGAACGTCGGAACTGGCCGCTTTCCTGAACAGAGAGCTTGCCTATCACCCTACTGCCGCCATAGGGCAGCCTCCTATCGCCGGACATGCACTGGAGCCTGGCCGCTCCTTCGAGAAGGCGTTTTTCACGGAGGACACGGCCGCACTGGCATCCAACGAAGCGTTTGTCGCCTTCTTGAGCGCCCAGGCTTCTCCGATCCCGCTGACAGACATCCGGTATTTTCAGGCCGACATCTACAACGAAGATCGGGGAGGCGGTCCGAACGGCGGCTGGAAGGACGTCAGCGTCGTGGTGAACTGGAAGGTCGGCCCCCTGATGGACAAAAGACTGAGCCTCTGCCTGCCCTTCGAACTGCCGAACGATCGTCGAGACCAGGTGAAGATAGGGGTGGAGTAGAGAACCTGACCTGTGGAGCAGCGGGCCTCGCATCCCACGGGATGCGAGGCCCGCTTAAATTTAATCTCTCATACTATTGACTCATTCCAGATTAAGAGATATAATGGCTGGCATGACGTTCGACGAATCCACACTTCAGGAATCCCTTCGTAGAGCCGGGCTGCGGGTAACCGCTCCCCGGCTCGCCGTGCTCACGGCGATTCAGGGCGAGGGACGGCATCGGGACGCGGAGGCCATTGCGGACGCCGCCCGCAAGCGTCTCGGCACGCTCTCCACGCAGGCCGTCTATGACAATCTGCATCTCCTGGAGGCGGCGGGACTCGTTCGACGTATTCAGCCTGCCGGCCATTCGGCCCGATATGAGGCGCGGGTGGGAGACAACCACCATCACATCGTCTGCCGACAGTGTGGTTTCACCGCCGATGTGGACTGCGCTATCGGCTCGGCTCCCTGCCTGGAGCCGTCCGCCGATCATGGATTTATCGTCCAGGAGGCGGAGGTCCTCTTCTGGGGCCTGTGTCCCCAGTGTCAGCAAGATTCTCAAAAGACCCAACCGTAAGAACCAAGGGAGGAACTTCCGTGAGTGACACCAACGTGAAACAGGAAGGCGAAAGCGCCGACATCATCTCCGCCCTCAACCATGAGGGCAAATGTCCGTTTACCGGGGGAGCCATCAAGGCCGCTGCGGGCGGCGGAACCCGGAACAAAGACTGGTGGCCCAACCAGTTGAACCTGAGCATCCTGCGCCAGCACTCCAGCCTCTCGAACCCGATGGACAGCGGCTTCAACTATGCGGAGGAGTTCCAGAAACTCGACCTGGCGGCCGTGAAGCAGGATATCTTCGACCTGATGACCACCTCGCAGGACTGGTGGCCCGCCGACTTTGGCCACTATGGCCCGTTCTTCATTCGCATGGCCTGGCACAGCGCGGGAACTTACCGCATCTCCGACGGGCGCGGCGGCGGCGGAGCCGGTATGCAGCGCTTCGCGCCCCTGAACAGTTGGCCCGACAACGCCAACCTCGACAAGGCTCGCCTGCTGCTCTGGCCCGTCAAAAAGAAGTACGGCCGTCAGATCTCCTGGGGCGACCTGATGATTCTCGCGGGCAACTGCGCCCTCGAATCGATGGGCTTCGAGACGTTCGGTTTCGCCGGTGGACGTGAGGACGCTTGGGAACCGCAGGAAGAGGTCTACTGGGGACCGGAGACCGTCTGGCTGGCGGATAACCGCTACACCGGCGAGCGCAATCTTGAGAATCCTCTCGCCGCTGTGCAGATGGGCCTGATCTATGTCAACCCGGAAGGCCCCAATGCCAACCCGGACCCGGTGGCGTCGGCGCGCGACATTCGCGAGACCTTCGGTCGCATGGCCATGAACGACGAAGAGACCGTCGCCTTGATCGCAGGCGGCCACACCTTCGGCAAGACCCACGGCGCGGCCGACCCCGGCAAATATGTGGAGGCGGAACCGGCGGCGGCGGGCATCGAACAGCAGAGCCTCGGCTGGAAGAACAACTTCGAGAGCGGCCGTGGCCCGCACACCATCACCAGCGGCCTGGAGGTCACCTGGACCACGACGCCGACGAAGTGGGACAATAATTTCTTCGAGAACCTGTTCGGCTTCGAATGGGAACTGACGAAGAGTCCGGCCGGCGCGAACCAGTGGCGACCGAAAAACGGCGCGGGTGCGGGAACCGTGCCGGATGCCCACGACCCGAACCAGAGCCGCGAGCCGAGGATGCTGACCACGGACCTCGCGCTGCGCTTCGACCCGATCTATGAGAAGATCTCCCGACGCTTCCTGGAGTGTCCCGAGCAGTTCGCCGACGCGTTCGCCCGCGCCTGGTTCAAACTGACGCATCGCGATATGGGGCCGCGCGCCCGCTATCTCGGCCCGGAGGTTCCGGCGGAGGTGCTGATCTGGCAGGACCCGATCCCGGCTGTCACCCATCCGCTGATCGACGCGCAGGACGCCGAAGCGCTCAAGGGCAAGATCCTGGCCTCCGGACTCTCTGTATCGCAACTGGTCTCGACCGCCTGGGCCTCCGCCTCCACCTTCCGCGGCTCCGACAAGCGCGGCGGCGCGAACGGCGCGCGCATCCGACTCGCCCCGCAGAAGGACTGGGAGGTCAACAATCCGGCCCAACTGGCGAACGTTCTCACGACTCTGGAAGGGATTCAGCAGGAGTTCAACGCCGCGCAGTCGGGCGGCAAGCAGGTCTCGCTCGCCGATCTGATCGTCCTGGGCGGCTCTGCCGGAATCGAGCAGGCGGCAAAGAACGCCGGCATCGAGGCGAAGGTTCCCTTCACCCCCGGACGCGCCGATGCCACGCAGGAGCAGACCGATGTGGAGTCTTTCGATGCGCTCGAACCGGCGGCGGACGGCTTCCGCAACTACCTGAACACCCGGCATCCGATTCCCGCCGAACTGCTGCTGGTCGATAAGGCGCAACTGCTCAACCTGACGGCTCCGGAACTGACGGCGCTTGTCGGCGGCCTGCGTGTCCTGAACACGAACTACGACGGTTCGCAGCACGGCGTCTTCACCAGTCGTCCGGGGACGCTTACCAACGACTTCTTCGTGAACCTGCTCGACCTCGGCACGACCTGGAGCGCGACTTCGGAGGCTCAGAACGTGTTCGAAGGCCGCGACCGCGCCACCGGCGAAGTCAAATGGACCGGGACACGGGTCGATCTGATCTTCGGCTCCAACTCCGAACTGAGAGCCGTCGCGGAAGTCTACGGATGCGATGACTCCCAGGAGAAGTTCATGAAGGACTTCGTCGCCGCCTGGAACAAGGTGATGAACGCGGATCGCTACGATCTGGCCTGACCGGAGACGTGGTTCGCTCTTACATTCTGAAAAAGCCGCCCGGTCGTTCTGATCGGGCGGCTTTTTGGGCGTATGCCGGGCATGTGCCCGTTCCCGGAGGTGCAGGTCCTCTGCGGGGGAGGCCGCGGCGACCTTGAGCATAGACGCGCAGGTTCCAGAGTGACGGTGAGAGCAGGCTGCACCAACACCTGCTCTCAGAGGGTCGTTATTCCGGCAGCACGAGTCGGCTCAGGTCTTCGAGAAGAGAGGGTCCCATGGGGTTCCACCCAAGCCGCTCTCGGGTCTTGGTATTCGCAGTCGGCGAGTCCAGCATCATGAAATGGCCGAGGAAACCGAAGTGAGACGGAGCCTCCTCCGGAGAGATCGAAACCACTGGCAGGTTCAGGCGGCGTCCGAGCGCTTCCGCAATGTCCCTGGCAGTCACACCCTGCTCCGCAACGGCGTGCCACTTGGAACCGGCTTCCCCCTTTTCAAGCGCCAGCCGATAGAGCCGCGCGGTGTCGCTTACGTGCGCCGCTGCCCATCGGCTGCTGCCGTCGCCTACATAGGCCGATACCTTCTTTTCCAGCGCGACCTGAATCAGGAAGCTCACGAGGCCCTGCTTGTGCGTATCGTGAATCTGCGATAGGCGCATCACTATTCCGCGCACTCCCTTTCCGACGGTCGCGAGCGTGGCTTCTTCCGATACCCGCGGGAATCGAGAGGCGGGCTTCGTATCGTCCTCATCAAAGGGCTTTCCGGTGGTCAGGTTGTCGACGATAACGCCCGCCGTTCCAAGGAACGGTCGCCCGGAGCCTGCGAGCGCTTCCCCCATCGCCTCGATGGCGCGTCGATCCTCCTCGCAGTTTGCCTGGATCTTTGAAAAGTCGTGGTTGAACGCCAGATGAATAACGGCGTCGGCCTGAGCGGCCCCTGCTTTCAGGCTCTCAATATCCTCAAGGGCGCCATGATGCACGTCCGCTCCTGCTTTCACCAGCGTTTCAGCGCCTCTCTCCGACCGCGTCATGCCCAGAACCGTGTGGCCCGCCTGAATCAACTCCGGAACCAGGGCAGAACCGATGAATCCGGTGGCTCCCGTTACGAATACTCTCATCTATGTTCTCCTTCGATCGTCCTATCCGTCCGATTTGCCGCGCCCGGTTGACTCCAGCAGCCGTAAATCGGTATAATGGAGACTGTCTCCACTTAATATATTACCGGAGACTGTCTCCGATTGTCAAGGGGATTCTGCCATAACGCCATGAAAATCGAAAAAACACTCAGCAGTGCCGAAAAGCCGACATCCTCTCGAAAGCCCAGATCTGATGGCCGGCGGAATAGGGAGTTGATCCTTCAAATCGCGAAAGAGGCTTTCACGGAGAACGGCGCCGGTGCGAGCCTTGATGACATCGCGAAGCAGGCCGGCGTCGGTCCAGGCACCCTGTATCGCCACTTCCCTTCACGAGAGGCGCTCCTCGGGGCTGTCTACCGGGCCGAGGTGGAGAAGCTCGCGGATGCTGCCGAGCAACTCTGTCGGGAGTTACCTCCGGAGGACGCGATTCGGGCCTGGCTGCAGCTCTTTATCGAGTACCTAGCCACCAAGAAGATTATCGCGCCCGCATTGAACGGTCTTGTGGGCAGCAGCCCGGTGATCGAAGAGAGTATGTCGAAAGTGCGGGGAGCGGCCACGACGATCTATGAGCGGGCCATCCGATCGGGCGATATTCGGCCGGATATCAACCCCGTGGATCATATTCTGGCCATCGTCGGCGTGACGTTCTTCGGACCGAGCGAAGACTGGAAAGCGAGCGCCACACGCCTGGTGGACATCCTCATCCGGGGATCACGCCCCTCCGGCTCTGAATAAGCGCCGTCCGTCGAAAAGGTTCCTCAAGGAAGCGCCTGCGGAACTTCTTCCTTTTCGCAACTCCTGGAGGAGCTACCGTCGTCTCTCCACGGTTTAGCAAATGGTCCTTTGCAGGCGACAAAGAGACCGGGTTTGCGAACTCTCTCCTGATCAGGGACGCGAAGGGAAAAGACAGTGAAGCATCATCTACAGATTCAAGAGTTTGACGGCAGCGATGCGGCCTACGAGACGTGGTGCGCCATCTCTAACGCGGTCGATCCCGATCATATCCACACCGCGCAGGAGCTGAAACAGTGGGATATGCAGCGGGAACCACGCATCCGCTATGGAAAATGGTTTGGAATCGTGGAGGGTGAAGCCGTCGGCGTGGTAGAGTATTCGCAGATGGTATGGGCGTATCATCCGCAAAAGTTCTCTGCCTATCTCGGCGTCCTTCCGGAGAAGCAGGGAGCGGGCATCGGGAAACTGCTTTTCGAGCATCTGATGGCAGCCATCGCGCCGCTGGATCCCATCACCGTGCGCTGCAATATTCGGGCGGACTGGGCGCGATCTGCAAGGTTTGTAGCCGACCGGGGCTTCCAGGAAGATTTTCGGGAGTGGGAATCGCGTCTGAACGTCAGGGCGTTTGACCCCGCTCCGTTCGCTGCCCTGCGGGACAAACCGAAGGCGCACGGGATCGTCATCAAGACCGCAGGACAGTTGCAGGCCGAAGACCCCGGCTTCGCCCGCAAGCTCTGGGAACTGGACCAGGAGGCGTCGCACGACATCCCGACGCCGGAAACCTTCACGCCGCTGTCGTTCGAGACCTATCATAGGATGGTTCTGGAGGATCCCAACTTCCTCAAAGACGGCTTCTTCGTGGCGCTCGATGGTGAGACAGGGGAATACGCCGGTCTCTCCGTTCTCTGGAGACGCGAGGCAGACGACCATCTGGAGACGGGTTTCACGGGAGTGCGTCGTAAGTATCGCCGCATGGGAATCGCGATGGCTCTGAAACTCCGCGCGGTCGAGTACGCCCGATCGGTCGGCTGCCCGGTGATCCGTACCGACAACGCCACGACCAATCGCCCGATGCTCTCCATCAATGAGGCCCTGGGATTTGAGAAGCAGCCTGTCCGGATCTCCCTGGCAAAGACCTTCGCGCCTGATGCGTCGTCTCATGCACAGCCTGATGCGTAGAAAGAGAGTTCTGCCCTATGAGCCTTCCTGTCGTTTCTCTTGCCGGCTCGCCCTATGCGATGGGCGTCACGCACGGCACGGTCCTCAAGGATCGCATCACGCACAATGTCGCGCTCTACTACGACCGCTTCCGGCGCGAGATCCATCTGGATCGAGCGGCAGTTCAGGCGGTCGCCGCGCGCTTCGCGGCGCAGGTGGAGAGGGCGAGTGCGGACTACTATGCCGGGATGCAGGGAGTGGCGGCGGGCAGCGGGCTGGACTTTCTGGACATCGCCGCGCTCAATGCGCGCTACGAGATCCTCTACTATCAGTTCGGGCGTCTCGCGATGGAACAGAGCCAGGGCGCAGGGCCAAAGCCTGGAGCGGCAGATCGTGAAGCGACGCCGGACGGATGCACCGCTTTTGCCGCGCTGCCCGGAATCACCGCGAACGGGCATCTACTGGTCGGGCAGAACTGGGACTGGATCCCCGAAACACAGGGGGCCGTCCTGCATACGACGGAGCCGGACGGCTTGCAGACGCTCGCCTTCACGGAGTGCGGCATCGTCGGGGCGAAAATCGGCTTCAACAGCGCGGGCGTCAGCCTGTGCATCAACGGCATGACGACCGTGGACGACGACTGGATGCGCCCCGTCACGCCGTTCCACGTACGCTGCTACCGCATCCTGCGCTCCCGCACGCTGGAGGACGCGGTTCAGGTTCTCGCCGGAGAGGGGCGCGCCTGTGCCGGAAATTTCCTCATCGCGCAGACACCGGATCACGTGGCCGATGTGGAGGCCGCGCCGGACAAGATCAACATCCTCGCCTGCAACGAGGGCTGCCTGACGCACGCCAACCACTTTGTCGATCCGAGCGGGCTGGGGATCGTCGAGGCTCCCAACGAGCGCCGTGTCTACTCCCGCAATCGCCAGAATCGCCTGCGCGAACTCCTGATGCAGCGACTGCCCCTGACCATCGAAGGCATCCAGGACGCCCTGCGCGATACCCGAGACGAGCCTTTCGGCATCTGTCGGCATCGCGACCACTCTGTCGGCCCGGAAGAGCACTACACCACGGTCACCGCTGTCGTCATGGACCTGACCGCCGGGGTCCTGCATCTCACCGATGGCCCTCCCGACGAATCCCCCTTCCAGACCATCCCCTTAAACGCCGTTCAGAGAAGCGCATAACGCGTGGCTGCGGCTATCTTCTTGTGCGAAGAAGCGATGTCTACTCCTCATCAGGCGGCAGGAGAAAGGTAACGGAGACACAGCCTCCGCCGCCCGGACGGTTGCTGTAGACGGACCTTCCTTTCAGATCGGCGCGGACCAGGCTCTCCACCAGTTCCAATCCCATGTGCGCGGCCTCCAGAGGATCGAACCCTTCCGGAAATCCGGGTCCGTCGTCGGAGACGGCGAGAGCGGCCTCCCTTCCCTCGACGTGAAAGGAGACTTCCGCCCATCTCCTTCCATGCTTGAAGGCGTTGGTGACCAGTTCGTTCAGGACGAGGGCCAGCGAAATGCAGATTTTGGAACTGAGGTCGGCATCGTCTATGGAGTAGCGGAGTTCTCGGTTCCAGGCGGTCTGCTGAAGCATGGGAAGGAGCTTCTCCAGCACGTTTTGCACCGAAATGCGCTGGGCATCCTCCTCCTCTCTGATATTCGCGCTCAGGAGGTCATGCACAATGGAGAGCGTGTGGATATGGGCTTTCAACTGGCGGTACTGCTCGATCGGGACACTCTGCTCATCGCAGTACTCTATCATCTGCATCTCGATCATGGCGGAGATCACCTGGAGGTTGTTTTTTACGCGGTGATGGGTCTCTTTCATAGCACGGCGGAGCTTCGCATTCAGGACTTCGATCTCATGGGCGCGTTCTTGTAACCGCTTGTCCGCTTTGGCGCGCTCGATAATCGCCCAGGAGCGTTCGGAGACCATCTCGACAAGCTGGACCTCTTCCGGCGTCCAGCAGCGAGGGGTGGTCTGATGCACCGCCATAAGGCCCACCATCTTATCGTTCTTGACGAGCGAGGTACAGATCACCGCCTGGATCTCGGTCAGGCGATAAGCGGCTAAATCTTCCCCTGAGGGAATCTCCCGATCGATGTCGGCGATGACATATGTTTTTCCCGCGCTCAACTCTCCGAAGGCTTTGGAGCCAAAAGAGGTAAGCGGATAGCGTCCCACGATACTATTGCAGCCGTTGGTGTAGTCGCCATAGATGATAAAGTGGTTGCCATCCTCCTCGACCGGCGCGTAGGCGCAGCGCGATACCTGCATCATCTCTCCCAGCATGCGCGCTACGGTCGCCATGATGGTCAGCGGCTCCTGCATCTCGCGGGTCGCATCGTTGATCTCTACCAGGAGATTGAGCGCCCGTTCGCGGGCCTTTTTCTCGGTGATGTCGATGGTGATGCCGTCAAAGCGCGTCGGCTCCCCGTTTTCGGCATAGTAACCTTTGCCGATCGCGTTGATCCAGCGTGTTCGGCCATCGGGAGCGACGACGCGGTATTCGACGTTATACTGAACGCGTTCCTCCATGCTCCGCGCGATGGCGCGCCGGGTCGGTTCGCGATCTTCCGGATGAAGCCGCGAATAGAACAGGTCGAAATCCACCTCCGCGGCCTGGGGCAGGAAAAAATGCTCTTTGCAGGTGGCGTTCCAGATAATCTTATCGAACGGAACATCACAGTAAAAGGTGCCGAGGTGCGCGCCGTCGATGGCGAGGTCCAGGCTCTCCTTACTCGCTCGCAACGCCTCCTCACTCTGCTTGCGATCCGTGACTTTGAGGGTCACGCCTGCCATGCTGACCGCCTTGCCGGATGGACTGTACAGAGCACGGCCGCTGAAGATGATCCATTGGAGCGAGCCGTCCGGCCAGCGCATGCGAATTTCCGTTTCGTAGAGCGTGTGGTTTTGGATCGCCTGCTCCATCGCATCCTGCATCCGCTGCCGATCCTCCGGCACGATCCTCTCGACAAGTTGACCGTAACGAACGTCGGTATCCGGAGAGAGGCCGAAGTTCGCTTTACAGCGCGCCGAGCAGTCCAGGACTCCCGTCTCCAGATTCAGTTGCCAGGTTCCCAGGCGAGCCGTGTCGAGGGCTAAAAGGAGACGGTCGTTGAGCGCCTGAATCTGCGCTTTCTGCCTCTCTTCCGCCTCCAGCAGATCCCGCACCTGCCACTGCTTTTGCCGGGCGCGCAGCGCCGTCTGCACGACCGTCAGGAGAGACGGTGAGTCGAGGGGGCGCTGAATGATGGTGACATTGCCGAGCGTCCGCGCCAACAGCGCATAGGTCGCCGTATCAATGCCTCCGGTCAGAAGAATCAGCGGGAGGTCCGACCACGGCGGCTGCGCGCTTAAAACGGCCTGCAAACGCGAAAGCCCATCAGGACTCAACGCTTCCGTCGTCAGGAGGCCTACCGCGTGGTCCGGCAACTGCCGGGCAAACGCTTCCATCTCGAAGACGCACTGAACCGCAATCCCCGCGCCGGTCAGCATCCGGCCCATCAACGTCGCATCCTGCCCGAATGGAGCCAGGATAATAACCGAGAGTTCGCTGGAAGAGGCCGGTGTCGATCTTGTTGCCGAGACGCTCATGATGAAGTTGGTTCCTCGTCGGGCAGACCTCTGGTCGTGCCGTGATATTCCGGTACGCCCGTCAGGATGCCCCGGAAATCGACGAGCGGCTCCCCAACCTGCATCCCGGTCGCCGTGATCCGGATCTCCCGCAGCGTGCGCTCATGCGCGCCGGTGCGCTTCTTAAAGACACTGATGGCCTGACGGATCTCCGCGTTCATCTCGAAGTAGCGCAGCAGCAGCACCGTGTCGGCCATATAGCTCACATCGACGGGGGTGGCCATGGAGCCGATCATGCCGTGCTGCGCCACCACCATGAACGTCAGGACGGCCTGTTGATTGAGATAGGCGAACAGTTCATGCAGATGGGTGATCAGAAAGCGCTCTTCGGGCATGGCGCTCAGGTAGCCGTTCAGGCTATCGATCACGACGACCTTTGCGCCGTCCTCTTCGACCGCCCGACGCACCTCGTTGGTAAAGGCGCCCGGCGAAAGTTCCGCCGGGTTCACCTGCTGGACGTGCAACTGACCGTTCTCCACATACTGGCGCACTCCATGGGCGCACAGCTTCTCGGACCGCTCGAAAAGGGTCTCCAACACTTCGTCGAAGGTGTAGACCGCGGCCTGCTCGCCCCGTTCCAGGGCCTGTGCGACAAACTGCATGGAAAGCGTAGATTTGCCGGCCCCCGCGGGACCGAGAAGTACGGTGGTCGTTCCGGACTCGAGACCGCCTCCCAGCATCTTATCCAGAAGCTCGATCCCGCTCGATTGCACCTCACGCCTGGCCGCCTCCGGATGCTCGGCGGCTACGAGCCGGGGATAGAGGACCAGTCCCCCCTCTTCGATCTCATAGTCGTGGTAGCCATCCCGGAAGGTGGCGCCGCGCACCTTGGTGACGTAGATGCGGCGTCTGGCTCCCCCATAACCCGGCAGGTAGCGTTCCAGGATGATATTACCGCCGACCAGACTTTCCGGCTGAATGGCGCCCATCTGGTTACTCTGATCGTCCAGCAGTAAAACGGTGATGCCTCGGTCTTCAAAGTAGGCTTTGAGGGCCAACATCTGATGCCGATACCGCAGCGGGCGCTCGGCTAGAAGGCGCATTTCTGACAGCCCGTCAAAAACTACGTGCTGCGGCTGAATACGTTCGACCTCGGCAAAAATGGCCTGCGTCGTCTGACCCAGTTCCACTTCGGACGGATGGAAGACACTGTACTGGTTCTCGCTTTTCAGGTTCGCCTCGGAGCGAGTCAGGTCGGCGATCTCAATCGCATCGATGTCCCAGCCGTGCGAAAGACAGGTTCTTATGAGATCCCGGCGTGATTCCGTCAACGATATGTACAGTCCCCGTTCTCCCCGCTGCGCACAGGCGAAAAGAAACTGCAGGGAGAGAGTGGTCTTGCCGGAGCCGGGATTCCCCTGTATAAGATAGAAGCCTGCTCGTAAAAGTCCTCCGTTGAGGATGACATCCAGGCCCGGGATGCCGGAAGGTATGTAGTCTGGTGGGGTTGCTGAATTGTTCGCCATTTCCCGTCATTCTCCTGATAAAGACGCTTCCTACCTTATCGTGGGAGCGTCGTGCATAGAGCGCTGCGCGCTATATTCCGCGGCAACGTTTTTTTCTCCTTTACGGACGGCCTAAAGGCGAGGGCATCCTGCGCGGAGTGTGCTTCTGTGCGTGGAAGCGGTCTGTTCGGATCAGGTTTCCAGAAGGGCGCGGAGGGCGAAGAAGGCGAGCAGGGTCGCTTCGGCGGGGGGCGCAGGGGCCAGGGAGAGCTGGGCGAGAAGCGCGTGGCAGAGCCGGGAGCGGTCGGAAACGGCGGCCGCTAGGACGCTGGCCGCGTGATGCAGTGTCTGCACGCAGGCCGCGTAGTTTCCGGAGAGATAGGCGTCCTGAAGCGTGCTCAGGTCGCTCATCGCCCCGCTGCCCCGCGCCCACCGCTGCAGCTCTTGAATCAGTTTCGCGACCCCGCTATCGCGCCCAAACTCCTCCTGCGACAGCAGCCCGTAGAGACCGTCGCCCTCTCCGATCAGTTGCCCGATCGCGTTGGCGATCTGTTTGCGCGCGACCGGCGACTCCAGCGTGAGAAGGGGAGCCAGCAGGGGAAGCGCGGAATCGGTATCTTTGAGATGCGCCAGAGCGTCTGCAAGAGCGGGCAGGAGGGCAGCGTCGGCAAGATCCGAGTGCAGGGTCTCCCGGAGCGCGGGCAGGGCAGCCGGATCGCCGTGTTCGCCCAGCGCGCGGCAGAGGGTGAGGCGCAGGGCGCGGGGTGTCTGCGGTTCGAGCAGGCGACTCACCAGCGGTTCGGTCACGCGCCGATCCCCGGTCTGGCCCAGAGCGCGGATCAGGACCTGCGTCATCTCCTCCTCTTCGTGCGGCGGAATCTGTTCGAGGGCGTGCAGAAGGGCGTCGGTCGCCTCCTGTCCACCCATATCCCCGAGTGCACGGGCAGCCGCCATGCGGTCCCGCTGGGAAAAAGTCTCGTCTTCGCCTGTCAGGATCGAGGCCAGGGGCGGCACAGCACGGCGATCCCCGATACGGCCCAGCGCGTGGGAAGCCTCGACCGCCAGCCCGCTCAAGGGATCTCGCAGGACACGCAGCAGGGCGTCTGCCGAGCCGGGGTCGGCGATCTCTCCCAGCGCCCGGGCCGCCTCTTCCCGCACCGCGATATTGGGATCGTGCAGCGCCGTCTCCAGCTCTCCGGTCGCCAGGCGCGTGCGGGAGGAGGCCAGCTCTTCCGTGGCGCGCAGGCGCGTTTCGGCATCGCCACTGCGCTGGAGCTTGCGGATATTGCTCAAGGCGCGGGGATTGGCGCTGCCCAACTGCTGCAGGACATCGCGCGCGGGCAGCGAGCCGGCATCCTCCACCGGACGCAGGAAGATCAGCGCGAACAGCCTCAAGAAGCCGGCGATGGCGAAGGTGATATGGAAGTTGGAGAGCGATAGATGAAAGAGATGCCCATGCCAGTTGTCCAGCAGATGCATCGTCTGGCCGCCGAGGAGGGGCGCCATGCCGCCCGCCAGCCCGGTCACCGCCGACATCACGGCGACATAGACGGAGGTCTTGCCGGAGGGGCTGAGGCGGATCAGGAGGTTGAACTGCGCCAGGCCGACTCCGGCCCAGAACATTCCGCCCATCAGGTTATTGAGGGTCAGGAGAAACAGCATCCAGCCCGGTTTGTCCGCGGTCATGGGAATCCAGACCAGCGGCAGGACGAACGTGCCGAGTGCGGAGAGAGCGAGCAGCGGCTTGTTGCCGAAACGGTCGGTCAGATGACCCCAGAGCGGCATGGAGGCCAGCCCGGAGACGCTGGTGAGGGTGGCGAAGATCTGGAGCCAGACATAGTTGAGATGCAGGTTCTGAAGCGCGTAGACCGTGAAGAAGGGCGCGGCGAAGTTCTGCCCCAGCCCGAAAAGGGTGTTGAAGACGATCAGGCGGCGAAAGTTGCGATCCGCGAACGGCGCGCGATAGTAGGCCCAGGCGTCTGCCGGGCTGCTGAAGGCCGCGGTAGGGGGCTGTCGGCGCGGAGGCTCCGGCTGCCGCAGCAGGGCGCCGAAGGAGAGCAGCCCACCCACCACGGCGATGCCGAACAGCACTCCAAAGCCTAGCGCCTGCCAGTGGTGCTGCTTGGTGGCGTAGTCGAGGAACCAGGCGGCGGGCAGACCGATCACCATCCCGACGATGCCCGCGACCATATTGCGCCGCGCAAAGTAGCGCCCGCGATGGTCGGGCGGCACCAGATCGGACATCCAGGAGGTCCAGGCGGGAGAGGTGAAGTTCAGCAGCACATACGAGAGCGCGAAGAGCACGAGGAAGGGCATCAGCGCAGCGCTCGGACGTACGACCAGAGGCAGCAGGAGAATGGGCAGAAACAGCGTGCGCCCTGTGACCGCAAAGAGGGCGACAAACGGCCGTCGCGCCTGCCGCCGCTCCCCAATATACGAGGCGACCAACTGGATCAGGCCCGCGAAGATCGGGATGGCGGTGACGAAGCCCATCGCCCGACTGTCCGCACCGAGCCAGAGCGCATAACCGGTCAGAAACGCCCCGGTCGTCAGCGCGCTCCACACCGTCGAGTAGCACGCTTCCCAGATCGAGACCCGCAGCCCGCGCAGCACCTCCAGCCGATTCAACTCCTGCGGCGGCGCTCCCTCTTCTCCGTGCTCCTCTACCCTTACATCCTGCAAATCGCCGCTGCCTTCCTCGGATACAAGCGTGCATCCCTGTCTTTCTCATCGTCGGATCGTCCGGAATGCGCCGGACAGTCCTTGAAGCCCATTGTACAGGAACGGCGCACATTTTTCAATCGTTCTCCCGGATCACGGCAAGGTTTCTGATCACAGCAATTTCCAACATCGCAAAGGATTCCAACGTGTCCTCCCCGAAATACCCGGTCAACTCCCGCGCACGGTTGGTCTTCTTATCATGAGGAAGGTACTGGTATGAATCGATCCGTTTTTCTCTGGCTCAGCACGTTTGGCTTCCTGCTTCTCGTGTCCTGCGCCAATGCGCAGCTTGAATACGCGAGCCAGAACAGCACAAAGACCGGCTATCATTCCGGCATCGTCGCCAGTGGTCTATTTGGCGGGACAGACATTATCTGGGATAAAGATTTCGCGAATATGGTCTACGGCGCGCTTGGCAAAAACTACAACGAAGCCGCATTCGCGTTTATGCAGTGTTTTGGGGGCGGGATGATCGACGAGTTGAAATCCGCCGATTCCGGGAATACCGTCTATACCTCTGCTGCCAGGTACTCGGAAAGCTCCTACTACACCAATAAGGACCCGGCGTCGGGCGGAAAGAGCGAATCCGCGTTCAACCTTCCTTTCGCTCCTGCCGCCGGCGGAGCCGTGAAAACCTCCTTTAAGGATGCCGTCACCACGGGTGTACAGAAGGATTGGGTTGGCCCCGTCATCAAAAAGCCCCTCATCGAGCATCCCCAGTATACGGCTGATAAGATAGGAGACGGTATCGTTCTTCACCAAAATAATCCTGTCTTTGGCGCCGCACCCAACAAAAACTATCTCGCTCTGCTTTTCGGCGGTACGGAAGACAATAAGGACAAACCTAATTTCAACAGTGCAACCCGGATGTTGGATGCACTCACCGCGCGTGGTTACAAACCTGCTGAAATGAACATTCTGGCACCCGATAGTACCGCCAGAGAGCTCAAAAATGCCTTCAAATGGCTTGCTGACAATACGACGCCGGATACTCAGTTCTACTATTGGAACAACATTCTGCACGGCGCTTTGGAATTCGATGTATTGGAAAAAGTGCGGGCCAGTACGGGAGGCGGCATCCAGAACGGGAGGCTCTACAGTTTTCAACTGCCCACCGACGACAGCGCCGATTTCCTCGCACAACTCCAGAACCTGCATGACTACTACACTGCCCAGAACGTCGCGGATCTGACTCTGCTGCCTTATTTTGAGGTTCAATCCTCCGATCCGATCACCGGACTCAATATTCTCCTCAACAACCGCTCCCTCACCGCGCAGGGTTTCTCCGACATCTATGGCGACCAGACGGTCTTCTCTTATCGCTTCCTGCTCGATAGCCAGGATATTGCCTTTCTCGCACAGAACTTTTCCCAGCAGATCGACGAAACGCTGGCGCTCTCCTGGTCCGGCAGCCTCGACCCCGGCCTCCTGCACGTCGACATCAACACAGGTGGAGGCGCCAATGGCATCCCTCTCGACACCCCTGAACCCGGTGCATTCGCCCTCTTCGGCGCTTCTCTCCTGGCTATGGGCTATCGGAGACGGTGGAAAAGGCGAGGTGTTCAGTTGTTTTGGCGCATAGGCTGATAGAGGTTTGACTTGGAATTCCAAAATAATGATAGGCGAGCCGGTGGTTTGCTGCATCCGAATCTGCAAAGGACACATATGTTGCCGGCGACCTGGAACTTGAATAATCGCGCAGGGAAGACCCGATTTCGACCTGAGGCGGCAGATGCTGCGGTCGCTCTGGGAGCAGATCTTATTGCGTTCACGGAATACTTTCCAGGCAAATACCACGAAGTGTTTTGTCGGACCCTGACGAACGCAGGATGGATGTATCAGTCGCTCTCACAGGAAACTCGGGAACGTGCGAACCGCGTATTGATTGCGTCCCGTATTCCCTTAGCAATAGAGGTGTTGGACCTACCTACCTTCGATTTCCAATTCTCCGCGAACATCGCAGCGGTGACATTACCGGCGCTTGGACTGCGTGTTGTAGGTGTACGAGTTCCGGCTTATACAGGATGTGCTCGAGCCAAAATAGGTAGCAGTTGGGATTGGCTTGAGGGAGTAGCGACCATGTGGCGTGACACCCCAACAGTTTTGACGGGCGATCTCAACGTCAGATTGACATCCGAGGAAGGGAAAGGTGGCGAACACTTTAGGCGCATCCAATCTAATAGTTGGACGCGGGCGCGCCCTTCTGAGGGATTTAGCTACTATGGACCCAGAGAAGTCCGATCCGAGATTGATCATGTTCTCTTCACCAAACATTGTATTGTCCAGGATGCGCGGTATGTAACAGAAGCAGGAAAGCATATATTAGCAGGAGCAGTTTCTGCCCTTTCAGATCATGCAGCGCTTATGGTCGAGATTAATGTAGTGTAGATTGATCGGTACTGCGCACGAACCAGCCAGACGAAGTTGACGGAGTCCCGAATATGAAAATGGAGCGCAAATGAACAATATGCAAATCGAGAGTCGCATTGTCGGGGCGATGCTGGGATTGGCATGCGGTGATGCACTGGGCGCGCCTGCGGAGTTTCACGATCAGGCGTATGTGCGACAACGGTGGGGAACGCTGACGGAGATGGTCGGTGGGGGCGTGTGGGATCCGGGGGAGTGGACGGACGACACCGGCATGGCGCTCTGTGTCGCCGAGGGCATCTTATCCTATCCGCAAGACCCTATTGAGGCGAGCGGCAGGCTCTTTTTGGAGTGGAAAAAAACATCTAAGGATGTCGGCAGCACCATCAGCGCAGCGCTCTCCCGGTTTCGAGGCGACTGGCCTGCGGCGGCGAAGAGCACGCCCCAGGCGCGCCAGGGCAAGGCTGGAGGCAACGGCTCTCTGATGCGGACGCTGCCGGTCGCGTTGGCGTACGGCCCGGACATCCAGGCGATGGCCTTGCAAGCCACCCGACTCTCCGCCATGACGCATTGGGATAGTCAGGCAGAGACCTGCTGCGTTATCTACTGCCTCTGGATCGACTCCCTGCTGCGCGGGCAGCCGCTGCGCGATTCCTGGCACGAAGCGTTGAAGCAGGGCCAGGAGGTCGCGCGCGCAAGCCGTGAAACACCGGAGACGCCGGGAGGACAATCCACGTTTGACGGCCCCTTCTGGACGCGCCTGGAGGCGGTGGAGACACGCACCTATGCCCAGTTGCAGCCGAGCGGCTATGCGGGCTATGTGGTCGAATGCCTGGAAGCCGCCGCATGGTGCTGTCTGCACTCCGACACCCTGGAAGAGGCGCTGGTGCAGGCCGTTAATCTGGCGGGAGAAGCGGATACCATCGCCGCCGTCGCCGGAGGCATAGCGGGCGCCTTTTGGGGTGTCGAAGCGATCCCGGAACGCTGGCTGGAGAAACTATATCGACGCGCGGATCTGGAGCAGACAGCGCGCAGATTGAGGAATCTGCGTCGCCATCGTCAGGTGTATGCCAAACCAGGGATGCCGTATCTAAACTACGACTGGGTGACCGATCGCATCCTGGCAGGCCGCCAGGTATTGACCGCTCGGGACATCGAGACGCTGGCCGATCTGGGAATTACCCATGTACTGGACCTACGCGAACCGCTGGAGTGGACGCCTCCGCACTATGGGACCGAAGCGCTGGAGGAGATAGAACGTCTTGGATTGCAGCGCCTCCATGTCCCGATCCGCGATACGAAAGAGCCGACCGCAGCGGACCTGGATGCCGCCGATCAGTTTCTGGCAGAGACCCTCACCGACGCAAACAGTCGCGTCTACGTGCACTGTCGCGCAGGGATGGAGCGCACGGCAGCGATCCTGACCGCCCACTACGCGCGTCATCATCATGTCTCTTACGACGCCGCTCTGGCCCAATTGCGCGCAGGACGTTCGGAACTAAATCCCTTACCGGATCAGGAAAAAGTCGTGCGACAGTGGTTGCATGTTCGAACAGCTTGATACAGAGCCAAACTTTCTCATAAGTACAGATAGTAATGATTCATTTCGCGAAACGAGCCGTCTCCTGCAAGGGTAATGTGTGATAGGAAATGGAGCAGAAAGGAAAGACGGAGATGGCATACGAGTCAAGCGGCGATTCCTACGATCTTAAGGTTCTCTGGGAGTCCTCCCAACGACAGAAGGGACTGCTAAGGTCACCGATTACCGCCGCAGAGCGGAAAGTGACGTGATAGGCTGGGCCTGTGTCGAAAACACGCTCACTGACAGCGTCCGATTCTACATCCACTGTGAAGAATGCCGACGGAATTATGAGGATATGATCTGGCCCGCCCGAGCGTCGAACATCGCCTCTGCTCAGGAGGTCCTAAAACAGACGCTCCTCCAGTACGCCCGGAAGTGCCCGCATATTAGCGCGGCATTGCCTGACCTTGCCAATATGTCGCCTGCAGAGGTGCTTCCCGTCCATCACCCACAATAGTGTCTGAAAAGTGTTCTAGCGTGTATTCCAGCGGAAGTGGTGCATGACTTGAAATTGGTAGAGGGTGTCGGTTTCGTTGACGTAGGTGCCGGGAAGGTGCTGGACGACCGTCGGATTGCCGCTTGCGCCGATGTGGTTGCCGATGATGCCGATATGATCCAGATAGCTCTTGCCGCCGGTGCTCCAGAAGACAATATCACCGGGCTGCCAGTGCGCTTTGGCAGGGGAGGTGGGCAGTTCTCTGGCATGGCGGCGGAAATAGACGACAAGATTACGGCAACGGCGATGGTCGATATTGGGATCGGGGTGTGAGAGTGGATAGAGACGTTGGTGTGCCCGAATATCGGCAGTTACCTCGCGCTTGAGATCGATGCCTGCCGCAGCAAACGCCCGAATAGCGACATCGGAGCAGACGCCGATGTTGGCGGGCGGCACGCCGCCCCGATAGTAGGAACTGTCGTACACGGTATTGGCCGCTGTCTGATGCTCCAGACTGGCGATAACAGATCTCTGGAAGGGCGTCAGAGAATCCGAGGGCATGGCAGGCGGTGGCCCCGTTTCCCGAGAAGATTGGCTTGCTGCCTGGACAAGGGGCGCTAACGGCGGCGGTGCAGGCGTCACAGATGCGCACCCCTGAAGGAACCCGCCTGTTGCTCCAATCCCCAACAACTGCCAGAACCATTTTGCGACGTGTCGCCGAGCCATTCTCTCTCCTATCAATCTCTTCGCACATCCCTGACGAACGAATTGGTTTGCCTCAGAGCGATGTTCGAAGCGTCTTGGGGTGAACCCCCCTTTATCCCCCGCAAGCGGAGGGAGATCTTGGTGTCTGTTCGCTCAACCTTTCCTCGTTGCGTTATTTAGGGGCGGCAAGGCGCTCTACGAGGGATGCAGCCAGGCGGTCGTAGAAGAGGAGGTCGTAGGCGCCGATGTTATCGATACGTTTGCCGCCGAACTGACGTTTGAACTGCGAGAAACCGGCGTAGAGATGGTCCGGCAGGCCGAACGGATCGTAGCCGTAGAGATCGTACTCCACGCAGCCCTGCGCGCGCGCCGCCTGCATCACCTCCCAGTGCAGCGCGTAGGTCGGCATCACGTTGCGGTGCTGAGGCGAAGAGCCGCCGTAGAGATAGGTCGCGCGGCGGCCGAAGAGGATCACCAGCACCGCGGCGAGTGTCTGACCCTGCCACTCGGCGAAGAACAGCTCCGCTTGACCGGTCGGAAAAAGGGCGGCCCCGAGGTTCAGGAAGAAGCCGAGCGGCTCCGCGAAAAAGCTCTGACGCTGCGCCGTCTCCTCGAAGAGGGGATAGAAACGGGTCAGGTCATGCATCGCGCGGGAGCGGGTCACGGTGACGCCGTGTCGTTGGGCGAGGCCCAGGTTGTAGCGGCCTTTCGGACGCATCTGGGCGCGGAACTCGTCCTCGCTGAGCGTCAGATCCAGCATCAGAGAGTGGATCGGGTTCAGATCGACGGGCGCGCGGGTCCAGTTCCGTATCAGGGAGGGGCGCGGAGGGGGCAGATGCGGCTCGATGCGCAGCCCCAGTCCGCCGCGCTTCTCGGCCTGCTGCTCCACCGTGCGCGCCAGCAGGCGCAGCCCCTCCCGCGACTTCGCAGGATCGGACCAGGGCAGGATCGGCCCTTCCGGGCAGAGAATGAAGCCCTCGCTGCCCTGCGCCGAGTAGGTCAGCAGACTCGCGCCACCTGCCAGTTCCTCCGCTTCGAACAGGCCGTAGCGCAGCGGCTCATAACCTTCGGCGCGCTTGAACCTGGCCCACGCGCTGGACTGCATAAACCCCGACTCGAAGGTCTGGCCTGCCAGGTTATCCCAGCGCCCGTCCCACTCGGACCCCAGTTCCCGTATCTCCAGGCTCATGGGCTATCGACCCGGTTTGTAGGAGGAGAGCAGCGCCGCCAGATGTTCCTGCAGACGCGTCTCCTTCGTAATATCGGCCAGAGTGGTCTTGGTATCCTGGGCGTTCTGGTCGATATCCTTCTGCGTTCGGCTGACCGCATCTGAGACCGAGATCTCGTCGGTGCCGTAGTCCACCTCGTAGCTGGAGCCGTTCTGCTGCATCAGACTATTGTACTCGGTCAGATCCTTTTGCAGGGACGTCAGATCCGATGCCAGCGTGGTCAGATCGTTCTTGTCGGAGGCGATCGCGGCGGTGGTATCGGTATTGAGTTTGACCAGAACGCTGTAGAGCGCGGCTTTCAGTTCCGGCGGGCAGGGCTGCGGCGCTTTCTGCGCGAGGGTGAGCGTGGAGGCGTCCATGACGGCCCAGGCGCCTTTGTCGTCGCGCAGGGCGATCTTCCCGTCCGCGCGCAGGCGACCGTCGATGAACAGTTCGACATCCTCCGTCCCCAGGGCAGGAGCCGGCGTCGCTCCGGTCGGGGGATCGCCGAGGTTATCGTAGGCGATATGCAGTCGCTTGTCCAGATCCTGCAGGTTGTTCAGCTCCTGGCGATCTCCGGCAACGCTGGGAAGAAGCGCGCTCGTCCAGCCCACCCAGGAGAGCCAGTCCTGTCGGGTTCCGATCGCCTGCTCCACGCCGTTGCCCTGATCTTCCAACTGCTGTCGGATCTGCTGGAAGAGATCGGGATCGGGATAGAGCATCATCAGCGGCGCGGGGCTTTTACTGCTCATCAGCGCGACGGTTCCGTGGCTGACGAGCAGATAGGCGCTGTCCGACAGAGTGATGATGACATCGCCATTGTCCATCACGAGCATATCTTTGGTATCGGTCGCGATAAAGAACGGCTGATGCTGCTCGGCCTGTACCGTCGGAGCCGCTCCGCCCTGCGAAATACTGTAGGGATGGTTATAGACGCCGTAGTTCCAGTAGTAGTAGGTATGGTAGGTGGAGTAGTTGCCATTCAGGCTGACGGCCTGTCCGCGCCCGTAGCTGGTTCGGAATCCGCTGCCGGTAAAGGTGGGCGAGGCGGACCGACCCGCGAAGACGCTGGTGTGCCCAAAACTGGTGGCGCCTCGTGCACTGGTGGAGCCTCGCGCACTGCCGAAACTGTTGCCGCTGCGACCAAAGCTGCCGCCGCCCCGCGTGGTGGAACTGACGCCGCGCGATCCGCTGAAGCTGCTGGCGGTGGATCTGCCGCCGGCACTGAAGCCCCGGCTGCCTCCGAAGCTGCTATGCCCGACTGAGGAGAAGCTGTGCCCGCCGCCGAACGAACCTTTGGCGAAAGCGTTGTCGGGCGAGATGGCGTTGGCCAGCGTCATCAGCAGGACGAGCGCGGCGAAGAGCCGACCGCACCAGGCTCCGAACACCTGCATCTGCGTGGGACTCAGACTCAGGAATTCGCGTAGGCGTGTCAGTTCCGAACGGACCTCCTGCGGCAGGGCGGTGGCGCGACGCAGGACCGCATCGACCAGACGGCGCAGATCCAGGGCGCTGATGGTTCCGATCACCTGTTTCGCCAGCGTCTCCACCATAAGGCGGGTGTGGTAGGGATGCAGGATCGGGATGGCACGCAGGAGGGGATTCAGGTCGTAGGGATGCTGCGCGGCCTCCTGCTCACGCTGCCGCAGGCCGGGATTGAGCAGAAGGGGCAGCAGGACGCCGTTCGAGAGCGTGTGCACGGGGGCCTGTATCTCCAGGTGGCGCTCTGCGCGGGAGAAGCGCGCGCCGCGCCAGAGCCGGTTCAGGTCGGCCTGCCGGGTGGGAACAGGGCAGTCGAGATCGTGCAGCATATGCGCGGTCAGCGGCTGCGGTGAGGCGAGCAGAAAGCCCCACGCGCCGTAGCCCTGCGCCCGGAACGAGGGAATACAGGCGCGATAGGGCAACGCCGAGAGGCCGGCGGCACGCACCGTTTTGCGCAGGCACCAGTACGCCTCCGGGGCGCCCTGCGGCGAGACCCCATTCAGCCCGAGCAGACCGTCGGGAGTGAGCGCTTTCATCAGGCGCGCATACCACTCCTGCGTAAAGACGCGGGTGTCCTCGGCGCGGCGCGGGACCGTGAAGTCGCACAGGATCACATCGTAGGGTTCGGCCTTGCCCAGGAACTCCCAGGCATCGGCAATATGGATATGGGCGCGCGGATCGTCGAAAGCGTGGGCGTTGAGATCGGCGAAGCGGGTGCGGCCCAACTCCACGACTTCCGGATCGTAGTCCACGAGATCGGCATGAGCGACTCCGGGGAACCGCAGGCACTCCCGTAGCGCGAGTCCATCGCCTCCACCGCAGATCAGCACCCGTAGGCCCTCCGTCTTGGCGCGCTGCGCCAGCGTGAGGGCGGGCAGCGCCAGACTCTCATGGTAGAGGGCTTCGTCCTGCGTGTCGAACTGGAGGTCACCGTCGAGGTAGAGGGCGAAACTGCCGTCGCCGCGCTCGTCTAAATAGAGGCTCATTATTGTACTCTCTCCTTGAGCTGTACACTGCTGACCGCCATACTCGTCGCACCTGCCACGAGTCCGGTAATCAAGAAATAGAGGGCCGTGGCCAGGACGCCGGCGATTCGCTCCTGCCATCTGTCTGCGCTGTCGCTATGCGACCCGCCGATAAAGATCAGGCTCATGATGGTATACAACGCCATCGCCTTGCTGACGCCCTTGAACGCCATCCAGAAACTCTGCCCCGACGCTCCCTGCGCTTTCTGGTAACGCCCGACTACGAGGCCCGCCAGCATCGGCACCAGCAGAAACGTCAGAAATATCCAGAGACCCATTCCCCAGCCGAGCGGCTGCCGCATGGCAATGCACAGATAGCCGAGGATCGCGACCCAAAAACCGCGCCAGGCTCCGCCGCGACTACTGGACGCCCGGGCCATCCTCGCCGTCTGGATCGCCTTTTCGACCGGCTCCGTCTGGCTGTGCTGCGCTCCGTACTGTTTGGCGACATCCAGATGCATCTGCGCCGCGTCCAGATTACCGCTCTGCAGATCCTTGCGGGCGGCCCTGATCGCGGCACGGCGCGCCTCCACCGCCTCATGGTCCTCGTTGCTCATGGTAACGCTTTCTCCTCACGGAAAACGGTTCTGCTGCGCACCCCGCGTCCCTCTTCCGGATAGGTATGCACGGTTTCGACGTGCAGAGTGTCTGGGGTGGTATGCCACCCGATCCGCGTATAGGGGGTCGCCGAGTGCAGGTGAGGAGGGTAGGCGACTTCCATACGGTTTTCCAGGGAGATGGCGGCAGAGAGTTCCGCGTCCCCCGAAAGTGCAAACGGCGTCAAGATCGTTTCACACACCAGCCCTTCCGCCCGGAGGCAGAGAGTGGTGCTCTCTTCCCGATCCTCCTGCACGACCGGCACACTGGCTCCGGCTCCGAGGACGCAGGCCAGTAGTTCCGTCAGGCGACTCTCGCCGCGCTCCAGGCAGACGGCGTGGCTCGCGCCCAGCACGCAGAAGGTGACGCTCCACGTCTTCCACCCTACGCAGCGCGAGGCCAGCACCCGCAGGGGCGCGAGTTCGACCGGCTCCGTCAACAGACTGTAGCGGAGCATCGCCATACTATAGGGGAATACGGGAGTGGGCGTGCTGATCATCTCCAGTTTTCACAGCCGCGGAACGGCATACTCTCTCCTTCCACATAACGCGGCCAGGGATTGTATTCGTTGATACCGGGAACCGCTTCGCCGCGCAGCAGGAAAGCGGCGGGCCAGGGCTTCGCCGGCTTCTGTTCGCCATGAATCAGGATGCGCGTCGTGGTAGGAATATAGCGGATCGTCAGGCCGCACCGGCGCAGCGGAGAGTGGTTGGCTTCGGAGCCGTGCACGACGTTGGGATGATGCACCGACACTCCCCCCGCCTTCAGTATGAAATCGACCGCCTTCGAGGCATCCACCAGGTCGTCGTCCATGCCGGAACTGAGCACATTGGAGATGTCGGTGCGGCGCTTCATCTCCTGCAGGTCCATCGTCTGGGTGCCGGGAATGACCCGCATACAGCCGTTCTCCGGCAGCGAATCGTCCACGGCCAGCCAGAGGGTGACGACGTCCATCGGCTCCAGCGGCCAATAACTTCCGTCCTGATGCCACAGCACCGGCTGCCCGTCGAAGGGCGGCTTGCTGATATAGTGGGAGGCGAACAGGGCGATATTGGGGCCGATAAACTGCTCCGCGATGTCGAGCAGGCGGTCGTCGCTGATCAGCCGCACCCAGAACGCATCGTGGGTCATGAGGGTATGGCCCAACTGCTCCGGGCGCAGATGGGGATGTTTCGCCTGAAGCCACGCGACATGATCGCTCGCCTCCCCGATCAGATCCGCATCCAGCACATTCGGGAAGAGCGCATACCCGTCCCGTTCATACTGCTCCACCGCCGCACTCCGCCGTTCCGCCGTTGTCAGCATCGTCAACACCCTCCCTCGATCTGTGTGCCGTTCGTGTCTTTCCCAATGTTGCGGGATGTCCGTTGGTCCGGAAGAATCTCTTTGAAGTAGAATCGTGACGCCCGTACCGATCCGGCAAATACCAGCCAGGCCAGAAGATAGGGCAGTTTTAACCCGACGAGATGCTCAACACAGGCCAGCAGATACCAGCCGATATCGAAGGGCAAAAAGAGCAGCGCGTTCCCCGCCAATCGGAGAATGGCGATCGGCAAACCATGGCCCTCCCACCAGTTCCGCAGCAGGAGACACTTCGCCGCAATCCAGGGTTCCTGTTTTTCGTAGGCGCGCTTTCCTCGCTCAAACAGCGCCTCGCCGACGTCCCACACACGGTTGACCGATAGCCTGACGATCTCCCAGGCGCGTCGTCCCAAGGTGTTGAGAAACGCTTTTGCTCCGTCTGCCAGTCCCTTCCAGTGGTTCGTCCTTGATGGTGGTTTCATTCCGTGTCTTCTTTCAAACAGGTGCAGGCAATGTTCGGTGGAACCGTACGACACAGGACACAGTCTATGGTTCTGCTCTCTGCGCCTCCGCAGGCTTCAACGGGGAGCTATCCGTGGGAGGCGTCTCCTGTGAGCGCTGCTTCCGCCGCTTCCGCCAGGCTTTGATGCCGTCCATCGTCCAGACGGACGTTAGATAGCCGAGAACAAAGGTCCAGTTCATCGGCTGCCGGCAGATCACATGCCAGAAGAGATACATAAAGATCGTATGGAACGACAGATTCACCAGTGCGCGCAGCCAGAAGGGAGAGGACGAATTCTGCTCCAACTGACGTGCCAGCCACAGAAGCGATTTGCCCATTTTTAGCAGGAGCCGCCCCCGCACACGCAACATTCGCGTGCGCATTCGCTGCTGAGCCGCGCGCCATCGGTTCAGATTCAGGCGCAGGGAGCGACGGATCTGAATGCGGGTAGCGCGAAACATCGGATGCACCATCATCAATGAGAGGACCAGCATCCAGAAAAGCGCCCATATCACGATAAGAGCAGACTGTGTTCCGGCTTCCATAACCACACTCCGTGCCCCAAACGGTCGTTCCAACTCTCTTTCTTATAAGCCTCTACGGAAGCGGAGCGCGCTCCGCTTCACTTCCAATCTGTTTCAGGCCAGTTCCTTTGAACGAGGTCTTTGATCTGCGCTTGAAGATGTTGAAATGCTGACAACTGTTGCAGCGGCGTAAAGTCTTCGATATATTCTGCTACCTGCTGCGCGTAGAGCGACACCGGTATGTGACTCCGTCTGTGACGATTCAACTCACTGGCCTCACGAAGCAAATTATTCAAGACCTCTTTCGGGTCAGGTAAGTGCTCGATACTCTTAAGTGACGGCAGCTTCAAGGGTCTCTTACCATTCTCATTTCCTGCTGCCCAGCGTATGGCCTGTTCGTCGAACAAGAGCCAGGCTTCCTGCATACGAACGGGGATCACATGAACAACAGGCTTTTGCAGGCCCGGTATATGCATCAGAGCCGTTTCAATCTCTTCAATACGAGAGTCCAGAGGCTGATTGTCGGCGTCTCTGTGTACGAACAGTAGATCGCAGGGATAGAGTTCAAGACTTTTCTTGATGCGATTATGTAGTCCCCGTTCTGCTTTGTTGAGATGTAAATTCGCCCACGTCGATTGAATCGCGTAGTCCTCGTAGTGTTTCCGTAACAGCCAGTCCAACAACGGCATCAGGGCTTTGTCCGATGACCCCTCACCAAGCAGAGTATATCGGATCGTTTTCACATCAGTACGCCCGATTCTGAAAGCGCCTCTTGAATCTCCTCACGGTCAATCACCCGTCGCGGAATTCCGTTATGTTGAGTATGCGGATCAGTAGAACCGGCAAATAAAAATTCCGTTTCGGTCCCTTGCTTTTCCACCGAATCCAGATAACTCAAGACCGTTCCACGCGATACGACATCGGCTTCATTGTCACTGCGAGTGCGCCATGTGTCTTCCAGACTGCTGAATACGACCCGCTTAAACCTTTGCCCAGAACGCAGCATCTCCTTTGCCTCCGCAATCAGCAGGCTATCGTCCGGTACTTGTGCTACCACCGCTGGAGAGTGTGTATTGATGATAACCTGACGTAACGGATTATCTGGCCCTATTGGGACAGTGGGATCGTTTGCAATATCTTGCAGAAGGCGCAACATGGCGGGTATACGCTCTGGATGAATACCATTTTCCGGCTCTTCCAGACAGAGCACGCCCAGCGCTTCCGGGTCCAGTTCCAGAACGGCCAAGGCAAGAAAACGCAATGTTCCATCCGAGAGTGCATGTGCTGGATATATCGTTTTGTCATGTCCAGTTACTTGAACAGTCAGGAGTTCCCGTCGCTCATCACGATCGATACTGACTTCGCGCACGTCATTAATCAGTTCCGAAAGACGCACGGCGATCTGTCCGAAAATCTGATTTCCATCTTCTTCGTTATCTGCAAGTCGAGTCATGGTAGCGGCCAGATGTGATCCATTGGTCTGGATATGGTCAGGACCATTAAACACATCCGCGCGACGCAGAGCCGAGGGCTCTAGTTGCAGGAGGCGCCACGACTGCATCTCTCGCTTCGCCAGAAGTACGGTGGGGCTCTCAGCAGTATTGACAGTTGAGAGAACGGTGCGCGGTAAGTTCATGGCGTCTCCTCTGAGCATACGACCGCGTCTGCCATCTGGAAACAGATAGATGCCCGGTGAGTTCCGGTCTTCAGGTTCAATGGTAAATATCAAAAAGGGTGTCCGTCGTTTTCCCTGAACAACAGACGTTCGCCACTCTTTGCTGTGCGGGAACAAAAGGTGTTTTCCGGCCTCACCGAACGTGATATGCGTCAATTCCTCCTTGCGTATTTCGAGTGGATTGGAAGACGATTTGCTTCCGTTTTCTTTGTAGGCGATCACTAAATGATATTTCAGGAAAGTCATACTGGCTTTCGCCTCTTGCCCCAGATCATCGATACCTGCCCGAGGCACTATCATTTCCGCCTCGAACGACATTTCCGAATCGTATTGCTCTCCCACACGGTGAAAAAGACTGCGGATATCCGTCGTATGTCCTTCCTCATCGCGTACGGAACGGGCAGCTTCCACGAGAGTCTTTTCCGAAAGAGCACTTAAGAAACAGATAGCGTCGAACAGGTTGGACTTGCCGACGCCATTGGCTCCGGCAATACAGGTGAACGGTCCGAAACGGACATCTGTATCTACCAGATTTTTGAAGCCGTTGACTTTCAGGCGCGTCAGCATGGTTTCTCTTTCGGTAATCGGCGGCAGAGGCTTTAGAACAGGCCGGTGATCTGGCCGTCGGCATCGACGTCGATGGCTTCAGCGGCGGGCACGACGGGCAGACCGGGCATCGTCATGATCTCGCCTGCAAATGCTACTACAAAACCAGCGCCTGCCGAGGGGCGCAGTTCGCGCACGTTTATCTTGAAATTAGTCGGCGCGCCGCCGCCTTTTGGATCGTCGCTGAAGGAGTACTGGGTTTTGGCGATGCAGACGCGCAGATGGCCCAGACCGTGCGCCTCAAGCCATTTGCGCTGCGTTTCGGCCTCCGGCGCGAGCGTGACGCCCTCTCCACCGTAGACGCGGGTCACGACGGCGTTCAGTTTGTCGAGCAGGGGCATCTCCGGCGTATAGTTCGGGGCGAACTGTGCAGGCTGCTCCAGTGCCTCCAGGACCGCCGTCCCGAGTTCGCGCCCGCCTTCGGCGCCATGCGCCCAGACATCGCACAGTGCGACGCGCCATCCGCGCGAATCGCAGTGGTTCCGAATCGCCGCCATCTCCGCCTCGGAGTCGGTGTGGAAGCGATTGATGGCGATGACGAACGGCACACCCATCTGCTCCACGTTGCGTGCGTGCCGATCGAGATTGCTTAAGCCGCGCTCGACCGCGCGCACGTTCTCTCCAGCCAGACGGGTCTTGTTCACTCCGCCGTGCATCTTGAGCGCGCGCACCGTCGCCACCAGCACCACTGCATCCGGCGGCAGACCGGCGGAGGGCGCGACGATGTCGCAGTACTTCTCAAAGCCCAGGTCGGAGCCGAATCCCGCCTCCGTCACCACAATATCGCCAAGTTTCTGCGCGAGCTTGGTCGCCAGCACGCTGCTGCATCCGTGGGCGATATTGCCGAACGGCCCGCCATGCACCAGCGCAGGCGTGCCTTCCAGAGTCTGTACGAGATTGGGTTTTAAAGCGTCCCGCAGTATGGCCGCCATCGCGCCGTTGGCTTTCAGGTCGGCGGCGGTGACCGGATCGCCCGCCCCGTTCTGCCCGACGATGATGCGGCCCAGACGCTCTTTCAACTCCAGCAGCGAACTGCTCAGGCAGAGGATCGCCATCACCTCTGAGGCGACCGTGATGCTCGCGCCGCTCTCCCGCGGAATGCCTCCTGTCCTGCCCCCCAAACCGATCACAATATTGCGCAGCGCCCGGTCGTTCATATCCACCACGCGCCGAAAGCCGATGGTGTGCGGCACAATGCCGAGCGTATTGCCCTGATAGAGATGGTTGTCCAGCATCGCCGAAAGCAGGTTGTGCGCCGCGCCGATCGCGTGCATGTCGCCGGTGAAGTGGAGGTTTATGTCCTCCATCGGCAGCACCTGTGCATAGCCGCCCCCGGCCGCGCCGCCCTTCATGCCGAAGACCGGCCCCATGGAAGGCTCCCGCGTCGCCGAGATGGCCCGCTTGCCGAGTTTGCACAGGCCCTGCGTCAGGCCGATGGTGGTCGTGGTCTTGCCTTCGCCTGCGGGCGTCGGCGTGATCGCCGTCACCACCACAATCTTGCCGTTCGGGCGCGAATCGTCGTGGAGCAGCCGGTTCAGCGTCGGGAAAGTGATCTTGGCTTTGTTCGCCCCATACAGTTCCAGGTCGTCCGGCGTCAATCCCAGTTCCGCCGCAACGTCCAATATAGGCCGCGTCTTCGCCGCCTGTGCAATCGCAAGATCCGTGTTCATTCCGTCCCTTCCCGCTGGTCGCTGGTTCATATAGAGAGCGGGTCGATCGCCCACTCCATAATCTTTCACATCTGTCTCTTTCAGATACCGGTCTATTCGTGGAAAGAGAGCGGGCTTCCTGCCTGATCCTCCTCCTGTGAAAAATGTCAAGCCTCGTCGTTCTCGAAATCGGCAGGCAACTCGGGGAGAAACGCCCAATTCCCGTCACCTCTCTGTACGTGCCACTCCCAGTGGGCAAAATCGCTCCAGAGACGGATCTCACGCGGTGATTTCGCAGCCCAGTCCGGGAGCAACCGCGCATAGCGAGACGGCTCGAAAGAGGGTCTGCCCATCTCACTGATAAAATAGGAGAGCAGATCATATCCGTAATAGATGATGTCTGTCTGTATGACAGAGAACACGGGATTGCCTTCCGCATGAGGCTCGTCAGGAATATAGCGATGCGCGTAGATCGGAATGAGAGTAGGAGCCTCCACGATCTTCTGTCGAGCCACCAGAAAAGCCTCTTGCAGATCCTCGGGACGGGGTCCCCAGTCCTCTTTCCAGATGTTGTTGTACTCGATGTCGATGCAGATCCCGTCCGCAGGCCGATCCAGGCGTTCCCGAATGGATTCCTTACTCTCATCCCGCCAGTTCACCCAAGGATCCGAGACCGGCAGTGCCTTCTGCAAAAAGCGACGCAGATCCGGCGGAAAGCGGAAGCCGTATCGCGCTTCGATCTGGTCCACTTCCTGGTCCGTAAGCCCAGGAGCAAGCTGGCAACCCGAGCGGCGTAGTCTCTTTAATATCATGTCAATGTAAGCGTCTGTCATGATTGGATTATACCTGTCTGTATGTCTGAACCTGGATTCGTCGGATTAAAGGATTTACCAGGCTTATGGACGCGCTTTTCATTGTGATTTCCCTTCGTCACACACCTCAATTGGATTATTGGCGGTGCGAATAGTGTTCAGACAGGCAATCGTGTAAATCGTCTGATATGAAAATAGCCCTCAGAACTCGTCGCCTGTCTACATAAAAGAGGCGGACCTTTTCATCCGGGGTGGTGAACGAAGTTCATGAGATCTAATCGCGAAAATCGTGGTTCAAGACAAAGAGATGATTGCCGGACTAACAATCATAGTTAATCCCTAGATCTGCCTAATCCCAGTTCAGACAAAAACGACAATAAACAGGAATCGCACCCTCAAAACGCGAAATGAGTCGGGTAGTCTTCGGGAGTATCGGAGTTTTGTATGTTGACGGAACCCTGGCGAATAGAACTATTGGGTGGCTTGCAGGCGCGACAGGGCGCGCAGATTCTCACCCGATTTCGCACCCGGAAGGTCGGCGCGCTGCTCGCCTATCTTGCTTTAGAGTGCACGCAACTTCCTCCGCGTGAACAGGTGGCGGGCATCCTCTGGCCGGAGAGTGATAGCGAGGCCGGACGTGCCAGCCTGCGCAACGCCCTGGCCTCCCTGCGTCAACAACTGGAACCGCATGGTACGCCCGCCAACAGTGTGCTCATGGCGGATCGGGTCCGGGTCGGATTGAATCGGGAGGCGATCTCGACGGATGTAAGCGACTTCGAGGCTGCCGTTCGGACGTCGCTTCAGGCGACCTCGCCCGCGGCGGCGCTTCAGGCGGATCTGAGAGCCGTCGATCTGTATCAGGGAGAACTGCTGTCGGGGTGGTATGAGGAGTGGATCTTTCCCGAACGGGAACGGCTTGGCCTGCTGTACGAGGGCGCGCTCCAGCGCATCGTCACCGCTTTTGAATACGCTGGCGATCTGGATCGGGCGATCGAGTATGCACATCGACGGATTGCCGTAGATCGGAGCCATGAAGAGGCCCATGTGCAGTTGATGCGTCTCTTCGAGGCCGTAGGGCGACCCGAAGCCGCGCTACGTCAGTTTCGAGATCTGGAGTGTATTCTCCAGGAAGATCTCGGCCTTGCTCCCTCGGCAAACATACGCGCCTACGTGCAGCGGCTGCGTGCTGTGGATTCTGCCCTCACACAAGTGGTTTCAAAGACGCCGGTATCGCCTGCTCCGACGCGCTCGAAGCAAGAGCGTGCGCCAGACGCTCCGGTACCTCCTCCCTCGAAGCCACCTCCCCTGCCTCCTTCCTCCTTGCCTCTGCCGCTGACACGCTTCTTCGGCCGGGAAACGGAGATCGACCATCTCCTGCCGTTGCTTACTCCACGATGGCCTTCTTCAGATACGCGAAAGGATAGGGAAGCGCGCCTGGTGACTCTGACTGGGCCGGGTGGATCGGGCAAGACCCGCCTCTCGATCGAGGTCGCCAATCGGTTGTTGGGCGTTTATGGCGGTGCGGTCACTTTTGTGCCGCTGGCGGATTTGGTCTCCGCAGATCGTATTCCGGGAGCCATTGCGGAGGCGCTGCGCCTGTCGTTCGTAGTGCCCGACGATCCATTGCAGCCGCTTGTCGAAGCGCTGTCCGGGAACCCGCATCTGCTGGTGCTGGATAACTTTGAGCAGCTCCTGAACTGCTCTCCCGCCGAGACGCAGACGGAAGGCAGCGACAGCGCGCTGCTGGTCCATGTGCTGCTGACACGGCTGCCGAACCTGGTGATCCTGGTCACCTCGCGGCAGCGGCTGGATGTGGACGGGGAGCGCGAATACTATGTGCCGACGCTCCCGACGCCGGAAAAGCCGGGAACGCCCGAACGCCTCCTGGAGTTTGCCAGCGTCCAGTTGTTTGTAGACCGGGCCCAGGGGGTGCGGGCGGATTTTCAGTTGAAAGCGCAGAATGTCGAGGCGGTCGGCGCGCTCTGCACCAGGCTGGAGGGAATCCCGCTCGCGCTGGAGTTGGCGGCGGCCTGGTCGCATCTGCTCTCGCCCGCACAGATGCTGCATCGTCTGGAGCATCGGTTCGAACTGCTGGTGAGCAAGCGTAAAGGCGTGGCCTCCCGGCATCAGACACTGCGCGCCGCCATCGACTGGAGTTATCGCCTGCTCTCCCCGGAGTTGCAGCGCTGCTTTGCACGGCTGAGTGTCTTTGCCGGGAGTTGGACCCTGGAAGCGGCCGAAGCGATCTGCGAAGATCCCGAGGTTTTCGAGAAACTGACCCAACTCGCGGAACGCTCTTTCCTGATCTCCGAAGAGGTCGGTTTCGAAGGCGGTACGCAGATGCGCTACCGCCTCCTGGAGACCCTGCGCGAATTCGCGACCGAACAGATCTCGGTGGAGGAGCGGCACACGCTGAGGCAGCGCCATCTCGCCTGGTATGCACGCTGGGCCGAGGGACTTCATCGGCACAGCATGGGCACGGAGCAGGTGCTCTGGCTGCAGCGGGCGGAGTGGGAGCTGGAAAACATTCGCGCCGCGCTGCACTGGAGCCTCACAGAAGACACAGAGGTCCTGCTGGGGCTGGAACTGCTCGGCCACCTCAATCACTTCTGGTGCCTCCGGGGCAACTATGCGGAGGTGCACGCTCTGGCAGATCGGTTCCTCGCGCATCCGAGCGCGCAAGAGCCGACCTACGTACGCGCGTTGATTCTGACGCTGGCGGGAACGACCGCGATTTACCAGAAAGACTGGAAGGCTGCGGAGCGCTACTATGAACAGTGCCGGCAGGTCGGGCTTCAGCGCGGCGACCATCGCATTGTCGCCTCGACACTGATGAGTCTGGGTGGCATCGCCGCCGAGCAGGGAGAGATCGAGCCTGCCCGCGACTACTTTCAACAGAGCCTGCACTACTACGAAACGTTTGGCCATCCGCTGGGTATGGCCGCGGTGCAGGGAGCGTTCGGTCAACTGGAGATGAGCCGGCAGGACTATCCGAGCGCCCTGCCCTATGCCCTGCGCGCGGTGGAGATTCAGCGGCAAGAGCGAAATCTCAGCGGCCTCACGCATCACCTGCACCAGTTAGCCGTCATCTATGGCAACCTGGGAGAGAGCGAGGCGATGCGTCTCTGCCTGGCCGAGAGTATGGAAGGTTATTGCGCTCTCAGAGACACCCGTGGATTGGCGGAACTCTTCCTGAATCTGGTGGGAATGGTGGAAGCCTCGGAGGCTGCGGTACGCTTGATGGGTGCGGCGCAGACGCTGCATACGGGCATCGCCGCCGCCCCGCTCCCTCTCGACAACGCTATTGCGCGCGGTCGATCTGTTCTCGGTGACGCCGCCTTCGAGCGTGCCTGGAAACAGGGCTGCCTCCTCACTTCCGATCAGGCCATCGCCGAAGCCCGCGCACTCCTCTCATAATCTGCCTCCTCTCCCCTTCCACTGCAGCGCAAACAGAGATCATAGATCCTGTTTGCGCTGATTTTGCGGTCGGTCTGTATAATAGCCGAGAACGGGATCAGGAACTGCCTCGTCCCACGTGAGTACACACGCCATTTTAACCTTGGAGGATCGTTATGACCGCGTTGACACCCAGCGCCGCCGCAATCGTCTATGCGGCGGCGGATCTCTTTGCACCGCCGCCGCATGGCGTTAGCGGGACTGAAAAAGTGCCCTGTACGGAACTCAAGGTTGCTTCGTGGGAACTGGCGGTGCAGATTTTCTGCGTCACTTTCGCGGAGATGATACAGGAGGGGCTGATTACGCTTCAGGTCGTGGA
>Ga0070658_10000354_pt1 | contig 39811 bp, 24 predicted proteins | sample KBSC13metaG_FD_64664 | JGI IMG/M metagenome (GOLD analysis project Ga0070658, IMG submission 64664) | Corn rhizosphere microbial communities from Kellogg Biological Station, Michigan, USA - KBS C1-3 metaG | ecosystem: Host-associated > Plants > Roots > Rhizosphere > Soil ... | reverse complement strand
ACCGGCATCAGAATGCGGTGTGCCTTGCCCCAGTCGGGCTCCTGAGTCGCCGCCGTGAAGAGGCCGCTCCCCCCGAAGTCCCGCACCGCCTGGAGCGCCGCGTGGATCTTCTTATCGAAGCGCGTCTCATCGCACAGTTCGTTCACCAACTCCTGCGAACTGACGACAATCATCTCCCGCCCCGGAAACTCCAGGCGAAAGATCGGCCCGTACTCCCGCGCCATCGCGATCAGCGACTGGATCGGAGCATGCGGATTGACATCCGGAATATTGCCGACCACCGGAGCCGGTTTCGGACCGGGAAAAACGAAGGGGGTTGGTTTGTTCATGTTAGCTCTGGCTCTGTGGGAGAAGCCCGTGGTCGCGCATGTAGTCGGTGATGTGTTTTGCGAAGTCAGCGGCTTCATCTTCTTCGATGATGTCGTGTGGTACCGGGATTTTATTCAACAGGTCTTTGGCCCGCTGATAGCGTGCGTGGTAGGCTTCGTTCTGGGGCGCCCCCAGCAATAGATACATCTTCGCCAGATCAGGATGATCCTCTAGGGCAACGCCTTTTCCAAGCCAATCTACGGCTTTCTTCTGGATGGTTCCCGCGTCTGCGTAGTCCATCGAAACGGGTTCCAGAATATGCCATGCGCCATTCTTGAACGTGTGTGGAAAGGTTTCTACGAACTCATTGGTCTCGAACGTTTTCTCCTGCAACTGTCGCTTTACTTCGGAGGGCAGGCGACGCTGATAAACGGTCCATACTTCATTGTCATCGCGGCGGATTTTTGGTTCGCGTTTGTGCTGAGAAGCAACCATGCGCTCAAAGAGAATCTCTAGTTCTACCGCAGGATCATCGGTAATGCCTGCCAGAATGGCTCCTGGCTGGAAACTGCCTCCGGTATCGGGAAAGGCCAGACGCGTTACCGCCTCTAAACTTTGGGGAGGGTCGTAGAGACCAAGATTAGGCTGGACTCCCTCTGCGACACGGCCCAAAGCGACTTCCATCCGACCGATATAGCGGCGGAAATTCTCACCGTCGAAATTGACGAATGTCGAAGACAGCCGACTGTACAGCGGCTCGAACTTGAAGCCCAGGTAGTCTGCGGCAGGCGCATAGAGAAGCACGCCCACGTTCAGCATCTCACCTACGGCTGGATCGTGTACATAACGAATGATACGAAAGGTATAGGGAATCATTTTCATGCCAGACTCCTATGTAGTTCCAATTCGAAGTCACGCAGATGGACGATGACTTCCTTCAGATGCACTTCGATCTTATCGGCGTAGCGCGCCCAACCTGTGGGAAGACTATGCATCTGCTGTATCAGATCGTCTACGTCGAGCGTTGCCAGACGTGTGACGAATGGGTGCAGATCGATCTTTCCATCGTGCATTCCAGCGCGCAGTTGCTTATAGAATAGATGCTTCGGCCCAATATCATGTTTAGTGACTTCCCACGGTTTGTGGGGATTGAATATCAGATAGACGAAACTGAAAGCGAGTTCAAAATCGAAGGCAATCAGCCTCTGACCGAAGTTCGCACAGTTCGGCCTTTTGCCTGCGTCAAATGATCTGTCCGGGTTTTGTACCAGGAGATCGAAGGCATAGATGTGTGCCGCCTGTTGCAACTCACCCTCACTGAGGGAAGTACCCGGCACAATAGGCACGAAGCCTGGAGAAAGGAACTCGCAGCCTGCTCCATATCCGGGCAGAAGTTTTGCGCCTGTACCAATCAAACTGGGATGCCCTGCAATGACAGGTTGGTGAGCCTCAACGAATACAGGCGAGAGATGAACAAGAACCGGCTCTGGTGTGTCTACTCCTAACCGTCGTGCAAGCATATTACCAATAATCTCAAAACCCAGGTTGGTTTCCTTAATTTCTGGGAGTGCCAATGCTTTAACAAGGAAAGAACGCCTCTGTAAAGTTTCCGGGTGCGGCCCAGCACATTCGACAACCAAAGGGTGAGTACGCCCTGCATCCTGAATCTTGTCCAGCCGTCGTGCCTCCCATGTTTCCAACCCACCCTCCTTAGACTCCATTGAAACAGCGCAAAACGGAATATTCCGGTAGACACACTGTCAGTATAACAGAAAAGCGGTAGTGAATGTAGTGCCTGTTGATGAGACCCCGATCGCCGAGCGGAACGTATCAGGGTTCTCACCACATAAGGACCATTCAAATCGGAAATCCTGCTTAAAGATTTGATAGCCCGCTAAAGCTGTGCTTGCGATATTAGAGAAGCGCTTAGCTCTTGAGACTTTTGCACGAGCAGATCCTAATCTTCTTCGGCTTCCTCACCTTCCTCTTCCGTGTCCTCCTCTACGCCGTTTTGGCTCTTCGAGGAGTAGCGGAGATCCAGCAGCGTCAGCAGGAAGTCGCCGGCTGTATCGGCAGGGGCGTCATAGGCATAGACATCGATGGAGAGAATCGCCACGGTGACAGCGGGCTCTTCATCTGCCAGACGCTTCACCTCCTGCGCATAAAACGCCGCCCAGCCCTGGCGAAGCAGTTCCTTGTAAGGGGTGGCGTCGAACTGAAGCATCCGCTGACCGTGCGGATGGCAGCGCTCCCGATAGTGACGCGCGATGCGCAGATAGGCAGCATCGAGAAAATAGGCGTTCTCCATCTCCATGTTTGCCTGGACATGTCTGGCGAAAGGTGTCTGCTTGTCGCCACCGTCCATACCAAAAAGATAGGCGCGACGTGCAGCCCGATACAGGATTTGCAGTTCGTCCGACGAATAGTCCTCCTGCAACTCTCGCAGACACACAAGAACGTCCTCGGGCGGCTCAGGAATCGTGACCTCCCCTTCGCTCATTGGATCCGCCCCTGTGATGCTTCCCGAAATGCGTTTAGAGCCGCTGCTTTCACATCCTCTCCAACCAGCGGGAAGGACGCCAGGATATGGGCAAACTCATCGTGGGAAAGCCCATAAAGATGCGCGACCAAACCGTCGAGTTCGGCACGCAGGCAGGCGCGCTCAACCAGATCGGTCACGCCATAAACGGGATGGGCAGCGATATCTGCCTGACTGCCTTTATCCGAGTAAACGTCTGACGGTATATCATCTCCGAGGGCAGGTTGCGCGGGCGCGAATAGCTGTGGAGTACTCGTCAATAGCGCGCCTACATCTTCGCTCTTGGCGTTGTGCGAGGCATCATTACCGGTAGTGAGCGGTATGAGGCCCACTTCCTTCGCCAAATCATCGAACTCAGTAGTGGTACAGATAAGACGGGCGGCACGCTCTACGATAGGTTTGAACGCCGCATCTTTTTCTGTTAGACGTGGCATGGGAAGTTGGTACACCGCGAACATATTGCAATGCGACGTTACCTTTTGGCGAATGATGTAATCAAGAGTGAAACTGTCGAGAACCGCAACGATAAAAAGTAGATTTCTAGATTCTTGAGGGACGGAAGACGTAACAAGCGTATTACCGCAAAAAATCCTGGCAGGCAAAATCGTGGCAATCATCGTCCGTTCATCAGTGTTTCGTGCAATGTCGCGGAAGCCAAGCCGATAACCCTGATATGCCATAGATTGGCCTTCATCGTCAACACCACGCTTCAAGAGAGCTTTTCGCCCTTCGACTTCAGCAACCCAATAGCGTGGTTTCGCTAACGTGTGCGTAAAGTGATGTGCCATTTTCCCTTCGTATAGAGCTAGTGTATCGGGAGCACAGGCTGTAATAAAGAGCCTGCTATCGTTGGTCATATCGAATTCGCGAGTAAGAGCCAGATTCCATACCCCTTTGAGCTTTTCGCCAAGAAGAGGAAAACGCAACATTTTTTCCGCGATATGTACATCGGTTGCGCTTTTGAATTCCATCACAGAAAGTGAGTCAGGGGATAGACGGCGTACCAACTCGACGGATATGTCCAGTGCGCCGTGTCGGGGAAAACTCGCCAATTCAGATACATTATGCCGCATGAAGGCGGATGGGAAAACAGAAGTGATACCCAGTTTATGAAAGGTCAGTACGATGAACTTGAAGCGACTATCCACTCCCTCAAAAATCATCTTACGATTCTCGAAGCAGAACAGTCCGGTGATTGTGGTATTTCCAAACAGCATCTCACGCAGCTGCTTTGTACCTAAATCAGTATAGAGACCGCTGGGCAGAACAATACCGCACTGCCCACCCGGACGCAGCAGGTTATAGCACTGCTCCACGAAGAGTTTGTACAGGTTGATGTCCGTACCGGCCTTTTTGCCGTTTACTATAGAGATTTGATTCTCGTACTGCTTCGCATTGCGATAATATGAGCTGACATGCGGAAACTGAGAAAGATATTCGAGCCATGCCGAGCGAATTATAGGATCTTGAAGCAGTTCTCCTTGTTTCTCCTCAAACTCCTTGATGGTCATTTTGTTCTTGGTAACCAGTTCGGAGTGCTCCATGAAAAATTCCTTGGCGTTCGGTTTAAAAATTTCCCACGGTGGATTAGCGATGATTGCATCGAAACCACCGCGCCTGTTCAGAACTTCATCGAATTCGTATCCCCAATGCAGTGGATGGAATGCGCGCATATCTGCGAGTGTGAGTGCCCGCTTCTGCGGTTTCCCTTCCGTTCCTTTTGCTGTATCCCAGGTTGCCTGCTCGAAACGCACACCCAGACGCACGAAATCTTCCAATAGGAGAGCATCCAGAGTTTCCTTCGCTTCAGCCTTCTTCGCGTTGATGGTATCGCGCATAGTTTGCAGATCACGGTGGAAGGTGGCGGTATTGCGGTAGTCGCGGATCAGTCGGTTCTTCTCATCGAGGATCTCGCTGTAAGATTGGTCGAAAGCCAAACTCCCCTGAGCGCTGTGTTTATCGAAGTCTACGTCGTTGACACGCAGCAGACCGATGAGCGAGTTGCCCGGCAAAATATTGAAGTCGATATTGGGCAGCGGTTCCAACTGATCGGCAGATTGCGCGGAGGAGACCAGAGCCAGAAACAGCCTGAGTTTGGCAATTTCACAAGCCTCTTCCATAATGTCTGCGCCGAACAGATTGTTGGTGATAATGGAACGCTTGATGAAGTAGTTCAGGCTTTTGTGTTCGGCGCGCGTCTTGCGCAACCATTCCGTCAGGTAGGCATCATTAAGAAAGTCGATGCGACCCGTAATCGCGCTATATACATTGATGAGGGTTTTCATAGCGGCGACCAGGAATGCGCCCGACCCACATGCCGGATCGAGCAGACTCAGGTTCGGCAGCACTTCGAACAGGAGGCGGCGACAGAGAGGCGTGTCGAGATTCAGCAACAAGTCCGCCAGTGACTCGAAACGGCGCGGAGTTGGCAGGCCGGGAATATCCATGCTGGGATTTACTTTGTCCAGGATGAGCTGATGAATCGTATGTTCGCACAGATACTCGGTGATTTCAGGCCGGGTATAGTAGGCTCCGAACGCTTTCTGGTTGATGTATTTCTCGAAGATGTAGCCGAGTACATCGGGATTGATCTCGTTGTCGTCCCCGCCGGGAGTGTCGTTAAGGTTCCAGGAGTAGGCCCCAAACAGTTTGAACAGGTTGGCAAATGCCTTGTCCGGGATGAAGATCGCCGTGTTCTTCTCCTCGATCACATGTTCCAGAAATAGGCCGCCATTGAGGTACACGATGCTGCCGAGAAGTTGCCGGGCCTGTGCAGAACGTTCGCCTTCCGGTTTGGCGAATCCCTCGAAGAAGAGCGGTTTCAAGAACTGCGTATAGTATTGATCGGAGCCGAACCGCCCTGAAGAGGCCGCGAGATGCTCTTGTAGATAGCTCATCCGCCTGTTGTCCACAAATCCCTTGCTTTGTAGGAAATAGACGAACATAAGGCGGTTCAGCATGACCGATGCGTACCACCGGCGTTCCCGCTCGTCGGATATCCCCTCGATGAGTTCGGTGAACTCCAGGCGCACCGATTTAAACTCCTCGAAGAACCGCTTTGTGACGCGCTCGATGTCCAACGCCTTTTTGAGGCTGTTAGCCACCTTGACAATGCTGATGTCTCCCTCGGTATCGAAATCGCTGATATCGAAAACAATACCGCTGACTTTGCTGATAAACAGATCGCCCGGCTGGCCCTTCACATAGAGATGTTCGCGCGGGAATTTCTTGCCCTGTTCGCGCTTGACCCAGTACCATAGACTCTGCGCTCGGGCCGCGTCCACAAACACCAGAAGATTCTCATGATAACGTTTGGCGATCTCTTTATGCAGAGCAGCACGCTCTTTGGCGGATGGTATAACCCCGCTCGCCGCGCTCACTTCCAGCACAACAACGCCCGAGAGTTCCGCCAAGTGACGGGCCTCAAAAGAGATTCCATCCTGTTCAAAAACTTCCGGTTGTTTGGCAAGAGGGGATGACCAGCCCAACTCTTCGATGAAGAGCCGCTTGAAGTCGAACGCCTGCAAGTAGTTCCGCACATTCGTAATGTTCATAATACTGAGACTCCGGGACAGAAATGGGTTGGTGTTACATCTATTCAAGCACTCGTTTGAGGTACCGCCGCATCAGCTCCCCGCAACTGAACGCCGCGCCGTCGGAGTTTGATCAAGGCAGAGGACTCGAGTTGGCGGGCACGTTCACGCGTCACATGCAGTTTTAACCCAGCCTCTTCTAGCGTCTTAGGCTCGTCTCCGGTTAATCCAAGACGCATGATTATCACCGCTTTTTCGCGCCCCGTCAGAACATTCAACTGTCGCATAATTTCCTCGGAGACCGCCTGCATTCCGAGTGCCGCAACAGGACAATGTGTCGGATCCTCATCGACTATTTTTCGCAAGGCAGAGAATAGTTCGGGGGCATCCGCAGATTGCACCTGATCTGTAAGCAGGAAGAGGTCTTCCTTTTCTTTATGCGTCAAACCCAGGCGAGATGCGATCTCCGTAATCGTTGGTTCTCGTGTGAGGAGTTGCCATAATCGATCCGTCTCCAGCGCGTAGAGCGGCCTGATCTCATTCAGCTTGGTCAGGAGATGGTGCGGTATATGGATCGGTTTCGCCAGATCGTGCATTGCCCGTGTCATATGTCGGAGGATACGCAGGGGGGCGTATGTTTGGAAACGGTAACCACGTCTAGGATCGAAGTTCTCGACCGAACCATGCAGTCCAAAATAGCCTTCCTGCATTAAGTCGGATAGAAGGCTCCGGTCGCATTGCGTGTCCGGCATCATTTTCAGGGCGAGATCGGCGACAAGATACAGATTCGCTTCCAGCAACCGCTGCTGTGCTACGGCATCTCCTCGACGAACGGCCCAGGCCAGATCGTACTCTTCCCGACGGCCCAGACGCGGAATGCTGTAGACGTATTGCAGCCAGGATTGAAGCCCCTCATCCCCTTGCTCTAAGCCGAAATCGGAAATTCCAACGCGACGGTAAGGCGCTCGGACTTTGCGTTCGCGGCGGTTATAAAATGCCCTTGAGACGCGCTGTACGACTTCAGGCAGCGTGATCCGTCCTGTCTCCTCTTCCACCAACTGGATTGCGATGGACATTAGACGCTGAGTCAGCGTCTGGATATCGCGTGGGAGAAAAAACTCATGTTCGCAGAGATGCACCGGCACATCGGCTCCGCGCCGCACCCACTGCCAAATCTGCCGGGTATTGCTGGTGTTGTGGAACACCAGGATGTTTTCTCGGGCGATCTTCGTAGCTCGGTGTTGCAGGCGATAGCGTGTCGGCGCATTCGGAATGCTCCCATCAGGAAGCGAGGAGCAGACAAAAACCGTCATGCCGCATTTCTGGGCCACGGCCTGGAGAGTGAAAGTGTGGCTGACCAGTGCGGCAGGGGGGAGATAGGCAGCGGAAGAGTCGGGCCGTCCCAACCCGCGTTGCCCCGGCTCTATGAGGGTGACGCTGAAACTCGATGCAGCGCGATCCCATCCGAGGTGCTCACGAAAGAGGGCGCTGAATTCACCGGCACGAAGCCGCCCCTGCATCCCTGGTAACTCTGGCTCCACGACCTACCCTGCTCCCGACAGCCCCAGCGAGCAGATGATACGCGGCTCTCCGGCCTCCTGCTCTTCCGTGACCACGCACAGTCGGTTCTCTTCCCGCAGATGCACGACCAGCGTTGCGAGGTTTTCATCGGAGACATCCGTGCGCAGTTGGCTGTTGATGAGATCGGTAGCGGCCTGTGTCAGCGGGTAGCGGTAGATCTCTTCGATCGCACGATGCACTTCCGGCCAGTCCAGCACGGTTCCCTTTACTGAGTTCGCGAAACGCTGGAGGCGTTCATAGGTCTTGAAGCGCGCGCCGGAAGGACGCCCGAGCTGCCCGCCCGTGTTGCGCTCCTCTTTGATGATATGCTCCACACCTTTCGCGACCAACTGATGATGGATCGGCAGGCGCGGGACTGCGGGCGTATTGGGCGCACACTCCGCCGCCTTCAAAATCGCGGTCTGCGACTCGGTCACGCTCGCGCCCTTCCTGTCCACCCAGGCCAGCGCATCATTGCCCTCTCCGGTGCGCAGGAAGACCAGCGCGCCTTCCGGTTTTCCGGGCGCGGATGTGTGCGCCTTCGCGGAGTAGACTACGTCCGGCATGCCGGTGATGATCTTTTGCAGACCGGGATCGGCGTCGATGGCGTTCTTCCATATCTGATAGGCGCGTGATGCCAGATCGACTTCGCCATCGTCGTCGCCATCCAGCACGCCGGACTTTTCATGGTACAGGTCGAGGATCTTCTGTCCTTTGCGATCATCTTCGAAAAACGCCTCGTCCGTGCCGACCACCTCCGCGTTTTCGCGCAGACGCTGCCGCACCCGCTGGCGCAGTTTGATGATCTTCTCGACGCCTTTCGCGGGCAGGAACGAATAGCACAGGATCTCTTCGGCCTTCTGCCCGATACGATCCACACGGCCCGCCCGCTGAATAAGCCGAATAATGGCCCAGGGCAGATCGTAGTTGACCACCACGAACGAGTCCTGGAGGTTCTGGCCTTCCGACAAGACGTCGGTCGCGACCAGCACGCGCAGTTCGTTCTCCGGCTTGATGGAGGCACGCTTGCCGTTGCTCTCCGGGCTGAAGCGCCAGGCCAACTCCGTCGGATCCGCCGACTGGCCTGTGGCCACCGCCAGCTTCTGGATGCCCCGCGCCTGCAACTCCTCTCCCAGATAGGCGGCGGTATCCGCGAACTGGGTGAAGATGAGCACCTTATCGTTCGGGCGATCTTTCGCGAGCAGTTGGCGCAGCGCCTGGAGTTTTGCGTCCTTGTTGGACTCCCAGTTCGTGCATTTGCTCAGCACACTGATCAGGGCGTGACAGTCCGCGCCCAGATCGTCGGTCAACTGCTTCTGGAATAGTCGGGACGGCACCCATTTGAAGCGTCTTTTGTACTGGCTCGCGTAGAGCGCATAGACCTGCGCCGCGCGCTTACGGAAGTCCGCGTCCGTCCGCAGCATCATGGTCTTCGGCTCGGCAAGCGCATCCGGCGCGCCCGCCGTGGCGTCCTCTTCACTGAAGATGCCTTCGCCCGTATCGTTTTCGTCCTCATCGCTGTTGCCGGTGTCGAGCAGTTCCGCGCCCTGAGTCCCGATCGGCAGGGGCAATCCGTTTTCGATGGCGTGCAGGAAGATGTAGTTGCGCAGGATATGGCGCTCAACCGAGAGGAGAAACGCGTAGCCGCTGGACTCCAGGCGCTTGAAAAGATTGGTGCGGCAGAAGCCCATCAGCCGCTTGCCCGCTCGCGACAGGTCTCTGAGCGCGTTCGCCTCCGCCGTCGTCGGGGGCTGGTGGGGCTTGGTGTTTTCGTAGTTGCCCAGTCCATAGCGGGGGAGGCACAGCCCGTTGATCGTGTCCACGACATCCTGGGCATAGAGCGCTTCGTACTGTGCGTCGATGTCGAACTTCGCTGTGCGGGGAGCGCGGGTGGGGAAGTAGGAGCGTTCGCCGTTGTCAAACAGGAGATACTTGCGCTGAGTCGCCGGATCGGTTTTGGCGTAGTTCTCCATGATGAACGAGCGTGTGCGCCGTACCATGTAGAGGCGCATCAGTTCGCGCCAATCGTCCGGATAGTCGCTCTTTTCAAAGGCGGCGAGCGTGCGGACCCCCGCCTGATGGCGGCGTGTGAACTCGACCTCCCCGATCTGATTCAGGAGGTTTTCGGGCCGGATGCCCAGATCCTTCTCCTCGCCGACGAAGAGGCGCAACTGGTTGGAGAGATCGAGGTAGGTTTTATTGTAAGGCGTGGCTGTCAGGAGAATGCACTTGCTCTCGTTACGCTCGATGTACTCGCGAATGGCTTTGTACACTTTGCCCTCACGATTGCGCAGGTTGTGGCTCTCATCGATGAGCACGAGACGATGTCGGGGCAGCGGATCAGAACTATCCGCAGGCAGACGCCGCGTCGCCTGCGTAACGGACAGGACGGTGGCGCGCAGCCCGTACTGCATGCGGTAGGCTTCCCACATCTTCACAAGGTTCTTGGGGCAGAGGATCAGGGTCTCCATCCCCATCTCGTCGAACATCCGGGCGAGAGCGGTCGCCATCAGAGTTTTGCCCAGTCCCACCACGTCTCCAATGAGCACGCCCCCCCGTTTATTCAAGTGCCGGGCCGCGATCTTCACGGCAGCGGTCTGGTAGTCGAAGAGTTTGTTGCCGAAGACTTTGGGAATGCTAAACTCCGATAGGCCGGCGCGCGCTTCCTGCGAGAGGTGATAGGCCATCTTCACGTAGATGTGGTAAGGCGGGATAGGGATCTCACGCGCCCAGGACTCTTCGATGACCTGAACCAACTCTTCGGAGATGTCCAGGCACCATTTATCGTTCCAGCGCGCCTCGAACCAGTTCGCCAGTTTGTTGGTCGCATCGTGATCCAGCACATCTACGTTCAGTTCGCCCTGATGCTGGAGGCCGGAAAGGGTGAGGTTGCTGCTGCCCAGGTAGCCGATGATCGGATTTACAGGATCGGTGGGGCGGAACATGAGGTAGAGCTTGGCATGCAGGGTGTGGCGCAGAAAAAGCTTGACGACAACCTTTTTCGCCTTGATCTGTGCGGCCAGTCGCCGAAGGCCGGCCTCATCCTCATTCGTGGGCACGCCGACCGTCAACTGATCCCGGAACTCCTCCGCCAGACGGCGTTTCAAGCGGATCGCGGTCTGGTTATCGATCCCTTCCTCGGTGTTGGCCGTAATAGACAGAGCCGCCCGCAGTTCCGCTTCCGGGGCGCGCTGCATGCCGACAAGGAGGCGGCAACAGTGTCCATCGCTGCCGGACCAGTTCTCAATATGGCAGTCCAGCCGACGCCAGCCGCGCAGATTGAAGTACCCGACACAGAAATCGGCGCGCTCAGACACGCAGAGCGTATCCTGTAGCGCAGGAGAGAGAGTTAAATCAATGTTGTCGAAAATTCGGGGCATAGTGGCCGCTCACTGTGATAGAGGATACGGCCTACCACTTCTTACAAAATTGTTAAAGCGGAGAGACACGTTCATGGTGCTGACTACATATTGACCATTAAAACCGGAAATCCTTCTTAAATTTCCGACAGGTCGCTAATAGCGCCCTTGCTGTACAAGAGAAACAGGTTTTTAAGCGTTATGCAGGAAATGGTTCCTCCGAACGCCAACGGACGAATAGAAGAGAGGACACAATGCGTATAGGATTGAGGAGGCTAAGAATGCAACGAAGATTCAGGTTGTCAGGCTTGTTCGCGCTGTGTGTGGTGGCATCAACATACGGGCAGGTTGCGAGGGCACAGAGTGTGCCCGCTTCTCCACCGCAACACTACTACTTTGTGGATGGAACGAACAGCCGTCTGGTTCAGATGGATGACACGGCGGGGAAGAATACGGTCGCGCTTGGTGGTTCCGGTCCCCAGGCCCACCGGTTTTCCCATCCGACGCGTCTGTTTGTGGATGCCCAGAAGCGCATCTATCTCTGCGATTCGGGCAAGCATCGTATTGTGCGTGTGGACGACATTACGGGCAGAGGCTGGACGGAGATCGGTGACTGGGGATCGGGCGAAAAGCAGTTCAAGTTTCCGGTCTCGATTCATGTCGATGCCAACGGGCGTATCACGGTGCTGGATCTGGTCAACACCCGCATCGTGCAGATGGACGCCATGACGGGCAAAAACTGGCGTACTCTGGACATTCCGGGAATCGACTTGCATTCCGGAGAGCCTCATGCCGTACCCGGAAAAAACGATTCGAAGATTATGGATGCCGCAGAGATACCCAATGTCGTGGTAGACACACAGGGGCGCCTCTACTATCCCGACCAGAAATTCTCCTGCATCCGGCGCTTCGACGATATCTCCGGCAAAAACCCGGCGACCCTCGGCACGCCGAGAGCCGCCGTCATGCAGAACGGCGGTTACATCTATCCCACGATGGCCAAGGGGGAGTTTACCTTCCCACAGATGCTCGGCCTCGACGCGCAGGATCGAATCTATGTTTTGAACGTTCCTGGCTACCTGGTTCGGGTCGATGATATGACCGGCAAAAACTGGACCTATCTCTATTCCTTCGCCCCCGGCATCATAAATTTCAGCATCGTCGGCGGCAATACGCTCTACGCAAAATCCTGGGAAAATTTTACCCATATACGCACCGAGACACCCGAGGGCAAGACCTCCAGCACGAAATGGAAGCCGCCGCTGAACTGGATCGTCGATATGTGTGCGCGCTGATCCGTGGAATCACTTGATCGTGGTAGATGCGGCGGCTTTGCTTTTAACGGGCGTCGGTGTCTGGCGGGAGGCAGCGAACATCGCGAGGCACACCAGGATGGAGATGACACCGAGCACACGATAGAACATATCGCTGCGTTCCTGGTAGAACTTGCGCATAAAAGCAAAGGTGCCGGACGCGATATAGAGTTCTCTCCATGCTGCCGGCCAGATAATCATCGTCGCTGAGAGCAAGAGTGCAAACACCAAAAAAGCAACAGGCATCGTATCGTCTCCTTCATTCCCGCCGAAATGCCAACTCTCCCGTTGTCTTGAAGCGGTATGGTATCTAAGACGGTTGAAACAGCTATCCTGCTACCCTGCCTTCGGATTTTACTTTTCGCCAGGGCCATTGGTAGAAGCCGAGGATCCTCCGGACATTTTTGTTCCGGACGCACAAACGAATACTGTTCGGGAAGCGGATGGCATTCGCGAAGGGGGCGCCCTATTTGACGGCAGGGGCTGGATGGGAGGTGAGCAGAGGCTCGACCTGAACGGTGAGGGGGTGTCCGAAGACGTACTCGAACAGGTCTTTGCTGTTCTGGACGCCCCATACCTCCAACTGGCAGTCGGCGTCGGACTGGAGGGTGAGCACGAATTGGCGCGGGTTGTTGAGGAGATCGAGCCGAATATCTTTGACGAGGCCGAGGTGGCTGCGGTCGATCCCTTCGGCGATGCGCAGGATGGCGGCCAGGACGTTGACGATCCGGCGCTCCTCCCGGCTGAGGCCGTTCAGGTTCTCATGGCGCTTTTTGGGGAAGCTTTTGCGGTGGTAGAGCGCCACATTCGCGATGATGTCGATCTCGGTGTCGTCGAAGCCGAGCAGGTCGGAGTTGCGAATCAGATAGTAGGCGTGCTTCTGATGGTTGGAGTGCGAGAGAAACGCGCCGATGTCATGGAGGAAGGAGGCGTATTCGAGCAGTTCGCGCTCCCGGTGCGAATAGGTATGCAGTTTGAGGCGCTCCAACTCGTCGAACAGGCGCAGGGAGAGGAAGGCGGTATGCTGGGCATGCTCCTCTTCGTAGGCGCAGGCGCGCCCGAGTTGGAGGATGCTGCGGCGGCGCACGCTGAGCGCCTGGAAATGCTGACGGGCTTCGCCCTCCCTCAGGAGATGGTCGAGCAGAATGCCCTCCCGCAGCCCGCGGTCGCTGACACCCATCCGCTCGATCCCGAACTCTTCCATGAGGGTGAGCAGGGTGGCCGCGCCGCCGATAATGATCTCGGCGCGTCCGGCGTCCATCCCCGGCACCTTCCGCCGCTCTTCCAGCGAGAGGCGGCAGAGCATCTGCACCGTTTCGCGCAGATCGACGAGGCGGAACGAGACCTGCCGCCCGCTGACGCTCTCCGCGGGATGACGCCGGGAGACGAGATCCGCGAGGGCGGTGATGGTGCCCGCACTGCCGACCGCCAGCTCGAAGCCATGCTCTTTGACGCGGCGAATCACCTGACTGGCCACGCCCCGCACGTAGAACTGCACCTTCTCGAAGTCGGCGGGTGAGACCGGGCCATCGTGGGTGAAAAAATGGTTGGAGAGTCGCACCGCGCCGAGTTTCATGCTTTCGAGCATGAACTGTTCGGTCGCGTTCCCGATGATGACTTCGGTGCTGCCGCCGCCGATGTCGATCTCGATCGCGCGGCGGCTTCCAAGCTCGATTCCGCTGGAGACTCCGAGCCATATGAGACGCGCCTCTTCGACCCCGGAGATCACACGCACCTCGATGTCAGCAGTCTCTCGCACGCGCTCGATAAAGTCGTCCCGGTTATCGGCTTCGCGGACGGCGGAGGTGGCGAACGCGACGATGTCCTGCGCATTGTAACCCCGCGCGACATCCGCAAAACGCGCACAGACCAGCGCGCCCCGCTCGATAGCGGCAGGCGTCATGCGGTTGGTCTCGAACTCCCCTTCGCCCAGCCGTACCACCTCGCGGTGAATCGCCAGGGTAGTCATGCGCTGGCCCTCTTCCACCTTGACCACCGCCAGACGGATGGAGTTGGTACCGATATCGATCGCAGCGAAAATATTATCCATGGTGTTTGCGGTCGCACCCTTCTCCGGGTTTGCGGAGGCGCTCTACACGGAGCGCACCTCCATCCGCCCTAGAGTTCCCGAAACGCCTCCGCATTTCCTCCCTCGTCCAGACCTCCTCTATCACCAGGGCACGACGCCGTTTTCGTCGAAGTAGCTGCCGGTCGGGCCGTCGGCGGGAAGGGTGGCCAGTCGGACGGGAGCCGTCGCGCCTTGCTGGACGGTGCGATGGCCGCGATGCTGGTTCAGGTCTGTTGCGACATAGCCCGGATCAGCGGCGTTTACTTTTATCGGGGTGTCGCGCAGTTCATTGGCGAACTGGACGGTGATCGCGTTGACGGCGCTTTTGGAGGAGTTGTAGGCGAGCAGGTTGACCCCCGCAAAACCCCAGTTGGGATCGCTGGTCTGTGTCAGGGAACCCAGGCCAGAGGACATATTGACGATGCGTCCGGCTTCGGATTTCCGCAACAGTGGCAGCATGGCCTTTGTCACGGCGAACACGCCGAAGACATTCGTGTCGTAGGTGGTGCGCAGGACCTCCATCTCCAACCCGCTCGGCGGCGCCTGGTCCAGTGCGACGGCCGCGTTGTTGACGAGGATGTCGAGTTTGTGAAACTCAGTTTCGATCTGACGGGCGGCGGCATCGATGGAGGTCTCATCGGTGACATCCAGGTGAAGGAAGCGCGCGTCCAGGCCCTCCTGTCGGAGCGTCTGCGCCGCTTCCTCACCCCGCTGCGCGTCCCGCGCTCCTATCAGAACGGTACCGCCCTGCTGCGCCAGTTGGCGCGCGATCTCCAAGCCAATGCCTTTGTTGGCTCCGGTCACGAGAGCCACTTTCCCACGCAGAGTATCGATTGCCATCTCTGTTGCCTTTCCTTCGATGAAAAACGTACGATCAAGAACAGGATACGATTGAGGGGAGGGAACGTGTTGCGCCATCGCCATTTGAAAGCGGAGGTTTTCCAATCTCTTTTACAGGTTTCTCCCGTTTCCCGATGCGTTTTCCCTCGCGGATTGGGTAGACTTAACGTTAGCGCGACCCATCGACGCCCGTTGGGCGGGGCGCGACTGGAATTTACCTTCAATCTGCGCCTGACTCTGTCGGGCCGAAATCGAGCATGAGGACGGAGAGCATCGACCAATGAAGATCGGAATTTTGACGGGCGGCGGCGACTGCCCGGGCCTGAACCCCACCATTCGCGGCTTTGTACTGAAAGCGCTGGACTACGGCTTTGAGGTATGGGGCATTCGAGAGGGTTGGAAAGGGCTGGTCAAAGGGATCGTCGAGGAGAAACCCCTGACGGTGGACCGCGTCGAAGAGATCATCTCCTGGGGTGGCACGATGCTGCGCTCCTCCCGCACCAATCCTTATAAGGATCCCGCGCAGTTGGCGGCGGTGAAAGAGAATATCCAGAAGTTCGGCTTCGACTGCATCGTCGCGCTCGGCGGCGAGGATACGTTGGGCGTTGCCAGCAAACTCTGGAAAGACGGCATTCCGACGGTCGGCGTGCCCAAGACGATGGATAACGACCTCTCCGAAACCGACTACACGTTCGGCTTTGACACGGCGGTCAGCGTCGATGTCGAGGCGGTCGATCGCCTGCGCGATACCGCACGCTCCCACAGTCGCGTCATCGTGCTGGAAGTGATGGGCCGTCATGCCGGATGGGTCGCACTGCACACCGGGATCGCCGGAGGCGCGGACTGGATCACGCTGCCCGAAGTCCCGCTCGACTATGAGGCGATGTGTAACCACCTGAAAGTCTCCTATGCCCGCAAAGGGTATGGGATTGTAGTGGCTTCCGAAGGCACGGAGCTGCCGGACCTGGATGAGTCCGAGGCGAAACTGGACGCGTTCGGCCATGTGATTTTGAGCGACCGCAATGTTGGTGAGACGATCGCCTCCGAGATCGAAAAGCGTACCGGCTTCGAAACCCGCTCCGCCGTCACCGGCCACATTCAGCGCGGCGGTCCGCCGACCGCGTTCGATCGTGTGCTGGCTTCCCGGCTCGGCATTCGCGCGGCACAGGCCGTCTACGAGAAAGACTTCGGCAAGATGGTCGCCGTACGGGGCACGGATGTCGTCACGGTCGATATCGAGAAGGCGGTCGGCGTGTTGCGCACCGTCCCGCTCGATCTCTATGAGACGGCGAAGACGCTCTTCAGCAAGTAGGAGTCTTATGGCGGAAATCGTCTGTCTGGGCGAGGCCCTGATCGATTTTGTGGCGGCGGAGAGCGGTGTCAGCGTGGGGGAAGCGAGCGGCTTTCTGCGCGCTCCCGGCGGCGCTCCCGCCAACGTCGCGGTCGGCGTCGCCCGGATGGGCCGCTCCAGCGCCTTTCTGGGCAAGGTCGGCGACGATCCGTTCGGACGTTTTCTGGAGTCTACTTTCGCCTCCGCCGGAGTCGATACCGGCGGGATGGTGTTCGATCCTGTCCATCGTACCGGTCTGGCGTTCGTCTCGCTGGCGGCGAACGGCGAGCGCGATTTCTGTTTCTTTCGCAATCCCAGCGCGGATATGACTTACGCGCCTGCCGAACTCGACCGCGCCCGCATCCAGGCTGGGCGCATCTTCCACTACGGCTCTATCACTCTGATCGACCAACCCGCCCAAACCACGACGCTGGCGGCTATCGAGACCGCCCGTGCCGCCGGTCTGCTCCTCTCCTACGATCCCAATCTGCGTCCTCCGCTCTGGCCCTCGCTGGCAGAAGCCCGCACCCGAATTCTGGAAACAGTTTCCTATGCGGACGTCGTCAAACTCAATGAGGAAGAGCTGGTCTTCCTGATGACCGCAGACGACAACTTTCCGGTGGAGAGCGTCTCCACCGAGGAGTGCCGTACGCTGGCCCAGAATTTCCAACGCCAATATCATCCCCGACTGTTGGCCGTAACGCGCGGCCCCAAAGGCAGCCATGTCCGCTGGGGAGAAGACAACTCGCTGGACGCACCCGGCCTGCCCGTCAAAGCAGTAGATACCACTGGAGCCGGAGACGGTTTTGTCGCGGCCCTACTTTGCGGGTTGTTAGAGCACGGACTTGCACAGTCGGGAGCATTGGTCGATCCTTCGCGTGATCTGCTCACCCAGATCATGACACAGGCCAATGCGGTTGGAGCGCTGACGACAACTCGGAAAGGCGCGATTCCTGCCTTGCCGACACGCGAAGAGGTCGCCGCTTTCCGCATTGCGCAAACGGCTCTGTAGTAGAAGAGAGACCTGCACAAAAAGCAGGTTGGCAATGCAACCTATGAATACCTTAGTTCGTAGGTGAACTGTACTGTTTGGACCGGACGCCATGACGTTCGACACGTCGTCCCGACGCTTCCTGCCCGTCGCGCGTTGGACGGTTTTGGAAGGAAAGGTTATCTATGGCACTTCTGGAAGTTCTGCCCGATTTTGTTGAGAACACCCTGCGCGAAATACACGCCCAGGAGCCTGAGGCTTCCGATTCTCTCTCGCTTTCCCCCGGCACCTCTGTTTCGGACCCGCTGATCGATACGGCTCACGCCGTCGTCGCGACCCTGCCCGACGCCCTGGAGGCAAAGGAAGGGGAGAAGCCAGCCGAAGATAAGCCATTGGCCGTCGCAGAGGAAGAAGCGCCCAAACGAATCGCGTTTGCGACCGACATCAATGCGGCGGGTGCATTTGGGCCGGAATGGGTAGTGGTCGAGAACGGCAAAGTGTTCGTTTTTGGACCGAACGGCGGCACCACGGCGAAAGTGCTGCACGCAGTCCCGTTAAACACGATCAAAGAGGCGAAGGCGGAGGTGCTGGTCGGCAATGGACTGCTGGAAGTCCGCACCGATACGGAAACCATTCCCCTGGTACGGTTCTCGCATGCGGCTGTTGGGGAGGCGAACTCCGTCGCCCGGCAGATCAATGCGCTCGCTAAAGGCGAACCTGCCAAAAAGGAGAAGCTGGACGAGAAGAAGATCTGTCCGAAGTGCCAGCGGCGATTGCCGGACGACACCGAGGTCTGCCCCTCCTGCATCGATAAGCGGGCTGTCATGCTGCGGCTGTTTCAGTTTCTCGCCCCGTATAAGGTGCAGGCGTTCAGCAGCGTCGCCATTATCCTGCTGGCCAGCCTGGTCGATCTCGCTCCCCCCTGGCTCAGCGGCCGCATCATCGATACGCTGATCAATAGCGGAAAGATCGGCGCCGATGCCGGCTTTCGAACGCTCCTGGGTCTGGTCGGGCTGCTGATCGGCTCCCGGCTGGTGGCGGCCTGCTGCGTCTATGCGCAGCGTCGCTTGAACTCGTTTCTGGGCGCGCGGGTGCTGATGGATATTCGCATCCGCCTCTACGACAAATTCAATTTTCTCTCCATGGCCTACTACGACAAGCGCAGCACCGGCTCCGTCATGTCCCGGATCACCAACGACTCCGATCAACTGTGGGATTTTTTGAGCGACGGTATCCCGTGGTTCGTCAACAACACCTTTACGCTGATCCTGATCAGTTATGTGCTGTTCAAGATGAACTGGCAGTTGACACTGCTGCTCCTGATACCGGTGCCGTTTATCTTCGGCCTGACACGCTGGTTCTTTCCCCGCGCCCACAAAAAGTGGCGACATGTCTGGACACGCATCAGCCGCATGTACTCTTCGCTGAACAGCTCGTTGACCGGGATGCGGGTCATCAAGGCGTTTGCGCAGGAGGAGCGGGAAAACGGTCGGTTCCGATTCCGCAATGAGCAGGTGTTCGAGGCGAGTTATGCCGCCAACGCGATGTGGGCGACCTACTGGGCCGTGATCGGTCTGTTGATGGCGATGGGAAGCTGGACGATCTATCTGTTCGGTGGTCATCAGATCTTGAATCATGTGCCGGTCGCCGGACACCTGATGACGGTCGGAGCGCTGACCGCCTTTATCGGCTACCTCGGCCAGTTCTACGCGCCGTTCCAGAACTTCAGCCGCGTGCTCGACTGGTCCACACGCTCCATGACCGCGGCGGAGAGAGTGTTTGAGGTTCTGGACACCGAGCCGGATGTGGCGGAGAAAAAAGACCCGGTGGCGCTGCCGGAGATCAAGGGAGCGGTCGAGTTCCAGGACGTGGCCTTCACCTACGACAAGGCCAAGCGTGTTCTGGACAACTTCACCCTGAAAGTGGAGCCGGGCGAGATGATCGGTCTGGTCGGGCATAGCGGCGCGGGCAAGTCCACCATCATCAACCTGCTCTCCCGCTTCTACGACGTGACCGAAGGCGACATCCTGGTGGACGGCATCGACATTCGCGATATCAAGACCGCCGACTTCCGCCGACAGTTCGGTATCGTCCTCCAGGAGCCGTTCCTCTTCCCCGGCACCATTCGGGATAATATCGCCTACGCCAAGCCGGACGCCACCACGGAGGAGATCATCCGCGCGGCGAAGGCGGCGAACTGCCACAACTTCCTGCTGAAGTTCCCGGACGGGTACGATACCTATGTCGGGGAGCGCGGTCAGCGGCTCTCCGGCGGGGAGCGCCAGCGCATCTCGATCGCCCGCGCGATCCTGCACGATCCGAAGATCCTCATTCTGGACGAGGCGACCGCCAGCGTGGACACCGAGACGGAGAAACAGATTCAAGAGGCGATCTCCAACCTCATCAAGAATCGCACGACCTTCGCCATCGCCCACCGCCTCAGCACCCTGCGCAACGCCAGCCGCCTGGTGGTGATGAAAGAGGGCAAGATGGTCGAGTGCGGCACCCACGACGAGCTGATGGATCTGGACGGCGAATACGCCAAACTGGTCAATATCCAGAACGAAGTCAACAAACTCCGCGCCCTCTGATCCTCCCCGATCCCGAGCGCCGCAACGGAAATTCCCTTGCGGCGCTCTTTCCATGTCTGTGTTGACGGATCGTCTCCTTTCAGCTATACTGGCTTCGATCATAACTTTTCCAGGAGCTTGAGCGCGGCATGAATTTCGATGTGTTGATTATCGGCGGGACGGCAGGGGGAACGGCGGCGGCATGGGCGGCGGCGGAGGCGGGAGCGTCGGTCTGCCTGGTGGAGGAGACGGACTGGCTCGGCGGCCAGTTGACGACGCAGGGCGTCTGCACTCCCGACGAACAGCAGCACATCGAGACGTTCGGCGGCACACGCCGCTACAACGAGTTTCGGGAGCGGGTACGGCAGCACTATCGGGAGAACTATCAGCTTTCGGAGGCCGCGCAGAACAGTCCGGCTCTCAATCCGGGCAAATGCTGGGTGAGTCGCCTGAGTTACGAGCCGAAAGTCGGTGCGGAGATTTTGCGGGAAATCTTGCGTCCGCTGGTGGAGTACGACAAACTGCGCATTCTCTATGGAACCCGCGCTGTAGCCTGTAAAATGGATGCGGAGACGGGGACGCGTATCGAGACGGTGACGGTGCGGGATGAGGATGGGACCGAACAGCACCTGAGCGCGCGCTTTGTGCTGGACGCCACCGATTTGGGAGATCTGCTGCCTCTCTGTGGAGTAGAAGGGACGGACTGGATCGTAGGCGCGGAGAGCAGGGCGGAGACCGGCGAACCGGATGCACCCGAAACGGCTCGCCCGGACTGGGTGCAGCCTTTCACCTTTCCGTTTCCACTGGAGTGGTCGCCCGAAACCCAGGCCACCAACGTGATCGTCCCTCCCGGCGACTATGAGGAACTCAAGGCGCTCCAGAAGTACCATATCAAACACGGCGCGATCACCGGCCTCTTTTTCGGGCGTGCCCCCTGGTGGACCTATCGGCGTGTGCTCGCAAAAGAGAACTTCGACGATCCCCGTGTCCCTAACGATCTGGCCATGATCAACACCGCCGGCAACGACTACTACGGCGGCAACATCATCGGTTACTTTCCCGGCTCCCCGGCCACCGGGCATCCTATTCGCAATGAGGAGAGCGCGGAAGCGGCGCTGGCGTGCGCCCGTCGCGTCTCGTTAGGCTATGTCTACTGGCTCCAGACCGAATGTCCTCGTGAAGATCCCGAGACCGGTGAGATCGTCCCTGGCCGCACCGGCTATCCCGAGTTCCGCCTGCGCCTCGACCTCTTCGACACCCCGGACGGCTGCGCGATCCGTCCCTATATCCGCGAATCCCGCCGTATCCGGTCTCTGCGGCCCATCTTAGAGCAGGAGATCGTCGTAAAAGATTTCCAGGGCGGCGTCCATCGCGGCGATAACGCCCGCGCCGCGTTCATGCCCGACAGCGTCGGCATCGGCCACTACGCCCTCGACATTCACCCGAACGGCCACGGCGAACCCAACCACTACGTCGCCACCCGCCCCTTCCAGATCCCGCTCGGCGCGCTGATCCCGGTCCGTCTAAACAATCTCCTCCCTGCCTGCAAAAGCCTCGGCGTCACCCATCTCACCAACGGCGCCTATCGCCTGCATCCCATCGAATGGAACATCGGCGAATCAGCAGGAATCCTGGCCGCTTTCTGTCTGCAAAACGGCCTCTCTCCTCGTGAGGTCTATGCGGATTCCAGCCAACTCCGCGCCTTTCAGCAGTACGTTCTGCGCAACGGCATCGCCCTGAACTGGTTCATCGATGTGCCGCTCCAACACCCTGCGTTCGAGGCTGTGCAGAGCCTCGCCGCTCTCGGTCTTGCGCTCGGTCAACCGACGGATCTCTTCTTCCACCCCGACGACCCTATTACCCCCAAAGCGTGGCAGACATGGCGAGAAGCCGCTTCCGTCGAGGCTCCTGCGACGTTCTCCGGGACCCGTTCCGAAGCGGCGCTTGCCCTGCGAGATGCTTCCAGGATCTGATCGAACGGTGTCCCTTGGTTCTGATAGTGGGGAGGGGATGATGCGACTATCATCCCCTCCTCTGTTATCGCTCTCCTATCGGCGTGATGAGGGCCGCGCGGCAGGGCTGCGGGAAGCGCTGGTATCCGCGTTTTTCGGAGGACTGGTCGCCGTGATGGTCCCCCAGGTGATCGTATTCCGATCGTTGCCCCCAGAGCCTGCGACGATATTATAGTTGGCATCGAGACTTTTGGAGAAATCGGTGCTGACTGAGACGATGTAGGGATAGATCAAGGTATCCGTTTTTCCGGTCGGCTTGTAGACGTGTGTTACCAGAATGCCTTTGCCGTCCCCGGCGGTGGCATTCGCGCCGAGCTGAAACTTGGGCGGGTTGACGTTGAGATTCAAGGTGATACCGAAGATGCTGTAACGGTTGGGATCGGCAGGCTCACCGGCAGGGACGGGAATGTCTGCGGGGCCGACGCGGGAGATCGTTTCCAGATCCGACTCCAGGTCTTCCTGGCCGGAAGCGTCGTAGGTGGTCGTCGAATCCACCTCCGACCGAAGGCCGAGCATTCCATTGGCGCCGGGGGGAAGGGGATCTTTGCCCGGCGTGCCACGCAGGAAATTCAGGATGCCGCGCAGATGGACGTTATAGGTCGTCGTCATTATCTCTGCGCCGTTCCGCTTCTGCACCGCCGTGAACGTGCCGCGCCACGAGGTCAGTTGGACGACGTTGCTCACGTGGCCGCGTACACTGACGGAGATGTCGCCGCTCGATCCGGCTCCCGAGACAGGGACATTGTCGATGGTGAGCCTCTCCTGGGTCCAGGTAGTCTGCGCCGTCACATCTTTTCCGCCGATGAGAACGGCATGGCTATCGGTTTTCGGGTCCGAGCCGAAGGTCCCCTGAAGCACGATCTGATCCTGGTTTTCGATCATCACCGCGTTGGAGATGGTCGGATTGAGGAGGCCGAAGTTCCCCTTCCCCTCCGCCTGGTTCTGAAAATCTTTCAGGTTCGCTTTGCCACCGTGGATAAAGCCGTACCCGACCGAATCGATGCTGAAGGAGGTCGTCAGGGTCGTCCCCAGAATCGTTCCCGCCGTGCTGCCGGAGACGCGGGGCAGCGTCGCCATCTGATCCAGAATGTTGAAATAGTCGAACGGTCGTTGTTGCGGGTGTTCCGGTTGGCGGGCCGCGCTGAGATCGTTGTAGCCGAGAATACGGTCGAACAGAAACAGCGCCGATTCGTTGGCGTCGGAGTTGGCGACCGCGTTGTCCCAGCCGAGATAGGCCGCAAGCCCTTTGTTAAAACAGGCCTGAATGAAGGGCTGCGCCTCGGCGCTGCCTCCATCGCAGTTGTCGCTGATAAACAGACTGTTGGCCGAGAAGGTCCAGTATTTGGCGACGAACAGATCGGTGATGAAGTAGCCGGAGGCCAGCTTGTAGCGGCTGAGCGGCATGCCCGTGACACGATCCACGATCGTAGGCTCGATCAGATAGCCGACTTCGCCGTTGGTCAGTTCTGTGTTGTAGGTGGAGTCCGAGCCGGGGGTGCGCGGGGTGAGCGTGCCGAAAGCGTACTCCGGCGTGCCGGGATCGTCACGGGGCAGGCCCTTGTAGCCCAGGCCGGCATGGCCGATGTTATAGAGCACTCCTGCGTTGTTGATCACTTTGAGATGCTCGATCGTGCCTTCGATCACGATCGGCTGGTAACTGCTGGTCGGCAGATAGTTGTTTTCCAACCTATCGAAGACCTGGGTGACGGCGGGATCGTTCGCTTCCCGTGTGTTCACCAGGTAGACCTTGTTGCTGGCCGGAATCTCCAGCGCATCTCCGCTCGCAGAGCGGGTGGGGTGGATGGATCGTGCTCGGATCGCCTGCGCGGCGCCCGGTTTGAGCGGGACATCGTTGAGCATGATGACCAGTGGGCGCCCGTCGGTGAAGCGCGCCCAAACCGAATTGTCGCGGGCGATCCCGGATTTCGAGAACTCGCTCCGGGTGCGCAGAAACGCCAAAAGCGTGTTGGCGTCGTCCACGATATTTGTCTGCGGCAGCGTATCGTACTTCGCGGCGATCGCATCCAGAGCGGCCGTGCGCGTCTGTTCCGTAAGCGTGCCGCCGCCGCCGTTCGTCCCACCGCTTCCCGAATGCCCGCCTCCGCAACCTGCCAGGAGGAGCATCGATCCTAAGAGCAGAATCACGTTGCAGATTAAACTACATTGTCGCATAGACATTAATTTTGTCGCCTTCCGTCTTGAGAAATAGCTTTGCCCCAGGAAAAATCCTTATCGCGAGTTCCTCTCGCCCCCCGAATCCTCATGTGCAGCATTCCCGTGCACCTCCATTTTACAAAAGGCCCGTTACAGTAACGTTACAGGATTCTGCTTCGTGATGGCGAATAGTGAGGGAGAACGATCAAAAAGGCGGGACGCTTGCGGATCTGGCGGCCGTCTCGATCGAGAAGACGAGGAGTTGCTCAAATTGGAATATACGACACTGGGCCGAACCGAACTGCGTGTGAGCAGGATGGGGCTGGGTTGTGGGGGGCATAGCCGTCTCGGGCTTGCGGTCGGGAAGTCGGAGGCGGATGCCCGAGCGGTGGTACAGGCGGCGCTGGAGTTGGGGATTAACTTCATCGATACTGCCGAGAACTACGGGACCGAAGGGGTCGTGGGGCAGGCGCTGCAAAGAACTCCGCGGGAGCAGGTGGTCCTCTCGACCAAACTCGGCGTGAATTGGCAGGATCGCCGATGTACCGGAGCGGAGCTGAAGGAGCGTGTCAAGGCGTCACAAAAGCGGCTCCAGATGGACTATATCGACATCTTCCACCTGCACGGCGTCTCCGCCAAGGACTACTCCTATGCTGTGGAGGAGCTTGTCCCGGCCCTCAAAGAGATGCAGCAGGCAGGCGACATTCGCTTTCTCGGAATCACGGAGGCGTTCGGGCCGGACCCAAAACACACGATGCTCTCACCGGCAGTCGAAGACGGTTTTTGGGATGTGGTGATGGTCGGTTTCAATCTGCTGAACCAGTCGGCCCGCTCTCGCGTGCTCGCCGCTACACAGCGCGACCGCATCGGCACGCTCTGTATGTTCGCGGTGCGCCGTGCCCTGAGCCGCCCAGAGGCGCTGCGAGAGTTGATGCAGGAACTGGTCGCGCAAGATCTGGTGGATGCCACCGCGTTCGATGCCGCCGATCCACTCGGCTTTTTGCTGACGGAGGGGAAGGCGGAGAGCGTCCCGGACGCGGCCTATCGCTTCTGTCGGTGGGAGCCGGGTCTGGACGTGATCCTCTCCGGAACCAGCAGTGTCGAACATCTGCGCGAGAACGCCGCCTCCCTCGCCCGTCCCGCGCTGCCTCCCGAAGTCGTCGCACGCCTCCAAACCCTCTTTCAAAAGGTCGACACCGTCTCCGGAAATTAGCGCATCTGCTCATGTCAAAAAGATAGGAAACGGATGAAATCGCGAAACGCTAAAATGTCGGCACGGAAAGGAAACCGGTGGTTCAAAGGGGGATGCCAATTCTCCCTGATCGGAGTTAGTGTTCTGGCTCTCGTTCTTTTTGGGATGAGGCATAGAAGCAAACCGTTGCCGGAGGGCTGTACCTTGCTCTGGCAGGCGCCGGACGGCATGCACTCCAGTCCATACTATTGGTGGCTGTCGAAGACAATAGCACTGATCCACCTTGATGGTCCGAACGCGAATCATCCCGCAGCTGAGGGGTACTTCTTGCTTTACAACAGAGAGACACGGCAAGAAACGTTGCTGCCTCAATTGACCGATGCGTTCAATAAAACGGGAGCTTACTTTTTTGAGGCCACGCTCTCATCAGATAACAGGTCGCTTGTATGGAAAAACAAAAAGTGGCCACTTCCTCCTGTTGCTGTCAATCCTCCCGTTGCCGAATACCAAATACTCTTTCGCGACGAAATACTTACGGGCGGAGGCAAGTCACAGGTGAAGATAGACGTGAATTCCGTTGGGGCTACTGCAAAGACCATACACACATTTACTGTGAAGCTGCCGGACCATTACGAAATCGGGGAAGTGGCCCTTTCCCGACAAGGAGATAAAATCGCCTGGTTGTTTGGATGCGGGCCGACCTGGTTTACCTTCCCTAACCTGGGTTTACCTTCTCAGGATGCAATGGTTCAACTGTGGGTGAGTAATATCGACGGCGCCAATATGCACCAGGTGGGTTATTTCCGTTTCGATGCCGCTGAATTTGGTGACCATGGGACCTGTTTTCCAAGCGCCGTTTACCTTGTGCAGTGGCTGCCCGACGGTAAATCCTTGAGTTTTCTGTTTGGTTCAACCATGCTCAATGTTATGCACACTGATTAACACGATGCTCCCACTCAGATCAGAATCGGAAGCGGCGTTTGCTCAGTCAATTATTTATCCTTATCTGGTTGACCCTCGGAACTGCTGCTCCGCAAGAGTTGCTCCACTGGCGTGTGGTAATTATGCCGCGCGGCCCGCAGGAGTTCCGTTTGCTGTTGAGACGGTATAGCGTTTGAAGCGCGTACAAGGCTTTCCTCGGCGAGCAGCGAATTAATGGTATTCTGGGTGATGGGAGCTACTCGTTCTATTGCCGTTTCTTTTCTATACAAAAACAACGACAACCTAAATATCCCCCTGCAAAACCATAAACTCAAACAAAAAATTACAGGGGGTATCCATGTGGATCCAAGGGTCCATCGAAAAAAGTATATCTCTAAAAGGAGCAAACAAATACCCACGCTCCCGCACAAGAATGACAGCGAAAGTAGGCTGATTCTTTCGATCATCACCCGAGCATATCTGCTTTTGCTTACCAGTTGGCTTGGTGATTTTTCGCTCATAACATGCTTCCTCAACATTTTACCTGTGATTTCGGAGGGAGCAGTAGTTAGGAGAGGTTAAAGTGGCTGACCTCGAAACCGTGACTGTCATGCCCCCATTACGCTCCCTAACCTATCGTTCCGTTGAGAGTTCTCGATGCCCTCAGTTATCCCAATCTTCTCACCGAGGCGGGAAGATCCAGTTGCGGATTTTCCAGCGCGCCGACGGCGTCCGGCACAAAAGAGGCAAGATCCAGCCGAGCGGGTGGTGCTGCCGATTCATCTATTGTCTTTATATTCAGGGCCATGCGTCCGTTATACCACGAAATCGCTGTTCCGAACAATCGGACAGGCACGGTTGGCGCGTGGTCGTCCCGGCCAGGGTAGGAACCGGCGGTTTCCTCAAAGGTTCTCCTTGAGGAAGGTAGTGATCAGGGTGAAGACGTGGAGGGAGACGCCTTCGATGCCGTGGTGTTTGCCGGGATAGAACATGGTCTGGAACGGTTTGTTGCCTTTCTGCAAGGCGGCGGCGAGACGGGCGGCGTTCTGGAAATGGACGTTGTCGTCGGCGGTGCCGTGGACGAGCAGGAATTTGCCTTTCAGGTTGTCTGTGAGTGTGAGGGGCGAGGTGGTGGCGTAGCCATCGGGATTGTCGAGGGGGCGGCGCATATAGCGTTCGGTGTAGATGCTGTCGTAGAGGGTCCAGTGGGTGACGGGCGCGACGGCGACAGCGGCGCGGAAGACATCCGCCCCCCGCAGGATACAGAGACTCGTCATATAGCCGCCATAACTCCAGCCCCAGATACCGATGCGGGCCGCGTCCACGAACGGCAGACTCCCCAGCCATTTCGCCCCTTCGATCTGATCTTTTACTTCGTAATCGCCTAACTTCAGGTAGGTGATCTTCTTGAAGTCGCGCCCACGCATTCCCGAGCCGCGCCCATCCACCATGGCCGGCAGATAGCCCTGTTGCGCCAGCCACTGCTCTAATCCTCCCCCGCTGCCATAACTGTCCAGAAGGACCTGCGAACCAGGCCCGCCATAGGTATACATCACCACGGGATATTGGCGCGTGGAGTCGAAATCGGTGGGATAGAGCAGCGCGGCGTTGAGAGTGACGCCATCGGAAGTTTGGAAGGTGGTAAAGTTCCACTCACCGAACCGGCGGCCCTGAAGTTTCGGCATCGGATTGGCAAGGATGGTCGCGACCGTATCTCCATTCGTCCGATGCAGCGTGGTCTCCGGAGGCGTGCTGCGGTTGGAGTAGGTATCGAGATAGTGCGCGGCGCCGGGGGCGAAGAGGGGCGCGTGGCAGCCCCGCCCGGTCGAGATCTGCGTGATCTCTTTGCCATCCAGCGATGCCTGAAATACCTGTCGTTCCAGCGCGGAGGGGCGTCCGGCAGTGAAAAAGACAAGGCGATGCGCGGAGTCGATCGCCGCCAGTCGCTCCACATCCCACTCGCCGGTCGTGACCGCTTGGTGCAGCTTCCCGGTAAGGTCGTAGAGGTAGAGGTGCCGCCAGCCGGAGCGGTCGGAGAGCCAGAGAAACTGGTCCGTCTCTTCGATAAAAGTGACCTCGCCCGGAGTCTCGACCCACGCCGCGTCCTCTTCGGTCAACACGACCGTCGTCGCGCCGGTGTGCGGATCGGCGCGCAGGAGATCGAGGCGGTTCTGCAAACGTGGCACGCGCTGGAGGAGCAGTTGGCTGCTGTCCGGGGTCCACTGCATCCGGTAGATATAGATGTCGGGGTCCGCGCCCAGATCGATCCAGCGTGTTTCCGGCACCGGCGCGATTTCGCCGGACGCAGGCACGTCCAGGACGCCGATCCTGACCAGGGGGTTCGGATCGCCCGCCTTCGGATAGCGCGTCGCGCGGGGTGTCATGTGCAGCGCATCGTAGTTGGGCAGATCGACCTGCGGAACCTGCGTCTCGTCCTGCTGGAAATAGGCGATCTGTCGGCCATCCGGGGACCAGTCCCAGCCATCGGCCAGCTCCACCTCTTCCTCATAGACCCATCCGAGACGGCCATTGTAGACCTGCGCCCGCGCGGTAGCCGTCAGGCGGGTTTCGATGCCCGTCGCCAGATCGAGCCGGTAGAGATCGTCCCCCCGCACATACCCGAGCGACTGACTATCCGGCGACCACTTGGCGTTGCGATACTCGTGCCGTTCCGGAGTCACCCGCCGAACCGTCTGCGCCTCGACATCCACCACAAACAGCGCGAGATCCCCCTGTGAGGCCCGCCTCTGGGGCAGGTTGGCGATCAGAATACGCTTCTCGTCCGGAGACCACTGATAGCCGGGGATCGAGAGCGTGGATCGCTTGCGCGCTTGCTCGGGAGCTTCCGGCTCCGCCTTTTTCTCGTCTTCACCCTTTGGAGGGGACGGCTCCATCCGATCCTCAGGAGCCAGATGCAGCGCCGCTTCCGGAAGGATAACCGTGCGCGCGCCGGTCGCGACATGGTACATCCAGAGGGTATAGGTCTCGCTCTCCGGGGCGCGATCGATATAGCTGAAACGCAGGCTGTCCTGCATCCAGTGCGGCTGCTGGAGACGGGCTGTGTCGAAAATCTTATGCGTATAGATGTCGTCCAGCGTGAGCGGCAGCGGAACCGTCGGCTCTGCGGAATCGGGCGGGGGGGTTGTGTTTTCCATGTGTGCTTGATTCGCGCTATTTCCCTCGACTTCCTGCCTCTGCTCGCTTCCTTTCTCCGCTATTTGCCCCCGCTCTCCTCTCGCGCCTTTTGGAAGGCCGCCGTAGGCGCGCCGGCCGGCACCTTCTGGCCGTTGATGGTCGCGTTCTCGGCAGGAAGCGGTGCAGGCCCCGACTGCGCGACAGGCGATGAGAAAGTGCGCATCGCGATGACGATGACGACCCCAACCAGGACGACGATGCCGACTACTGCGGCAACCGGATTGATCTGCTGTTTCATCTTAGCTCCTTTTAGCTCTTTTATATTTCACTTTGCGTGACGGGGTGGAATGCTCCTCGCCCGCGCGATAACTCTTCTTCGGTTGAATGCGCTGACCTCTACTGCCGTTCGGGAGAACGATTTTGCGGCGCGTTGAGCGCCTGTCCCATTCGCGTGCCCTGCCCGGCAGGTTGTTGGTTCCCGGCCAGTTTGCGATACAGCGCGACCGAGGCCGGGTCGAGGCGCGCTGCCTCCGCCAGATCGTGTGCCGCTTCCTTTGTCTGACCCTCCTTCAGAGACAGCAGGCCACGCGCGTAGAACAGGGTAGGGAGAACGCTGGGATCGTTCTCCGCGCTATGCAGCCTCTGGTCGAGTTCCTGCCGGAGATCGTCCGGAAGGGCATTCACGGCCACCCGCTGGAGGATGAGAATGCTGAACATCGTCTGCGCGAAGCCGTCTTCCGGAGAGATCGTGCTGAGCCTCTGCGCCGTCGTGAGCGCGTCACTGGCCTGGCTCAAGGCGATCTGTGTGCGCAGAAGCTGCCTGAGACACCGGGTGTTGTCCGGTTCGGACGCCAGAGCCTGATGCAGCAGCGTCTCCGCGGCATGAGGGTCCTGCTGCGCGCTCGCCTGCCGCAGCAGGCGTTCGGCAGGGTCAGCGCTGGCCGCTAACTGTGCAGACCTGGCCGCAATCGCGCGTTTGTAGACCTCTTTCCGTTCCGCCCTGGCATCCCGCAACTGTTCGTAGTAGATCGCGGCCTCATGAATGCGCCCCAGATGCAGCAGAATATCGGCGAGCGCCTCGGTCGCCTCGACATTCTTCGTCGTCTGCTGCGTGATCCGGCGCACCAGAGTCAGCGCCTGTTCGCCCTGGCCCGCGCTATCCAGATCTCGGGCGGCGGCGACGAGCGCCCTGGGCGCGTCCGGCTGCACTTTCGCAGCGGCGGCCTGGTGGAGCAGGCAGTTCGTCACATCCCCGGCCCGCGCGCAGAGCCGCGCCATCTTTTTCTGCGCGTCTGCGTTCTCCGGATGCCCACGCAGGGTATTTTCGAGGCCGCGTCTGGTCTGCGTATCGCGCGCGTTCGCCACGTACCTCGCCTGCCAGAACCGCGTCCTCTCCCGATTGCCGAGGCTGTTATAGGTCTCCATCAGAAGCTGGGCCGATTCGGGATCGCCCGGCTCCAGACGGATCGCTTTTTCGAGATAAGGCAGGGCTTCCGAAGGCTTGTTGGCGGCCATCAGGCATCTGCCCAGTAAGCCGTTCGCGGAGAGGGCGTCCGGCGCGATCGCAACCGCTTGCTCGGCCTGAGCCACTGCGTGGGCAAAGTCTTGGTTGGAGAGCAGAAAACGCGCGTACTGCTCGTGGCCGTTCCGGTCGCTCGGAGACAGCGTGATCGCGCGCTCGAACTCCTGTCGGGCGCGGTCCGGCCGATCCACGGAGAGCATGACCGCCAACTGCAGGTGCGCGGAGCCGTTGTCGGGTTCGAGGGCGAGGGTCTTTTCCAGCGCCTCCAGAGCAAGCTTCTTATTGCCCTGTTTGATGTAGAGCGGGGCCAGGATCGCCCAGGCGCGGGCATAGCGCGGATCGAGGGCGACCGTCTCTTCCAGGAGTTTCTGCGCCTGAACGATCTTGTCTTGCGTGACATAGAACCGGGCCACAAAAAAGTGGGCGTCCGCCGACTGCGGGTGCGCTGCCAGAAACTCTTTGAGCTGCCCGTAAGCGTTCGTCGCCTGCCCTGTTCCCAGCATCGCGCCCGCCCACGCGTCGCGCGCCGGGGCGTAGTCGGGATCGAGACCGACCGCTCTCTCCGCGAATGGCAGCGCTTCCGCGAAGCGCTGCCGTGCATTCAGCTTGTGACTCAGGGCGGTCAGAAAGAGCGGGTCGTTGAGGTACTGCGACTGCTCGCGAAGCTGGGTCTCCAGACTCATGCGCGCATAGCGCCGACTTTTGCCGGCGACGGAAGAGGTGGAGAGTGCGAACGCCAGGTAAGCGAAGGCGCCTGTGGCGAATAACAGCGTAGGCAGGATCCCTTTTTTACGCATGGGAGCGATCCCTTCAGACAAAACGGAGGCGCGATACCGCGCTCTGGAAACCGAAGACGTCCGTGACGGGGCCCGGGGTCCGGAGTGGCAGCGATGGGATCGTCACGAACTCCGGACCCGACGGACGAGAACGCGCGATCAGTCGTGGTTGTGCCAGATGTCGGCGGCGCTGCCGATGCGGGAGGTATAGGAACTGCTCTTCACCGCCTTGGCATGCCCGTCCGCGAAGGCGGCGTTGGCATTGCCCTGGTGTCGGAAGTGCGGTCGGCGCTGGCGATTGCCGTAGTCGCCGCCTTTGTCGATGCCCGGTATATCCAGATCCCAGCCTGCGGAGGTGGTGGTCGCCACCCATTTGTCCGGGGTCAGGTTGAAGGGGCCGCAGGCAGTATCGCTCGCGACGGTATAGTCGGCGCATTTCGCGTTGCCGACCGTGTTCATGTTGGGATCGGAGCTTGGATTCATGGTCGCCGCATCCGCAAAGATGACGAGGTTGGCCGGGGAGCGCAGAGACGCCATATTGACGCCCGGAAACGTGTACAGAGTGCCGATCTGAGTCCACCCGGTGGTCATGACCGATTTGTTGTAGGCGTAGGCGATCGCATTGTTCACCGGGTTGCCGTTGGTGTCCGTGGTGAAGTGGGCAGACGGGCAGGTAAATACGTTGGCGATGCCGGCCATCTCCCCATTCACGATGTTGCCGTTGGATGTGCCGTATTTTTGAATGTAGGGCTGCAGGGAGACCGTCCACATGTCTCCGCCCCAGACGCCGTTGTTGGAATCCCAGGTATATCCCAGCGGATACGTTTCGTCATAGTCCTGTGTGTACATACTGGACGCCACGCCGATCTGGCGCAGATTGCTCATGCAGGAGATGGCGCGGGCTTTTTCACGCGCCTGTGCGAAGACCGGGAAGAGGATCGCGGCCAGAATTGCGATGATGGCAATAACGACGAGTAGTTCGATCAGCGTGAATGCCGTTCGGCGCCTTTGAGATCCGTGTAAGGTCATTTTTATTCTCCTGGTACGCCGGGCCTATCCGCGAGGGGGAGGCGCCATGGTCGTGCCTTCGTAGAGCGTCACCGAGATCTCCTTCTGGGTCGGTGGCGCGGTAGGTTGATGAATACTGTCGATCAGCAGGGAGATCACCGACTCGCTCAGCATATCGAAGTCGACCTTGATGGAGGCGGCCTTGTGGCTTGTCGCCATCGGCCAGGCCAATCCATCATAACCGACTACCGTGAGGTCCTGTGGAATACGCATCCCCCGCTTTTCACAGGCTTCCAACAGGCAGTACGCCTGGAAGTCTCGCCAACAGAAAATGGCAGTCGGTGGTTCCGGTCCCTCCCGGACGCAGGCGTAGAGAGTCTCCGCGTCGTTATCGGCCAGGACCGCGGGTCCGTTCTGTATCTTCACCCCTTTCTCCGCCATAAAGCGGGTCAGCAGTGCGATGCGCTCATCGCGATCGTGGTTGGCATCCGCGGTGTGCGGCGCCACCGCAATACGACGGTGCCCCAGCGCATACAGGCGATCCGCAATCAGACGCATCCCGGTGTGGACGTCATCCTTCACGGACGAGAGCACATTCTCTTTGTCGGATGCCTGCAGGAGAACCGTCGGAAGCCGGGAACTCCTCAGGTACGGCAGCAGCCGGTCGTCCTCTTGCGGCGCGAAAAAGATCACGCCATCGACGATGCCTCCGTTCAGGTAGCGATAGGTCTCTTCCGGCGAGCGTTTGAAATCGCAGGTGATCAGGATATCGTAGCCCCGATTGCCCGCGGCCCTTTCGATTGCGGTCGTCAGCGCGTCCCGGTAGAGGTCGTTCGGGTGCCGATTGCGGAATCCGTCGAAAAACGACAGGATCTGCGTGGAACCCTTCTGCATGGAGTGGACCAGCCGGTTCGGCACATAGTCCAGCGTCTTCGCCGCCGCCAGGATACGCTCGTGCGTCTCCTCCGAAATGCGGTGCGATCTCGTTTTTCCGCCCAGAACCAGGGAAGCGGTCGTGGTCGAGACCCCGGCTTCCGCAGCCACATCACTCAAGGTTATGCGCGGTTTTCGCATGGTTTCATGCCCTCTCGCTGTCTAAAAATACCGCTTGCTGCAGAGAAGAGAACAAGCCCGTTCCGACCGTGGCGCGGGATCGCGGCCAAAAAGGTTCTGGGCCTATCCGTAGCCCATACGATCTGCAATAATCCGTTGCTTTAATACTTTAGCTGACAGTATACTGCGCTTGTAATGGCTTGTCAAGTAACTTTCACGTGCAAATCGAAAATATGCTAAAATACATTAGCTATTCCCGTTTGAAAGGAGTTTTTCCCATTATGCAGGCGATGCGCTCCCTCGTGCCGGCTCTTCTCTTCCCGATTCTCTTTATGGTCGTCGGCTGCACGCGCAGCGCGGATCCGCGTACTGCGGGAGCCGCCGGCTCCGCACAGGCGCGGGCCATGCCGCCTCTTTTCGAGGAGGTCGCCTCCGCCTCCGGAATCCACTACACCTGGTCTGTGACGGGGCAGCGCCCGTTCAATATTCTGCAGACGATCGGCAACGGCTGCGCCTTTCTCGACGCTGATAATGATGGGAATCCGGACATCCTGCTCATCGGGCCGCATCTGGCCCTCTTTAAGGGCGATGGCAAGGGACATTTCGCGGACGTAAGCCACGCGATGGGGCTGGACCGATGGGAAGGGCATTTCCTGGGCTGCGCAGTAGGGGACTACGATAACGACGGCTATGACGATCTCTATATCTCCGCGTATCGAGGGGGAATGCTCCTGCACAACGAGAGTGGCCGGGGATTTCGGGACGTGACCCGACAGGCAGGGATCGCAGCGCAGCTCTGGGGAACCTCCTGCGCGTTCGGGGACTTCGATGGCGACGGCAAACTGGATCTCTATATCTGCAACTATGCCGATTTCGGGCCGACGACGCTGCCGCAACTCTGCAGCTTTCATGGCATCCTGAGTTCGTGCGGTCCACGGTACTACACGCCGTTAAAGGGCAGACTCTACCGTAACCTCGGCCAGGGGCGCTTTCAGGATGTGACCGCGCCGTCGCACGCCGACACCGTCCATGGCAGAGGGCTTGGAGTCGCCTTTGTGGACTACAACGGGTCCGGCCGACAGAGCCTCGCGATCGCGAATGACGAAAACCCTGGAGACCTCCTGGAAAACCAGGGCCACGGCTTTCGCAATGTCGGCGTCGATTCGGGGATGGCGTACGACAGCGCTTCGAACGTCCACGGCGGAATGGGCCTGGACTGGGGAGACAGCATGAATCGTGGGCGCTTCGATCTCGTCGTCGCGACCTTCTTTGCCGAAGATAAGTGTCTGTACCGTAACGAGGGCAACGGTATTTTCTCGGAGCGATGCCGCTCGCTGGGCCTGGCGCAGCCGCTGATGCCTTACGTTTCGTTCGGCGTCAAGTTTCTCGATTACGATAACGATGGCTTCCTCGATCTCTGCTTTGCGAACGGGCATGTGCAGGACAATATCGATCGGATCGAGAAGACGACCTATCGCGAACCGCTCGCGCTGATGCACAACGAAGCGGGACAGAGATTTCAGGACGTCTCCGCGCGGGCAGGATCGGTCTTTGCGACCCCTATCGTCGGGCGCGGCCTGGCGACAGGGGATTTCGATAACGACGGCAGAGTCGATCTGCTGGTGGTCGATAGCGAAGGAGCGCCCCTCCTGCTCCACAATCAGACGGCGGGCAGCGGCCACTGGCTGGGAGTCAAGCTGATCGGCGCTCGATCCAACCGCGACGGCTACGGAGCGACGCTCAAAGTCGAAGCGGGCGGACTGCATCTGCTGCAGCGCTGCGGTACGGATGGCTCCTATCTCTCCGCGTCGGACCGACGCGTTCATTTCGGGCTGGGGAACGCTGCGCGAGCCGATCTGCTGACCGTGCAGTGGCCGTCCGGCAGCAAGACCGTTCTCCGGGATATTCCGGCAGACCGGTATATCACGGTCCAGGAAGGGGCATCCACGCCTCCTCCGGCGCCCACGCCGCGCCGTGTAGAATAGGGCCGAAATCGGGCGGATTCTTAAAATCTGGTTAAGAAGCGGTCGATTTTGCAGGGAACAGAGGGGTGTGTGCGGAAGAGACCGGGTGGAGGAAATTTCCCTTATGCCAACCGTTCATTCATTTCATGTCGTGCCTTCTCTGCCCGAATCGCTGCACGGGCTGCGTGATATCGCTTACAATCTCCGCTGGGCGTGGGATCCGGAGACGATCGCCCTGTTCTGCAGCCTCGATCCCGAGCTGTGGGAGCAGACCGGACACAACCCGGTGCGGATGCTGGGCAGTATCGCCCAGGAGCGCTTACAAGCCGCGGCGCAGGACGAAGCGTTTCTGGCCCAACTGGACCGCATCAGTCGCGGCCTCGACTCCTATATGCACTCGCGCAACACCTGGTACCAGCGCCTCCATCCGGACGAGGCCAACGTACGCATCGCCTACTTCAGCATGGAGTTCGGCCTGACCGAGTGTCTGCCGATCTACTCCGGCGGCCTGGGAGTCCTCTCCGGCGACCACCTCAAATCCTCCAGCGACCTCGGGTTGCCGCTCGTCGCGGTCGGTCTGCTCTACCAGCAGGGCTACTTCCGGCAGTCGCTCAACACCGACGGCTGGCAGCAGGAGCGCTATCCGGACAACGATTTCTACAATATGCCCCTGCAGCCGGAGCGCAATGCGCAGGGCGAACCTATCTGTATCGATCTCGATTTTCCGGGACGTAAGGTCTGGGTGCAGGTGTGGAAGGTGCAGGTCGGGCGCATACCGCTCTATCTGCTCGACACCAACATTCCGGCCAACAACGATCAGGATCAGAATATCACCGATCAACTCTACGGCGGCGATGTCGAAATGCGCCTGATGCAGGAGATCGTGCTGGGCATCGGCGGCGTTCGCGCGCTCACCGCGCTCGGCATCACCCCGACCGCCTGCCACATGAACGAGGGCCATTCGGCGTTTATGGCGCTGGAGCGCGCGCGCATGCAGATGGTCGCGCACAACGTCGGTTATGCGGAGGCGCGGGAAGCGGCGGCGGCAGGCAATCTGTTCACCACGCACACGCCCGTTCCTGCCGGTTTCGACTACTTTACGTCCGACCTGCTGGGCCGCTACCTCGGCCCCTATGTCGAGCAGATGGGGCTGTCGCTTGCGGAGTTTATGGCGCTGGGGCGTCAGAATCGCAGCGATCAGAATGAGAAGTTCAACATGGCGGTCTTTGCGCTGCGCCACGCCCACCATGTCAACGGCGTCAGCAAACTGCACGGCAAGGTGACCCGCCGCATGGTGCAGGCCGGGTATCCCGGTTTCCCGGAAGAGGAAGTGCCCGTCAACAGCGTCACGAACGGGATCCACATCCGCTCCTTCGTCTCCCGCGAGATGTCCGATCTGCTGGATCGGTATCTGGGGGCGCGCTGGCAGTGGGATATGAGCGATCCGGCGATCTGGGCGAAGGTGGACAGTATTCCGGACGAAGAGCTGTGGCGTGTGTGTGAGCGCCGACGGGCTGCGCTGGTCGAGTTTGCGCGCACCCGTCTCAAGGCGCAGTACGAGCATCGCAACCGCAGCGAATACGAGATCCGGCAGACCCGCGAAGTGCTCTCGCCCAATGCACTGACGATCGGTTTCGCGCGTCGCTTCGCGACCTATAAGCGCGCCACCCTGCTGCTATCAGATGCGGAGCGGCTGTTCCGGCTGCTGAACGACACGCAGCGCCCGGTACAGATCGTGATGGCGGGCAAAGCGCATCCGAAAGATGACGGCGGCAAAGAGTTGATCCGACAGGTGGTGCAGTTCGCCAATCGCAACGAGGCCCGCCATAGCATCGTCTTCCTGGAGGACTACGATCTGACGGTCGCGCGCGAACTGGTGCAGGGCGTCGATATCTGGCTCAACACCCCGCGCCGCCCGATGGAGGCGAGCGGCACCAGTGGCATGAAGGTGCTGGCGAACGGCGGCCTCAACGTCTCGATTCCGGACGGCTGGTGGGCGGAGGGCTATGAGCCTGGGGTCGGCTGGTCGATCGGGCGCGGCGAAGAGTACCACGATACGGCGGAGCAGGATCGTCTCGAAGCCAGTGCTCTCTACGAGATCCTGGAGAAAGAGGTCGTGCCGCTCTTCTACGACCGCAATGTGAACGGTATCCCACGCGCCTGGCTCAGCCGCGTGCGCCAGTCTATGCGGACGCTCTGCCCGATCTTCAACACGCACCGTATGGTCGCTGAGTATGCCGACCGCTTCTATCTGCCGGCGTCCCGCCGCAGCACCATGCTGCTCGCCGACGATCTGGCCCGCGCGAAGACGCTGGTCGCCTGGAAGCAGAAGATGCGGGAACAGTGGAGCGGTGTCAAGGTGGAGCGCGTGGAGATGACGGTCAAACCGGCAAGTCCCGATGGCTGGCCCACCGAAAACGGTGGGAGCGGCAACTACCATGTCGGCGATACGCTGCACTTTACCGCGCTCGTTCACCTCGGCGCGCTGACGCCCGGCGATGTCACGGTACAGGCCGTGCACGGCGTGCTGGATACCAACCGCCAGGTCGTAGACGGCATCGCGACCCCATTGACCTGGAAGGCGGAGACGGACGGCCTGCATCACTACGAGGGCGACATCCCGTGCGAGCAGAGTGGCCAGCAGGGCTTCTCCGTGCGCGTTTTGCCCACGAACCTCGATGCCGAACTGCCGATCGAACTCTCCCTCATCACCTGGGAGTAGTTTTGCGTCCTCCGCGAGTTCTGCCCGGCAAAGAGAGACAGGCGCATCGGACTTTTGTCCGATGCGCCTGTCTCTTTGAGAAGGGAGGATCCCGTCACTGTCGCGTATACTGAATGATCGGGAAACTGGGCGGGCCGTTTCGGAAGAAGAAACTGCCGAACGGGAAGCCGATGGTGATGATCGGCTGAGCGGCGCTGATCCGGAACTGGACTGTCGAAGAGTGGTTCGGCCAGGAGACGAGGGTCGTGGAGCCGGAACTCTGTAAGACGTTGTCCTTGAATAACTGCCAGGTACCGTTGCTGAAGAAGCGCAGGCGTGCCAGATGGAACGCTCCATTGTTGTCGAAGAACTCGCCCTGCCAATCGGTGAAGGTGGCTCCCAACGTCAGCAGTTGAGCAATAGTCATCGGGACGAACGTCGTTGTGGTGATCTGCGCGCCGGTGATATTGGCGGTGCGCGGAATGGTGAACCAGATATCGCGGGTTCCGTTCGAATTGACAAAGCCGATACCGGCGACCACATTGTAGGTTCCGGGCGTCAGAGCGATAATGCCAGTGAGGCCGACGCCCAGGCTGGTCCCGGTTGATATTTTTTCCTGCCCGTTGATCTTCAGGCTCACGACATCGTACTGCGTGTTGTTGGTGACCCGCAGGGTGCCGTTGACCGGCTGTGGCGCGGTCACGGTGAAGTTGGTCGCGCTGGTCGTGATATTCGTAAAACCCTGCCGCAGCGAGATCGGCGCGGTCACCGCACCGGCGGGCACCGTCGTTCTGATCTGCGTGGCGGAGACGAACGTCACCGGGGCGAAGGCGATGTCGCCGCTCATCGGGAAAGCGGCCTGATAGGGCGGTGTCGTACCCGACCAGACGACCCCGTTCTTATCCCGATTGAAGTTTGTCCCGTTGATCGTGACGACCGTTCCGACCGGGCCGCTGGCCGG
>Ga0070658_10000353_pt1 | contig 39822 bp, 33 predicted proteins | sample KBSC13metaG_FD_64664 | JGI IMG/M metagenome (GOLD analysis project Ga0070658, IMG submission 64664) | Corn rhizosphere microbial communities from Kellogg Biological Station, Michigan, USA - KBS C1-3 metaG | ecosystem: Host-associated > Plants > Roots > Rhizosphere > Soil ... | reverse complement strand
TTCATCCGGTTCATAAACCAGACCACGACTTTGCCGGTACTGGAGTTTTGCAGCACGAGGTCCGGCATTCCGTCGCGATTGAAGTCCCCGACCGCAACGATCTGGTAACCGGACAGGGGAACCAGCGAGACGGAGCTGCCTCCGAGGACCTGCGTTCCGCTCATGTACCAGAGTACGATCTGACCGGTGGCGCTGTTTTGAAACACGAGATCCGGGTTGCCATCCTGGTTGAAGTCTCCGGTCCCGCGCAGTTTGTATCCGGGGGCGGGCGTCAGCGTGCCGGGCGCACCCCCGGTGACGGATCGGCTGTTCATAAACCAGAAGGCGAGTTGGCCGGTCCCGGCGTTCTGAAAGACCAGGTCAGAATGCCCGTCGCCATCGACATCGAACACGCAGGGATCGTGCGCGGCAAAAAGCAGACTATGCGGTTGAAAGGCGGAGCCGCCGCTGTAGTAGACATCTACAAAGGCGCCTGTCCGGGCATTGTAGCGCAGCACCTGGCGCGAATCCCGGCTGGCGACGTAAAGATACTTCCCACGAAATTTCAGATCGATCGGTACATCCAGACCGCCGCTGTCCGGCGTTACGAAGTCACCCAGGCTCTCGCCCGTCGTCCCACTGTACCGGGCCACTTTGTGGCTGGAAACGTCGGTTACATACAGGTTGTTATCCGGCCCAAAGGCGATGTCGATGGGATCAACGTTGTTTCCGGAGGCAAATACGTCGATAAAAGCGCCTGTGGTCCCATTGTAGCGGAGCACATAGCCGTTGCCATTGCCTATGCCGTGGACCACATAGAGATTGCCGTCGGGACCGAATTTCAATCCGCGCGGCACGAGGAGGCCTCCCCCGGAAGCGAACACTCCCATATACGCGCCCGTCTGACCATTAAAGCGCAGCACCTGGCTGGTCGCTCCTTCGTCGCTGACATACAGGTTGCCGTCGGGACCAAAGGTCTGACGGCTCAGTTGTGTGCCTCCCGTTGCAAAGATCCGAAGGAAGTTTCCGTGCGGATCGAACTGATAGATGGAGTTGTTTCCGAGACTGGTGACATAGAGATTGCCATCCGGACCATATTCCATATCGCGAATGGACTGGATGCCGTTCAGGCCAGGCGCAACGAAGGTAGTCAGCGTCGTGCCGTTATACCGAACGATCGAATCGTCGACGAGATTGGTGATAAACAGATCCTGTGCGTAGGCGGGCAGGATGCTCAGGCTCAATAGGCAGACAATGAGGCCGACTACAAGGGGCTTCAGCAACCTGCCGATGCGGGATCCAAGCATAAAGAGGCTCCTTCCTTAGACGAAACGAGTGCAGGGCTTCTCAGGGACGGGCAGACAACGTCTTCTCGATCTCCTGAGACCAGGTGTTCGCGATGACAGCGCCGTACTCCTTCTCACCGCCGGTCGCCTCGGGGCCGGTTAGGATGGGGAAGTAGTCGGGGCGGACGTTGGCGCGCAGGGCCGGGTCGTCGGCAAAGCAGGAGGCATGAACAAAGTGGAACGCGGCTCCAGCGCGGTCGGCGTCGGAGTGATTGCCGAGCGTGCAGTGCGGCGTGCCGTAGGCGAAGAAGACGACGCCTCCGGCCGGGAGTTCGATCGGAACGGCCTGCGCTTCGTCGGGATCGCAGCGGATGTGATGATCGCTGTCTGGGTCTCGGCGATGTTCGAGCAGCGTAGAGAAGGCGTCGGGAATGAGGTGTAGCGTGCCGTTCTCGACGGTCGCGTCGTGCACCGCGATCCACATGGCGGTCCCGAGGAGCGGATTGGAGATCTGGAAGTAGGCGTTGTCCTGGTGCCAGTTGGTGCCGGCTCCGTCGTGAGCCGGTTTGAGAAAGACCTGATCCAGACGCAGCACAACCGGATCACCAAGCAACTGGGAGACCGCCTCGGTCACTTTCGGGGCGAAGGGCAGGGCGCGAAACAGCGTGCTCTTGTCGAACATCGGGCAGAGCTGCAGGTTGCGTTTTGTCTGCGAAGTCGTCGTGCCATCGCCATCCGTCGCCACATTGCGCAGCAGACCCTCTCGCTGCAATCGCTCGACTTCCGCCCGAATCGCCGCCGTCTCCTGCGCATCGAAGAAGGTCGGCACAGCGACATAGCCATGCGCGCGAAACTGTTCCACCTGTACTGTTGTCAGTGTCATAATCGAAACTCTCCTCGATCGGACGCTGCAAGCGCCCAACGCCAGAGCACAAAACGTCTCTTCTGGAAGCGCCTGCATGTGAGGTCTACTTCGACACACGCGTCCGCACTCCCTTCCGTCTTTCCATCTTTCCAGCAGGGCTTAGATTCGGGAAGGGGACAAGCGTCCAAAATCAATTTTGGCAGATCGCCCCGAGTTCGACTTGGACGTGTCGATATTTCCGTGCTCCCGTCGAGCGGCCCCACCCGACTCTTGGATCTATAGGACAAAAGCGGACACGGCGACATCCCAATGTCCTATCCAAGGAAGAGACATTGTCCGGCAGACAAGACCGTGCGGGCCCTCTATACTAGAGAGGAGTTTCTCAGGTTGGAGAGTTGACGCTGTTGCTGAAGGAGGACGTCGGCAAGAGCAAGTTCGACCCTACGCCGTTGGAACAGTTGATTGTCAACGTGGTGGTTCATGCATGCGCATCTCTTGTTGGCAGCAAGATCACGATACGAACCGATAACGCGACTTCGAGCGGTCAGGTGACCCCTGATGGTATCGTAGTCGTTCCCGGTGAATACGGTTCAAGGAGAGTGCGACATGAAGGAGAAAACTGAGCAGGAGCAATCACCGTTACCGGTTGTCACCACGATGCTAGTTGATGACCATGCCATCTGGCGTGGTGGGATGCGCACCCTTCTGGAAGATACCGAGTTCAAAATCGTCGGGGAAGCGTCCTCCGATCGGGAGGCGTTGGTCATCGCACGTGAGGCGCACCCGCAGCTTGTGCTGTTGGATATACGTATGGCGGGTGGGGATGGCCTGGATGTACTCGTGGCGCTCAAGCAGGAACATCCCCAGATGGCCGTGATCATGCTGACCACCTATGACGATCCCACCTACATAGCACGCGCGATTGCCGGGGGGGCCGCGGGTTATCTCCTGAAAGGCGTCGATCGAGACATCACGCTGCGATCCATGCGCGCCGTCGCCGACGGCGAGACCCTGCTGACTCCGAGCGACTTCGTCGGTTCGCTGCGCGGAATCGATAAGATGGCAGCCGAATCGCCCGACTTGAGCCAGCCGTTTACCGCCCGCGAGGAGGAGGTGCTGCGCCTGCTCGCCATGGGCCTCCCCAATCGGCAAATAGGCGCTCTGCTGTCGATCGCCGAAGGCACTGCGAGAATCCATGTCTTACATATCATCGCCAAACTGAATGTGTCCGATCGGGTGCAAGCCGCTGTCTGGGCCGTCCGCCACGGTCTGGGTCCCAAATAAGAGTAGGACAAAAGCGGACACAGCAACATCCCCATGTCCTATCCAAGGAAGAGATATTGTCCGGCAGACACTACGATGCGCTGACGAATGACCGTCCATATCGCCAAGCGTGGCCTGAACAGAGGGTGCGAACCTACCTTGAAGAGCAAGAGGGAACCCGATTCGAACCACAAGCCGTAAACGCATTCTTGTCTCTGTTAACGCGGATAATGAGTTGAAGATTGTCGATAGTTGTCTGCAGGTAGGAATCGGGGACTCTTAGATCCCCAATGCATCAGGTCGAGATGTCGTCGCTCCACGTGGGGGTAACGCGAGTCGTAGAGCCGTCAGTACTCTGGCTCTTTGCCCTGATGTGAAGTAAAGCATAAATCGAATTTCTGCGGAGTCAATTATGCCGATTCGGCAAACAAAACAGGAACGCGCCGGTGTCCCGCTTACAGCGACGGATGCAGACATTGTTCGAAATGGCATTGTGTTGGACGCCATTGAGCGCGTTGAAACGAATGAACAAGGATGTATCACATTTGATCAATCTCCTTGCCTTCTTCAGGGACAGGAACCCCGGCAGGACGAGGCCGCTTTACGTTTTGCGAACCTGGCCATTAACGCCGTATCGCAGGGAATCCTCATCACCGATCCTTACCTGCCCGATAATCCGGTCGTCTATGCCAGTCCCAGCTTCGAACGGATGACAGGGTACTCCGCCCAGGAAGTCGTAGGGCGCAACTGTCGCTTTCTTCAGGGGCCGGACACGGCCCCGGAGGCGGTCGCTTTGATGCGCGCAGCGATTCAGGAAAAGCGTGGCTGCTCGATCGAACTGCTCAACTACCGCAAAGACGGCGTTCCCTTTTGGAACGCGTTGAATCTTGCTCCTGTTCTCGATTCCAACGGGCATCTCACCCATTTCGTCGGAGTGCAGACCGACGTTACGGAGCGACGGCAGATGGAGGAGCAGTTTCGTCATACGCAAAAAATCGAGGTCATCGGTCAGATGGCGGCCGGCATCGCACACGACTTCAACAATCTGCTCACCGTGATCAACGGATATAGCGAACTGGTTCTGGATCAACTTCCGCTGCAGGATCCATTGCACGAGCCGATAGGCAGAATCAAATGGGCGGGCGGACAGGCGGGCGCCCTGACGCACCAGCTCCTTGCCTTCAGCCGTCAGCAGGTATCGGCGCCGATCGTGCTGGATCTCAATTCGGTTGTCAGCGACTTCGAGAAGATATTGCGGCGTCTGATCGGCGAGGATATCTTTCTGACGACAACGCTCAGTCCCGTGCCAGGAGCCGTAAAGGCCGACCCCAGCCAACTTATTCAGATATTGATGAATCTGACCATAAATGCGCGCGATGCCATGCCTAATGGCGGCAGGATCAGCATCGAGACACAAAATGTCGGGCTGAAAGCGGCCAACTGTCACGGCCTCGTCGGAGACTATGTTCTCCTTACCGTGAGCGATACCGGCAGTGGAATGGACACCGCGACTATGTCACGGATTTTCGAACCTTTCTTTACCACCAAAGGGCCTTACAAGGGTACCGGACTGGGTCTGGCGATCGTTCGTAGCGTGGTCAAACAGGCCGGGGGACATATCTCCGTCTGCAGCAATGTTGGGTGCGGAACGACGTTTAACATCTATCTACCGATGGTGCAGACGGAGACAGCGCCGACAGATAAGGCGCCGTCCGCCATGGAAAAGATGCCGACAGGAAGCGAAACGCTTCTGCTCGTTGAAGATGATGCAGTTCTGCGAGGCTTGGAGTTGCATATCCTGCGAGGGTGCGGCTACAACGTATTGGAAGCGTCCGAAGGGCGGGAAGCCATCGATATCGCCGAGACCTACGAAGGTTCGCTCGATCTTCTGATCTCGGATCTAGGCATGCCGTATATGGGTGGGCATAAACTGTCCGGATGGATCGCCAGTCTGCGCCCCGAATGCAAAGTTTTGCTTGTCTCCGGACACAAGGCAACGGCGATCGGCGATGGGGTTCCGGAGGCTGAGCACGCTTTCCTCCAGAAGCCGTTCACCCCCTCTGCGCTGGCTCACAAAGTACGGAATGTGCTGGACGGCATAGCCTGACCGTTCCATCCGGCAGGTGAGACGCGTCCAGGTATGGAATATTCATAGGAGCGACCTCTGTACCTCGAACATCGGCTAAATCGTTGTAAGGCCGAGCCTTCGCTTTCCGTATAGCAGGGCGACGGCCTTGTGGAGTGACAGACATGACTATTCCCGCACAATTTTTCGGCATTTTGATCGCCGGCTTCGCTCTATGCGGAGCAGTGGTCTCGCTCTGTTACGCCTGGGCGCGAAACCGCTGGCCCATCATGACGCTTTACGCCTGCATTTCGATCCTGCTTTGCTTCTTTGCGATTTCGTGCTACGGCGCTCAGGCCGCTGCTACGCCGGATGCCGCTTATCTTCCCATCCGCCTGAAGGAGTGTTTTGGAAATCTACTGCTTCTGTGTTTGCCCTTCCTGTATCGCGCCCTGTGCGGGCAGCGTCCGTCGTGGCAGGAGTGCCTGAGCACCGGCTTCTTTTTGACGCTCGTCAGTCTGGCGCTCCTCCGGAATGCCGGCTTTGAATGGGATCACATCGACCGAATGACCTATAACCAGACGAACGGAGTTTACTACCCTCACGGCGAACCCGGTCCCTTTCTCATGGTCGTACGCTTCGGCCAGTTGTTGTTTACTATTCACTGCATCTGGATCGCTCTGTACGGATGGCGTGCCGGTCATAATGGCCTGTGGACGGTCATTGCGTTTCCTATTGCTCTTGTGAGCGCATTACTCTATATCATGGGCGGCATACTGCAGTTTTGGGCGGTTACGTTCGAGCTCGGCGCATGGGCGGGCATCATGATTTACCTCTGCCTCGGAGCCGGTATCTTCCAAATGGAACGCGTCATCCTGTCTGAGCGAGCCACCCTTTTCGCCTCTCTCAAGGAACGTGAAGAGAAGCTGACGGCTCTTACGAGCGCCGGACGCAGTCTCTCCTGTTTGCTGGACGTAGAAAGTCGCGTCGTGTTTGCAAATAGAGCTGCCACGCAGATTGTCGGTGGGAGCGCGCCTCGAATGCTGGGGACTCTCTTCGCCGATTTGCCGTGGTGGGGGGCGACAGAACTCTCGGAAACCGTGCGCACTGCTATCATACAGGTCAGGACTGGAGTTCCCGCCCGCTTAGAAACGACCCGCGTGATGGGAGACGGTAGTGTCCTCAACCTGGAGTTCAGCCTGTCTCCTTACCACGATGCGAACGGTCACCTGTGCTATATCATCGCAGAAGGCCGCGACATCACCGAGCGAAAGCTGGCGGAACAGAGCCTGCATTCCTCACACCAACGGTTGCAACTCCTTACCGCGCACCTCCACTCCGTCCGCGAAGAGGAGCGCGCCCGCGTGGCCAGCGAAGTCCAGGAAGACCTCGGTCAGGCTCTTACCGGACTCAAACTCCAACTCTCCTGGCTCAAACGCCATACCACCCAGTCGAAAGAAGCGTATTCCACGGAGTCTCTCCTCGAAAAGATGGAAAGCATGAACGACTTGATTGAAACGACAATCAAGTCAGTACGCCGTATTGCAACCGAACTCCGCCCACCGATTCTTGATACCTTCGGACTGATTCCCGCTCTGGAATGGCTAACCCAGGACTTCCAAAACCGCTCGGGAATCCGTTGCTCCTTTGTCTCTTCTCTGGAGAGTACGTCTCTTGATCCACAGAGGGCCACAGCCGTGTTCCGGATTGCGCAGGAGAGCCTGACCAATGTCGCAAGGCACGCCCGGGCGAGCTCGGTGGAGGTCGGTATCGAAAGCCGCGACGGATCGTTGGTGTTGACGGTCTCGGACAACGGCGTGGGGATCGAGCCGAGCGCGCTCATGTCGAGGAAGGCGTTCGGCCTGTTGGGGATGCAGGAGCGGGCGCAGTTGTCGGGAGGCGAGATCGCTATCGAGCGAGCCACCTGGCGGGGAACCAGCGTCCGGCTTACCATGGCGGAGTGTTCGCAGTCGAAAGAGCCTGTCTATTCGTTCGCCGGCGACCTGTGGCGATCGGACCAGAGCATAAGGTTGGGATAGCCGTTCCCTATAGGGGCAAAAGTGGCGCGTAACGCGCACTGAGCGCGTAACTATTTTTTCGAGGAGGAGACCAACCATGCTAAGGTTTATCGTTGCAGACGATCACGCGGTCGTGCGGCAGGGCATTCGGCAAATACTGAACGAAGGTATGGAAAACATAACCATCGTGGAGGCGTGCAACGCCGATGAGGTGACACACTGGATACGGAAAGGCACCTGGGATCTGCTCATTCTCGACATCGCAATGCCGGGCCGCAGCGGGCTGGAAGTCCTACAAGAACTACGGGGAATCACCACCCCGCCACGCGTTCTGGTACTGAGTATGTATCCTGAAGATCAGATGGCCCAGCGCGTTCTTAAGGCGGGTGTAGACGGGTATCTGACCAAGGATAGTGCGCCCGATCAGTTGATCGCTGCGGTTCGAAAGATACTGAGCGGCGGCAAGTATATCAGCCCCACGTACGCGGAACAGATGGTCACAGATCTGCAAAAAGGCACCCATGGCTCCCCACATGGCGCCCTGTCGGATCGTGAGTATGAAGTCATGCGTCTCATCGCTTCCGGAAAAACCGTCACTCAGATCGGGGAGATCCTCTCGTTAAGCGTCAAGACCATCAGCACCTATCGCACGCGCATTCTGGAAAAGATGGGTATGGAAACCAATGCCGAGTTGACGCACTATGCGGTGCGCAATCACCTGACGGACTGACCGGTAGCAACGATCGGCGTTCTTGACGGGTGTCGATTGACAGGAATGCAAACACGAGTTATAATCGCACAGTAATCATAGACATCCTGCTTGGATTTAGGGATTTTTATAGATAAACAACAATGTTTATATCGAGGCAGGCATGGACATTTTTGTACGTCTTTTTGAGATTGGATTTTCCGGCTTTGCCCTGGCGGGAGGCGTTGGCTCGCTCTGCTATGCCTTGGCGCGCCGCCGATGGCTGACCATGGCGGTTTTTGCCTGTATTTCGTTTTTGATAGCTGGAAACTTCCTCGCCAACTATTTTCTTCAGTCCGCTACAACCCCCGAAGCCATGTTTATTCCCATTCGCCTCAAGGAATGTTCAGGTAATTTGGTTCTTCTGTTGCTGCCGTTTCTCTATCGCGTGCTGTGGGCTGAGCGGCCTGCGTGGTCGGACTATCTGGTAACCGGATTTTTTGTGTGGGTCGTGGGGCTGGCGCTCCTGCGGCCTTACGGGTTTGAATGGGATCATGTAACAGGAATTACTCATAACTCGATCATCGGCACGAACTATCCTGTCGGTGTCCACAGTCGCCTTTTGTTGCCGATACGCGTTGGGCAGATACTGGTCGACCTCTATTATGTCGGAATCGCGTGGAGGGGTTGGCGCTCCGGCCATAGCAGGTTCTGGATAATGGCAGCCATGCCTGTTGCCCTGCTGGGACCCCTGATCTACACTCTCGGTGACGCCTTGGGCCTGTGGCATGTGACTTTCGAAGCAGGTCCACCGACGTCCTTGCTGCTCTATCTTATTCTGGGAAGCAGCGTCTTTCTGTCCGAGCGCACGTTCTTGGTCGAGCGCGACACGCTGTATACTTCGCTTGTAGAGCGCGAAGCGAAGCTTGCGGCTCTGACCGGCGCCGGCCTGAGTCTGGCGGGACTGCTCGATCCGGAAGGGCGCATTGTATTCGCGAACAACGCGGCCTTGAGATTGCTTGGCATAGATGCGAAGCAAGTCCTGGGTGTTTCGTTCGCCCAAGCGCCCTGGTGGGGCCATTCGCCTCCGATGCAGGAGAGAGTACGCATCGCCATTGACGAGGCGATGGCCGGCAGGAGCGTGCGCTTGGATGTAACCGTTAGGGATGAGGAGAGCAAGGAAGTCGCGCTGGATTTCAGCCTCTCTCCCTACTATGGTCCTGATGGAAAGATATGCTATCTTGTCGTGGAAGCTCACGACATCTCCGACCGTGTCCGCGCAGAAATGACATTACGCGAGAGCCAGCAGCGGCTCAAGCTTCTACACGAGGTTAGCATCATCCTCGCCAAGCAAACATCTTCCTACGATCTTTGCCGCCTCGCGGTAGAAGCGGTCCGGGAACAGTTCGCGTTCGACCGCGCCAGTCTATGGCTGATCGACGAGACGGACCAGTTTCTGATGGGAACCTGTGGGACTGACGAGAATGGCCGGTCGGTGGACGAGTGGGGAAAGCGCATACCGCTGGATCCGCACTGGCGCGAGACGGCTCATCTCACCGGTCCCGTCATTCGTGCGGAGGACGCCGTGAGAGTGGACCGGGGAGAGTTGGCGGTGGCCGGGCTTCTGGATCGAAAGCGGTTTATAGGCACCATCTTTGCGGACAATGGGATGTCAGGCAAGGCAATCGATGCCTCCCAACTGGAAGTGCTCGGTCTCTTCGGGCTGACCGTCGGAAACCTCTTTTCCCGGCTGGAGGCCGAAATGGCGATGCGCGACAGCGAAGCGCGCTTCCGATCGATTTTCACCCAATCAGCCATCGGGATGGTGATCCTAGATCCTGAGGGCAACCTGCTTGAATCGAATGCAGCGATGCGCAGCATGCTCGAATTTACCAAAGAGGAACTACACGGCCGCCCGTTTCGCGAACTCATACACCCCGACGACCTCGCGTACAGCACTCATCTAAATGAGGAGATTAAGTTCGGCAAGCGCGAAAGCTACGAACTGGATAAGCGCTACATCCGAAAGAACGGCCAGATTCTGTGGGCGCACGTTACCGCGACGCTTATTCGTGACGCGAACGGCAACCCGCAGTTTGCCGTGCGTATCGCGCAGGACATTACCGAGCGCATTATGGCTGCGGAGAGACTTAGAGAATCTCTCGAACAGGTCCAGATGCTCAGCCGGCGGATCGAGCAGTTGCGGGAAGAAGAACGTGCTCGTGTCGCTCGCGAAATCCATGACGAACTGGGCCAGGCGCTCACCGCCCTCAAGATACAACTGTCCTGGCTGCGAAATCAGATGTCTCGGCAGACGAACGCCCCCTCCTCGAAAACTCTGCTGGATAAGACGGACGAGATGAATATTCAGATCGATCAGAGTATTCAGGCGGTTCGCCGCATTGCGACCGCCCTTCGTCCGGCAATTCTGGATGCTCTGGGCCTTGTCCCTGCCCTCGAATGGCAAACTCAGGAGTTCGAGAAGCGCACAGGCATCGTCTGCGATTTCTACTCAGATTTAGAGACAGTGTCTTTAGGCGCTGAGGCTATTACAGCAATATTTCGCATCGTACAGGAGAGCCTGACCAATGTGATGCGCCATGCCCAGGCGACGTGTGTGCATGTGCGTGTGGAGAACCCGGAGGAACGACTGATCGTAACTATTGAGGACGACGGCATTGGAATCCAGGAAGCGAAGCATGAGGTTCCCCAGTCTTTCGGTCTGCTCAGTATGCGAGAGCGTGCTCTCCTGTTGGGTGGTGATCTCCAGATCACCGGCATCGTCAATCGAGGCACCACCGTTCGGCTACAGATTCCCTATTCTTCCCCTTAAGCTCTTGCTGAGCCATATCCATTTGAAGACCGATCATATCACCCAAAGGAATAGTCTACTCTAACCGATCTCTACAACGCTCGGCGCACAAAAACGTCCCGGCCGATGAGATCGGCCGGGACGGTGACGGATTTTGACGCAGGTCCGGTTCAGCGCCGACGTCGGCGGCGAGCTAGTCCTGCCAGGGATACTCCCAGTCCCGCGAGCAGTGCGGTGACTCCGGGCTCCGGAGTGGCTGTAGCGCTCGTAGTGTAGGTCATCGTCGTGAATCGCACATTCAAGCCACCGGGGCCACCTGCGTTTGCCCAGTTGAAAGTCAGCGTGTTGGTGCCTGTCTGATACGATCCGGTCGGGAGAACGAAATTCGTAAATGGGGCGCTGAAGCCTGGACTGGTAAAGCCCGTAGGCGTTCCATTGATCAGTATGTTGCTTCCCGAATTGTCTGTGGACCACTGTCCTGCGATGCTTACCGAACTCAGGTTGGTATTGAGGGGCAAGGTGAATGTCGTACTATAGGCGAGTGAGTAGGCTCCGTTGCCCTGGTCCCCATCGGGCGCGATATAGTTTGAGTCCGCGCTGCCTGCCCAGGATCCATTCGGAGATTGCAGCACGAAGACATTGGCTGCGGAGGTGTAGTGCAGGTCTAGCGTGTTGACATTCCCAGGGATGACTTTGCCTTTGCCGGCGTCCACCCCGGTATTGAACAGGTCGGTAATGGTCTGCGCCTGTACGCCTCCGCTGATGACCACGGAACTGCCGACCACGACCGCAAACAGAGACAATTGTTTGTGTAGATAGCGCATATTGCTGATTCCTTATAAGGTGAGATGCATTGAGGCAGTACGACGAGTGATAAGAAGACCGAGGGTGGTAGAGGAAGAGGCTGAGGAGACGGTCTAAACAGCATTGTTGCACAAATCATGCCAATCGGGCACTATTCCTCAACACGCTGTGTGGACGAACGGAAAGAAGAGGGCAGGAACTTCCAGACATCGAAAGGAGAGAACATGCGAAGCCACTTTAATAGACGACGTCTTTTGATTACGTCGACGACTGCGTTGTGTTTGACGGGATGCGCCACCACGCGAAACCCCTCTAATAGACAACAGATTTCCAGCGAGCCGGGCCATGCTGCGCCGCGCCGCGCCGAGATCCTACCGCTTCCCAGCGAACCAGGCCGCACTGAGATCGTCCCGCGCATCAAATCGACGCAGATGTTGACGTATCTAGCAGAGAGGGGTTACAGTCGGGATCAGGTTCCGGTGACCGAACCTCTGGTCGGGGATCTCGTCATCAGCTATGCGTTCGATCTTCCGCAGATGTTTCAGATGGTGACACCCTACCATCTGGAGCGACTGTCAATCAAACCTGGGGAACTGCGGGCGATCGCCATCGCTAACCTCAAGCGCCAACTCCCTCAAATCGGTATGACGGAAAAGCCTCCCGTTATGCGCGTGGTGACAGGAAACGATCTGGAAGCCTGTGTCCTGTTAGCCGATTCCTGGTGGAATGACATCGCCGCCAAAACGCCCGGCGAGATCGTCGCCTCCGTCCCCAATCGCGACACGCTGCTCTACTGCAGCAGCCAATCCGCCGAGGGCTTGCGTGCCCTACGAGAGTTCACCGACGAAGCCTATGCCAGCGAAACGACACATGCCCTCTCAAAACACCTGTTCGTATGGCGCAAAGGACATTGGGCACTCTTTCAATAGACCCAAGTGGTGAAATTCGTCGTCGGAGAGGCGTAGAATGCGCCTTACCATTGATTGGCGCTGGTGATAACCACGACCTCAATTGGGTCTCCGGTTTTGAGCGCGCCGTCCCGAGGTATAATAGGCCATGGAGGAAATTGTGATGTCTGTACAAACATTCGAAGCTCTGACAGATGCAAACGGCAACTTGCGATTTGCAGAAACGGTGCGCCTTCCCGCGCACACAAAGGTCTTTGTTGTGATTCCCGAACAGACGATTCCTTATGCGGAGATTGTGCCGGCAACTCGCGATCTACCTCCTTCCGAAATTCACTTTCCATTGGTTCGAGTAACGGAAGAGGGGTTGGCAAAAAGGTTGCTGAAGACCATAGTCGGGGATGCAGATGCCGAATTATGATGCGAATTTCGCCTCACCACCAGCTCCCATCGCAAAGGTCATAATAAGAAACCCTTTGGCGAACAAAAGCGTTACCGGAGTTCCCATGTTGATAGACACGGGGGCTGACGCAACCTTGATCCCGCGTGCTCTGCTCCCGTATTTGGATCTTTCGGAAGAAACGCTCAAACCATCAGGATATCTGCTTGTGGGATTCGATGGTACTCAATCTCCTGCAGTGCTGGTTCCTGTAGAAATGGAGTTTTTAGGCAGACGGTTGGCAGGAGAGTACCTACTCACGGAAACAAACTATGGCGTTCTTGGTCGTGACGTGTCAAATCTATTCCGACTGGTTTTTGACGGCCCGAATTTGGTCTGGGACGAAGTGCGTTGAACTTCGCGCTTAAGTAGGTTTCGCGGATAGAGAACGAAGTGTTTAGGCGTGGCGGCGGAGGCAGAGGAGGGCGAGGGGGTCGTCGGGAGAGTAGCCGGCGAGTTCGGTGGTGGCGAGGGTGGTGATCTGGGAATGGGTCTGGAGGCCGGAGAGGTCGATGAGGCGGCTGCCGCAGAGGAGATAGAGATCGGGTAGGACAGCGCCGGAGTCGCCGTAGGTGGTGGCGCTCTTGAGCACCTGATCCAGCGCGGTCTGCCACTTTTCGACGGGGCTGACCTGGACGGTCAAACCCTCTTTGGCGAGGCGAACGATGCCCTCATTATCCAGGACTCGAAAGTGATGGCGCTCTTTGCGCATCAGGCCGAAGAGCGCCTTTTCGGTCAGGATGCCCTCGAAGACCCACCAGCCTCCGACATGCGCGACGGTCTTGACGGTGGGACTGCCGATAGCCGCGGCAGCGATGGCTTGGAGTTCTGCTTCGGGCCGGGTTTCTGCTACATTGTCGCGGGCACGGAGTTCGGTGGCGCCAGTGGCGATGGCGCGGACGAGGTTGCGCACGGGATCGACCTCGACATGGACTTCGATGGTCCCTTCCGCCGCGCCGGAGCGCAGAGCCGCCTCCTCCGCCTCGCGCCGCACCCTCAGGATGTCCTGTTGGGTGGGGGAGGGCAGGGTGCGCTCGACAGTCTCCCGTACCAGGGCCAAGGCCACGCCAATTGGGGAGATCACCTGATGGTTGCGTGCCAACCGCCAATCCATGCCGAGCGCCGCGCCCAGAGCCGGGACCAATGCCGCCGCCCCGCCCCCGCCGCCGATCAGTGTCGTGCTACGCTTCTCCAACTTATAGTGCTGCAACAGCGCTTCGATGACCGGCGTCACCTTTGCGCCTGCCACCCGTAGCACCTCCTGCGCAGCCTCTTCCACCGTGCCGCCCAGTCTCTCTGCCAGCGGCGCAAACGCCAATCGCGCTGACTCCGCATTTCCATAGGCATAGTGCTCCGGCCGAACCAGACCGAGCAGATTGGCGGCGCAGGCCGTCGTCAGCGCGAAGCTGAGACCGTTGGAGCAGCGAACACGCAGGTAGTCTTCCGGATCTCCAGGGCGCGGCGCAAAGCTTTCCAGCGCCGGGCAGACAATGTCCGCCGGATCGGCATAGACCGCGTACTCCAGCCCCGCGATATGCGCGCTGCGCGGCCCCACATCGGTGATGCGCCCCTTATTGAGCCGCAGCAGCGAGCCGCCCGCCACCCCGACCGTGCGCACATCCAGCGAACGCACATAGGTCTTGTGTCCGCCGACCTCCGCGTAGTCCACCATGACGCGCCCATCGCGCACCGCGCTGATATCGACGCTCGTGCCGCCCACCTCCAGAAACAGCCCCTGCGACAGCTTCTCGTACATCAGCGCGCCGGCCACTCCCGCCGCCGGGCCGGAGAGCAGGGTTAAAATCGGTCTTCGGCGCACCTCTCCGACCGTCATCACCCCGCCATCGCAGCGCATGATCATCAGGGGCGCGGGAATGCCTGTCGCCTGCACCGAACGCTCCGTCATGTCCGCCGTCTCGACCATCCGCGGCAGGATCGAAGCGTTGATCACCGCCGTCCGCGTCCGCACCCGTAGTCCATACAGGCTGGAGATCTCATACGTTCCGGTCGCAGCCAGCCCCTCCTCATTCGCCGCCGCCACGATCTTCTGCTCCAGCGCCGGGTCGTCTACCGAAAACGCCGAAGCGGCCACAATCACACCCGCCCCCCGCTGTTTCAGCAGGCGTACCGCCGCCCCATACTCCTCCGTCTCGACAAAACTATGGAACGTCTCCAGCCTCTTCCCCGGCGCAAGTTCCAGACTTCCGACCTGCGTCTCCGAACGCACCCGCGCGCCCTCCAGACCCTTCCCCGTCGCGACGATCCCGACCAAGGCGACATCGCCCTCCAGCAGCGCATTCGTCGCCTGCGTCGTGCCGTGCGCGATAAACCGCACCTGCTCCGGCGCGATCCCCACCGTCTGCATCAACTGCTGCAGCGCCTGCACGATGCCCAGCGCCACCCCCTCCGGCGCGCTATGCGTCGTCGGAGTCTTGACCTGCCCGAGCAGTTCGCCGGTCCTATCCTCCAGCGCCACCGCATCCGTAAACGTCCCCCCCACATCGATCCCGATCCTGACGGATCGACCAGAGGCCGCGTCAGCAAATCCCGTTAATCCTGTCAATCCTGTTAATCCTGTCTAAAAAACGCATTCTGACGCGGAGCTGAAAGCGGCAATGAATTGCCGCTCTGAAATGCAAAGTCCACCTTCGTGGACTCAAATGCGCTTCCTGCATTGAGTCCGCGGCGGCGGACTTCCCATCTTAGCGCGGGATTTCAATCCCGACGATGTCACCCGACCTTCGCATGTTCGAGCGCGTGGTGGCAAGGGCTGTCGAGATCCAGCGGAATGCGCGTGATCAACTCCAGCACCACCGTTTTGATCCGCTCCGCATTGCGCTTGAAGACCGCATAGACCTCCGCCGACGTGACCGGCTCCACGTCTCCCGCCAGACCTGAATCGTAGTCTGTCACCAGAGAGATATTGACGACCGCGATCTCCTGCTCCAGCGCCAGATACGCCTCCGGATAGCCGGTCATTCCGACCACCTTCCAGCCCATCTGCGTGAACCAGCGGCTCTCCGCCTTGGTTGAAAAGCGCGGCCCCTGAATCACCACCAGCGTGCCGGAGCCGTGGACTGGAATTCCCTGTTCTCGAATTACCTCGATCGCCATTTGGCGCAGGTGCGGGCAGTAGGGATCGGCGCTGCTGACATGGTGCACCACCGGGCCGTCGTAAAAGGTGTCCTTGCGGCTGTTGGTGCGGTCCACGTACTGATCGCAGACTACGAAATGCTCCGGTGGCACATCGGTTTGCAGGCTTCCCACGGCGCAGGGGCTGAGCAGATAGCGCACCCCCAGGCTCTTCATCGCCCACACATTGGCGCGGTAGTTGATCTGGTGCGGCGGAATCGTGTGGTGGCGCCCGTGTCGGGGCAGAAACGCGACCCGTTTGCCCGCATACTCCGCCAGAAAGACGCTGTCGCTCGTCGGGCCATACGGCGTCTCGATCCTGACCTCGCGCACATTTTCCAGTAGGGAGTAGAAACCGCTCCCTCCGAAAACGCCGACGTCGGCGGCAGGTACCTCACTCATAATGGAAAACTCCTTTTACGATTCTAAGGGGTTGGGGAGGTCACGGTCTCTGGTAGGAAGAGAGCGAGGTTGTTGAGCGCGTCGAGGGCGGCGGCCTGCTCGGCCTCTTTCTTGCTTTTGCCGGTTCCGGTCCCGATCCGCACTTCGTCCAGGAACGCCTCGGCGAGGAACGTTTTGTCGTGTTCCTGGCCGGCCTCGTTGGCGATACGGTAGAGGGGCGCTTTGCGGGTCGCGGCCTGGGTGCGCTCTTGAAGCGAGGATTTGAAGTCGTGCCGATGCGGATCGGTGGCGGCGGCGTGCAGGGTCTCCAACAGGGCGTTGCGCACCAGTTTGCGGGCCGCAACGATACCGCGATCCAGATAGACCGCCGCGATGATCGCTTCAAACGCATCCGCCAGAATGGAGCGACGGCGGCGGCCGCCGGTCGCCGCCTCGCTCACGCTCATCACTACGAACTCTTCCAGGCCGAGGCGGGAGGCAGCCTCCGCCAGGGCCGTCTCGCTCACGATATAGGCTTTCGATTTCGCCAGATCGCCCTCGCTATGCTGCGGGTAGAGCTGAAACAGACTCTCGCTGACGACCAGACCCAGCACCGAGTCGCCCAGAAACTCCAGGCGCTCGTTGCTGTCGAAGTGGTTCGCGGTCGCGGCGGACCGATGGGTAAGCGCGCGCTCCAGCCAGGAAATATCCCGAAATGAGACGCCCAGTCGCTCCTGCAGTTGTGTTAGCGCGGTTTCATCCATAAAGAAAAGTGTGTCTCGGATCTACTCCAGGCGGCGAACGGCAGCGTCGATGCGCTCCAGGCCCTTCACGATGTTGTCTGTCGAGGTCGCGTAAGAGAGCCGGACGTAGCGATCCGCCCCGAAGCCGGAGCCGGGGATCACGGCGACGTTCGCCTTCTCCAGCAGATACGTGGCGAAGGCATCGGATCCGGTGATCTCGATATCCCCCGCGTGTTTGCCGATCAGTTCGGAGATGTCCGGGAAGGCGTAGAACGCGCCGCCGGGCAGACGACAACTCATACCGGGAATGGCGTTCAGCTTCTCGACGATCAGATTGCGCCGTTCTTCAAAAGCCTTACGCATCATCTCGACCGGCTCCTGCGGGCCGTTCAGCGCCGCGACCGCCGCTTTCTGCGCGATCGAGACCGGGTTCGACGTAGACTGGTCCTGCAGCTTGCCCATCGCGGCGATCAGTTCGGCGTTGGCGCTGGCGACATAGCCGATCCGCCAACCGGTCATCGAGTAGGCTTTTGAGCAGCCGTTCACCGTCAGGGTGCGCTCGAAGATCTCGCTGCCTAGGGCGGCAGGACTCAGGTGCTCCCGGCCATCGAAGAGCAGTTTCTCGTAGATCTCATCGCTGATCAGGGTGAGGTCGTGCTGAATGACGACGGAGGCGATCTCCTTGATGAGTTGGCGGGAGGCGACTCCCCCGGTCGGGTTGGAGGGCGAGTTCAGGACCAGCGCTTTCGTGCGCGGCGTGATTGCGGCGCGTATGGCATCGCGGGTCGGCATGAAGTCGTTTTCCGGCAGAGTTGGGATGAAGACGGGCACGCCGTCGGCCAGTTTCACCTGCTCCGGATAGGAGACCCAGTAGGGAGCCGGGATGAGGACCTCATCGCCCGGATCGAGCAGCGCCTGGAAAATGTTGTAGAGGGAGTGTTTGGCTCCGACCGAGACGATGACGTTTTTGCGCTCATAGCGCAGGTTGTTGTCGCGCGCCAGTTTGGCGACGATGGCGTCGCGCAGTTCATCGGTACCGCTGCTGGGCGTGTACTTGGTAAAGCCGGAATGGATCGCGGCGATCGCGGCGTCCTTGATGTAGTCCGGGGTGTCGAAATCGGGTTCGCCTGCGCCGAAGCTGACCACATCGACGCCCTGCGCCTGCAGCGCTTTGGCTTTCGCGGTGATCGCCATGGTGGGAGAGGGGGCTGCATTGCGCGCTCGCTCCGAGATGTTCATGGTTCGAAGGTTCCTTTCTGGCTGTGTCGGGACGTGGCCCCTGCCGTCTATGCAGGTCGTCTCCCGACATCTCTTGCGGACAACTTTCGCGTGTCCGTGGTTCACGGCTCCGATGCGGTCTGACAAAGTGGCGGAACGCGTCCCGCCGTTCCGGGTCTAATGCCTCACGGCAATGAAAGTCGCGGCAAACAGCACCCCGGACGAAACGAGGAAGACGACGATACTCCAGGGGATCCACTGCCGCTGACTATTTTTCATCTGGGAGAGGTTGGTAAAACGCCCGCTGCCCCATGCGATCTCATTGCCTTTGGCGCCCAGATAGAGGGTTTTGATGATCCAGAAGACCGCTGCGATCCCTCCGATGACAAGCGTGCCGATCGCGGCGTCTCCGGCGTCGGACTTAGGCACGGTAGAGAGACCGAGGATGACAATGACCCACAGGAACACACCGAACCCACAGTAGAAGCCCCATCCGATGGAGCGATGGGAAAAGGCCCAGAGCGTGGAGTTGAGGGCGGCGCTCCAGTTCCAGCCCCGGGCCTCCGCCGGCATGGAACTTGCAGAGCCTGGGCCACGCGCGGCGTATGCGCCGGGGGCGGCGTAGACCGGACTCGTTCCCGGCTGATTGAGGGCGCGGGCATCGAGGTAGGTGGTCACGGTCGGATCGAACGGGTTCGCGATCATCCCGATCGGCACCAGGCAGAGGGAGCAGGAGGCCGCACCGTAGGCAATCAGCGATCCGCAGACTTTGCACTGGTTGGCGGTTCGCGCCATCTGCGCCGGATAACCTGTTCCATAGGCAGGGGCGCCTGCATACGGAACCCCGGTCCCTGTCGGCGTATAGCTCGGCAGGGGGGAGTAGGACGGATACGCGGGCGGCGAACTTCCGGGCGTGCCCCCATACGGTGTATTCGGAAAGGGCTGCGGCGGATAGGCAGACTGCGGGTAGTTCGGATAGATGGGAGGCCCCGGTGCCGACTGTTGTGGGTAGTTCGGATAGATCGGCGGCCCCGACTGCGAACCCGGTACGCCCTGCTGCGGATAGTTCGGATAGACCGGTGGTCCGGCTTGCGGACTCGGCGCGGTCTGCGGCGGATAGGTCGGGTAGGGTGCCTGCGTCGGCCCGGCCATTGGATAGGCAGGCGGCGCACTGCTGTACGAGGGCGGTTGGGGACTCAGCGGCGGCATCTGTGGCAGAGGCGGCTGCGGCACGGGCGTAGGGCCTGTTGGGGTGGGCGCTGCCGGAGGCGACGCATTGCCGGCTCCCGGAGGCAACAGTGACGTGCCACAGGCCGTACATTGGGTCGCACTTCCCGCATTCCATTGGCCGCACTTCGGGCAGAACATCCGCTTACGCTCCTTGAAACTCTGGTCTACGTCTCACCGGCGATTTATTGTACCTCCGTTGGCAGGGATTGGAGTAGGTTCCCGCGAAAATCCGCCGCGTCGAGTACAATTCCTTGGAGAGCGGGGAGGGAGAGGGTATGATGCGGCGCAAACGAGTGTTGTGGGGGTTGGCAATGCTGGCGCTGGTGGTGGGGATGGGGGCGTGGTGGAGGGAGAGGAATCGGCCTCTGCCGCCGCTGGAGGTCGCTCTCTGGTACTGGCATCAGCCGTTTCGCCTGGAACCCTCGGACGCGAAGGCGCTGAAGGCCGCCGGAGTGCGGCAGTTGTTTGTGCGTGCCGGGACATTTCGTAAGGAGGGCCAGACGGCGAGGTTGGCGCTGCCGGAGATCTGGAAGGGGAGCAGCGAAGGGCTGGAGGTGCATCTGGTTTTCAACTTCGACTATACGCTGGTCGATGCGTTTGAGCAGTTGCCCCTGGAGGTGCTGGCCCGGTCGGTAGAGACGCAGATCGTGGCGGAGCGCACACGAGCAGAAAAAGCGGGGATACCGGTGGCAGGCATCGAACTGGATTTCGACTGTCCGACCCGACTGCTGCCGCGTTATGCCGACTTTCTCCATCGCCTCCGACCTACCCTGCATTCCGATCATTGTGCGCTCTCCATCACCGCCCTGCCGACCTGGTTCGGCAGCAGCGCCGTCGAAAAGGTGCAGGCGGAGACCGACTTCACGGTGCCGCAGTACTACGAACCGCAACTCCCGAAAACCCTGACCGGTTTTGCGACCGTCTCACGTCTGAAACTGCTGGAGCGTGGATTGGCACAGGCAGGCCGACACGGCGCTCCCTTCTATGCCGGCCTGCCCGCCTACGGCCATGCGCTGATCTACGACGAGCGTGGGCAACTGCTGGGAACCTATCGCAGCATGAGCGCCCTGGACGCGATGGCGCATCCCTCGTTTCGGCTGGCGCGAGCGTTTCCTGCCGACAAAGAAGGCAAGCCCGCCACGCCTGCGACCGCTATTGGAGAAGAGATCTACGATTTCGTCGCCACTAAGCCCGCCCCGGATGGTCGGGGCCTCGGGTTCCACCTCCTCTACGACCTGCCCACGCCGGATCTGCTCATGCAGCACCTGGCAACCGTCCGGGCCGAGCGTCCGCGCAACTGCCGGGGCGTGATCCTGTTCCGCTACCCGGAGCCGGGAGAACTCGCGACCCTGCCCCTGCCCAGTGTGCTGGCGTCCTTGCGGGGAGAGCATTCGCAGCCGGACCTGCGTGTTCAGTTCCATGTGAAGCCCGCCCCCTGGGAGTTGATCGAGACGAACCGTACCGCCGCTCGCCCGCCTGCCCACCTCTCGGTCAGCGTCACCAACATCGGCAACGCAAGCACCTTTCTCGCTCCCGACGCCATCGAAGTGACCCTGATCTTCGACCGCCCCGGCTTCGACTCCATCGCTCCCGGCCAGTTTGATGCCGTCGAGGCACGCCTGCAGACCGATCCCGCCGCGCCCTTCGACAGCGCCCTGCGCTCCAGTCCGGCACGCGCCAATCTGCTCCGCATCCGTAAATTTCATCTCGCCGCCGGAGAAACCGCCATTTTCGGCCCGCTCCGCCTGCCTCCCGACAGCGCCACGCAGGTACATGGCGAATGGACGGCGAAAAGTCCCGGTAATTTTACAACCTTGCACGGCACGATCCCACCTACAGTCCTGACGCCCGGTGGGCCGCCAGCCAATCATTGACAACGGAAGCGCACAGAAAAATGGCAAACGCTCGATTGTGGGTAAAGCGAATAGGGACCATATTACAAATTGCAGTCTTCGCGCTGATGCTGGCGGGCGGTTTTGTATCGCCTGTGCGGGCCTGTATCAGTGATAAGATCGATTCGGTGCATTTTCACAGTTCTCCTCCGGATTTCGGGATCCCGCCGCGTCGGGCGATGCTCTCCTGGCGTGGGGAGTACGACGATCGTCCGTCGGATGTGGGGGCGGGGAGCGGCAAGTCCGTAGAACTGGAGCCGCCGGATGAGGAGGTGGATGCAAAGCGTCGGCTGCGCTTCGCCGCACGGATTACGGCCATAGAGAGGATAGAGGACGGCGGGAAGTGGAGGCAGGCACGGCAGGAACTGGAGGCGCTGGCGGCACAGATGGGCTGGACCGGCACCCTGCGTGACCGTGTTCAGCTCCTGCATCAGATCGAGACGATGCCGACGGTTCCGCCCGCCCTCCTCACCACCTATCGACACTATCGGCAGGGGCTGGATGCGGACGAGCAGCAGCAGCGGGGACCGGCGCAGGACGCGTTCGAGCAGGTCTACAGAGATCCTGCCGCCGGTTTTCTGCGCGCTCATGCCTGCTACCAACTGGCGTCGATGGCGTGGGAATGGCTGGACTTTCCGCGTGCCGTCAGCCTCTATCAGGGACTGCTGCAGGAGTTTCCGCAGAGCGCCAAACGCGAAGATACCCTGATGATGCTCGCTCGATGCGCGCTGCAACCGGCCACGACGGCAGGGCGCAATTTAGCGGCAGGCAGAGCGGCGCTCGATCAGTTGGCGCAGGAGTTTCCGCACTCGCGGTTTCAGTTGGCGGCGTTGGGGTTGCGGGGCCGCCTGCACTATCTCAACGCCGAGTATCCGGCAGCGTTCCGGTGTTATCAGGCTGTCGGCGATAGCCGCTCCATCGAGACGATGCTGAAGGAACGGGTGGAGTCGACCCCAGGCAAATACCGGGTCTGGCTCTTGAGGGCGTATCTGCGCCAACTGCCGAAAGCGCATACCTATACGGACTATGCGCAGGCGATCTCCGCCATCGACCGCACCCGTTACGCGCTCACCTCAAAGGATCTCAAACAGTTTGCCGCCCTGCTTCGACAGGATCCCACCCTGCCCGATCCTTATCTCTACTACCGACTCTACCATACCGACCTGAAGCCTGCCGATCTGAAAAGCCTGGCGCAGTTGGCGGATGAGATCGTCGCCGCGCATCCGGCCACGCCTCTCTCGGCGGTCGTGCGTGTACGCCTCGCAGAAGTCTACTATCGCGCTCGCCAGTACGAGAAGGCGCTGCGCTGGGCAGGGGATCAGAGGGGAGGCGGCAAGCCGTACGATCGCGCACTCTACGTGCGAGGTGCGACACTCCAGAAACTTGGAAAGACTCGCGAGGCGCTTGACGAGTTTCGGGCGCTGCTGGGCCGCTGCCCGAACAGCGCCCTGCGGCACGGGGCGCGGGAAGAGACCGCCATTCTGTGCGAGGCGTTGGGCGACCGGATCGGAGCCTTGGAACAGTATTTCGCGCTGGAATACACCGCCGACATCGCCTATCTGCTCGATAGCCGTATGTCGATCACGGAGGTGGAGGCCGCGCTGCACCGTTTTCGCCGGGGACGCCATAGCGCCCGCAACTACGGCGGTGAGGGGGCGGGCGAGTTTACGCTGCACTACTCCGAACGCGAACTGCTCACCTATACCTTAGCCGTGCTCTCCCTACGGGCCGAGCGTTGGGACGATGCGGAGCGCTGGCTCAAGCAGCTGAAATCCAAACGGAGGCTTCGGTTCAGCCTGGGCAGGGCGCATTGGGAGAGCCGGTCAAGCCCGGACCCCTTGACGGCGGCACGGGATCTGCGCAGGCTCTCCGCCGCCGCGCAGGCCGCTCCCAACGACAACGCCCGTGCGACCGCGCTCTACAAGGTCGCGACCTACTACTACACGCATGGAACGCTGCTGCTCTACAATCCTCTGCTCTGGCAGAACGAACGCGCCATGGACTTTGGGTTCTTTCTGAACCCCAAACATGTGAATGCAGAAGAGGCGTCCGCGACACGCGCGTATATGTATCGGCATGAGGTCTACGCCCGCGCGCTGGCCATCTGTCTGCAGATCGCGCAACGCTACCCGAACGCCCCGGTCGCACCGCAGGCGCTCTATCGCGGCGCCTGCTCTGCGCGCTTTCTCGCGAACTTCAACGGCTGGTGGCGCGCCGAAAACCATCAACGCAACCACTGGCGCGAGGCCGCGCGATTGATGCGCGACTGCGCCGTCCGTTACTCGCACCATCCGCTCGCGAAAGAGGCTGCCAAATACGCGAAGGTTTTCGAGCAGGAGCGGAAGGACGCCTGGGACGAGAGTGTCCGGAACTATGTGCCGCCTCAGCGTCTCTGCTATCCGCAGACTCCGGATCCGCATACGCTGGCGAGCGTACTGGCGCAGATCCGTCTGCCGGCTTCCCGATGAGCGGGCGGCAAAAAATATATCGTGGAATTTTTCACAAACTGCCAATCAGAGGCGGTTTGCCGTTGACTCGCCTTTTTCGTATACGGTATAATGATTGCGAAATAAGTCACAAAGTCGTCTGCGGGAGAGAGACAGGGGGACCGGCCTGAACATGGTCGCCCTGGAACGAACTCACCGCCCCTTTTCAAGGTCAGCCATGTCTATTCCAGTGTCGGAAAATCAGGCTCCCAACGTCTCGTTCGAGCGCGAACGCGGCGTTCATGCCATTCTGATTACCCGTGATGTCGCCCATGCCGACGTGACTCTGGAAGACGATTCGCTGCGCCCCGCGCGCATTCTGCAGGTGTTCCGCCTTCTGGCGGACAGCAATGTGCCGATTTTTCTGACGAAGCTGCATCGGGCGGCCGTCACCTTCGCTTTCGTCGGGGCCGATCTGCCCCGGGTCGAGGCGGCGTTGAAGACCGTCGGACTGCAGAGTTCGGCGCGCCGGGATCTCGCTCTGATCTCCGTACGCGCGGCCTCGATGCGGGACCTATCCGGTATCATGAGCGCCATCGCCGATGCGCTCTCGGCAGCCGGCGCGCGACTGTTCGAGACCGGCGATTCGCATAACTCAGTCGTCTGTCTGATCGAGAGTTCGCATGTCGACGAGGCAGTAAATCAACTGCGCGCGACCTTCCATCTCCAGAAGAGCGATGTCCAGGAACACTCCCTGGCTGCGGAGGTGGCAGGATGAAGATTGTCGTCCAGAAGTTCGGCGGTACCTCCGTCGACAAGCCGGAGAGCCGGGCGAAGGCCGCGGTCAAGGTCATCAAAGCGGTCGAGAACGGACTGTCGCCGGTCGTGGTCGTCTCGGCGATCGGACGCAGGGGCGCGCCCTATGCCACCGATACCCTGGTGGGCGTGCTGAAGGATATCGATCCGCAGGTGCCGCCCGCGCCGCGTGAACTCGATATGATGATGGCCTGCGGCGAGATCATCTCCACAGCGGTCTTCGCGCATACGCTTCAGACGCTCGGCTACAAGGCGATTGCGCTCTCCGGCGGACAGGCAGGGATCATCACCGATCCGGAGTTCGGCAACGCCCGTATTCTGGAGATCCGGCCGCACTATATTCATCGCCTGTTGGAGCAGGGCTACATTCCCGTCGTCTGCGGCTTTCAAGGCATCACCGAGCCGGACAACGAGCATGAGCATGGCGCGATCACCACGCTCGGACGCGGCGGCAGCGATACGACGGCTTCTGCGCTCGGCGTCGCCCTCGCCGCCTCCGCTGTTGAGATCTATACTGATGTTGATGGGGTGAAGACCGCGGATCCCGACATGGTCGGCGCGGCGAGAACGCTGGATGTCTGCACCTACGAAGAGGTCGCGGAGATCGCGCATCAGGGGGCGAAAGTGGTGCATCCGCGCGCGGCCGAGATCGCCATGGATCACAATATCCCACTCTGGGTGAAGTCCACCTTCTCGGATCTGCCGGGCACCCGCATCACCAGCAGTACGGCGCCGGACGCGGTGCGGCAGCGCTTGACGGGGATCACGCATACCGGCAAACTGGTCTATATACGGTTGGAGATCGACAACGCCGAGCACAAGCCGCATGTGGAGCGGGAGGTCTATCGGATGATGGCCCGCGCCGGGGTCAATCTCTTTCTGGTGACGTTCAGTCCGAACGCTCTGTCGTTCACAGTGCCGCGCACGCTCTATCCGATCGCCCGCGACCTGCTGGACGGGATGGTGGTGCCGGTCCCGCTGGAGACACCCGACAGCGAGGGCAGGCAGTCCGTCTACTATATCTTCAAGTTTTCGGAAGGTCTCGACCTTGCCTATGTGGTGCAGCGTCCGCTGCTGGCAGCGGTCGAGAAGTACGTTCAGGTCGTGGATGTCCCGGCCAGTGTGATCGAGAACTGTACGATGGTCTCGGTGATCGCCTCCGGGCATCGTCGGGTACCGGGCATCATGGCGAAGATCTATGAGACCCTGCTGAACGCCCGAATCGCGGTGTATCAGATCGCCGATTCGGAGATGTCGGTCTCGTTTCTCCTGGCGGAGAGCGAGGCGCAGCGCGCGGTACGCCTGCTGCACGAGCAGCTTTTCGAGAAGTAGCGCGCTCGTATCCCGAGGGTGGGAGCAGAAGGAGCGGTTCTATGGCGGAAGACGAAAGGGAAGAGCAGGACGATCTGCGCGCGCGATTCCCGGAGGTGCCTCCGGCGCCGCACATTCCGGAACCGCCGAAGATGACGCAGCCGTTGCCGCTGCATCCCGCGAAGCCGCGACCCGGCGTCGTAGAGCCGGGCAGCTACAACAAAATGGCGCTGGCGACGACCGCCGCAAGCTCGTTTATCATGCCGATCATCGTCCTGTCTCTCGGAGGATATTGGCTGGATCAGAAACTGCACCATGTGACTCCCTGGTTCGCACTCACCGGGGTAATCGTGGGAATGGTGGTCGGCGTAAGCGCCCTGCTGAAGGTCGTAAAGCGCATGGAGTAGCGAACGACCGGGCGAAATATCGAGAGCAGAGGGAGATTTCACTTCCTGTAGCATTAATTTTGACGGATGTATCGAAAAGACGTTCTTCTGTGACACAATAGTACGTATGACCGCAAAACGCAACGACGCGCATTCAGGCTGCGTGCCGTTTCCGTGCAGGAGGAACCCGTGAACTTACCCCGCCTTAAACCCTATATCGAGGCTTTCCACGAGGTAGGTTCACTGGCCGACGCAAGAAAGAGCCTGAGCCGTTTCATGCAAGAAGATAAGACCGTTGTGCGTTCTCTCACGAGCGCTGCCTGGTTTGCAGGCGTGCTGGATATGATGTTTTTATGTTCCGGCCATTCCAACTGGGCCTGGGGATTTCTGATCGGAGCGCTGATCTCGCTGTTCAGTCTGTTCAGCCTGATCGTTATCGTGCCGATCCTGATTCGTCCGAAAGCGTCTCCGCATGTCAAAGGGCTGCTGGCGATGACGCTGTTTTGTAAACTGCCGTTCTATGCGATCGCGCTCAGCCTGGCGAACCCGAAGCACGGCGTCGAGCCGATGGGCGTCGGTCTGGGGATCGCGCTGATACCGATGGTGTTGACGTTCCGTACGGCCGCCGCCCTGGTGCTGGCAGAGGTCCGCGCGCAGCGCAAAGCCGCTGCGCCGAAGCCGCAGGTCGTCGTTATCCCGAAGATCGTCGTGCCGTCGCTGCCAGAGGTCGAACTGCAGCCCGCTCCGCGTCCGCAGGTGCGCCGACCGCAGTCCGTTCATCCCGTTCGAGAAGGGGCTTAGTTTATGCCGCAGACACCGCAACATTTTAAGGTGCATCCCGATTCACGTCCGGAAAAACCCATTCTCATCGCCCGAGGGGGCCAGGAGGAGCATGGGCAGGTCGCCGGGGAGGCGCACACCGCTGAGAAGGAGCACGACGAGGAGCCTGGCAAAATTCCCGATGCTCCGATGCTCTTCGGGAACTCGCTGCTCGTTGCGGCCATCCTGGTGATCTTCGCTCTCGCGGCGCGCAGTAAGAAAGAGGCCGTGCCGCGCGGGTTCCAGAACTTCGCCGAACAGGTCGTGGAGTCGCTCAACTACTTCACGGTCGGCATTATCGGGCATGGTGGAGATCGTTATACGCCGCTTGTCGGCACGGTGTTCCTCTACATCCTGCTCTCCAACCTGATCGGCATGATCCCGGGGTTGCACTCTCCGACCTCGAATATCTCGACGACGCTCGCACTCGGCGTCACCGTCTTCCTCTATGTGCAGTACGAGGGAATTCGTACCAACGGACCGGTCAACTACATCAAGCACTTTATGGGGCCGATGCCTGCCCTCTCGCCGCTGATGTTCCCGGTGGAGCTGATCTCGGAGATCGTCAAGCCGTTTACGCTCGCCGTCCGACTTTTCGGCAACATCTTCGGGGAAGACGTGATCCTGATGGTTCTCGCAGGGTTGGGGGTAAGCCTGCTGCATGTGCAGGGGCTGCCGCTGCACTTCCCAGTCCTGTTTCTTTCGGCGATCACCGCTGTCGTGCAGGCGATGGTCTTCTCCATGCTGACCTGCATCTATCTCTCCCTGGTGACCCATCATGAACATGAGGGTCCGAATGGGGAAGAAGGGGCTATTGACGTCGCCCACGCTCACTAGATTTGACGGGTCCTGAACCGACACGTCAGGGAGGCGCTTCAGACAGCCTCCCGTTCTGCGGACGGAAAAGGTTGTAGTGTAGTTCCTACACCGAACGCGCTCACTGTTCATGCTTCTATGTCGCATACGACAAGAAAGGACGTTTCTAATATGCTGTACTTTATGGCTCTCGCCCTCTCCCTCGGCCTTGGTGTTCCGATCGCTGTCCTTGGCGCTGGTCTTGGCCAGGGCAAAGCGGCCGCGGCTGCTATGGAGGGTATGGCTCGCCAGCCCGAGCAGACCGGTCGCATCCAGACCGCGATGATCCTGGCCCTCGCCTTCATCGAATCGCTCGTCATCTTCTCCCTGCTGGTCTTCTTCCTGATGAACTCCCACCTGCCGGATACGAAGGTGATCGAAGCCGCCGTTACGACCGCTGCGTCCAGCAGCAAATAGTGCTTACGGGGTTGAAACCCCGCGCTGAAATGGGAAGTCCACCTGTGTGGACTCGATGCATCTGAGTCCGCGCAGGCGGACTTCCCATATCAGAACGGCACTTCAGTGCCGCGAAAAGTACGAAGTCGCTGACCTGGGGTTTCCTGACAAAAGAAAGGAAGCATCACGCGGCAACTTCTAGTTGTGAGGGTACCTCACCCATTTCAAGCAAAGGATGTGTTCGTTCTATGGACGCCATCATTAAAAGTCTGGGGTTCAACGCAACCATCTTTCTCCTTCAGGTTGTGCTGTTTCTGCTCCTCTGGTTTTTCCTGGGGAACAACTTCTTCAAGCCGATCATGGCGCGCCTGAAGCAGCGTGACAAGGACATCGCCGACACCTACCATACCGTGCAGGAGATGCAGCACGAGATGGAGACGCTGCGCGCCGAATATATCACCCGTATCGCCGCGGTGGAAGCCGAAGCGCGCGGGCAGATTCAGACGGCCATCAAAGAGGCGCAGTCGGAGCGAGAGCGGATCCTGGCGGAGGCGCGTACCCAGTCGGAACAGACGCTGCAGCAGGGGATCGCCGACATGGAGCGCGAGAAGGTCGAGGCGCTGGTCAGCCTGCGCGGCAGCATGGTCACCATGGCCATGACCGCACTGCAGAAGACGCTGGGCGCCGCTGCCGATCCTGCCGTGCTGCGCGCCAGTATCGAATCCAGTATCGCCGCCAACCCGGCACGGAACTAGAGGGAGCAAAGCGTGTCCATCAACCAGTTTATTCCCTTTGTCCTGGAGAGTCCGCAAAAGACGCTGCTGTCGATGCTCATCGGCCTGGCGCTGCTCCTGTTTGTTTTCTATAAGTTCAACATCATCTATCTGAGCTACCCTTTCTGGAAAGAGCTGTTGACAACGCGCACCGCGCGTATCGAAACCAATCACAACCAGGTGCAGGAGGCGCTGGCGGAAGCCAAACGCCTGCGCGACGACTATGCGAATCGCCTCAAGGGCATCGAGGTGGAGCAGCGCGAACGGATCGAGGCCGCGGTGAAAGAGGCGCAGACCTCCCATACCGAGATCATCGCCGACGCCGAGCAGTTGGCCGCCGCCATTCGCCGCCGCACCGCCGAGGAGATCGCGCGGGAACGCACCCGACAGCGCATTCAGCTTCGGCGCGAGATCGTGCAGACGACCTTCGATGCCGCTGAAAAGGCCGTGAAAGCCAACAGCACCGACACGGTGCAGCATCAACTTATCGGCGACTTCGTCGCGCGCGCCGCCAACGATGGGCGCGCCCCGGCCGTCGCACCTTCCGCACCCGCCGCTTAGAGGAGCAACCGCGTGGCAGAATACGATCTTCGCGCCGCACGGCGGTACGCTACCGCCCTGTTTTCGACTGCGCAGAAGCAAAGCGCCCTGGCGGCGATCGAGAGCGATCTCGCGACCGTCCTCGGCCTGATGGAAAAAACCCCGGCGCTCTCTCAACTCTGGATGAGCCAGGTCGTTCCCGGCGGACGCAAGCGCGACCTCATTTCGAAAGTTTTGGGAGAGAGCATCTCGCCCCTCGCACTCTCGTTCCTGCGCCTGCTGATCGACAAACGGCGCGAGGAGATCCTGGAGCCGGTCCGAGACGAGTTCCATCGCCTGACCGACGCCGCCAACCATCTGCTGCGCGTCGATGCCACCTTTGCGGTGCAGCCGACCCCGGCAGAGACCCAGAGCCTGGTGAGCAGCCTCGAAACGCGCACCGGCGAACATGTAGAGCTGAAAGTATCGGTAGATCCCGCCATTCTCGGCGGTGTGATCGTCCGTATGAACGATAATATCCTGGACGGCAGCGTGCGCGGAACCCTGGAACGCCTGCGCGAACAACTGCTGCAAGAGGCTTAAAGTAAGTTTTCGCACCTTTTGCGAACCGTTTCCGCACCCTGCGCGAACAGAGGAGATTTTATGGCTATTCGACCCGAAGAGATTAGCGCGATGATCGAGCGTGAGTTGATGTCCTACACACGCGAGATCAAAGAGGAGGGCATCGGCACCGTTCTGCAAGTCGGAGACGGTATCGCCCGAGTCTATGGACTGCGCGAGTGTATGGTCTCCGAACTGCTGGAGTTCCAGGATGAGAAGGGCAACCCGATCGTCGATCAGAACGGCGCGACGATCCGCGCGCTGGCCCTGAACCTTGAAGAGGACAACGTCGGCGCCGTTATTCTCGGCCCGGACGAACAGATCCGCGAAGGCACCACGGTCAAGCGCACCGGACGTATCATCGAAGTTCCCGTCGGCGAGGCCCTGCTGGGCCGCGTCGTCAACGGCGTCGGCGACCCCCTGGACGGCAAAGGCCCGATCATCACCGATAAGACCGGTATGATCGAGACCCGTGCCCCCGGCGTCGTAGACCGCCAGCCCGTCAAAGAGCCGCTGCAGACCGGTCTCAAGGCCATCGACGCCCTGGTCCCGATCGGCCGCGGACAGCGCGAACTGATCATCGGTGACCGCGGTATCGGTAAGACCGCCATCGCCATCGACACCATCATCAACCAGAAGGGCGGCGACGTCGTCTGTATCTACGTCGCGATCGGACAGAAGGCTTCTACCGTCGCCAACGTCCAGCGCATTCTGGAGGCGAACGGCGCGATGGAGTACACCATCATCGTCGTCGCCACCGCTTCCGACCCCGCGCCGTTGCAGTATATCGCGCCCTACACCGGCTGCACCATCGGCGAGTACTTCCGCGACAAGGGCCAGCATGCGCTGGTCGTCTACGATGACCTCTCCAAGCACGCCGTGGCCTACCGCCAGGTCTCCCTGCTGCTCCGCCGCCCGCCGGGCCGCGAAGCCTATCCCGGCGACGTCTTCTACATCCACAGCCGCCTGCTGGAGCGCGCCGCCAAGATGCGCGAAGACTACGTGATCGTCGCGAAGTCCTCGGAAGAGGGCCAGATGACCGGCGTCAACGGGAAGATCTATCAGGGCGGCGAAGGCCGCGATCATGCCAAGACCGAGATCAAAGAGCTGCCGGATGCCGGCAACCTGGAGATTCGCAAACTGCCCGGAACCGGCGGAAGCCTGACCGCGCTGCCGATCATCGAGACTCAGGCCTCCGACGTGTCGGCCTATATCCCGACGAACGTCATCTCGATCACGGACGGCCAGATCTTCCTCGATCCCGACCTGTTCTTCTCGGGCGTGCGCCCTGCCATCAACGTCGGTATCTCGGTCTCCCGAGTCGGACGTTCGGCGCAGGTGAGCGCCATGAAGGGCGGCAAAGTCGCAGGACGCATGAAACTCGACCTCGCGCAGTACCGCGAAGTCCAGGCGTTCTCGCAGTTCGCCTCCGACCTCGACAAGGCCACCCGCGACCAGTTGGATCGCGGCGCCCGCCTGATCGAGATCCTGAAGCAGCCGCAGTATGCGCCGATGTCGGTCGAGCAGATGGTCACGATCATCTACGTCGGTAACAACGGCTTCGTGGACGATGTCCCGATCCCGTCCGTCAAGAAGTTCGAGACGGAGTTCCACCCCTTCATGGCGGAGAACTACCCCGACATCATGGAGAAGATCGCCCGCACCAAGGACCTCGACAAAGACACCGAGGACGCCCTGGTCAAAGCCATCTCTGCCTTCAAAGCGCAGTTCAAACCGTAGCTCAGGCTCTGAGCAGACTCCCTAACACAGACGCCCCCACCGAAATCAAATCTCGGTGGGGGCGTCTGCATGTCACTATACCGGCAATGAATTGCCGTTCTGATATGGAAAGTCCACCTGCGTGGGCTCCAATGCATCTTCCCATCTTAGTGAAGGGTTTTAATCCCGTGAACACCCACTAGGCGCTCTCAGACAACGGGGAGTCGATGATATGTTCCGTTGTAATGTGGCGGTGTTCTTCGCTCAAGCGCACCTGGGAAAGCAGGGGGTCGGCGTTGGCCAGCAGGGTCTGGCAGGCAGGGCTGAGATGCCGAAGGTGCAGGGTTTTCGCCGACTGTCCGTAGCGCTCCGCAAGCTGCGCCACGGCTTCCAGTGCGGAATGATCGTACAGGCGTGAGTAACGCAGATCGAGAACCACGTCCGCCGGGTCTTCCTGCGTGTTGAACAGGGCGTCGAACCGGCGGGCGGAGCCAAAGAAAAGCGGCCCGTGCAGTTCGTAGATGATCTGACCGGGCCTCTCTTCATACCGCCGTGCTGTGAGATGTCCGCCGTTCTCCCAGGCGAACTTGAGAGCCGCGACGATCACACCGACGAGAACCGCGATCGCCAGATTGGTCAACACAGTCACGACCGAAACCAGGACGAGCACGAACGCATCGGCTCTGGGAATTTTGGAGAGGACTCGTAGACTCGACCATGCGAAGGTCTGAGAGACGACCACACACATCACCCCGACCAGTGCGGCCATCGGGACACGTTCGATCAGTCGGGAAGCGAACAGGATAAATCCCAGAATACACAGAGCCTCGACGACACCCGATAGTTTGCGCCTCCCACCCGATTGAATGTTGATGACGCTCTGCCCGATCATGGCGCATCCGCCCATTCCGCCAAATAGCCCATTCACGATATTACCCAATCCCTGCCCGACGCATTCTCGATCATTGTCCCCCTTGGTCTGCGTTAACTGGTCTACCAGGGTCAGAGTAAGGAGCGATTCGGCGAGCCCAACGGCGGCAAGCATCAGTGCATAAGGCAGACAGATTTGGAGTGTCTGGAGTGTAAACGGGACCGCGGGCACGTGCAAGGGGGGAAAGGTGCCATGAACCGAGGCGAGATCGCCGACATATTTGGTGGGTATGTGGAACAGGGCTGCGACGACGCTGACAACGCCGATCGCCACAAGTGCAGAGGGCAAGGCTTTGCTGAAGCGAGGCAGGATATACGTGATCGCAATCGTCAGCCCAACCAGTCCCAGCATGATCCAGAAGGGCGCATTCAGTTCCCAATTCAGTGCGCCGTCTCTGCCGAGCGTCTGTAAATGGCGAAGCTGAGCGAGCAGGATCACGATCGCCAGTCCGTTGACGAATCCCAACATGACGGGGTGAGGAACCAGGGCAATAAATTTGCCCCACCGCAGCGCTCCAACGAGCAGCTCGATCAACCCCATGAGGACGACGGTGGCGAAGAGATATTCCGGTCCATAGCGCGCCACCAGACTGACCGACACGACTGCGAGCGAACCCGCGCCACCGGAGATCATGCCGGTACGTCCGCCGAAGAGCGTCGTAATCAGGCCCACGGTAAAGGCGGCGTATAGCCCGACAAGGGGATTGACATGCGTGACGAATGCGAATGCGACGACCTCCGGCACCATGGCGAAACTGACTGTCAATCCCGCCAGAACCTCATTTTTCCATGCCGCCCATCTCTCCTGCTTTTCTTCCAGTGGTTTCCCTCATTCTGTCTTGTATCGACTCAGCATGATTAGTGTACCAGAAGTTGTGAAGGATGCAAAAAACGCAAGGCAATTTCATGAGGGAGCAAAGGTTTTATCCGCTGCATTTTAGTATTTCAGCGGCGACCTGACCCAGATAGTTTCGGGAGTGGAGGCAGAACCTCGGTGACGGCGATACCGGATTCACCGGCGATGCTATAGAGTAGATAGGTTTTTCCGGCTTCCTGGAAGATGGCGGGGTCGCGGAGGGCGTTTTCGGGGGCTTCGAGGGCGCCGATGTGGGTGGCCTGGAGGGGTAGGTTGGCACCCTCCCATGGCAGTTCGGGTTTGAGGAACTCGCGGGGTTCGGTCGGTTTCCACTGGGTCCAGTCCGGGCTGAGTTTGACCTGGGAAACGAGGATGCGCTCCGGGGTGTCTCCGGTGCGGGTGTAGAAGACGGTCAGGGTATCGCCTTGCACCAGGGGAGCGTTGTGGACTTGCGAGGTGGGGAAGAGTTGGGGACCGGCTTCGAAGTGGGTGATGCCGTCGCGGGAACGGAACAGTTTGCCGGGCATGGCCAGGGCATACCACCATTCGCCAAAGTGGAAGAGTCGCCAGTAGGCGCTGTTCTTGCCGACCGGTTCCTGGGTTGCGGTGAAGTGCAGTCCGTCGGCGGAGACGGCGACACGCGTGTGCTGGGAACGCTCTTCCGGGGTGAGGCCGTGATAGAACATCCGGATCTGCTTGTGTTCGTTATCGACGACGACCTCCGGGGAGGCGATATGGTCGGTGAAGAAGGACTGCGCCAGTTGCAGCGTGCCGGGCGCATAGACTTTCCAGGGGCCGTCCAGTTTGTCGGCGTAGGCGAGGCGAATGTATTTGCCGCGATGGTCGGCAAAATAGAGATAGTAGGCTCCGAGCGGCTTCGCGACCCAGGCAGGGACGCGGATCAGGCTGGGGCCGTTGATGTTTTTGCCCAGGGTAGGATCGGACGCCGGCGTGATGAGCGGGTTGTGCGGCAGACGTCTGGCCGTTCCGATGAAGGGAGAGGGGCCGGGAGGCGTCTGTGGCAGCGATCCGGCATCTTGCAGACGCCCGACGCAGATCCCGACCATCAGCAGAGCGACAAGGCAAACAGTACGACGTGATGTGTGCATCCGCTTCTCCCTCTCGGCGCATGTCAAGCGGTCGGAGTGTAGCCGAGGACGATCTCGAACTTCGCCGTCAACTCCCCGATGCGGGACGCCTTGACCGGCGCGAACGGAATGATGACGGAAGCGCGTTGCTTGGCATCCTTAATCCCGTTCAGGACACCGTCGCCGTTGTTTTTCGGTTCGCCTTTGACGTAGCACTGCGTCGTATACTTCTCACGGCCCTTCATCTTGACGGCGAAGTGGATATGCGGCGTGCGGCCGGGATAGGCGATCGGCTTGATGGTGCGGAAGTAGTACTCTCCGGTCGATCCGGTCAGGAAGCGCCCGAATCCCTGGAAGTTGGCGTCGCGTTTGCCGGAGGGATTGGTGCCTTTGCTGTGCAGATACGAACCCTCGTTGTCCACCTGCCAGATCTCCACGACCGCGTTGCGGATCGGCTCCCCGCGCGCATCCAGTACGCGCCCGCTGAGATGCGTGACCTCGCCCACCGCCTGCGTGATACCATCGTTGACGATCAGCAGATCGTTGTCGGTGTCGAGGGGCAGTCGGTCCGGATAGAAGGGACCCTCCGTCTGGGAAGGAGTACGGATCAACTCTTCCGCGAAAGCCCCGGTCGGCAGAAAAGTGGCGGCAGTGACCGCGAGGCCGCTCAAAAAGCGACGGCGTGTCCAAGATGGGAGTGTAAGGCTCATGAAAGGTGTTCTCCTTGTAGAGAGAGAAAGATGATAAGGGTGTTCTCCCTCGCGTGTCGCTTCTCCTTCTGCGCAGCGCGGTGAGGTAGAATGAGACATATCGCCGCACCGGAGACATCTGCTTTTGAAACTCAAACTGGACCTGCATCCGATATTCAACGACTCTCATAAGATCGAGGCCGCCTTGCAGGCGATCATCGAGGAGGCGGTCACCAAACATGCCACGGAGGTAGAGATCATTCCGGGCAAAGGGTCCGGCGCGCTGAAGAAGTCCGTGCTGCGCTTTCTGGATCGCCCCGATGTGAAGTCGCGCTATCATCGATTGGAGAAAGACAGCGACAACTGGGGCCGTCTCTTTCTGCACTTCCGTCAGGAGCGCGCCGACCCTATCGCCAAATCGAAGCCGACGATCACTGCCGCCACCGTTCAGGCTCCCTGCGCCTGCTGCACCGAACCTATCACCGTTCCCGAACCGGACGAAGACGCCATGAACCCGATGACCGTCGATTGTCCCTGGTGCGGTTCGCCGAATCGCCTGGCCTTCCGCCGGGATCGCCGCAACACCGTCCATGCCCGCGCCGAACTCGATTACGGCGATGCCTGAAACCTCGCTCCGTTCGGGAAGGAGTGGTGTGCATCTTGAAACGACGCAAGCGAATCGCTGTAAGGGAGAGAGCCGTTCCATTTCCGCTCAGGAGGTTGAAGAATGTCTGCGACTGAGAAGTCTCAGGAGTCGGCAGGAAAGCGCTCCTGGAAAGGACCGGCCTGCCTGACGCTTCTACTGGTTGGCCTCACTGCTATTGTTCTATGGGGGTGGCAGCTCAGGCCACGCGTGCCGTTACTCCTGACGCTTGCGACGCAGGCGGTCCCGAAGGAACGGTTTAGCGGGCCGCAATTCGCATGGCTTTCGGATAACCAATACGCCACCTTCGGCAAGGATAACCGTACACTCTGTCGTTATTCTCTGGCCAATGGGAGCCGTACGCAACTCCTAGCATCGCTAGACAGCAGATCCTGGTGCAGCAATATACAGGCGTCACCAGATGGAAGATGGCTGCATTGGACGAAATGCACAGGAGGGCCGAGATATGGAAGTTGGTTTCGTATCCAGGAATATTTCACCCATACCGATGATGGGCGTACCTATCAGGACGCATACTCTTTGTGGGGACCCTGGGAACCAGACAGCAGGCATATCCTGGGCTTAACTATTTTGCGGGAAAGCCTCGTTATCTTTGATCCCTTTGCTAATCGCATCAGTCGGACTCTGCCCCTCGCCTCCGGCGTCTCTTCCAACCTGGGGAATAGCATCGAGGTCGCACCGGATCGCCTGTTAGAGATCTCCCAGGAGAACAACACAAAAGAGTCCATCGAAGTCTGCGAATACGGCGTGGATAAGACGCTGCACCTCACCCATAAATGGTTGGTTTCTCCTCCGCACGACACGACTATTGGGACGATTGCGAACATCAGGCTCTCTCCCACAGGAGATAGGATTGCATGGCTGGTCGACTCGGCCCAGGTCGATTCAGGGAGGGCCGCTCTCCATCGCTTGCTGCCTTTTGTGTCGGTTCCTATGCAGTTGCGGCAGGAACTCTGGATCAGCCGCCTGGACGGTAAGGGAATGCGCCTTGTAGGGCAGACGCTTCTCAAGACGCGGAGTGGAAACGAAGTGCGAATCACCGATCTGCGCTGGCTGCCGAATGGAAAACGCTTGAGTTTCTCGTACGAAGATGCACTCTGGACAGTGTCCGTACAACAATAGCAGGATGGAAATACGATGAGACGACGAATACGAATGCGTGTCGGCTTGATGGGGGCCTCTCTGCTTCTGGGCGGATGTGGCTGGCTGGCCTATCGCGCCGTTCGGCAGGCGAATCTGAATCGGCAGCTCATTACGGCCATCAAGCAAAACACGTTCCAACATCGCCGGACACAGGAGGTTCTTGCATGCCTGCAGCATGGTGCGGATCCCAATACTCGTGATGAGCCTTTCCAGGCGGCTTTTTCCTGGAATCGTCTGCTGATTATGTTGGGATGGAGGAAAGCTCCTGCCGTCTCGAACCAGCCCGCGCTCTTGTTGGCATTGGAAGGATCCCTCAATAGTGGAATGGACTGTATCAACCATAATACAGACTCCGGCACTGTGAAACTGCTGTTGCAATACGGAGCGAATGTCAAAGTCAAGGACAGGTATGGCCGAACACCATTGGTCGCTGCTTTCAGTCCAATACCACGCGCTTTGTTCATTGGAGATATTCTGATTCTTCCACAGTCGGATTGTGAACTGGCCTTAATCGTCGCCGGAGCCGACGTGGATGCGCGCGATGAAGATGGATATACCGCCTTGATGGGTGATGGATGGATATATCCCGGTGGTAGTAATGACTCCATAGTAAGCGTGTTGCTGCGTAGAGGCGCCAATGTAAACGCACAGGCATCAGACGGGAGGACCGCGTTGATTTGTCAAGCAGAACGTGGGAAAGAAAGAAGCTGTCGCATGCTTCTGGATCGTGGAGCCGACATCCATCATGCCGACAAGGACGGTGCGACAGCGTTGACGGCTGCAGCCGGGAGCGGAAATAGACATCTGGTAGATACTCTGCTCCAACGGGGCGCGCATGTCAATGCCAATGCGGGCCATGGCGAAACGGCGCTGATGAGGGCTGCTTCAAGAATGCAAATTGCGTCCGAATCCGAAAATTATTGCGTGATCGGACGAACCCTGCTCCAGCACGGAGCCAGTGTGGATGCGCGGGACAAAGCGGGAGAGACAGCGCTGATACGTGCCGCTGCAAGTGGAAATATGCCCCTGATAAATACCCTGTTTCAGCACGGCGCGAACATCAACGCCAATAGAGATCATGGCCGAACCGCGCTGATGGCAGCGGCCTCAGGAGGACACCGTGCGATCCTGCGGATTCTGCTCCAGCACGGAGCGGTGATTGAGTCCAAAGATGAGATGGGCTGGACAGCGCTGACTCACGCCGCGCTTTCCGAGAGCGACAATGGCACAGCCTGCGTGCAACTGCTCTTGGATCACGGTGCTGAAATTCCTGGGAAGGATAAGCAGGGAGACACCCTGTCTGGCATGTTGAAAGATAGAGGGGAAGCAAAGTTCCTGGCTATTCTTCGAATTCTAAAAGCGCACGGTATGAAGGAAAAGTGAGGTTCGTCCAGCCTGGGGCGGGAAGATAACTTCCCACGGAAGGGTTCCCATTGGAGTTCGCCGTCCAACTCCGACCATGAGGCTGATCGATGACTATGGCTGAACATCTGCGATGAACGTACTGGTTCTCAGATCATACACGAGTGAGTTATTTGCGTGGGGTGACGTCGCGATGCTCAATCTATAGTCGCAGTGGCATATACATCCCGTTTCTCCAGCAACAGGGCGGTTTGTATTGGCAGAACCACTTCTACCGTTGGTTTGCGTAATGGCGGATCAAAATTCATGACCAGCGCCTCTGTCATGGCATTCCTGTTCGCTTCGCTTGCGCCCACATGATAGAAGTGCTCTTGCGTCACTTTTGGAAAGCATCCCCACAAATCGTCGATGAAGATATTACGACGGTAGGTGTTTTCTTCCCATGTAGACAGCACAAATCGCGCTGGCGTCTTGCTGAGCAGGCGGAAGAGATCTGCCTCTTTTACTTCATCCCAACTGTCGAAGTAATCGACATGTCTGCCGACATAAGGCGGATCTGCATAGATAAAATCCGACGCGGTTGCCGATGCGATGGTGTCGGTATAAGACTGTACTCGGAACTCCCACTCCGTCATCTGCATACGCTCGGAGAGAGCGGTGACCTGGTTGACAATTTTGGTGACGTAGGCTGGTGCAAAGCGCTCCAACTTATGACAGAACGGAACGTTG